>Ga0326726_10001110_pt1 | contig 24877 bp, 23 predicted proteins | sample MHFenrmetagenome_2_FD_207603 | JGI IMG/M metagenome (GOLD analysis project Ga0326726, IMG submission 207603) | Lab enriched peat soil microbial communities from Michigan Hollow, Ithaca, NY, United States - MHF15MN | ecosystem: Environmental > Terrestrial > Soil > Wetlands > Peat | place: USA... | reverse complement strand
AAAAGCTCTACGGCTTCAACTTCACCCTCAAGGGCAAGCCGGTCACGCCGAACGACATCGATGCCGCGCTGCGGCAGAGCCGCAACCTGGCCGAGCGCCAGGCGGTGTGGGAGACTTCCAAGCAGGTGGGGCCGGCGCTCAAGCCGGGGATCCTCAAGCTGCGTGATCTCCGCAACGGGGTGGTGCAGGCGCTGGGTTACCACGACTACTTCGATTACCAGGTCTCCGCCTACGGAATGAAGCCGGAGGAGATGCTGGCGCTGATGGACACGCTGAACCTGCAGCTCCGGCCGCTGTATCGGGAGCTGCACACCTGGGCCCGCTACGAGCTGGCCAGGCGGTACCACGCGCCCGTTCCCGACCTGATCCCCGCGCACTGGCTCCCCAACCGCTGGGCCCAGGACTGGAGCGATCTGGTGTCGGTGCAGGGGCTCGACGTGGACGCGGCGCTCAAGCCGCACGACGCGGAGTGGGTAGTGAAGCAGGGCGAGGCGTTCTACGTGAGTCTCGGCTTTCCCGCGCTGCCCGCCAGCTTCTGGCAGAACTCCTCGCTCTATCCGGTGGCGCCCGACGCAGGGTACAAGAAGAACACCCACGCCACCGCGTGGCACCTCGACCTGGACCAGGACGTCCGCTCCCTGATGAGCGTCGAGCCCAACCGGGAATGGTGGGAGACGGCGCACCACGAGCTGGGTCATATCTACTACTTCCTGGCCTACAGTCGCCCCGAGGTGCCGTACGTACTGCGTACCGGCGCCAACCCGGCCTATCACGAGGGAATGGGGACGATGATCGGGCTGGCCTCCCTGCAGCGCCGGGCGCTGGCGGACCGGGGGTTGATCCCCGCCACCGCCAAGGTGGACACCATGCAGAAGCTGCTGCAGGAGGCGCTCAACTACGTCGTGTTCATCCCCTGGGCCGCCGGGACCATGCCCCGGTGGGAGCACGCCTTCTACGCCGACAAGCTTCCCGCCGACTCGCTCAATGCGAAGTGGTGGGAAATCGCCTCTCGGTACCAGGGGATCGTGCCCCCGACTGCTCGGGGCGAGGAATACGCCGACCCGCTCACCAAGACTCACATCAACGACAACCCGGCCTTCTATTACAGCTACGCCGTGGCCCAGGCATTGCTGTTCCAGCTGCACGACCATATCGCGCGGGACATCCTCAAGCAGGATCCGCACGACACCGACTACTTCGGGCACAAGGAGGTCGGGGATTTCCTCCGCTCGATCATGACCCCGGGAGCCAGTCGCCCGTGGCGTGAGGTCCTCCAGCAGAGCACCGGCCGGACACTCGATGCGAAGGCGATCGTCGACTATTTCCAGCCGTTGTACACCTGGCTGCAGGAACAGAACAAGGGGAGGAAGGCGACGCTGCCGGAGCTGTGAGGCGAGGGCCAGGATCGGTAGGGGCCAACGCATGCGTTGGCCCTATCCGATGCGCTTACTCCTCACTCGCCATCAGGCGCGCCGCGGCGGGGAGGTCGGGGGAGCCGATGGCGAATCCGAGAACGGCGATGATCTCGTCTGTCGGGATGCTGCCCTGGGGACCGCGGACCAGGGCCCGGGCGTAGGCGGTGGCGACCGGTTTGCCTTCCCGTTCGAACCGCTGCTCCAGGTAGAACCACTTGGCGTCCCACCCGACGATCCTGGTGACGAGGTCGAACCCCTGGAACAGGAACAATGGCCGGTGATACCGGATGCTGACCTGCCCCAGCACCGGGAACCACCGGCCCCGGAAGGCCAGGCGGATGAGTCCCAGGTTGTTGAGCAGATCCACCCGGCCAAGATCCATCAGGGCCAGATAGCGGGCGTTGTTGACGTGGAGATTGAAGTCCAGATCATGGGGCATCACGTGAAACCGGAGCCGCGCCTCGTCCAGCGGCGCGAAGCTCCCCGGCCGATAGCGCATGGCCCGGAGCACGATCAGCAGCAGGCGGCCGAGCAGATTCATGCGGAGATGCGAACGTGGGTAACCACACGCTTAAGCTAAACCGATGGCGTTAGAGCGCCTGCCTGGCGAATCGATGAGCCGCCGCCGCTTCCTGATGGCGGCGGGGGTCGGACTGGCCGGCGCCGCGGCGCCGACCACGTATGCCTTTGCCGCCGAGCCGCGGCACGTGTCGCTGACCTCGCACGATGTGCCGGTGCCGGGACTTCCGACTCCGCTCGCCGGCCTCCGTATCATCCAGGTCAGTGACCTCCATCTCTATGCCGGACTCCATCCCGCCGCCCGGCGTACCATGGACCTCGTCGCGGAGGCTCATCCGGACATCACCCTCCTGACCGGCGATTTGTGCGAGCACGAGGCCCAACTGGACAATCTGGCGTCTCTGATCGCGGCCTGCCGGGGACGCCTGGCCACTCTGGCGGTGATGGGAAACTGGGAGTACGCTGCAGGGATCTCGCCCGTCCGGCTGGCCCGCACCTGTGAGGCCGCGGGAGCCGAGTTGCTCTTCAATCAGGCTCGGACGCTCGAGATCGAGGAGGCCACCCTGTCGATCGTGGGGCTGGACGATCCGCGTGCGGGTTATGCTGCCCCTGAGCGGGCACTTCGGACCGTGCCGCCGGGCGCCACCACGGTGTGGACCTACCACGCTCCTGGGTATACCGATCGGATTCCTGGAGAACTTCCTCGGCCGGCGTTCATCGCGGCCGGGCATACTCACGGTGGGCAGATCCGGCTGCCGCCCATCCCGGCCCTGACCCCGCCCGGGAGCGGCCGGTTCGTGGCCGGGTGGTACCGTGACACTTTCGCCCCATTGTACGTCTCCCGGGGTATCGGCACGACCGAAATCCGTGCACGATTCCTCTGCCCCCCGGAAATTCCGCTGTTCACCTTGCGCCGGACCTGAGCCATGCCTCACTGGTCGCCGCCTGGGTACCTGATCCTGTCCCTGCTGCTGGCGGGGTGCGGTGACGTGGCCGGGCCCGGCGGCGGGACCTCCGATCGGGTCACCCAGGTGGTGGCCGCCGGGGACTACGCCTGCGCGGTGGACAGCGCGGGGCAGGCGTGGTGCTGGGGAGCGGGGAACCTGGGCCAGCTGGGACACGGCGATACCCTCGGTTCCCGAATCCCCCGGTCCGTGGCGGGCGGACTTGTGGTCCGACAGATCAGCGCCGGGGACTACCACGCCTGTGCCCTGACCGAGGCCGGCGAGGCCTGGTGTTGGGGCACCAACTTCACCGGCGTCCTCGGCATCGGCAGTCTCAGCGGTCCGGAGGCCTTACCCCATCAGGTGGCCGGCGGTCACCGGTTCACCAGGTTGAGTGCCGGCGGCTCGCATACCTGCGCTCTCGACGGCGATAGCGTGACCTGGTGCTGGGGCCAGGGCGAGAATGGACGGCTGGGCGGTGGCGACACCCTGGACAGCTATTTCCCCGCGGCCGTGTCAACCAGCCTGAAGTTCGTGGCTATCACCGCGGGCTTCGCGCACACCTGTGGTCTGACAGCACAGGGTGAGGCGTTCTGCTGGGGAAGCAACTTCCGCGGCCAGCTCGGCACCGGCGATACCCTCGATGTGACCACGCCGGCACCCGTAACCGGTGGTGCACGATTCAAGACGGTGGAGGCGGGGGGTTACCACACCTGCGGACTGCTGCAAACGGGAGAGGCCCGTTGCTGGGGCAACAACGCGACGGCGGAGCTGGGCGACGGCCACCTCATGGCGGCGGCGATCGTGACGCCGGTGGCGGTGGACGGAGGCCGGCGCTTCACCTCCCTGGCGGTGGGGAACTACCACGCCTGTGCCATCACCGCGGCCGGGGAGGCCTGGTGCTGGGGCCAGTCGGTGTACGGCAAACTCGGCAACGACTCCTTCTTCCCGACGGCGGTGCCGGTGGCCGTGGCGGGGGAGCACCAGTTCAGCACGATCGCCGCGGCCAGCAACCACACCTGCGCCGCCGACCACGATGGCCTGGTGTTTTGCTGGGGCCGCAACAGCCTGGGACAGCTCGGCACCGGCTCGCGGAGCGACGCCCTCCTTCCGGTCGAGACAGCGCCGCTGCAGTAGTAGTTGGAAGTGCGTTCCACGTTCCACGTTCCGCGTTAGCCGCGGTGGTTCGGCTCCGGGCGCGTCCCTCGCGAACTCGGAACGCGGAACTCGGAACGCGGAACCCTCACTGGTCCGTCATCCCCTCCTTCAACTCCCCGAGCGCCTTGGCCGCGTCTTCCGCGGCGCGCGTGCCCTTCCACTGATCGGCGAACCGGGCCAGCTCCACCATCAGCCGGTCCCGCCGCCCGGTCGCCCGATACAGCTCGATGAGCAGGTTGGAGGTCAGGCGGTCCTCCTTCGGGGAGGGCTTCCCCCGCCGGACCTCGAGGTACAGCCGCTCCGCGGCGTCGGGGTCATTCAGGTGCGCCCGGTAGAGATCCGCCAGCTTGATGCGGGCGGCGTGGTCGGTTGGTTTGGCGACCAGGTGGTTGCGATAAGCCTCGGCGGCCTCGGCGTAGAACCCGCGGGCCACCAGGGCCTCGAAGGCGGAGTGTGCCGGTTCCGGCGGCAGACCGCCCCCGGCGTAGACCATGCTACTCACCCCGCTGGCCGTTCGGTCCATCAGCCAGAAGAGCAGGACACTGAACGCGAAGACCAGCGGCACGTCCAGCAGGATCAGCAGCAGCAGCACCCATCCGCCGATCATTCCCCGGCTGTAGGCCATCGACTCGGCGGCCACGAGCAGGAACAGCGCTCCCGGCAACAGGAACACGAACAGCTTGAGGAACTGAGCCCGTTCCGCTGCGTCTTCCGAAGAGAATGGGTTCTTCACTCGCCCCTCCGCTGGTGGCTGGCTGCGGTCACCTGGGTCGCCTCCGGGTCATCCTTCTGAGATCGAGAAGCAACGGGTCTGGCCGCGCCGGCCCGCCGAGGAACTGTTCGAGGACCTCGCGTGAGGGCCGCTCCAGCCCGAAGCGGTAGAGCTCCCCCGACAGCCAGGCGTACATGGTGGTGTCGGCGTCGGCCAACGCATGCCGGCGAAGCGAGGCACGGGCCCGCATGTCGGCCGTGAGAAACGCGCCCAGCGCGTAGTTCACCAGGTAGCCGGGCCCATCGATCAGCTGGCCGCGTATGGCCCACCAGGACCACTCGGGATGGGGCACGATCCCAAGATACTGGCTGGTGATGTCGCTCCAGAGGGCATTGGGGTCGGCCCGCGGGTTCCGGTGTACCTGGATCTCGAACAGCGCCCAAGCCAGATCGAACACGATCCCGGCATACCGGGCGCGCAGCGAGGCCGCCAGGGGCACGCTGTCGCCCAGGAACCGCTTCTGCCACCTCGGCTCGTACAGCTCCAGTGCGGGCACATCGGCCAGTGCCTCGGTGAAGGTGTCGTTGTCGGGCCAGTCGGTCCATGCCGGCCGGGTGCTGATCGCCGCGATGTGGATGCCGTGACCGGTCTCGTGCAGCAGCTCGCCGAGATTGTCGAAGCCGCCGGCGAGGTAGGTGGTGAAGACCCACGGCTGGCCCCGCGTCATGCGGCCGTTGTGCCAGCGGTTGCGGCTGCCGAAGTCGGTGTAGGCCACCGGATACTTGCCCGGGCGGGCCGTCAGGTCGTAGTGGATCCCGAGCGATTCCGGGTCCGCGCCGAGGGACTGGTAGAACCGGTCATTCACCCGCCGGATGTCGTCGATACCGGCAACCAGCGGGCCCAGTCGCCGGCTGGCCTCGCCCACATAGTAGTACCAGTCCCACGGTTCCAGCAGGCTGTCCGGCATGGCGTCGCGCCAGTCCCCCAGGGCGCCGACAAGCCAGCGCTCCAGTCGCGCAGTGGTCAGTCCGAACGCGGGTGCCTTCCGGTCGATGGGCGAGCCGGTGTCGCCCCAGGCGGCCCGGCGCAGCCGGATCAGCACCCGATAGGGGCTGCCGGCATCGTTGTCGCGGTTCACGCTCCGCCACACCGGCTGGAGCGCCAGGAAGAGACGCCGTCGTTGGGCGGGATCCGAGGTACTGGCCAGCCGGCCAAGGATGGCGAGACGGTTGAGGGTATCGCCGTCCACCACGATCGTGTTCGCGGCCCGCCCATAGCACTCGAGTACCCGGGCGGTGAGCCGGTCCAGTCCCTCCGCGCCGCCGCCGAGCGTATCAGCGTTGTAGTCGCAGGACAGGGCTGCCGAGTCCCCTGCCACCGCGGACGGTTCTCCGGCGGCGGCGAGTCCGCCGTGCCAGGCCTGGAGCATCGTGGCCCGGGCACGAACATCGGCATCGCTGACCGGGAGCGCCAGGTTGGCTTTCAGGACCACGTCGAATGCTGCACGGGCCGCGCGCAGGCTGTCGTCCACGGCGGCGCGCGACACTCCGTCGGGGGTAACCCCCGAGCCGAGAGACTCGAGCAGCCGGTGCTGGTCGTCCCAGTATCGCAGCTGCTGGTAGCTCTCCTCCATCCGGGCGAGGGGTCCGTTGCGGGCGGATCCACCGGGGGGCGGCGGGCGGCAGGCGGGAGTGGCGAAGGCAAGGAGGAGCGTGAGGCAGGCGGGAACGGCCGAAAAGGCGGCCGCGGCGGGAGTCCTTTCCACCCCTCCCCTCCTTTCCGCCTCCTCCGCCACTCCACTCTCCCTCATGGCGCCGGCGGCACATCGTCTCCCGCAGGGTGGGAGGCGCCCACGTCGCCGACATTCTGATTCCACCACCACTGGCGCGGCAGCGGCTTCGCCCTGGGGTACACTTCATCCAGGGTCTCGCCGTCGTACAACCGGCCGTTCTTCATCACGTAACGAATGCTGTTGGTATTGTGGATGTCCTCCAGCGGATTCCGGTCCAGCACGATCAGGTCCGCCAGCTTGCCCGGCTCGAGCGAGCCCAGGTCCTTCTCGAAGCCGATGGACTGGGCGCCGAAGATGGTGCCGACGCGGAGCACGTCATGCTGCTTCATGCCGCCCGAGGCCAGGGCCCACAGCTCCCAGTGGTCGCCCAGCCCGTCCATCTGGCCGTGGCCACCCAGTCCCACCCGGCCCCCGGCCTCAACGATCTTCCTGGCCCCCTCCGCCAGCCGGGAGAAGACGTACTGATTCTCCCGGAACCAGGGCCGGCGCTCGGCCCGGCTGTCGATCTCGGCGTGGGGGATGAAGCGCCGCACCTTGGGCATGTCGTGGATATCGTACTTCTCGTAGAAGAAGTTCTCGCTGAACGGGCCGCCGTAGGAGACCAGCAACGTGGGCGTGTAGGTGATCCCGGACTTGGCGTACAGCTCCACCACGTCCTGGAACAGCGGCATGATCGGCAGGGCATGCTCGTGCCCCGGGTAGCCGTCCATGGCGATGGTCAGGTTCATCTTGAAGTCGAGCCCGCCCTCGGTGGTGGGCATGAGCCGTTGTTCCTTCGCCGCCATGATGACCCACTGCCGCTGCTTCCGGTTGCCGGCCATGTACTGCTTGATGGTGTTGGTGCGGTAGAACTCGCTGTAGCGCTTGAGCGAGTTGCGGACGTCGTCGAGGCTGGTGAAGGGCTCCTCGATGTACGGTCCGAACACCCCGGGACCGGTATGATAGATCCGCGGGCCGATCAGATCGCCGGACTCCACCTCGTCGGCGTAGGTGAGCACGTCGGTGGTGCTGGTCTGCGGATCGCGGGTGGTGGTGACCCCCCAGGCGAGATTGGCGAGGTACTTCCAGACCTGGGGCTGGTGCACGCCCCAGACGGGCCAGGGGTGGGCGTGAACGTCGACCAGCCCGGGGATGATGGTCTTGCCGGAGACATCGATGATCTTGGCTCCGGCGGGGGTACTGCACTGCTGCGCGGCGGCCACACACGAGATCCGGTTGTCTGCGATCAGCAGCTCACCGTCCTCGATGATCTCATCGCCCTTCATGCTGATGATGCGGGCGCCTCGGAGGACCACGCTGCCCCGGGGCACGTCCCGCGGCACCCTGATGGTCAGGTCCACCCGTTCGGCTTCGTAGGCGGGCTGCTTGGCCAGGGAATCGACTCTGGCCTTGAAGGCGGAGTCCGGTTTCGCGCCCTGGGACTTGACCGAATCGGCCCGGGCCGAGTCGGCGGAGGCTTTCACCTTGGCGAGCGAGTCGGCCGTGGCCATCCGGTAGCGGAAGAAGCTCCGGCCCAGGGCCCAGGTGACGCTCTTGCCGTCGACGGCCCAGCCGATGAAGTCACCGCCTACCTTCGTGAGCCGCTTGGCGGGGAACAGGGCGGAGGAAGGATCGGCAATACTGATGGAAATGGGACGCTGCCCGGTCTTCGGAAGCTCGATCAGATAGATGTAGTTGTTGACCAGGGCCAGCACCCGCTGGCTGTCCGGCGCGATGAGGATCTCGTCGGCGGTGTTCGGTTCCGCGTTCGGGGCGTTGACCGTGAAGCCGGTCACCTTGACGTGCGCCACCCGGTCGGTGCCGTCGAATCGCATCGAGACGAGGCCCTCACCCGGATCGTAGAGATAGATCCGGTTCGGGTCCCGGGAGAAGTGCGGCCGTCCCCCGGCATTCACCGGGGCGATCCGGGTCGGGCTCCCGCCCCGGGCCGGCAGCCACACCAGCTCGTAGCCCGGCCCCACCCCTTCCGACACGCGCGCCTCGCGCGGGCCGCGCAGCGCCACGATCCGCTCGCCATCGGGGGAGAAGGCCGGATACTGGTAGAAGGCCGGCTCGGGCGTGAGTGCGCGGGGCTTGCCGTGTCCATCGGCGCTCACCAGCTCGATGGCCCCGCCGCGATTGCCCCAGGTGATGTAGGCAATGTTCTTCCCGTCGGGCGACCATGCCGGGTGCTGTTCATGCACCGTGTCGCTGGTCAGCCGGCGCGGAGTGCCGTTGGGCAGGTCTACCACGTACAGCCGGTCCAGCGCGCTCACCACCAGCCGCTTGCCGTCGGGGGATAGCGCCGCGTCGCGGACCTGGCGCAGCTGGATGTCCCCCGTATCCACCGGGGTTTCGAACTTGACCAGCGGTCCGAGCTCCAGCTTTGCGCTCGCGGTAAACGGGATCTCGGCCGCCTCACCGCCGGCCAGCTCCACCCGCCAGATCTTCCCGCCCCAGGTGGTGATCAGCGCGCGGCTGTCGGGCGTGAAGGAAGAGCCGGGCATGAGGTCACGAGTGAAGCGGGACTCCTGGTCGTCGCGCTGGACCGGATACTTGAGCCAGCGCTCGTCGCCGCTGGCGAGATCCCGGAGCCGGAGTCCGGTCTGCGCGTCGTGCCGCACGGCATAGACCAGCCAGTGTCCGTCGGGCGAGAGCACCGGCCGCATGGCGCTGCCGTAGATGTCGGTCTGGGGGAAGATCCGGCCGGTCTCGCGATCGAAGATGGCCAGCTGCCACTGGGTGAGGTCGATGTTGTAGCCAAAGCCGCCCCGCTTGCGGGCGTACCACAGGTAGCGGCCATCCCGCCCGAAGGCCGGGCCGAGACTGTTGATGTTGGTACCGCGGCCGGAGCCGAGCGCCCCCTGGCCCTTGTCCTCCTTGGTGAGACTCACGCCGGGACCGCCGTCCTTGTGGAACAGCCAGAGCTCGTAGTTGCTGCCCAGCGGCGCGTTGGTGCGGGAGACCACGATGTAGTTCCCGTCCGGGGTCCACTCCGGAGAGGCATAGAGGGCCTTGTCGCCCTTGCTCACCTGGGCAGGCTTGGAGCCGTCGGGATCGATGGTCCACACGTTCTCGCTGCCATCCCGATCGCTCAGGAACACGATGCGCCTGCCGTCCGGTGACCAGCGCGGCTGGGAGTCGAACGCCGGACCGTGAGTGATCGGTGTCGCCCGCCCGCCCCCCGCGGGGAGGGTGTACAGATCGCCCATCAGCTCCAACACGATCGTGCGACCGTCGGAAGAGACATCCAGCGACAACCAGGTTCCCTCGCTGGTCTCGAATTCGATGGTTCTGGTGGGGGCGAGGGGGAGGCTGTCGGTCTTCTTCCGCCCGGTATCAGCGGCGAGTGCGGTCACCAGGGCGAGCGCGCTGAGGAGCGGCATCGGTACTCCGGAATGGGGATTGGCGGGAGGAACGGGGGAGATCGTAATGCACCCGAGAACGGACCGACAGGGTGGCGTCAGGCGTCACGCGGCAGGCGTCAGGCGGCAGGCGCCTGGTCTCCACGTTGAATCTTGAAACGCCCCCCGGCCGTAGAAGCCCTGGTCGTCCCGTTACTTCCAACCCGGAGCAACACATGTCATCGAGGTCCCTGATCACTCTCGGGAGCCTTGCCCTTGTCCTCGGGCGGACCGCGCCGGCCGCGGCGCAGTCCGCCGGCCTGACCTCCGATCCGACCTCGCTTCTGTGGGGGCGTCAATTCACCGAGTGGTTCTATTCGGCGGAAGTGGACAGCATCTTCACCCGGATGGATGCGGACAGCCAGAAGGAAACGGGCAGCCCCGCCGACATGCTGAAGCTGCTGTCGGAGGTGCAGCAGCAGGGCGGGATCGAGACTGACGTGATCAGCGAAGAAGTCAGGCCGGATACGGCGGTGGCGGGTGGATACCGATATGTCCGGCGGGTGCACTTCTCCAACGTGCCGCAGTTCGTGGTCCGGCTGGTGTGGGTGATCAATCAGGAGCGGAAGATCGCCGGCTTCGGCATCCGGCCGGAAGAATCGGGGGGGAATTGAGGAGGGTCGGTGGGGTTGGTGGTGGTTTGGTTGGACGGTAGGGCCAACGCATGCGTTGGCCCTACCAGATCAATCCACCCCGCCCGCGTCGATCCACCCCCCCCGTCACTCCACCCCTCCGAGGTTGAACATCGTCCGGAAGGCGCGGAACACCTCGCGGAAGTCCTCGTGGCGCGAGCTGACAGTTCGCGGCCCGGTGCGGATGATGCCCGGGGCCATCGAGGCGTTGTCGGCGTGGACGGTCTGCACGAAATCGACTTCGACAGTGGTTGGTGCCGGCACGATGAACCGCTTGGCCCGGGCCACCCCGTGGCGGCGGGCATCCTCCACCACCTCGCGCATCGAGTCCCGGATGAGCGCCCTGGCAGTGTCGGGGGAGAGGTGGCGCGCCGCCTGGCGGCTCACCGCCTCCTTCACGGCAATGGTCTGCACCCGGTCGCCGAGCAGCGCACGGGCCTCCATGCCGAGGGCCTTGTCGCCGGTCACCAGCGAGATGGGCACCCCGAAGGCGCCGGCCAGGGCCGCGTTGATGCCCAGCTCTCCCACCGAGGTGCCGTTGAGCCTGACGTCGAAGATGCGGTCGGTGTAGGTGTGGTCGAGGATGGCGTTGGCGGTACCCGCCTTGGCGTGGTAGCCGATGAATGCGGCCAGGTCCCAGCCGGCATCGATCCCTTCCATCATCGACCAGCTCTTGGGCCCGCCCGAGACCAGCTCCGCGCCGGGGTGCAGGTCCTCCGCCAGCAGGTTGCGCATGGTCCAATGGCTGTCGTTGACCAGGACCCGGGTGGCCCCGCCCGCCAGCGCCCCCTCGATGGCGGCATTGGCTTCGAAGGTCATGAGCCGCCGGAACCTGCCGTACTCGCCGGCACAGCGGGGGTCGACCGGGTTGGTCTGGTCCTCGTGGACCACGCCGGCGATGCCTTCCATGTCGATCGAGAGGTAGACGCGCATTGGGAGATTGGGTTAGGTGAACGCCGCCGTCAGCTGTCAGCCGCCAGCCGTCAGCCGTCAGCCGTCAGCCGTCAGCCATGAGCCAGCGCTGGGGATACGTAAGCCCGTAACTCTATGGCACCACGATCCGACGCGATAGAGCAGGAGCACCCTGACGGCTGACGGCTGACGGCTGACGGCTTGTCAGATCTTGACGCTACGACGGCCATCGTACATATTACGACTGCCATCGTACTTCGAATCAGGAGCCTCCGTGTCCGCTGCCGCCGCACCCACCCCCGCCGAACTGCAGGTGCTCCGGATCCTCTGGGCCAGGGGAGCGAGCACGGTTCGCGAGGTGCACGAGGCGCTCTATGTCGGCACCGATACCGCCTATACCACTACCCTGAAGCTGCTGCAGAACCTGCACGCCAAGGGAATGGTCGAGCGTAATGAAGACCAGCGGCAGCATGTCTATGCCGCGGTCGCCCGCGAGGACGACACCCTGCAGGGAGTGCTCCGCGGGCTGATCGACCGGGCCTTCGACGGCTCCGGGGCCGCGCTCGCCATGCATGCGCTTGAGGCCAAGCCCGCGACCCGGGCGGAGCTGGCGGAGCTCAAGGAACTCATCCGGCGGCTGGAGAAGCAGGGGCGCAAATGACCGACCTGGCCAACGTCGCGGCTCCGCTGGTGCGCTACCTGGCCCACTCGCTGTGGCAGGGGCCGGTGCTGCTTCTGGCCTACTTCGCGGTCCGGCGCTGGCTCGCGGCCGTGAGGGCCGAGCCGCGGTGCCGGGCCGCGACCACGGGGATCGTGCTGCTCGCCCTGCTACCGGCACTCACGGCCGCTGCCGCGTTGCTGGCCGCCGGATCCGCTGCGGCGCCGTCCGCGCCCGGACCGCTGGCCGCGGGGCGGATGCCAGTGCCGGGGGAACTGCTCCGCCTGTTCCAGCTGCACATGACCGATGATCTGGCCCGTTCCCTCGCGCTCGCCTGGTGTGCGGGGGTACTCCTCTCACTCGGCCACGTGCTGGTGGGGGTGTGGCGGATCAACCGGCTGCTGGCGAGGGCCGGGCGGCCGATCGCCCCGCCGGGGATGGCGGCCCTCGCGGCCAGGGCCGGGCTCAGCTCGACTCCCGCGGTACGAGAGTGGTCTGGCGCTACCGCGCCCTTTGTAGCGGGCTGGCGCCACCCGGTAGTGGTGCTCCCGACGGGGCTGCAACAGCTACTGACGTCCGGGGAGCTGGAGGCGGTGTTGCTGCACGAGCTGGCCCATGTCCGCCGCCACGACGTGCGAACCAATCTGCTGCTCCGGCTGCTGGCGGTGTTCGCCTGGCACCAGCTTCCGCTGTGGAAGCTGATGCAGGACCTGGGACGGGAGCGGGAGCATTCCTGCGACGAGCTGGCGGTCTCGGCCATGGGCAGAACCCTCCCGCTTGCCCGGGCGCTGCTCACTCTGGAAGAGCGCCGATCCGGGCAGCCCAGGCTGGCCATGGCGGGCACCGGTGGTGATTTCACCACACGAATCCGGCGGATCGTCTCCGGTAGCGGCTCAGTGCCGGGCCCCGGAATCCGGCGGCGGGCCGCCTTCGCCATCACCGGGCTGCTGGCCGTGGCAGGGTCCACCATGGTCGTGGCCGCATCGGCCGAAGGAGAATTCGCGGCCTGGGCCGGCCGAGTGCACGCCCTGATCCAGGCCAGCGACCCGGCCGGTCCCTTCACCGTGGAGCTGGTTGGCGGCCAACTGGTGTCGGCGACGATCAACGGCATCGCGGTCCCGGCCGAGCGCATTTTGCAGCGTGGGCAGCAGGTCAGCCTGCTCGATCCGGCGGGCCGGCCCGAGCTCACGCTGGAAGTCCGTGCCCCGGGCACCATCCACTGGAGTCCCAGGCCTACCCGAAGTCCCTGACCCTTTTCCCGACGGAGTTTCCCATGCGACCGCTGCGATGCCGCTACTCGCGGCGCCGGCTCGGCCTCTGCCTTGGTCTGACCCTGTGGCTGGCAGGATCGGGTCTGGCACAGACCCCGGCGGACACGATCGGCGCCGCTGACGCGATCCACGACTACCTCGGCGCCAGCGCGAAGGACGGCGGTCACCTGTGGGGACGATCCCTCAGGGGGCCGATGATCCTGGTCGATCCCGTTACCCGAACGGCGTTCGCCTCCGAGCAGCCGCCCGGCGGCAGCTTTACCGAGGCGGACGGACTGTGGCGCGGGGCGATTCCGGAGGGAATACCCACCGCGAACTACGCGCTGACCTGGGCGGGGCGGCGCTGGGCGATGGTGCTCCTGCCACTTCCCAAGGACCGGTTCATCCGTCTGGCGCTCCTGCTGCATGAGTCGTTTCACGGTATCCAGGAGGGCCTGGGGCTTTCCGGACCGGACCGGCTCAACCCGCACCTCGACGAAAGGGATGGCCGGTACTGGCTCCGGCTCGAGTTGCGCGCAATGGCCGCGGCGCTCAGGACCGATGGATCGGCCCGGCACAGCGCGGCGCGAGACGCGATGCTCTTCCGCGCCCAGCGATACTCGCTCTACCCTGGAGCGGATTCGCTGGAGCACGCACTCGAGCTGGCGGAGGGGCTGGCGGAGTATACCGGCACCCGGCTGGCGCTGGACTACCTCGGCCTCCCTGTGTCGCGGGCGGCAGAGCTGCTCCGGAGCTTCGAGGGCCGCGCGACATACGTACGGTCGTTGGGCTACGGCACGGGACCGGGACTCGGGCTGCTGCTCGATGCCTACGCGCCCAAGTGGCGGACCGAGGTGAGCCGCGAGGGCCTTGCTCCCCAGCTCGCGGCCGCACTCAAGTTCACCCCTCCGGCCGACCTCGCGGGCCAGGCTCAGCGTGCCGCTCGACGCTATGAGATGGAAGCCCTGGCGCAGGAGGAGGATGTCCGTGCGGCCACGCGGGCAAAGGCGCTGGCGGACTATCGGGCCCGGCTGATCGAAGGGCCGGTCCTCTCACTCCGGCAACCTGGGCTGGAACGAGCCTTCAACCCCAACACCCTGGTGGCGATGGGAGGGGATGGAACGGTCTACCCGACCGGCAGCTTCGGGGCCGAATGGGGATCCCTGGAGGTGGAGAGCGGCGGCGCGCTGGTCGCGACGGACTTCACCCTGCTCAGGCTCGCGGCGCCCCGGGACACGTCGGGGTCGGTGATCCATGGGGAAGGGTGGACACTCAAGCTGGCGGCCGGATGGACACTTTCGCCCGGAGAGAGGCCTGGCGACCTGACGGCTGTGCGGCGGGCCGAGTGACCTGATGTGAGAAGTGAGAAGTAAGACGTGAGAAGTAGGGCGTGAGACGCGAGGCGCGGGGAATGGCGAGTCCTTCACACTTCTTACTCCTTACTCCTCACTTCTCACTTCTCACTTCTCACTCCTCACTGCCCACCGCTCACTGCAAGACGCCCCGCATCACCGTCACCGCCGTCCCTCCCAGCAGCACCCGGTCTCCCTTTACAGTAGTATGCACGGTGCCGCCGCGGGCGGAGGCCTGGTAGCCGACCATGGCGTCGCGGCCGAGCCGGGGCCGCCAGTAGGGCGCCAGGGCGCAATGCGCGGAGCCGGTGACGGGATCTTCGGCGACGCCGGAACCGGGGGCGAAGAAGCGGGACACGAAGTCGTACGGCCGGCCGGCCTCGGCGAGGCTGGTGACAATCGCGCCGCGCACCGGCAACCGGGCCAGCGTGCCGTGGTCGGGCGTCAGCCCGCGAACCTCGGCTTCACTCCCGACCTCGACCAGGTAATCGTACTGGTTCTTGCCGACCCAGCGCGGCGCTTTGATGCCGAGCGCGGGAAGCAGCGACTCCGGTGGGGTGAGCTCGGACGCCACTCGAGCGGGGAAGTCGAGCACGATCCGGTCGCCGTCCCGGGTCGCGGTGAGCAGACCGCTCCTGGTGTGGAACCGGGCCGGTTCGTCCATCGAGAGATAGGCGAGCTGCCAGAGCACGTGTGCGCTGGCCAGCGTGGCGTGGCCGCACAGGTCCACCTCCACCGTCGGGGTGAACCAGCGCAGGGCAAATCCGTCCGCGGCCCGGTGGAGGAAGGCGGTCTCCGCCAGGTTCATCTCGCGGGCGACCAGCCGCATCCATGATTCCGGGGCCGCCCCGGGAAGGATGCAGACCGCGGCGGGATTCCCGCCGAACGGCTGATCCGCGAATGCATCGACGACGGTGATGGGCTGCATGGCGTTAGACGTGAGACGTGAGACGTGAGACGTAAGACGTAAGACGTGAGACGTGGGATGTAGGACGTGAGACCTAGCCGGTACTTCGGGCTTCCTGACGTCTCACGTCTCACGTCTCACGATTCGAGCACCGCATCTACCTCGATTTCAACCATCAGGTCCGGATCGATCAGCCGGGTGACCTCGACCATGGTCGCGGCGGGGCGGATGTCGCGGAAGAACTCGCCGTGGGCCCGCCCGACCGCCTCCCACTGGGAGATGTCGGTGACGAAGGTCCGGGTGCGGACCACGTGAGCCATGGTTGCCCCGGCCTTGGTCAGGGCCAACTGGATGTTGCGGAGGATCTGCATGCTCTGGGCGTACGGATCACCTTTGCCGACAATGCCGCCGTCCGGCCCCACTGCGGTGGTGCCGGCCACGTGGATGGTATTGCCGACCCGAACTGCCCGGCTATAGCCGACGATCGGCTCCCAGGGGGCGCCGCTGGAGATGTTCTGTCGCATGGCTGGAGGTTAGCGCGGCTGGGAAAGGCGGGCAACGGGGCGGGGCGAGTATTCCGTTCTGATCAGCGACTACGAGCTGGAGGACGGCTCCTCCCGCTGTGGCTCCGCCGGTGCGGCTGCTCCGTCCCCGCCCCCGGCCCCGACCGCTCTCGCCGCCGCTTCGGTCTTGGCGACGGCCTCCGCCGCTGCCTGTGCCGCGCGAGCCGACGCTGCTCTGGCCTTTGCCGCCATCCGGTCCTCTGCGATGATGGGCGCCAGGAGCCGCTCGAGCCGGGCGAACGTCGGGGCCAGCTCGAACGGCTTGAGCAGATAGTCGAGGATCCGGAGGTCCTTGAGCTGCAACAGGGTGTCCCGGTCCTTGCCGGCCGAAGTGACGATGACCGGCATCTCACCGAACGCCTGATTGCTCCGGAGTTTCGTGAGGAAAGCGACTCCGTCCATCCTGGGCATCGACAGGTCGCAGAAGATCAGGGCGGGGGCCACGTCGCCCAGCAGGGTCCATGCTTCCTCTCCGTCCTCGGCCTCGTGCGTCGCGAGGTCGGAGAAGCGGGACAGCAGTCGCTTGAGTATCCGGCGACTCACCGGCTCGTCATCGATGATGAGGACGTTCACCGGGCCGCTCCGTTGTCACTGGGTCCGCGGGGGAGCAGCCGCCGGACCTGGCCGGTAAGCTCCGCCAGATCGTACGGCTTGGGGATATAGGCGTCGGGCGTGGCTGCGTCGGCCGGAGGGGTGCTGTCCTCCTGGGTGTACCCGCTGGTCAGGATCACCGGCAGACGGGGGTCGCGCCGCTTGAGCTCACCCAGCACATCCCAGCCGGACATCCCGGGCATCTTCACGTCGAGCACCACCAGGTCGCAGGCGGATTCGGGCCGACCGTGCAGCCGGAGCGCCTCGAGTCCATCGCGTGCCTCGATGACGGTAAAGCCGCAGAGTCCCAGCGCCTGGCGGAGCGGCCGACGCACGGCGGCTTCGTCGTCCACCAGCAGAATAGTTCCACGTCCGCTGCCGGGCTCGATGGCGCGGACCGGCGTCGCATCCGCCACGACCTCGTGGGTCCGGGGGAGGTAGATCTGGAACAGGCTACCGGCGCCAGGGGCGCTCTCCACCGTGATGCCGCCTTCGTGGTGGCTCAGCACGGCATACGCGGTGGCGAGTCCGAGTCCTGAGCCCCGGCCCGCTTCCTTGGTAGTGAAAAACGGCTCGAAGATTCGGGGCAGTACCTCGGGCGGAATCCCCGCACCGGTGTCACGCACCTCGATGCGGACGAACTCCCGGCTGGCCATGCTGTCGGGCGCGCCCCAGGCGCCTGCCGCGGCTCGAACGGTCGCCAGGGTAAGCACGCCGCCCTCCGGCATCGCGTCGATGGCGTTGTGCCCCAGGCTTACCAACAGGTCGGTGAGCTGCTCCAGGTCGGCGCGGATGCGCCAATCCCCGTGGTCCAGCCGGCACACCAGCGAGATGCGCGGGTCGAGGTCGCGCCCCAGGACCTGGACCGCCTCCTCCACCACCCGCCCGGGGTCGAGCGGCCGGCGGATGCCGGGTGAGGGCCGCGCGAAGTTGAGCAGCCGGCGCACCAGTCGCGCCGCCCCGCGGGTGGCTTCCTTCACTTCCATCAGCTCGCGGGGCGGCACCCGGTCCTGGGACACGATGCGAAGCCGCGCTGCCTCGATACTGCCGCTGACGGCCGCGAGGGCGTTATTGAAGTCGTTGGCGATGCCTGCCGCGAGCGTGGCGACCGCCGACATCTTGGCCGATTCCTGCCGCTGGGTCAGCTGAAAGTCACGGTTCCCGGTGGGAGTGACCTGTACCACCCAGCGCCCCGGAGCTCCGGCACCCCCGATCGAGGCGGCGGCGACGTCGCAGCCGAATTCCTGGCCGTCGGCGCCGCGACCGCGGCAGGCGATCCAGCGCTCCGGTCCGGCCAGCCGTCCCGCCCGCAGGAGAGCCCCGAGTCCCGTCCCATCGGGGAGGCTGACCAGCCGGTCGAGCGCAGCCGTTCGCAGGGACTCCACGGTGCGTCCGAACAGCCGCTCGGCTGCGGGGTTGGCATCCCGGACCAGGCCGAGCGGATCGAGCACCAGCACGGCGTCAGGCAAGGCTGCCAGTACCAGGCGATCGGCGCTCGAGGACGCGGTCGGGTCCATGGCAGGCATCGGGTAGGGGTCGAGCCGCAGATCGGAGAGGATCGGAGGACGCATGCGAATCGACCTCAGGCCGATGCCCGCCGCTCGTGGGCGGCGGCTTCGGGGGGACAGAGGCTGCGCAGCAGCCGTACCAGCTCCGAGAGGTCGTAGGGCTTCTGCAGCGAAGGGCAGCCACTCGCCTGCAGGAACCGCTGGGTCTCTTCCCGCAGCATATCGCCGCTGGTGAAGACAATGCGGCCGGCCATCTCGGGGAAGTCGCGCTGGATCAGGGCGAAGAACTCCTCCCCTGAAAGACCGGGCATCCGGAGATCGGAGATCACCACGTCATAGGTGGCGGCCCGGAGTGCGTGCAATGCGGCTTGCGCGCCCGGGACATCGGTCACCTGGAATCCGCTGCGCCGAAGCAGCCGGCTCACGCTGCGGCGGATGCCGACCTCGTCGTCCACCAGCAGGATCCGGCGGAGCCGCGTCTCGGGCTCGGCCGGCCCGACGCCGGCTGGTTCGAGCGGTACGGCGGCAGCAGCCGCCGGCTGGTCGTTCGAATGCGTGACGGCGGGGAGCCGGTCGGTGGCGGCGAGCGAGGGCAGCACCACCCGGAACACGGCTCCGCCGCCTGCCTGACTCACCACGGAGATCTCTCCCCCATGTGCGTGCACGATGCCGGCGGAGATCGACAGACCCAGGCCGGTGCCCTTGCCGGCGGGCTTGGTGGTGTAGAACGGGCGGAAGATCTCCTCGCGCAGCTCCTCGGCGACGCCCGGCCCGTCGTCTTCCACCGTGAGCACGACCCGATCGGGCCCATCCGGCGCCAGGGTAAGACGCACGCTGCCGTAGCCCCGCGTGGCGCTGATCGCCTGCTCGGCGTTGATGATCAGGTTGAGCAGTACCTGCTGCAGCTGGTTGGCGTCACCCCGCATCCGGCTCCACAGGGGGTATCCCTCATGCGGATCGAACCAGGGGGATTGCAGCGAGATGTTGTGCAGCTTTAGATGGTGCCGGGACAGGGCCACCGCGCGGCGCACCACGTCCGCCAGCGAGCAGATACACCATTCGGGCGGATGATGCCGGGCCGAGGCCAGCAGGCCGTGCACGATCTCCCCGGCGCGGCGGGCTTCCGTCAGGATCAGCTCGAGGTCCTCGCGGAGCTGGCGGAGCGGGGCACCAGGAGCGGTGAATTCGGGAGGGGGCCCCCAGGCGTCGCGGCTGTGGCTCACCGGCGCCCCGGGTGCGCCGGGACGGGGCCAGAACGCCAGGATCGCCTGGGCGCTGGCGACGATGGTCGCGAGCGGGTTGCTCAGCTCGTGCGCGACCGACGAGGCCATCTGGCCGATGATGGCCAGCTTGTCCCGCTGGATGTTGTCCAGCAGGGCGTGGTCGTCCGGGCCGCCGGCGGGCTCAGAGCCCGGCGGGAGTGCCGGCTGGATCGGCCTGACCATTCCGGGCCCCCTTGAAGGCCTCGTCGATCATGGTCTGATCGGCGATTGTGCGCTTCATGGTCGCATCCGGGTTGAACGCCAGGTGCGTCGTGGAACCGTCCAGCGCCCGCGGCAGGATGTCGCTCCTCGCTCCCCGGCCGACTTGCTGATCGAACAGTGCGGCCACGGCGCCAACCCGGACCTCGAGATCGAGCAGCGAGTGGGTAACGCCTTGGAGCTGCTGGGCGGTGATATCCTGGAACTGGAGGTGGTTGTAGAGCGCGCTGACCTGGTCGCGCAGCACCTGGAATCCGTCCGCCGAGGCGCTCCCGTTGGCCTGCTGCTCGAGCGAGTTGACCAGCTCGATCGAGCGGTCGAGCCCGTTCATCAGCTCGATCGTGGCGCTCTCGGTGGTGGATGTGACGTCGGTCAGCCGGTTCTGGGTATCCCGGATCCGCTCCACTGCGTGGGCCTCGATGGCTTCACGGGTGAGCCGGATGCCGCCCAGGATCTCGGTGATCTCGGCGTGGGCGCGGAGGATGACCGCCGGCAGCTCGGCGAGGTCGGGGCGGGCGGCGAGCTGGGCTACCAGCTCATGCACCCGGCCCGAGCGGGCCCACTGGTCGCCCTGATACTGCAGCTGCCCTACCAGCTCCGACAGGAGACCGAGAGTGGTCTCCAGCTCCGTGGCGAGAGCCTTGACGTGGGCGACATCCATGACACCCTCCGGGGGCGGATCAGGCGGAGCCGGACAGGGAGAGGATCTGGTCGATCTTCTCCTTGAGGACCTGGGGGGTGAAGGGCTTGAGGATGTAACTCGAGACCCCGGCCTCGACGGCCTGCATGATGTCTTCCTTCACGCTGCGCGTAGTCACCATGAGGATCGGGGTCTTGGCGTGCAGCGGATTGGCCCGGAGCCCCTTCACGAAGTCCAGACCGCCCATCACCGGCATGTTCCAGTCGGTGATCACCAGCTCGATCGAGGCGTCGCACTTCGACAGCGCGTCACTGCCGTCACCCGCTTCCGCCACGTTCTCGTATCCGATGCTCTTCAGCGCGTTGACCACGATCCGGCGCATGGTGGCGGAATCGTCGACGACCAGACACTTCATCTCGTTGCTCCGTGAGCTCAGGGTCCTCAGGCGACCGGCCCCGGGCCGGCCAGTTCATCCTTCACCCGCTGCGCCACCTTGTCCTGCACGAGGGCGCTGTCGTAGTAACCCCCTGTCAGCCGCTTCAGGATCTCCTGCAGCCGCTCGGCCGAGAGGCCCGAGGCGCTGGTGCCGGTGGCCGCGCCGGTCGCCCTGGCGCGGGCCGACAGCTGGACCTGATCGTCGGCGTCGCCGTCATTCTCCCGGCTCTCGCCTGCGGGCCGCTGCACCTGGCTCGACTGCCGGGCAGACTGGTTGCCGCCGGTCTGATCAACGCGCGGACCCAGCGGATTGGCACCACCCGACTTCATGGGATCGATGGACATATTCCGATACCTCAGTTGCTTAAGACTCTCGGCGGACGTGACCCGGACTTGAGCGGGACCCGCGTATTCGCTGTTCCCCGTATTTGGCGACGCCCTAGCGTTCGGGCGGGGTGACCAGCTCCCTGAGTTCCTTGGGCGACAGGTGCAGCTTGATCGCCTCTTCGGCCTTAGCCAGCCGGGCCGCGAGTGCCTGCGCCTCGCCGGAAAGGACCGCCTGATCCTCCCGGAGCCCCTGCGGGGCGGGTGCTGCTGATCGCGCGCTATGCCTGGACCATTCCGCCAGCGGCGCTGCGCGGTGCATTTCGATCGGTTGAACTGACATGGAATCCTCCGGCTTCTCCCGGCTTGGGACTGCCTTCCACTACCTGTTATCGCCCGAACCCGGCAAACCTTGAGGGCATATTCAGCCGGATCGGTCCAGAAAGGCTGATTCCCGCCATCCATTCCGGCAGCTATTACCGAACAGGGAGGCGTGACCCTGCTCAAGCTCCAGAATGGAACGTACCGCCGCTTCCCGCCCGGTCCGCACCTCAGCAGCCATTTCGATCGATCCGGCAAGAACTAGCTGCAATCCTGATGACAGACCGTGGAGCAGCTGCTGGAGCTGATCGCGCCGAGGTCCCCGGGTCTCCGCCAGCGCGCCCTGCAGATGACGGCCGGCTGGCTCCAGCCCCTCCAAGTCGAACGCCGACTGATCGGCGAGGTCGTCCAGCAGATCGATATCGTTGCATCGCAGGGCGGCGCGCTGGGCGTCGAGCAGCAACCCACAGCGCTCGACCACTTCCTGCTGGGTTGCCAGGAAGGTACAGGCCCGCCGGTAGAAGGACTCCGAGAGGTCGCTCACGATCTGGCAGCGGCCGCGACTTCGGTCTCGGCCACCTGCGCGGCAGCCGATTGCCAGGCCTCGTGCAGCGAGGCGATCAAGCCGGTAAGCCGCGCGAGGCGAGCGGCGTCGGGATGGAGATCCACCTGGGTGATCTCCCGGATCGCGTACTCGTAGAGCGAGGCCAGGTTCTCGGCCAGGGGACCGCCCGCGGCCCGATCCAGTGAGAAGGCCAGCTCGCAGACGATGTCGCGGGCGCGGCAGAGCGCGCGGCAGCGGCTCTCGTGCTCGGCGGCCTCGATGGCGCGATGCGCCTGCCTGAGCGAGGCAAGCAGGCTGGAGTACAGGAACACCACCAGTTGAGGGCCGGACATGCCCTGCAGGTCCATGGCCTGGTACCGGGATGCCGCGCGGGTCATCAGCCGTTCCCTGAGTTAGTGGTCAGCGCGTTGAGGACGGCCACGACTGATTGCGACTGCGCCTGCAGCCGGCCGAGCGCCTCTTCCATGCCGGCGTACTGGCGGAGGAGGCTCTCGCGGCGCACCGCCAGCTTGGCTTCGATCCGGTCGGCCCGGTCATTCAGGGTTTTCACCCGGCCGACCAGCCCGGTGGTGCGGCTATCGACGGTACCGGTGTTGACGTCGGTGTACTGCTGCAGCAGTCGCTCGATCATGGCGCCGCTGCCGAGATTGATCGTCACGCTGCCGGCGTCGCCCGTGGTCGCCCCGGTATACCTCACCGAAAGCCCCTGGGCCTTGGTTCCGGAGATGGCGACCAGCGTCTGCCCGCTGCCGGTCGCGGCCTCGCCGTTGATGGTGCCCGTAACATCCTGCCCATTGGCGTAGCTGCCGGCCGCAATCGGGACGTTGCCAAGGCTCGCCCCGGTGTACGCGACGACAATGCCGGGCGAGCTGCCCCAGGCCCCCTGGGCCAGAGTGAGCTCACCGCCCGCTTCGGTCGCCAGCAGGCCGAGGCCCTGGGCGGCGAACGCCGTGTTCAGCGCCGTGGCGATCTGGGCCGAGGTCATGCCGTCGGTGAGGGTCACGCTGGCGGACCGGTTCGTCGCGGTGTCGGTCACGGTCATCGTGTCTCCCACGCCACCGCCGGTGTAGGCTCCGCCCAGGCCGACGCCGGTGACCTGGGACCGAGTGGCTGCCTGGGTGATGGACACGGGGTACGTCCCGGCGGGCGTCCGCGAGGTGGACCCCAGATAGGAGGTCGAGGGGCCGGTACTGGTCCCGCCCTGCTGAAACAGCTTCTGCAAGTCGAACAGCCGGTCGGTGAAGGCGGCGTTGAACTTGGTCGCGTTCAGGGAGAGCCTTCCGTCCTGGCCGAGCGAGAGTCCGGCCATCGCCGCGGTGGAGAGGTCGGCACTGGCACCGGCGACCGACGACAGCAGGCTCTGGGGGAGCGCCGCCTTCGTCTGGCGCATGAGGCTATCGCCGAACAGGGGCGGCGCCGTTCCGCCGGCGGCCGGTGCGGTCATCTGCTGCTTGATGAAATCGACGACGGCATTGTAGCCGTCGACCATGGCCTGCATCGCCGCCTGCGCGTCGCTGGCGGAGCGGCTGACCGTCACGGTCGTGCGGGCACCGGGCTCGGTCGAGGTGAGGGTCAGCGTGACCCCCTCGATGGCGGTGCTCACGACGTTGGAGCTGGTAGAGAAGGGGACTCCGTCCACCGAGAAGTCGGCATTCTGGCCGGCCACCAGCACGGCCGCCGGATCGATGGCCGCGGCGCCGTTCAGGAAGCCGAGCGCCTGGAGGGGGGTGCCGCTGGTTTCTGCCAGTGTCATCCCCGCGCTTCCCGCGCGTACGCTGGTGAGCACCAGCCGGGCCTGTCCGGTCGCGGTGGTGAGGATGCTTGCCGCCACCCCGCTGGCGGTGGCGCCGCTGTTGACGGCGTTGATCTTGTCCCGGATGTCCGCGAGAGAGTCGGTCGCCACGACCGACACGGCCGTCCCATTGAGCGTGAAGCTGCCGGTTATGCCGGCCGGCACGGTGCTCCCCGCCTGCGCAGCGCTGCCGAGCTTCTGCTGCTGGGCCAGCGCGGTGACCTCGATCTGGTAACTGGCGGCCGTGGCCAGCGTGGAGGCGGTCGCTGTGGCGAGCACCCGGGTGCCCGCGGCCACGGAAGTGGTTGCGCTCAGTTTGCTGAAGGCCGTCCCGTCGCGCAGCGCCTTGGCCGCCTGCTGCAGGGTCTTGAGCAGGCCCTTGAAGGTTCCCATGGCGGTCTGCTGAGTCCCCAGCTGGGTGGCCTGGGCGCGCAGCCGGTCGGCCGGCTGTTTCTCGACCGCCATGAGCTGGTCGACGAGATCCCGGTAGTTGATACCGCTGACGACGCCCGAGATGGAGCTGGTCGGTGTGGTCGCCATGGGTGGGCCTCCGCGCGAGGGACAGGGGGGCCCGGAAGCCGCTCACGCGACTTCCGGGCTTACTGCGTTACCGCGATCAGCCCTGCAGGAGACGCAGGATCGACTGCGGGGCCTGGTTGGCCTGGGCCAGCATCGCGGTGCCGGCCTGCTGCAGGATCTGGAACTTGGTGAACTGGGTCATCTCGTACGCCATGTCGGTGTCGCGAATGACCGACTCCGCCGCCTGCACGTTCTCGAAGGTCGCGCCGACGTTGGCGCTGGCGTACTCGATCCGGCTCTGACCGGCGCCGATTACACCGATCGCGGTGCCGACCGCGGCGATCGCGGTGTCGATGGCATCGAGTTCGGTCTGGGCATTGCCCAGGCTGGTCAGGTCGCCGACGCCGCCGGTGAGCGTAGCCGAGCTCATGTCCAGCGTCGAGCCATCGATCGTGATGCTGTCGTTGCCCGCGTAGTCACCGCTGGAGCTCACCAGGAAGGTGC
>Ga0326726_10001109_pt1 | contig 24882 bp, 16 predicted proteins | sample MHFenrmetagenome_2_FD_207603 | JGI IMG/M metagenome (GOLD analysis project Ga0326726, IMG submission 207603) | Lab enriched peat soil microbial communities from Michigan Hollow, Ithaca, NY, United States - MHF15MN | ecosystem: Environmental > Terrestrial > Soil > Wetlands > Peat | place: USA... | reverse complement strand
TCCTGGCCGACGAGCCGACCGGCAACCTCGACACGCTCACGAGCCATGAGATCATGGGAATGTTCGGCAAGCTTTCAGATGCCGGAAACACGATCATCCTGATCACGCACGAAGAGGACATCGCCCGATTTACCAGGCGGATCATCCGGTTGAGGGACGGCAGAATCGAAAGTGATTCGGCTCCATGAACAGTTCGTTGCAGCAATTCCGATACGAGACGACCGAAAGCCTGAACATCGCCGTCTACCAGATCAGGGCCAACAAGATCCGCTCGTTCCTGACGGCCCTCGGGGTCATCATCGGTATCGTGGCCATCACCATGATGGGTACGGCCATAAACGGCATCGATCTCGGATTCGAAAAGAGCCTCTCGATGCTCGGCTACGATGTGATCTACGTCCAGAAAGGATCGTGGAGCACCATGGGCCAGTGGTGGAAATACCGCAACCGGCCGGACATCAAAACCGAATACGCCGCACAGATCAACCGGATCATCGCCGGCAACCCTTTGACCGAACTGAGCGTGGCCGTACCGCAAATGTCCACGATCCAGGCCTCGGCACGCTTCCGCGACCGGGAGCTTCAGCAGATATTCGCGTTGGGGACCAACCAGGACTATCCGCTCACGGCCTCCGGCGACCTTTCGGAAGGACGATTTTTCACCCAGCAGGAGTCGGCCGGCGGAGAAACGGTCTGCGTCGTCGGCGACGATATCGCTTCCGGACTTTTTCCTGACGGACACGCTGTCGGAAAGTCGATACGCCTGAAAAACCATAACGTCCGCATCGTGGGCGTCTTCAAAAAGCAGGGCAAGTTCCTCGGCCTGTTCAGCTTCGACAACCAGGCGATCATGCCGCTTGAAGCTTTCAAAAAAATCTACGGGACGACCACGATGGTGACCGTCAGGGTCAAGGTCAAAGATGAAAAAAGGATTGTCGAAGCAAAGGAAGAGCTGACCGGCCTGATGCGAAGGATCAGAAGGATCTCACCAGGCAGGGAGGAGGATTTCGGGGTGAACGAACAGCAGGCATTCAAAAGCCAGCTCGATCCGATCAAAAACGGCATCGCCATGGCCGGCATCTTCATTACCGGCATGTCGTTGTTCGTCGGTGCGATCGGCATCATGAACATCACCTTCGTCAGCGTCAAGGAGCGGACCCGAGAGATCGGGCTTCGCAAGGCCCTCGGCGCTCGCCGACGCACCATCCTGCTGCAGTTCCTCATCGAATCGGTGATGATCTGCCTGATCGGCGGATTCATCGGACTCGGGACGGCACTTTCGATCACCTTCACCATCCAGAGCCTTTTGCCGGACTTTCCCGTCCAGTTCTCTCCGCTGCTCGTCCTGGTAAGCCTGGTCGTTTCGGTGGCCACGGGAATCGTCTCCGGACTGGCTCCGGCCGTGACGGCCTCGAAACTCGATCCTGCAGATTCACTCAGGTACGAATAGCCATGGCAATGATGCTCAGGGAAACAATAGTTCAGGCCGCCACGTCGCTCGCGGTCAACAAGCTGAGATCGGCGCTGACCACGCTCGGCGTAGCGGTGGGAGTCTTTTCGATCATCGCGGTCATGACCGCGCTCGATGCCGTCGACCGCTCGATCGCCACAGGACTGTCGAGCCTCGGGGCAAACACGTTCCAGATCCAGAAGTACCCGGCGACGGTATTCGGCGGCAGCCATCAGCGGGACAAGTATGCAAACCGAAAGGATATCACCTGGCAACAGGCTCAGCTGTTCCGCAAGTTCATGGGTACGAAGGCAAAAAACGTAGGGTTCATGATCATGAATCCGGCCAATCAGGCACGATACGCCAACCAGACCACCAATCCTGACGTTACCCTGACCGGAGGCGACGAGAGCTTCGCATCGGCCAACGGGTTCGACGTAACTGCCGGACGGAACCTCAACGGCAACGACATCCTCTATGCTTCGAATACCGCGGTACTCGGAAACGAAGTGGCCTCATACCTTTTCCAGCAGGGAGAAAACCCGCTCGGCAAACAGATCAAGATAAACGGCAAGGTCTACACCGTCGTCGGCGTATTCAGCAAGAAAGGCGAAGCTTTCGGGCAAAGCCAGGACAATTTCGTGCTCATACCCATTACCCATTATCTCGGCCACGTCAACGAACAGTCCAGCCTCTCTGTGACGGTCGAAGCCGTGTCGCAGAAAAACTATCAGGAGACCATCGACCAGGCTATAGGATCCATGCGGCTGGCCAGGGGTCTTACGGTCAAAACCCCGAACGATTTTGAAATCAGGACCAACGAATCCCTGGTCGAGTCGTTCCGGGGCATCCAGCGGATCGTCGGCACGGGAGCCTTCATCATCAGCTTCATGGCGCTTCTGACCGCAGGCGTCGGCATCATGAACATCATGCTGGTCAGCGTCACCGAACGAACGCGGGAGATAGGAATACGCATGTCGATCGGTGCTCCTCGACGCACGATACTGCAGCAGTTCCTGCTCGAAGCCCTTTTCCTTTCGATCGGCGGAGGCATGATCGGCATAGCCGTCGGCGCCGGCGCCGGAAACCTCGTCGCCCTGAAATTCAACCTCCCGATCATGTTCCCATGGCTTTGGATGATGGTCGCGATGGTTGTCTGCTCTGTCATCGGCGTTTCATTCGGCATCTTCCCCGCCTGGAAAGCCGCCAACCTCGACCCGGTCATGGCGCTCCGTACCTCCAAATAAGCCGGATCGCCTCGATATCACGATCCCGGCAGCAACCCGCCTGTGAATGAAGATATCTGATGAAGCATGCCCAGCTCCCCGGAAGCCATGGACAACAGCTGCTCCATACTCGCGGTTCCTTCCCTGATGGCCCGGTCTGCTGCCATCCAGGCAGGAACGACACGTTGCTCGACCCACTGCCAGCGATGCACGGGATCGGCAATGCTTTTCATGCCCGCCAGTGTTTCCAGATAACCGTAATGGGTTGAAAATGAGGCCTGATATTTCGGGTCGGAAGGCAATTCGCAGGAAAAATCGAGTTCGCTGCCGAACGATGCCACAATCCTGCCTCCAGGAGAAAGCGAATTGAAAATCGGCTGGAGGACCGTCGTCTGCTCATGGCGGAGAAGCGCAATGTTGCCTTCCCATATGATGCGGTTGGCGGCCTCCGCATCGGAATGGCTGCGCAGCAGAGCCATCCCTCGATCGATCATGATGAACCCTTCGAGAAGAAGGCCGGCGTCCGTACCGATGCAACAACGTTCGATCTCGGCCAGACCTCCTTCTACATAAGCTGCATGAGCCCAGGCTATATCCCTGAAGATATTGTTGTTACCCTTTCGCATCGCATCGAGATCCTGCAGCATGAACTGTTGTGCAGCAAAACGGTGCAGGCCTGCAAAGAGATTTTCCGAACCCATTCGTTCAGGAGCGACCAGCATCTCTGCCATCACGATGGCTACGCCGACCTGCCGGGATGCAAACGACGCCATGCCGGCCCATTTGAACATCTCGGGATGTTCGAGATACCAGCCAGCATATTTCGCTGTAATCGCCCGGTTCCGTTCGGAATATCGTTCTTCCGGGGGCAGAGCTGATTCGGCATACCGCTGCCACTCTTCTCTGGTGTGCATCATAGGTCTCCGATGAGCCGTTAGGGAAACAAAACCTAACAGAACATCAAGCCAAATAATTTTGATCTCACCGGCACACCAAAGGCGACGCTGCGAAGGATATCCCATGTACATGGCACAATCATCATGATTTACCTGTTTTTCGTATTTTAACCATGTTGATATCGTATAACGAATGCTCTACCCATGAACACCTAAACTCTGACTACCATGACAACCATTCAAAAACTTTCCAAACCAACAGCCCTCCTGCTCCTCCTTACTACGGCCGGGCTCTCGACGGGATGCGAATCATCATCGAACGCAGGTCGGGGCGCCGGAATCGGAGCTGCTGCAGGAGGCGTGCTCGGCGGACTTATCGGCAGCAAGAACGGTAGCTGGGCGAAAGGAGCCCTGCTTGGCGCCGCCATCGGCGGTGCGGCCGGAGCCGTCATCGGCGACTACATGGACAAACAGGCCGACGAGATCAGGCACGACGTCAAGGGAGCCAACGTCGAACGGGTCGGCGAAGGCATCAGGGTGGTATTCGACACCGGCCTGCTCTACTCGACCGGATCGTCGACCCTCAATGCAGACAGCCGCTACAATATCGAAAAGCTTGCCAGGATCCTGAACAGATACAACGACACCAACGTGGTCATCGAAGGACATACCGACACCATCGGCAGCGAATCGTCAAACCAGATCCTTTCGGAACGCCGTGCCGAATCGGTGTCGACGCTCCTGAAAACCTACGGTGTTTCCGGATCACGACTCAGCGCTGTCGGGTACGGCCAGACACGGCCTGTCGCGACCAATGAGACCGAATCCGGACGCCGCCTGAACCGACGTGTCGAAGTGCTGATCTATGCCAACAGCGAGCTGAAGCGGCATGCCCAGTCCGGCGAGCTGAAAATCTGACGTTCAGCATTGCCTTCAAACCTGACAAGAGGTTGTCTCAAAGGGTTTATCGACTGAAATCTTAAGCATGGGAGCGCCGAGCTCCAGCTCGGCAACCCATATGCGAGTTCGGACTGGCAATGTAAAAGCCATTTTTTTGTCGGATAGCCTGAATGTAGAGTCCTTTTGAGATCCTTGAAAATGCCGAGGTGGAGCTCGGCGCTCCCGGCAATAGAAAAAGGCTGCCTCATCCTGATGTATGAGACAGCCTCTTTTTTTGCCTTCCGTAACAGCTCTTTACGGAAATCCGAAGCACGATGTCGTCGACTTTGCACTGCAACATCAGGATCCCCCGGCGGCTGCCGTATACCGATAAAGCTGCTCATCCGAAAGAAAAAAAATGCTTACCTTCATACCGTCGACACCATCTCTGACGCCCTCAGGCTTGAGAAAATCGACAGAACAGGGTTCTTTCTGCAGTATTCATGGCACCGTTGCTCGTCGGCAAACGTGTCATACAGAATCTTGACCAACACAACATGAGTTCAGCCATGCTTTACCAGAACGCCGAAGATGTCCTTTCTCAATGGATATCCGGAATCTGCACCGGCACCATCGAAGAGGTCGAAGCCCTCTATCATGAAAACGCCGTGCTTGTTCCGACCTTTTCACCGCATACCGTCAACACCACCCAGGGCATCCGTCAGTATTTCGACCAGCTCGCCACGAGGGATAAGCTTCAGGTCCGGCTGTACGACAAATCACTGAAAAAACAGTTCCTGGGCGGCAATGCCTGGGTGCTGAGCGGCATCTACGCCTTCGAATTCGAGGTCGACCAACTCCTCCTGACATTTCCTTCCCGGTTCACCTTCGCCGTCGATCTGTCCAGTGAAAAACCTATCGTACACCATCACTCCTCACAGGTTCCGAGAAACCTTTCCTGATCCACGAACGGAGCAGGGAGAAACAGCATCTTATTTACGATCTCTTTCTCCCTGCAAGCCGGCTGACCTGTCCCACCCCAAGCCTTTGGTCATCAGCACGTTATCGGCAGAAAGATCATGCCAGTCGCTTCAGAAGCATCTGCCCCGCCGTGATCGTTTGAAACAATTCCTTTCGATTTTGATACTTGCCGCACTCGAAATACACTGCCTGCAGATCCCTGCCGAAGCAATCAGGACAATGATGAGCTCTTGCTGCAATATGAAGGGAGCTGTTTATTTACAATATTATTACTGGTTTTATTACGCCCTATTTACTATATATGAAAGATAACAACGCCTGAAAAACCCGACAGAGGCAACTCGGACAGCCGTTTTTTATTCCAGACTGACTGTACAGCGATAGAAACTGTGATCTGATCTCGGAACAAGGACGCTGCTCTCCTGATGAAAAATGCTCTCGACTCCGGGCAATGTTCTACCCCTAATAGAACTCAGTCCAATGCAGAAAATGAACTACCGTTCGGGAATTACGGAGGATGTGCTCACCCTCAATCCCTCGACGTCACCCTACACCGTGTTGTTCGACGGCGACAGACCTCCCCTGAACGCTGACTCGATGCAGATCATCACGACGCAATCGGTCGACGAAGCAGTCCGTTACCTCATGCTTCTCGGCGACCATTGTGAACTCTATATCTCTCCGGAACACGAGTCTGCCCATCCAGGGCTTTACGAAGAGCTCCTGGCAAGCACCCCCTCCGGCAACAACGACGAAGCCCCTTTCGATACTGAAACGGCTGCTGCCCTGATGCGTAAGCTGCCTCTCGACCTGAAAAGTCTGGTAAAAAGCAATCTTGCGTTAAAGGAAGGGGATAAACTGCCGCCTCTTATCAATAAAAATCTGGTGCATAAAACCAGCGACGACAATATTCTGATTTCTGAGCCTTTCTCTGCCGGGTGGCTGCACTATTTCAACATGTTTCAGGAGACGAACGAACTGACCTTTGATCACCCTTCAGAGCATGTTCAGGGCCTGCTCTTGAGTGAGGCCCTGAGACAGGCCGGTATCGCCTGCACACATCTTCAGGGACTGCCTCTCGAGGGAAAACTTGTCCTGTTAAACTTCAGCACGAATTACTTCAGCTTTATTGAGCGGAGTGATCCCATTATACTGAGGGCCTTCAGCAGCTTCCGCGCTGATGACACAAGCGAAGACAAAAACGCCGCTTTCTTTATACAGGTTTTGCAGCAAGGCAGGATATGCGCAGACTCTACAGTAAGAACGTTCGCATGCATGACTACTCAGCGCCAGCAGCAATTAAATAACCGTCTGGAAAAAATAGCGTCAAGAAACAAAACGCATTTCGAAAACAGACTCAACAGAATTCTTGAATCGGAGCCAGCCAGGTGATTCGTGTAGCGATAATCGGCGGCGGGATCTCGGGAATGGCCTCAGCATTTTATCTGGGACAACGCCAAATTGCCGTCGATCTCTATGAATCCGAAGATCAGATCGGCGGCAGAATCGGCAGCCAGCCATTGCTCGGGCGTTGGGTAGATTTCGGAGGCAAGAATATCGGCAAGCATTACCACCTCTTTCGTGACTTTGCCGCGGCATACGGCGATCCCGAATTCGAGTATTTCGGCTTCAACACTTCACAATTGATCAACGGCCAAATTGTCGGCATCAGCAAAGAAGGGGCCAACAGTTTCAATACGCTGAAGTTGATAAGCTTGTGTGACGTCGCTGACTTCCGCAAACTCTATCCCCAGATCAGGACCATTTTAAGAGATCGACGTGAGGGTGCGCTCGGAAGCGAGTATTTCAGAAAAATTTCAAATCGTTATGATGACCTGACCCTTGCCGGCTATCTGAGCGAGCGATGTGTCAATCATGTGGTGAGACCGGTAACCATCAGAATGAATGGCGCAGAGCCGGACGAATGCTATCCCGGCAACCTCGGTTCGAACCTTGCACTTGCGCTCGACAGCTATGAGCAGCTGTCACAGGGAATGCACAGCTTTATTAAAGCATATCACGTTACTGAAGGGCCTGGGCCATTGAGAATTCTTGAGGGACACCGGGTGACCTCGATCTCGAACGAATCGGGGATGAACCCGGTAAGCATTGAATATATATACAGGGGAAAAACTGCAACAGCCTGCTACGACAGGGTCATTTCGGCCCTGCCCGCGCTTCGACTTGCATCGGTGCTGGAAAAAAGCCTTCCCGAAGCGTCAGCTCTGCTTCGTCAGGTACGGTATTATCCCGTGGCGATAGCCATTGTAAAATACCGCAACAAGGTTTTCAATAAAAACCGGCGGGCAATGGTGTTCGACCGCTCTGTCGCACTGAGCAACGCCGGCGCTTACGGCATCAATGACCTGGATATTGTACGATATACGTTCAGCGGCCGGGTTTCCAGATCGCTCATTTCAGAACGTTCATCGCCTGAAGATGTTGTCATGCTCGGGGAAGAGATCGCCGGTTCATATTTCTCCATACGTGAAAACCCGAGAGAAGCATTCGTATACAGGTATCTTCCCGAAGGCTTGTGTGCATACTCAGCCCGGCATCATCATCTGCTCGACCAGATCGATCTGGAACTCGGCCGGATATCCGGGTTGGCGGCCACTGGAGACTATCGGAGGGGAGCATCGATCGAGGCTTGTTGCAGAGCGGCCTTTGAATGCGTTGATAACGTAATCGGAGCCGTGCCTTGAAGCTCATATCCCCGTTAAAAGAGTTCATCAGGGACGGCACCCTGATTGCGCCATCAAACACAATTGCTATCGCTCTGGTTGGCGCACCGGCACATTTGCTTTTTTATTTCCTTTTCAGATATGGCTTTCAATTACCATATGAAAGCTTTGCGCTGCGCCTGATCGCATCGTTGTTATGCATGAGCGCGTTGTTCAAATCGCGGCTTCCCGCTGCCCTGCAACTCTATTTTCCTTTCTACTGGCACTTTTCCATGATCTTTGTTCTGCCCTTCGTCTTTACCGTAAGCCTGATCATGAACAACTTTCATGAACTCTGGCTCTACTGGGAGATTTTCATGGTATTTGTGCTGATCACATTTGTGCCTCACTGGGTGTTGTTTTTTTTCGATCTGTGCATCGGAGTTATTGGGGCCGTCCTGTATTGCATGCTTTCGAACCCATGCCTCCAGCTTCATCCGACTTTCAATATCCCGCTCTATTCGATCGTCTTCATTTTTTCTATCGTAGTAGGCTATATCTTCAGCTTCAGCAACTGGCAAGGCTTGAAAAACGAGGAAATGCGCAAAGCCGAAGAGAAAAACCTGGCCCTGCAGGCTCTGGCCGGCGGAATCGCCCATGAGATGCGCAATCCCCTCGGACAGATTCGACACAATCTCGAGGAGATCCTCCAGGAACTCCCATTGGGCAGATCCGACAGCTTCGTCGATCAGGTCACTATCAAAAATATCGAAACCATCAACCAGCGGGTGGCCCAGGCACAGATGGCTCTCAACCGTGGATTGCACGTCATCGACATGACGCTCGAAAACATCAGGAACGAAGCCGTTTCAAAAGAGGATTTCACCTGTCTCTCTGCCGCGGCCGCAACCCGCAAGGCGATCAACGAATATGGGTATGCGTCGGAAGATGAGCGCCGGATGGTTTATCTCGAGTCAAATGAAGATTTTATGTTCTGTGGCGAGGAGAACAGTTACATCCTGGTGATCTGCAATCTGCTGGAAAACGCGCTCTGTTTTCTCCAGGCAGCATCCTGTGGCCAAATCGATATACGGATGCAGCAGGGTGAAACCGAAAACAGAATCTTCGTCAGGGATAACGGCCCAGGCATTTCATCTGAAAACCTCTCCAAAATTTTTGATCCTTTTTTCACCTCCGGAAAGAAAGGCGGAACCGGTCTGGGGCTTGCTTTCAGCAAACGAATCATGCGATCGTTCGGAGGAGATATAATCTGCAACTCCGAGAAGGGGCGATTTACGGAATTTATCCTGAGCTTCCCGGTGCTCGACAAAGCCCTGATCGACGAGTACGAAGCGAAACTGTTCGAAGAGTACAAATCCATTTTTTCCGCAAAGAAGCTTCTGCTCGCCGGCGCCTCTCCCGAAAGCCTTTCAATGATCAGACGCCAGCTCACGCCTTTTGGTATGGCGACGGTTGTGGCGTCTGATGGCGCCCAGGCGCTGAACTTGATCGTTTCAAGCCGATATGACCTGCTGCTGGCCGACATCGACCTCCCTTTTATCAATGCAGCCGAGCTGGCGCGAAAAATCAGGGAAACAGGCAAGGAGATTCCGGTCGTCGCCTACTCCTTCTCGAAGCGTCCCGTACCCGGAAAAAAATTTGCGGAAAGATGCGGTATTGATGCATGGATTTCCATGCCGCCGACACTCTCAGAACTGCTTTATGCCTTGAAAACCGCTCTTCAAACAGCACGCGAAACGCTCAGGGAGTCGCTTGACGGCAAAACCGTGCTTGTCGTCGACGATCTGGATTTCAACCGCAGGGTGGTCAAGTCGATGCTCAATAACCTCGGCGTAACGATTCATGAGGCCTCTGACGGACAGGATGCTCTCGACAAGCTGAAAACTTATCATTGCGACCTGTTGATCATGGATCTGAGAATGCCCGTCCTTGATGGTTTCGAAGCAACGAGGCGGATCCGGTCAGGAATAAGCAGCTACCGAAACATTCCGATTCTCGGCCTGAGCGGGAAGCTGGACAACGCCACGTTGAAAATGGCAAAACAGAGCGGCATGAACGACTGCCTCATCAAGCCTGTCAAACTCAGGGAGTTCCTGCAGAAAATCGGCTCCATGCTGAAGAACGATCAACCGATCGCATCTTAAGCAGCGACACGAGACCTGCCTGATTATCACCCCTTTCAGAATTTATTTACATGCCCGGTTGAATATCTGTCCCTTTATGCCATGACAGGGAAATTTCAACCATAGCGTCATCCCTCTTGAACTCGGTGCTCAACTGTATCATTACACGAATCCTTGGTCATAATTCATCAGGTTCGGTATTACGGAGGAGCTCCCTTCTGTAAAGGATACCTTTGCATGGCAAAACAAGGTTCCGGAAGAACGACAGGACAACCTGCCGGATCACTCCCCCATTTGCACAAAGCTCAGAACCGCGGCTTCGAAGAGCCGATCATGACGATATATATCTTCAGCAACCGGGTATCCAATCCGTAATACCTGAACATTCTTTGCCTATAGAGCTTGCTGGTTTTGGGGAACAAAGTGTCATTCTGTATTTTTCAATCAGGGAGAACCCGAAAGAGGGGTTCATCCGGGTGTGTCTTGCCAAGAAATTATACGACTGATCTTCCCCTCATCATCTCCAGCGCAATCAAAATGCCTGGGCTCCTGAAACGAGACTGTTTCTGAGCCTGTAAGCTACTATCGCCGGAAAGCCTCTATCACGGCCTGTTCAGAGGGAACAGCGAAAGCTTCGACAAAGCAATTGGAGATTTACCTTGAAGATCATATCTCAATTAAGGGAATTCATTAACGAAAGCTCGGTAATCGATCGGTCCAATACTTTGGCGGCCGGGTTGATTGGCTCCGCTGGACATATTTTCTTTTATCTCATCTACAGGTATTGGTTTCATATCCCCTATGAGAACCTAGCGCTTCGGCTTATCTCGGCTTTGCTGTGCCTGAGCCTGTTGTTCAAATCACGATTCCCTGAGGCGTTGAAACCATATTTCCCTGTCCACTGGCATTTTACCATTATCTTCGTGTTGCCATTCATCTTTTCAGTCAACCTGATCATGAACAACTTCAGTGATCTATGGAGAAACTCGGAAATATGCATGGTATTCATGCTGATCATGTTTGTCCCGCAGTTGGCTATGTTTTTTCTGGATCTCTGCATCGGAGTTCTCGGGGCGTTCCTGTTCTGTATGATAACATACCCTCACATCCAGCTCAACCCCGCCTTCAACATCCCGCTCTACGTGACTGTAATTTTATTTTCGATATTTGTAGGGCATGCTTTCAGTTTCAGCAACTGGAAAAGCATAAAAAACGAGCAGAGACGGAAATCCGAAGAGAAAAACCTGGCACTTCAAGCCCTCGCAGGCAGCATCGCCCATGAGATGCGAAACCCGCTCGGCCAGATCCGACTCTATCTCGACGAGATCATGCAGGAGTTGCATCGAAGCAGTTCTGACAGCACTGTGGAACCGACCGGGACTAAAAATTCTGAATCCATCAGCCGACGGCTGTCTCAGGCTCAATTGTCCCTCAACCGGGGGTTGCACGTCATCGACATGACGCTTGGAAATTTCAGGAACGAAGAGATTTCAACGGAGGATTTCACCTGCCTTTCTGCTGCGGCCGCCACCCGCAAGGCGATCGACGAATATGGCTATGCATCGGAGCACGAGCGTCAGATGATTCATTTCGAGTCAAGCGACGACTTTATGTTCCGTGGAGACGAAAACAGTTACGTTCTGGTGATGTACAATCTGCTGGTAAACTCGCTTCATTTTCTCCAGACAACACCCGATGGCCGCATTGATATCCGCATGGTAAAGAGCGAAACCATAAACAGGGTTTACGTCAAAGATAACGGTCCCGGCATATCATCAGAAAACATCTCCAGAATCTTCGATCCCTTTTTCACCTCCGGGAAAAAAGGTGGGACAGGCCTTGGTCTTGCTTTCTGCAAAAGGGTCATGCTCTCTTTCGGAGGAGATATCGTATGCAATTCTGAAAAGGGAAAGTTTACCGAATTTGTCCTGAGCTTCCCTGTGCTCGACAAAGCCCTGATCGATGACTACCATTCAAAACTTTACGCTGAATACCAACCTGTGTTTTCCGGAAAAAGGCTTCTTCTCGCAGGAACCTCCCCTGAAAACCTCGCGATAATCCGACGTCAGCTGACACCGTTCGGCTTGGGAACCGATGAGGCTTCTGATGGTGCCCAGGCCTTGAACATGATCGTGTCGAACCGATACGACCTCCTGCTCGCCGACATCGATCTTCCGCTCTTCAACGCGGACGAACTGGCTAAAAAAATCAAGGAACTCGGCAAGGAGATTCCCGTCGTCGCCTTTACCTCCTCCAGGCATTGGGTGCCCGGGAAAAAACTGGTGGAAACCTACGACATCGATACGTGGATTTCCATGCCGCCGGCGTTGTCCGAGTTGCTGATTACGTTGAAAACCTCTTTCCTGACGGTCCGGAAAACCCTGAAGAAATCGCTTGACGGCAAAACGGTGCTCATCGCAGATGATCTTGATTTAAACCGCAGGCTCATCAAATCGATGCTCAATAAGCTTGGAGTGACGATACTTGAGGCTTCAAATGGATTGGTCGCAATCGACATGCTGAAAAAACATGACTGCGACCTGTTGATCATGGATATGAGAATGCCGGTACTTGACGGTTTTGAGACCGCAAAGCGTATCCGGTCAGAAATCAGCACCTATCGAAACATCCCGATTCTCGGCATGAGCGGCGATCTGGACAATGCCTCGCTGAAAATGGCAAAACAGTGCGGGATGAACGACTGTTTCATCAAGCCTGTCAAACTCAAGGAGTTCCTGCAGAAAGTCGGCTCCATACTGAATAACGAGCCGACGATCGAATTATAAGAGATCATGCGTCTCCTGATTCTCACATCCGCGTTTTTTCAATACGAAGATCAGGAACCGAACCTGCGTTAACCTGTTCAGCCTGTTCGATTTATTTCATTGAAACCCGGAGATTGCTGTGCCCTGGATCCCGTCTGTGGATTCCTGCTCTGAACCGCTGATCAAAACATCCCGGATTATGGGACTTATCGGCTCCCTGGATGTCTCAATCGATTACAAAACGCTCACTTCGACACATCCGAGATGTCGAATGCCACCCGTAAAATCAATCGGTTCGAGCAATAAAGTGACAGCAGGGACCGTGTATCGTCATTCCTGCCGGGTCAACTCGCCAGGTTGAACCGGCAGGACTTCAGGTGCTCTTCGATCCGCATGCCACAAGGGTCAAGTCAGCAAGGCCTTCCCGGTTCACGTTCGCCATCGATCTGTCCGACGAAATAAGGGCAGTATACATCCACTCAAAAGATACCGGTAAACAGCTCCGGATCCGATGTCCCCGAAGGAAAACAAGCTTCTGCCATAAGATCTCTTTCCGACGGCAAGCTTCCTGCCCTGTCCAACATTCCTCGCGTAGATACATTACGTCATCACCGACTGACAATTCAGGATAATTGCCGAAGCAGCAGTATCCGCCGGCTCCCGGTAATTACGATATATCTTTCTATTCAAGACACTTATGACTCCATCACCGCAACCGCCGGAAGACCATGAGGCAACCGTGATCGATTACTGACGAAACAGCAAAAAAAAAAAGTAAATCTTCAATACGCCAGAGAAAAGAAATACTGGCTAATATTCTGCAAATTGAGTATATATGATAATAAGTTATGCCTTAAAAGCCGAATACTGTCTACGTATATCCGGTTTTTTCAATATCGACTGCCCAGCGATAGAAACTGTGAGTGATCCTGAGGACAAGTAACATATAAACTTGCTGAAACAAACTCTCGAATCTGGAGATTGTTCTACCCCCATAAGCACTCAGTACGATGCAGAAAACGAACAACCGCCAGGGAAATACGGAGGAAGAACTTATCCTCAACCCCGGCATCCCTCCATATACTGTGCTGTTCGAAGGTGATAGTCCGCCTTTGACGGCTGATGTATTGCAGCTGATCACGGTAAAGTCAGTCGACGAAGCGATCCGCTTCATCATGCTTCTCGGCGACTCCTGCAAACTTTATATCTCTCCGGAGTACCGCTCTGCTCATCCGGAAATTGACGCACTTGCCGGATCGATTTCCCTCCCTGAGACGGATAATGAAACTCCATTCGATACCGAGACGGCCGCAGAGCTGATGCGAAAACTGCCGTTCGACTTGAAAAGCCTGCTGAAAAGCCCTCTCGCCCTGAGGTACGGTGATAAACTGCCGCCACCCATCGAGAAGAGTCTGGTGCATAAAACCAGCGACGCCAACGTGCTGATTTCAGAACCGTTCTCAACAGGATGGCTGCACTATTTCAACATGTTTCAGGACACGACTGAACTGACATTCGACCACCCGTCGGAGCATGTTCAAGGCCTGCTTATCAGCGAAGCTCTCAGACAGGCCGGCATCGCATGCGCACATCTTCAGGGGCTGCCTTCCGAGGGAAAACTTGTGCTGTTGAGCTATAGCACCAATTTTTTCAGCTTTATCGAGCGAAGCGAGCCCATTTTACTGAGGGCATACAGTAGTTTCAGCGCCAATGAGAGCAGCGAAGACAAGAACGCCTCTTTCTATATTCAGGTCATACAGTGGGGACGGGTATGTGCTGATTCAGCAATCACAACGTTTGCATGCCTGAACACTCAACGCCAGAAACTGTTGAATGACCGCCTTGTAAAAATAGAGTCAAGGAACAAAGCGCATTTCGAAACAAAAGTCAGCAGGGTTCTCGAAACAGAACCGGCAAACTGATGCGTATAGCGGTCATCGGAGGAGGGATCTCGGGTATTGCCTCAGCCTACTTCCTCAGGCAGCGCAATATTGAAATCGATCTCTATGAATCCGGGGAAAAGATCGGAGGCAGAATCGGCAGCGAACCGCTGCTCGACCGCTGGGTCGATTTCGGAGGCAAAAACGTAGGGCAGCATTACCATCTCTTCCGTGACTTCGTCAAGGCTAACGGCGATCCCGAATTCGAGTACTTCGGCATCAACACGTCACAGCTTGTCAATGGCCGCGTCATAGGCCTCAGCAAAGAGGGGGCCAAGCACATCAACATGCTCAAGATCATGAGCCTGTGTGGTGTGGAGGGAGTCATTAAACTCTATCCCCATGTAAGGGCGATACTGAACGATAGACGGCAGGGAGTGCTCGGCAGCGACTATTTCAGGAATCTGGCCGACCGCTTCGACCACCTTACCCTTGCCGACTACCTGACTGGTCGCTGCGTAAATCATGTGGTAAGGCCCGTGACCATCAGGATGAACGGTGCAGAACCTGATGAATGCTATCCTGGAAATTTCGGGTCCAACCTTGCACTTGCGCTCGACAGCTATGAGCAATTGACGGAGGGCATGCACGTCGTGCTCAATGCATTCCGGGTCAAGCAGACCCCCGGCAAGCTCAGAATCCTGGAAGGCCACAGGGTGACCTCGGTATCGAGCGAACCGGATAACGGCCTGATAAAAATCGGATATACCTGCAAGGGCAACCAGGCTACGTCATGCTATGACAAGGTCATATCGGCCCTGCCGGCACACCGCCTCGCAGAGGTTGTCAGGGAGAGTCATCCCGGAGCTTCCGCTCTGCTCCGTCAGATAAATTATTACCCGGTCGCTGTGGCCATTGTGAAATATCGGAATGAAGTGTTTCGAAAAAACCGGCGGGCAATGGTGTTCGATCGGTCCGTGGCGCTGAGCAACGCTGGCGCTTACGGCATAAACGACCTGAACATTGTGCGTTACACCTTCAGCGGAAAGGTTTCGAGATCGGTCATATCTGAGGATTCTTTGCCTGAAAAGGTAATCATGCTTGGTGAACAGATCGCGGCGCCTTATTTTTCGATACGGGATAACCCGAGGGAAGCTTTCGTATACCGTTACCTGACCGAAGGCTTGTGCGCCTACTCTTCCCGGCATCACCTGCTGCTTGACAAAATCGATCGGGAGTTCGGACAATTTGACGGGTTTGCAACCACAGGCGACTATAGGCGCGGTGCCTCGATCGAGGCCTGTTTCAGGGCGGCAGGAGAATGCGTTGATAAAGTAATCGGAGATTTACCTTGAAGGTCATATCTCATTTACGGGAATTCATCAAGGACGGAACCGTAATCGCGCGCTCCAATACGCTTGCTGTCGCTCTTTTTGGCACTCCAGCCCATTTTTTGTTTTACTTCCTCTTCAGGTATGGCTTTCATCTTCCTTATGAAAGTCTCGCACTGCGCCTGATCGCCTCTTTGCTATGCCTGAGCGCATTGTTCAAGTCGCGACTGCCTGCTTCCCTGCAGCAGTATTTTCCTTTCTACTGGCACTTGTCCATGATCTTTGTCCTGCCCTTCGTATTTACGGTCAATCTGATCATGAACAATTTTCATGAGCTCTGGCTGTACTGGGAAATTTTCATGGTGTTCGTGCTGATCATGTTTGTGCCTCACTGGGTGATGTTTTTTTTTGATCTCTGCATTGGAGTACTTGGTGCGATACTGTTTTGCCTGCTTACAAACCCGCACCTCCAGCTTCACCCGACATTCAACATCCCGCTCTACTCGATCGTTTTCGTTTTCTCCCTGTTTGTAGGATATGCTTTCAGCTTCAGCAACTGGCAGAGCATGAAAAACGAGGAGCGACGGAAAGCCGAAGAGAAAAACCTGGCACTGCAGGCCCTGGCCGGCGGGATTGCCCATGAGATGCGCAACCCCCTCGGACAGATACGCCACAATCTCGATGAAATACTTCAAGAGCTTCCCCAGAGTAATTTCGAGACCACTGCCACGCAGATAACTGCGAAAAACATCGACACGATCAACCGAAGGGTGGCCCAGGCTCAGATGGCGCTCAACAGGGGCCTGCATGTCATCGATATGACGCTCGGCAATTTCAGGAACGACGATGTTTCAAGGGAAGATTTCACCTGCCTCTCCGCTGCGGCCTCTACCCGCAAGGCGATCGACGAATATGGCTATGCTTCGGAGCATGAGCGCCAGATGGTGCATCTCGAGTCGAGTGACGATTTTATGTTCAGGGGTGACGAGAACAGTTATATCCTGGTGATCTACAACCTGCTGGTAAACGCGCTCCATTTTCTCCAGACAGAACCGGATGGCCACATCGATATCCGGATGGAGCAGGGTGACACCCAGAACAGAATTTCGGTCAGGGATAACGGTCCCGGCATCTCTTCGGAAAACCTCTCCAAAATTTTCGATCCTTTTTTCACATCCGGAAAGAAGGGCGGAACTGGTCTTGGTCTCGCGTTCTGCAAGCGGATCATGCGCTCTTTTGGAGGAGATATCGTCTGTAATTCCGAGAAAGGCAAGTTTACGGAATTTGTCCTGAGCTTCCCGGTACTCGACAAAGTCCTGATCGACGAGTACGAAGCGAAACTGTACGAAGAGTACAAGCCGATTTTTTCCGGCAAAAAGCTTCTGATCGCCGGAACCTCCCCCGACAGCCTTGCCATGATCCGGCGCCAGCTGGCGCCTTTCGGCATCGGAACAAATGTAGCTTCAGATGGAGCCCAGGCTCTGAATATGATCGTTTCGAGCAGATACGATCTTCTGCTCGCCGACATCGATCTCCCGTTCCTCAACGCCGCAGAGCTGGCTCAGAAAATCAAGGAAAACGGCAAGGAGATTCCTGTTGTAGCCTATACCTCCTCGAAAAATCCCGTACCCGAGAAAAAGCTTGCGGAAACGTCCGGCATCGATGCATGGATTTCCATGCCCCCTGCACTTTCCGAGCTTCTGTATGCATTGAAGACCGCTCTGCAAACAGCCCGGGAAACCCTCAAGGAGTCGCTTGACGGCAAAACAGTGCTTGTCGTCGACGATCTGGACTTCAACCGCAGGGTTATCAAGTCCATGCTCAACAAGCTCGGTGTAACGATTCATGAGGCATCCGACGGGCAGGATGCGCTCGACAAGCTGAAAACCCACCACTGCGACCTGTTGATCATGGATATGAGAATGCCTGTGCTCGACGGTTTTGAGGCCACAAGGCGGATCCGCTCGGGAATAAGTACCTACCGAAACATCCCGATTCTCGGACTGAGCGGCAACCTGGACAACGCCACGTTGAAAATGGCAAAACAGAGCGGCATGAACGACTGCCTCATGAAACCTGTCAAACTCAAGGAGTTCCTGCAGAAAGTCGCCATCATGCTGAAAGGCGATCCGCCGGCCGCGTTTTAACCGGTCAAACGCGTCACCGCCCGTTCCTGACAGTCAATGGAGCTGACGCAGCTCAAGCTGACGCAGTTTCGGTGCGCACCTGGCAGTAGCAAGTACGACTCCAAGCGTCATGACACCACCGAATACCACGGAAGGGATCAGACCCATCAGGCGTGCGGCAATGCCCGATTCGAACGCCCCCAGTTCGTTGGACGAACCGATAAAAATACCATTGATGGCAGAAACGCGACCCCGCATGGCATCCGGTGTGGCCAGTTGCATGATGGTTGAGCGCATGACCACCGATACCCCGTCGCAAACCCCGGAAAGCAGCAGGAACAGGCCCGCAAACCATAAATTCGACATCAGGGCAAAAGAGATGATACAGAGGCCGAAACCGGCCACGGCGACGAGCAGCCAACGTCCGCCATGGTTGTTTATGGGACGGCGGGCAAGAAAAAGCCCTGTCATAACACCTCCTACCGCCGGAGCCGCCCGAAGAAATCCGAGCACTTCCGGGCCACAATGATAAACATCGTGGATGAATGCGGGAAGCATTGAGACTGCTCCTCCCAACAATACGGCGAACATGTCGAGCGATTGTGCGCCGAGAACGATCTGATTGCCGAACACGAACTGCAACCCTTCTGATATGCTGGCAAAAATCGGCTTGCTTTCCGATAGAACCGGCGCTGTAGCACGAATCGACAGCAGCGCCACGGAAGCACACAGGCACAGACCTGCTGCCAGGCAGTAAGCGACAGTCTTGCCCGCCCATCCAATCAGGATTCCACCCAGGGCCGGTCCGACAACCAGACCCAACTGGAATACGGAACTACCGATTCCGGATGCGCGGGCATATTGCTCACGAGGAAGGATCAGCGCGAACATGGCGCTGTATGACGGGCTGATGAAGGCACGGGCCAGACCACCGACAGCGATGGAACCGTAGATCCATAACGAAGGATTGCTGCTGATCAGGCCGGCCGATACGGCGCTGAGCGTCAACGCGTTGAAAACCAGCAGCAGTGCGGCAACGACACCGAACATTCTTCTGGAATAATGGTCTATCGCATGTCCGGCAAACAGTGTGCAGGAGAAGTACGGGATGACCTCGGTAAGGCCGATCAGGCCAAGAGCAAGCGGATCATGTGTCAGCTCATAGATGTGCCAGCCAACGACGACCGCCATCACCTGATAGGCGAGAACTATCGAAATCCGGAAAAAAAGCAGCCTGACAAAATCACTGCTGTCAGCGGGCACTCGTTGCATGGAACTCCCCTTTCCTTGACAAATTTATGTTTTCAACAGAGGCATCCCATGTCTTTGACTTTCGGTTCCTGCCCGGAGAAGAACCGGATAAACCCGGCTCACCTGCCGGAACAGGACAATACAGAGAGGCTGAGTTCAAGTTATGGTCCGATTTCATTCAAAACAAGCAACTTGAGTCACTCCATGCCTTGTAATAAATCAAATCCCGCACAACCACATTCCCGGGATGGTATGAGCACTGCAATCATTGGGCCGATTTCTGTATTATATAATTGAAGCCATTCTATTCGATGGCAATCAAAACTCTGAACGCAGTATGAACCTGGATCGAAACCATGTACCGGAACATCTCGGATTATGGGCTGATCGGAGATATGCGCTCAGCAGCACTCGTCTCCAGCGATGGCTCTATCGATTACGGCTCACTGCCATGGTTTGATTCCCCTACGGTATTCGCCTCACTACTCGATGACGACAAAGGGGGATTTTTCAGGATCTGCCCTTCCGAAAAATTCACATCGACCCGTGAGTACATTCCGGACACCAACATTCTCGCGCTCACCTTCAAGACATCCGACGGTCAGGCGACGCTTCTCGATTTCATGCCTGTCGAAAACACACGTCTGCCCCAGCGCCCTCAGGGTATCCACCGTTGCCTGAGGTGTGATGGCGGCAGCATGGCGTTCGTCCTGACGCTTGCGCCCCGACCCGGCTATGGAATGCAAATACCGACGATCATCGAGGAGGATGGCCGTTTTCTGGTGACCGTCAACGATCCCACACTCTACCTTCTGCTCTCGACCCCTGCATACCGGACCGAAGGGGTCGGAAGCGATACCCTCACCATTACATTCACCCTGCATCAGGGAGAATCGGCCCATTTCGACCTCGTGCTTCCGCCCTTCACTCCTGAAGAGTTGCGCTCCTGCCCCTACGAATCGACAAAAGCCTACTGGGAAGAGTGGCTGCACTTCTGCATCGGGGGCCGCTGCTCATGGCTCGGGGAGTTTACCCCCCTCATCCACCGTTCACTCCTTGCCCTGAAACTGCTCACTTTCCAGCCGACGGGAGCCATTGCGGCTGCCGTCACGACCTCGCTGCCGGAAGCCATAGGGGGAGAGCGAAACTGGGACTACCGGTTTACCTGGTTGCGGGATGCCTCCTTTACGCTCAAGGCGCTCTTCGCGCTCGGCCACGTAAGCGAAGCAGACAGTTTCATCCGCTGGCTGCATGACATCTACAGGAAAAACGGCAGCAGGAACCTGCAGATCATGTACTCCATACAGGGTGAACAAGCCCTGGAAGAGAAAAGCCTGACGCACCTTTCAGGATACAGAAACTCCAGGCCGGTCAGGATCGGCAACGGGGCCTGGGGCCAGAACCAATGGGACATCTACGGCGAAGTGATGGACGCGGCCCTGAGGCTTTCTGATTATGCGGGCAAGATCGACGAAGAACTCTGGCCATTTTTCAGGGACATCTGCGAAATGGCCATCGAAAACTGGCGCAAGCCGGATGACGGCATATGGGAGGTGCGCAACGGCCCGTACCACTTCGTCTATTCGAAAGTCATGTGCTGGGTGGCTCTCGACAGAGGCATCACCATCGCCGGAAGGTTCGGGTTCGACGCTCCATTGGCGCGCTGGTCGACGGAACGCGAGAACATCAGGGAAGAGGTGCTTTCGCGAGGATTCAGCAAAACAAAAAACTCTTTCGTGCAGCGCTATGACAGTGAGCTTCTGGATGCCAGCCTGCTGCTGCTCCCTCTGGTCAATTTCCTGCCGATATCCGACCGCCGCATACAGGGCACGATCGAAGCCTGCAGGATCCATCTCCTTCAAAACGGATTTGTCAGGCGTTACTTCGCCGACGACGGACTCGAAGGCGAGGAGGGCGGGTTCGTTCTGTGCAATTTCTGGCTGATCGAATGCCTTGCGCTCTCCGGAAGGATCGAGGAGGCTGAAGATCTGCTCGAACGGACCATGTCGGCCGCGAACGATCTGGGACTGTTTGCGGAGGAGTACGACACGCGTCGCAACGAGATGCTCGGAAACTTCCCCCAGGCGTTCAGCCATATCGGCTATATCAATGCCGTCGGTGCGCTGATTGCCGGCAAGGCTCCCGCGGAGAGTCCCGACACCGAGCTTTCGCTGATGCAGTGGCTGCAGCGGCTGATACCGTTCCAGCTCACGCTGAACAACGCGACCGGAGATGCGACCGAATCATCCGAGAAAATCGACGTACGGCTGAAAAAGATGCTCGGAAGGCTTCAGGGCGCCTTTTTCGATACAAAGCTGGGCCGGGTGGACTACACGGCCATGAAACAGTCCGGAAGCTTCCGGGACTATCAGCATCTCGCCCAGGCCCTGCGAGGGTTCGATCCGGGCAGCCTGGAAAGCGACGAGGAACGTAAAGCCTTCTGGATCAACATCTACAACATCCTGACAATCCATGGCGTCATCGCCCTCGATATCCGCCGCTCGGTACTCGAGATCGTCAACTTCTTCGGAAGGATCGGTTACGTGATCGGAGGGGTGTTCTACTCTCCCGACGACGTCGAACACGGAATCCTAAGGAATAACCGACCTCATCCGGCGTTTCCGGTCAGGCCGTTCAGCCTGGGAGACCCCCGGTTACGCTATGCCGTCCGCACCTTCGATCCGAGAATCCATTTCGCGCTGGTCTGCGCATCCAGCTCTTGCCCGCCGATAGAGTTCTATGACGCCGAAAAAATCGACCGTCAGCTGGACGTCGCCGCCCGTAGCTTCATCAATCGCCGCGGACTGGAGCTGGATCAGGTCAAAGGCGAGGTGAGCCTGTCGAGGATTTTTCAGTGGTATGAAGGGGATTTCGGTTCGTCGAAGGATGAGGTGCTCGACTATATCCTGCAGTTTGCCGACGAAGAGCTCCGCACGGCCGTCACGTCGAACAGGAAAAGCCTCCGCATAAGCTACCTCCCCTATAACTGGAACCTCAACAGCTCGCTTGGCCAGTCCTGACCTTCTGATGTGAAAACCGCATCGGAAGCAAGAGGGAAGCCAGGACGATGTCAGCCGTCAAGTCTTGCCTGAAGCGCCTTGAGCTGCGCTTCAAGCGCCTCAAGCTTCGCTTTCATGGGACCGATTCCGCGAACAAGAGCCTCCTGGCGAAACTGGTCTCGCATGAGCTGGGCAGGAACGCCGCGGATGGACTGGCCGGGCTCGGTAAAGGATTTGGAGATGCCCGCCTTGGCCGCGACCGAGGTCTTGTCGGCAATCTCGAGATGACCAGCGAATCCGGCCTGACCGCCGATAAGGCATTGCCGCCCGATCTTTACGCTGCCGGAGATACCTGCCTGGGAAGCGATAACCGTATCGCCGCCGATCTGGCAATTGTGGGCGATCTGAACCAGGTTATCGATTTTCGCACCCTTCCCGATGAGCGTTTTGCCCATCGTAGCCCGGTCGATCGTGGTATTGGCCCCGATTTCGACATCGTCCCCGATCTGCACGGTACCCATCTGGGGAATCTTGATGTAGGAGCCGTCCTTCTGGGGTGCAAACCCGAACCCGTCTGCCCCGATGACCGTACCGCTGTGGACGGTTACGCGGTCGCCGATCTCGGTACCGTCATAGATGGTGACCATCGGGAACAGCATGCAGCCGCTGCCGATCGTCACATCGTGCATCAGGACCGAGCCCGGGCCGATCACCGTATCGTCACCGATAACGCAGCGCTCGCCGATGACGACGTGCTCGCCGATCGATATGTTGCGGCCGAGCTTTGCCGAGGACGCCACCACGGCGGTTGCCGCCGTACCGGGTGCCGCGACCTGCCTGGTGCCGGCAAACTGCTTGAGGATGAACACGAAAGCGGTATAGGGATCCTTGACTTTAAGGAAGCTCCTGTCGCCCGATCCGTCGCCCACCGGGGCATCGGGATGCACGATCAGCAGCGAGGCACCGGTCTCCTCGATGAAACGGTAATATTTCTCGTTGGCGACGAAACTGACATGACCGAGACCGGCCTCTTCGATCTTGGCCGGGCCGGAAATCTCGGTCTCTCCGGATCCGACAAGCTCGACAGGATCGAAATAGCGCCCGAGAAAAGCTTTGATGTCCGCAATGTTCATAATGGTGCTGACTGACAAGGGTGGTCAGAAAATTTACTTATATACTTAACAAAATTAATTCCGTTTTACTATATTTGAAATCCTTTACCGAACCGGAAACAACCGTGGATTTCAATACCCGGTGAGCGAAGATGCAGGCGTAATATAATTCGTTTCATCAGAAAAAGCAGTTAGCGATGGAAACACCAATCAAAATTTTCGCGGGACGCAGCAACCCTGGACTCGCAGAAAAAATTGCCGAGTACCTCGGTATGCCTCTTTGCGACGCAAAGGTTGAGAACTTCTCCGACGGTGAGATTTCGGTGAACTATTTCGAGTCCATCAGGGGCTCGGACCTGTTCATCATACAGTCCACCAATCCGCCTGCCGACAACCTGATGGAACTGCTGATCATGATCGACGCTGCAAAGCGTTCTTCGGCAGCGAGAATCACCGCAGTCATGCCCTATTACGGCTATGCAAGGCAGGACAGGAAGGACAAACCCCGTGTGGCCATCACGGCCAAGCTCGTTGCCAACCTCCTGACGCAGGCGGGCGCCGACAGAATCCTGACCATGGACCTTCACGCCCCCCAGATCCAGGGCTTTTTCGATATTCCGTTCGACCACCTGTACTCAAGCGTCGTCCTGATCGACCACGTCAAGAATATGGATATCGCCGACAACCTCCTCGTGGCATCCCCCGATGTAGGCGGCGTCAAGCTGGCAAGGAAATTTGCGGCTGAACTCGGCACCGACCTGGTGATCGTGGACAAGCGCCGCCCGAAAGCCAATGTGGCCGAAGTCATGAACATCATCGGCGACGTCCGCGGCAAGAATGTCCTGCTCGTCGACGACATGATCGACACTGCCGGCACACTGGTCAACGCCGCAAAAGCCATCAAGGAGGCCGGCGGCCTGAAAATCTATGCCGCTGCCACCCACCCGATCCTTTCCGGACCGGCCATCGAGCGCATCAACAGTTCCGTGCTCGAAAAGGTCATCGTCACAGACTCGCTGGTAACCGAGCACGAGTACTCCTCGAAAATCGAGATCGTCACCATCAGCAATCTGCTCGGTGAAGCCATCAAGAGGATCTATGACGGCGATTCGGTCAGCTACCTGTTCGACAGCAAGAACATCACCTACAAGATCACCAATCATCATTAATTTATAAGCG
>Ga0326726_10001108_pt1 | contig 24895 bp, 20 predicted proteins | sample MHFenrmetagenome_2_FD_207603 | JGI IMG/M metagenome (GOLD analysis project Ga0326726, IMG submission 207603) | Lab enriched peat soil microbial communities from Michigan Hollow, Ithaca, NY, United States - MHF15MN | ecosystem: Environmental > Terrestrial > Soil > Wetlands > Peat | place: USA... | reverse complement strand
CCACACATCGAGCGTCTGAGGATTGGTGATCTCGTCGGTCGTCACCAGCCAAGGCCCGATGGGCCCAAAGGTATCGCAGCCCTTGCCCTTGTCCCACTGCGACGACTGCAGCTGGAAAGCGCGCTCCGACACGTCGTTGACGATGGAGTAGCCAGCGACGTAGTCCAAGGCCTTGTCCTCGGAAACGTACCTCGCTCGGCTGCCGATCACGATGGCGATCTCGACCTCGTAGTCGAGCTTGATGGAACCCCGCGGCTGCTGGATATCGTCGTTCGGTCCGCTGATGCAGGTCGTCGCCTTCATGAAAACCACCGGTTCGGCGGGTATTTGTAGACCCGCCTCCTGCGCATGGTCGACGTAATTCAAGCCGATGGCGACGAACTTGGAGATACCTGTATAGGGAACGCCGAATCTCGGATTTCCCCGCACCAGAGGCAGGGACTCGGGGCGAACCTTGCGCAGTCGGGTGAGTCCTTTCGGGGAAATGGTTTCCTGGTCGATGTTCGAGATCACGCCGGAAAAATCGCGCAACTGGCCTTGCGCGTCGATGACGCCCGGTTTCTCGAATCCGTTCCTGCCGTAACGACAAAGCTTCATTTTTCTTGCTTCCTTTCCAGATCATCAGGGACGACCGCTCGAGCAAGGCACAGACTCAATCCCGCTCCGGCCGGCGCAAGGAAGTAGCTCGGTCCTGTGGTGCCCTCACTGGGCGTGGGACCGCGACGAGAGCGTTGATACCACCGGTTTGCTGCGCGAGCCGTTCTCCCCAAGAGGTCTTCTTATGCTCGGCGATTATAGCAGCGCCGCGTTGAAAAGCGCCATAGTATGCACAGAATCATGGAGTTACCAAGGGCAACGGCGAACGCGGCCGCGCCGGAACACGGGGTCTTAGGTCCTTAGCCCTTTTTCCACTTGATCGAGCATCCGATCGAGGCGAATTGGTCGGCCGGCCCGTGGCCCGTTCGGGCGATCTCCACCATGGCGTCGAACAGCTCGCGTCGCGCCCGCGGTGCCGCCTCGCGTCCTGAGGCATCGAGGCGCCCGCGGTACCGGAGACCCAGGGCGGCGTCGTAGCCGAAGAAATCGGGCGTGCACACCGCCCCGTATGCCTTCGCCACGTCTTGCGTTTCATCGAGCAAGTACGGGAAAGGGTAACGGTACTCAGCCGCGATCCTTTTCATGTTCTCGAATGAGTCTTCCGGGTAGTCGCTGGGATCATTCGACATGATCGCAACCGATCCGATGCCGTAGCCGGCCAGCTCCCCGCATTCGCGAACCAGGCGCTCGCGCACCGCCTTGACGTAAGGGCAGTGGTTGCAGATGAACATCACGAGCAGCCCGTTGGGTCCCCGGCACGAGGCGAGGCCATGGCGCTTGCCATCGATGCCGGGAAGATCGAAGTCGGGTGCCAGCGAGCCGAAGCGTGTGGCGGCAGATTTCTCGCTCACTAGGCGAACAGGAACGTGTCAGATATCCTCCAAATCGTAGCATGAAAACTCCCGTTTCTCGCGCCGCGCCGCGCCTCTTCGCTCCGGTTGATCTTTCCCTTGGTAGCGAGATTCGCTTGCCCGGCCGTACCGCGCACCATCTCGCCGTACTGCGCTTGCGGCGCGGCGACGCGATCACCCTGTTCAACGGCCTGGGCGGTGAATTCACCGCTGAGCTGACGCGAGCTTCAGCGCGAGATGCATTCGCGCGCGTGCTCTCGAAACACGATTCGGAGCGCGAGTCGCCGCTGTCGATTGCTCTCGCCCAATGCGTATCCAGCGGGGACCGCATGGACACCACCCTGCAGAAATCCACCGAAATGGGCGTCTCGAAAATCGTGCCGCTTGCGAGCGAACGCACCGTGGTCAAGCTTTCTGGCGACCGGGCCGAAAAGCGTGTCGTCCATTGGCGGAACGTGGTCATCGCCGCCTGCGAGCAGTGCGGGCGCAACCGCCTGCCGGAAGTCGCCGGGATCATGGACATTGAGGCCTTTCTCGACGCTCCGGGTGGCGGTGAACTTAGGCTCCTTCTGGCTCCTGATGCGGGCCAGAGCCTGACGCAGCTGCCGCGGCCCGAGAAGGTAATGCTGTTGGTCGGGCCGGAGGGAGGGCTCACGGCCCAGGAGCGCGATCACGCACAACGGGCCGGCTTCGTCCCGGTCCGCTTCGGGCCGCGCGTGCTGCGCACCGAGACCGCTCCGCTTGCCGTGATCGCGGCGATGCAAGCGCTCTGGGGCGATTGCTAGTTAGAATCGGGTTTCCTCGAGAATGACGCGACTCATGCCGATCCGTTCCGACCCACAATTCGTGAGCTGGTTTCGCTCTGTCGCGCCGTATTTCCACTCGTTCCGCGGCAAGACATTCGTGCTCGCGTTCGGAGGAGAAATGTTCGAAGAGCACAGGTTCGTCGAGCTCGCACACGATATCAACCTGCTGCACAGCACCGGCATCCGCGTCGTGTTGGTGCACGGCTCGCGCCCGCAGATCGAGGCGCAGCTCAGGCGCCGCAAGGCCCACTCGCGCTACGCCAAGGGCTTGCGCATCACCGACCCAGTTGCGCTCGAGTGCGTGAAGGAGGCGGTCGGCCTGCTGCGCGTCGAGATCGATGCGCTGCTTTCGCTCGGCCTGCCGAATTCTCCGATGGCGGGAGCAGTGATCAACACGGTGTCCGGCAATTTCATTACGGCGCAGCCGATGGGCGTGCACGATGGTGTCGACTTCCAGTACACCGGTTCGGTGCGCAAGGTCGACTCGCAGGCGATCTCGGGCTGCCTCGACGTGGGGAACATCGCGATCGTGTCCCCGGTGGGTTATTCGCCCACCGGAGAAGTTTTCAATCTCGCCATGGAGGACGTCGCGGTCGCAGTCGCGTCGGCGCTGCACGCGGAAAAACTCGTTTTCCTCTCGGACGCGCCGGTGGAAGACAAGGAGGGTAAGCTCCTGCCCGAGCTGACCGCTCAGGAAGCCGCCGATCTGCTTGCCCGCGGCAACCGGCTTACCGACGATACGCGACTCTACCTCGCTCACGCAGTCGAGGCGGTGCGCGGCGGCGTGCAGCGCGCTCACGTCATCAGCCGTAAGGTGCCGGGCGCTCTGCTGGTCGAGCTGTTTACCCACGACGGATCCGGCACTATGATCACGGCCGACAAGGTGGTGAAGCTGCGCGCGGCGGTGATCGACGACGCGGGCGGCATATTGAAGTTGATCGAGCCGCTCGAGGAGGATGGTACGCTGGTGCGCCGCGGGCGCGAGCTGCTGGAGCGTGAGATCACGCGGTTCTCGGTGATCGAACACGACGGCGTCATCGTCGGCTGCGCGGCGCTCTATCCCTTCGCGAGCGCCCGCGCGGGCGAGCTTGCGTGCCTGGCGGTGAGGCCCGACTATCGCGACGCCGGCTACGGCGAGCGCCTGGTGCGGCAAATCGAGACCCAGGCCCGCGCCCGCAAGATGAAGAAACTCTTCGTGCTTACGACGCGCGCGACGCACTGGTTCATCGAGCGTGGCTTCGCTGAGTCTACGGTCGACAAGCTGCCCAAGGAAAAGAAGGGCCTGTACAACTACCAGCGCCGCTCGAAGGTTCTGCTCAAGTCCCTTTAGGAGGCCTCGGATGCGCTAGAATCGGCGCGAGGCCCCGAAGGAGCAAATGATGGCCAGGATGGTGAAATGCGTGAAGCTTGGGCGTGAGGCCGAGGGGCTCGATCTGCCTCCCTACCCGGGCGAGCTCGGCAAGCGCATCTGGGAGAACGTCTCCAAGGAAGCCTGGCAGGGCTGGATCAAACACCAAACGATGCTCATCAACGAAAACCGGCTGAACCTCGCCGATTCGCGCGCCCGGAAATATCTCGCCGAGCAGATGGAAAAGCACTTCTTCGGGTCCGGAGCGGACGCGGCCTCCGGTTATGTCCCGCCCAAAGAGTAGCCGCGCTACTTTCGGGCGATTGCTCTCACGCCCGCTTTCGTTCCAAGCAGCAACACGTCCGCCCCGCGCCGGGCGAAAAGTCCGTTGGTAACCACGCCGGCGATGTTGTTGATCGCCGTCTCCAGCTCGACCGGGTTCAGAATGGACAGACCACGAACGTCGAGAACGATATTGCCATTGTCGGTGGTGAAATTCTCGCGCAGCTCCGGCCGGCCGCCGAGCTTCACCATCTGGCGGGCGACGTAGGCCCGCGCCATCGGGATCACCTCGACCGGCAGGGGGAACCTTCCCAAGACCGGAACCAGCTTCGACTCGTCGGCGATGCACACGAACTTCTTCGCCACGGCGGCGACGATCTTTTCGCGGGTGAGCGCGCCGCCCCCGCCCTTGATCATCGCCAGATGCTCGGTGATTTCGTCGGCGCCGTCGATGTAGACCGGAAGCTCGTCGACGCTGTTGAGATCGAAGAGCCGGATGCCATGACCCTTCAGCCTTTCGGCCGATCGGTCCGAGCTCGCCACCGCGCCCGAGATGCGGTTCTTGATCTTCGCCAGCTCGTCGATGAAGAAATTGGCAGTGGACCCGGTGCCAACGCCGACGACGGCGTCCTCGACCACGTGCTTGATCGCCTCGCGCGCGACCGCCTGCTTGAGCTCGTCTTGAGTCACTTTTTCCGCGGAACGTAGAGATCGGTGATGCTCCCGAGCGCTATCTCCGCGGCGAATCCGGGCGTCTCGGACAAAGTCGGGTGCGGATGAATGGTGAGCGCGATGTCCTCCATGTCGCTGCCCATCTCCAGCGCCAGCACCATCTCGGCGATCAGCTCGCCGGCGTTAGGCCCGACCATGCCCGCGCCGAGGATGCGCTTCGACGCCGGGTCAAAGAGGAGCTTGGTGCTCCCTTCGGTCCTGCCGATCGAGCGCGCGCGCCCCGACGCCGCCCACGGAAAGCTCGCTTTTTCGTAGGCGACGCCCCGCTTGACCGCTTCCGTCTCGGTGAGCCCCATCCACGCCACCTCAGGATCGGTATAGGCGACCGAAGGAATCGTCCGGGCGTCGAACGCGACCTTGTGTCCGGCGATCACCTCCGCCGCGACCTTGGCTTCGTGGCTCGCCTTGTGCGCGAGCATCGGCTCGCCGACGATATCGCCGATCGCAAGGATGTGCGGCACATTGGTGCGGCACTGCTTGTCCACCGGGATGAAACCGCGCTCGTTCACCACCACGCCCGCAGCTTCGGCGCCAATCTCGCGGCCGTTCGGCCGGCGGCCGACTGCGAGGAGCACGCGGTCGTAGAGTTGCGGCGCAGGTGCCTGGGCGCTTTCGAACGTCGCTCGCAGGCCCGCTTTCTGCGCCTCGAGCCTGACAACCTTTGTCTTCAGCAGGATCGCCTCGTAGCGCTTCTGGATGCGCTTCTCCAGCGGTCGAATGAGATCGCGGTCGGCACCGGGAATAAGGCCGTCCAGCAGTTCGACAACGGTGACCTTCGAGCCGAGCGCGTCGTACACGCAGGCCATCTCCAGGCCGATGATCCCGCCCCCGATGACAAGCAGGCGCTTGGGGACATCCGGAAGCTCGAGCGCCCCGGTCGAGTCGATCAGACGCGGGTCGTCGTACGGAAAGCCGGGGATGCGCGCGACCGACGAGCCGGCGGCGATGATGCAATGATCGAACGCAATGCGCGTGCTCTTGCCGTCCTTCGCCTTCACCAAGAGAGTTTTCGGCGATTCGAACCTGCCGCTCCCTTCGAGCACGGTGACCTTGCGCTGCTTTGCCAGACCGGCGATGCCTCTTGTTCCCTTGCTCACGACGTCGTCCTTCCAGGCGCGCAACTTGGCGACGTCGATAGCCGGCCTGCCGAACGCCACGCCGGCTTCCGCGGTCTCCTCGGCTTCGGTGATCACTCGGGCGACGTGCAGCAGGGCCTTAGAAGGAATACAGCCCACGTTGGTGCACACCCCTCCCAGATTCGGGTAGCGCTCAACGAGGATCACGCTCTTGCCGAGATCCGCCGCACGGAATGCGGCGGTGTAGCCGCCGGGGCCGGAGCCGAGCACGACCACTTCGGCATGCAGGTCTGCGCCGCCCGCCGACACCGCCGGTGGCGCCGGGGCGGGCTTCGGCGCTTCGGGCACCTTCGTCGGCTGCCGCGGCGCTTGCGCCTCGGCCTCCTCCGACTCGAGTAGAAGAATCACCGATCCCGTGGATACCTTGTCGCCGACCCTGACTCGCAGCTCCTTCACGGTGCCGGCGTCCGATGACGGAATTTCCATCGTCGCCTTGTCCGACTCGAGCGTGATGAGCGAGGCCTCCTTCGCGACCCGGTCGCCAGGCTTGACCAGAATCTCAATGACATCGACGTTCTTGAAGTCGCCGATGTCGGGCACCTTGACTTCTATCATCTGTGCCACACCGGCCTCACAGAAGGGTGCGGCGGATGTCGGAGAGCACTGAGGCGAGATAGGTGGTGAACCGCGCCCCGGCGGCGCCGTCGATAACGCGGTGATCGTAGGCGAGCGACAACGGCAACATCAAGCGCGGAACGAACGCCCCGTCCTTGTAGACCGGCCGCATCTGCGACCGCGCCACGCCGAGGATCGCGACTTCGGGCGCGTTGATGATCGGCGTAAAGGAAGTGCCGCCGATCCCGCCGAGGCTCGAGATGCTGAAAGTGCCGCCGCGCATGGCGTCGGGCTTAAGCTTTTTCTCGCGCGCGGCCTTGGAGATTTCGGCCAGTTCCTTTGCGAGGTCGAAAACGCCCTTCCGGTCGGCATCTTTGATCACGGGCACCACGAGTCCATCGGGTGTGTCGACCGCAACTCCGATGTGATAGTACTTCTTGACGACCAGGTTCTCGCCGGCTCTGTCGAGCGAAGCATTGAATTCCGGAAACTGCTTCAGGGCGTTCACCGAGGCTTTCACCAGAAACGCGAGCATGGTGAGCTTGAAGCCCCCTTTTTCCGCGACCTGGGCGTTCTCCTTGCGGAAAGCCTCGAGCTCGGTGATGTCGGCCTCGTCGTGCTGGGTGACGTGCGGGATGGAAACCCAGTTGCGGTGCAGAATCCCGCCCGAGAGCTTCCTGATGCGCGACAGCGGCTTCGTTTCGACCGGGCCGAACTTCGAAAAATCCACCTGCGGCCATTCCGGCAGGTCGAAGCTCAGTCCGCCGCGTGCGGCCGGCGCGGCGGTGACCGGCGCTCCCTTCATCACGCTCTTCACAAATCCCTGGACGTCGGCCTGGGTTATGCGGCCCTTCGGACCGGACCCAGTGACCCGCACGAGATCGACGCCCAGTTCACGGGCAAACTTGCGCACGGAGGGGCTGGCGTGCGGCGTGCCCGCCGACGCAGAAGCAGCCACCGCAGGAACCGGGCTGGGCCTGCCAAGTGCCGGCTGCGGAACCGCCGTCAAGGCAGGGGCTGGCCCTCGCACCGGCGTCGGCGTTGCTGCAGGCACCGCTGCCGCCACAATCGGGCTCGCTTTCGCCGGCGCGGCCGATACACCGCCTGCATCTTCGAGGAGGAGGATCAGGCTTCCTTGGGAGACCTTGTCGCCGTTCTTGACTTTAAGTTCCTTGACGGTGCCGGCCGAAGGCGACGGAATTTCCATGGTCGCCTTGTCGGACTCGATCGTGATCAGCGACTGTTCCGCCTTGATCGCGTCCCCCGGCTTGACCAGGATTTCGATGACGTCGACGTCCTTGAAGTCGCCGATGTCCGGAACCAAGACCTCTCTGACAGTCGCCATGCTTTTTCTTGGAGGAAGCGTTGGAGCTTAGCCTGGAATCCGGTCCGTGCCCGGAGTTCTGTCACCCTAAACGGACACCGGGTTGGCCTTCTCTGGGTCGATGCCGTATTTCCTGATTGCATCGGCGACGACCTTGGGCTTGACCTCGCCTTGATCCGCGAGCGCCTTGAGCGCCGAAATGGTCACGAAGTAGCGGTTTACCTCGAAGAAGTGCCGCAGCTTCGCTCGGGAGTCGGACCGGCCGAAGCCGTCGGTGCCTAGCACGCGGAGGACGCGCCCTGTCGGAACATAGGGTCGGATCTGGTCGGCGAACGTCTTGATGTAGTCAGTCGCTGCAACGATGGGTCCGGCGCGCTTGTCCAGGCATTGCGTAACGTAGGGGATGCGCGCGGCGGCCTCCGGATGCAGCATGTTCCAGCGGTCGATCGCGAGTCCCTCGCGCCGCAGCTCGGTGAAGCTCGTTGCGCTCCAGACATCCGCGCCGATACCCCAGTCCGACTCCAGAAGCTCGCCCGCCGCGATGACTTCGCGCAGGATCGTCCCCGAGCCGAGCAACTGCACGCGCTGCTTCTTCTTCGAACCCTCGCGAAAGAGGTACATGCCCTTCAGGATCGCCGCCTCCGTGCCCGCCGGCATCGGCGGATGCTCGTAATTCTCGTTCATCACGGTGATGTAATAAAAAACGTCCTCCTGATCGGTCACCATGCGTCGCAGTCCATCGTGAACGATCACCGCCAGCTCATAGGCAAAAGCAGGATCGTAGGAGACGCAGTTGGGAATGACCGATGCGAGCACCTGGCTGTGCCCGTCCTCGTGCTGCAGGCCTTCACCGTTCAGGGTCGTGCGCCCTGCCGTGCCCCCGAGCAGGAATCCGCGCGCCCGCTGGTCGCCGGCCGCCCAAGCGAGATCGCCCACGCGCTGCAGCCCGAACATCGAATAGAAGATATAGAAGGGCACGGTCACGACGTTGGTCGTGCTGTAGGAGGTCGCCGCCGCAATCCAGGAGGAAAAAGCCCCTGCCTCGGTGATGCCTTCTTCGAGAATCTGTCCGGCCACGTCCTCGCGGTAGTACATCACCTGATCGCGATCGACAGGCTCGTATTTCTGGCCCTCCGAGGAGTAGATGCCCAGTTGCCGGAACATCCCTTCCATGCCGAAGGTGCGCGCCTCGTCCGGAACGATCGGCACGACGTGCTTGCCGAGGTTCTTGTCGCGAATCAGCGCGGTGAGAATTCGCACGAATGCCATGGTCGTAGAGATTTCCCGCCCTTCCGAACCTTTCAACTGCTGCTCGAATGCCGACAGCGGCGGCACAGTGGGAACCTGATCGGCCTTGCGGCGGCGCTGTGGGAGATAGCCGCCGAGCGCCTTTCTCCGCTCCTGCAGGTATACCATGACCGGATCGTCGTCCTTCGGCTTGTAGAACGGCAGCTCTTCGAGCTTGTCGTCCGGGATCGGCACGTTGAAGTGATCGCGCATCTCCTTGATGGTCTGCAAGTCGACCTTCTTCAGCTGGTGCGTGGGATTCTTCGCCTGACCCTGCTTGCCAAGGCCGTAGCCCTTGATCGTTTTCGCGAGGATCACCGTGGGCTGCTCGCTGTGCTTTACCGCCGCCGCATAGGCCGCGTAGATCTTGTGGGGGTCGTGGCCGCCGCGGTTGAGCCGCCAGATGTCCTCGTCGGTCATGCGCGATACCATCTCGAGCGTCTTCGGATCCTTACCGAAGAAATACTTGCGAACGAATGCCCCGTCGTTTGCCTTGTAATTCTGGTATTCGCCGTCGACGGTTTCCTCCATGACTCGAAGGAGACGTCCCTCCGTGTCGCGCGCGAAAAGCGGATCCCAGTACGATCCCCATATCACCTTGATCACATTCCAGCCGGCGCCCCGGAAATCGGCTTCCAGTTCCTGAATGATCTTGCCGTTGCCGCGAACTGGACCGTCGAGGCGCTGGAGGTTGCAGTTGACGACGAAGATCAGGTTGTCCAACTTCTCGCGCGCCGCCATGCCGATCGCGCCGAGCGATTCGGGCTCGTCCATTTCGCCGTCGCCGCAGAAGACCCAGACCTTGCGACTTTCGGTATTCGCGAGGCCGCGCGCATGCAGGTACTTCAGGAATCTCGCCATATAGATGCCCTGGATCGGCCCGAGCCCCATCGAGACCGTGGGAAACTGCCAGAAGTCGGGCATGAGCCACGGGTGCGGGTACGACGAGACCCCTTTGCCGTCAACCTCGCGGCGGAAATTCAATAGTTGATCTTCGGTGAACCGGCCCTCGAGAAACGCGCGCGCATAGATACCTGGCGAAGAGTGCCCCTGGAAGTAAACGAGGTCTCCGCCGTGGCCCTCGTGCGGCGCATGCCAAAAGTGATTGAAACCGATCCCGAAGAGCGTGCCGACCGAAGCGAAGCTCGCGATGTGCCCGCCGAGCTCGTCGTCGGACTTGTTTGCCTTTGCCACCATGACCATCGCGTTCCAGCGGCAGTAAGCGCGTATGCGCGCCTCCATGGCGTGGTCGCCGGGAGAGTGCTCCTCCAGGTGCGGAGGGATGGTATTCAGGTAGGCCGTGTTGAGCGAAAAAGGAATGTACGAGCCCGAACGACGCGCCTTGTCCACGAGCTTCTCGAGGAGGTAGTGCGCCCGCTCCGGGCCCTCACGGTCGAGGACAGCCTCCAGCGCGTCGAGCCATTCCTGCGTTTCCAGGGCGTCGGGATCGCTTGCGGCGGGAAATTCTGGCAGCGCAGACATGATGTTCCTCTCGGCGCGGATCGTCTTGGCGAGGCTCGGAGACTTGCGCGTATCTGCTCGAAGCTTACCCCGCCGGCTCCGCGGGATCAATCACCGATCGCCATTATAATTGCTGGCCTCTCCGGCGCACCGACCCATGCAGACTCGCATCATCGACGGCAACGCGATCGCGCGCGAACTCCGCACGGGGCTCGCGAAGCGCGCCGCGAGCCTCGCCGCGCGAGGGGTGCGAGCGGGACTCGCGGTGATCCGGGTCGGCAACTACCCGGCCTCGAGCGTCTATGTGCGAAACAAGGTCAAGGCCTGCGGCGAGACAGGGATCGACTCACAGGACATCCAGTTGCCGGACACCGCGGATGAAGCGACTCTCCTGGCGCAGATCGGAACCCTCAACAAAGATCCCCACGTCCACGGCATTCTGGTGCAGCTGCCCTTGCCGCGAGGGCTTTCCTCGGAGCGGGTGTTCGAGGCGATCGATCCGTTGAAAGACGTCGACGGCTTCCATCCGACCAACGTCGGGCTGCTCGCCATCGGCCATCCGCGCTTCGTACCCTGCACCCCTTACGGAGTGATGAAGCTTCTCGAGCATGAGGGCATCGGCCTCGAGGGCCGGCGCGCGGTCGTGGTCGGCCGCAGCAATATCGTCGGCAAGCCGATGGCGCTGCTGCTCTTGCAAAACGGCGCCACGGTCACCATTTGCAACTCCAAGACGCCTGATCTAGGCTCGATGACTCGCGAGGCAGAGATCCTCGTTGTGGCCGCAGGGAAACCCAGGCTCGTCACGGCGGGAATGGTGAGCCCCGGTGCGGTCGTTGTCGACGTCGGCATCAACCGTCTCGCGGACGGAAAACTCGCGGGCGACGTGGATTTCCAGGGCCTCCTCGGTACGGCGTCGCGCCTCACGCCTGTTCCCGGAGGAGTGGGTCCCATGACGATCACGATGCTGCTCGAGAACACCATAACGTCCGCAGAGCGGGCCCTCGCAGCGAGTCAGGGCGCGTGAAGCTAGTGGACCAGAAGACAATCATCAACCCCTTGCTAGATTTTTCGGGCTTGCCGCACTATGGCTCGATCCGGCCCGAGCACGTCGCCCCCGCGATCGACGAGCTTCTCGCTCAGGGTCGCGCGCTCATCGCCAGCCTGACCGACGCGGGCGTGCCCGTGTCCTGGGAAGGGTTTGCCGAGCCGCTGGAAAACGCCAATGAACGATTGGCGCGCGCGTGGGGCGCGGTCGCTCACCTGCACGCGGTCAACGACAATTCGGCGATCCGGGACGCTTACAACGCCAACCTGCCCAAGGTCACGCGCTATTACACTGAGCTCGCCCAGAACCTAGACCTGTACGGAAAATTCGAGGCGCTGCAGGCATCGGAGACCTTCCCGCTCCTGTCCCTTGCACGGCGCAAGATAGTGGAGAACAGTCTGCGCGACTACCGTCTCGGCGGAGCGGAGCTGGCGCCGGAGAAGAAACTACGTTTTGCCGAAATCCAGGAGGAGCTCGCCGCGCTCGAAGCCAGATTCTCCGAAAATCTACTCGACGCAACCAACGCGTTTTCGGAATGGACCGCGGACCGGGCAGACCTGCTCGGGCTCCCGGAAGACGTGCTCCGGGCAGCGGAAGAGGCTGCACGGCGCGACGGCCGAGAAGGCTGGAAGCTCACCCTGCACGCGCCGTCGTACGGTCCAGCGATGCAGTATTCCGAGAACCGGACCTTGAGGGAGAGGCTGTACCGCGCCCACGTGTCGCGAGCGAGCGAGTTCGGCAAGCCGGAGCTCGACAACACTTCGATCATCGCGAGCGAGCTGCGACTGCGGAAGGAAAAGGCCCGATTGCTCGGCTACCGGACCTTCGCCCAGGTCTCGATGGTACCGAAGATGGCAGAGTCACCCGAGGCGGTTCTCGCCTTCCTCGAGGACCTCGCCGTCAGAGCCCTGCCCCCCGCCCGCAGGGACTATGCCGAGCTCGAGGAGTTCGCGCGTCGGGAGCTCGATCTGCAGAAGCTCGAGGCTTGGGATATCGCATTCGCATCGGAAAAGTTGCGCGCAAAGCGCTATTCGTTCTCCGATCAGGAAGTGAAACAGTACTTCCCGGAAGCGAAGGTCTTGGAAGGCATGTTCCGGCTGGTCGAGGCGCTCTACGCAGTCCGCATCGCGCCTGACGTTGCAGAAACCTGGCATCCGGACGCGAGGTTTTTCCGGATAACCAACCGAAGTGGCGAGCTGATCGGCCGTTTTTTTCTCGATCCGTATTCCCGCGAGACCAAGCGCGGCGGCGCCTGGATGGACGAAGCGATTACTCGACAACGAATGGCGGGCGGGCTTCAAGCGCCCGTCGCCCATCTCGTCTGCAACTTTCCCGCGCCGGTGGGTGACCGGCCATCGCTGCTCACTCACGACGAAGTCATGACCCTGTTCCACGAATTCGGTCACGGGCTGCACCACCTGCTTTCTCAGGTCGATGACCTCGGTGTATCGGGAATACGCGGGGTCGAATGGGACGCGATCGAGCTCCCATCCCAGTTCATGGAGAACTTCTGCTGGGAGTGGGACGTGCTCTCCCGCATGACGGCCCACGCCGACAGCGGCGCCCCGCTCCCCCGCTCACTGTTCGACAAGATGCTTGCGGCGAAGAATTTCCAGAGCGGGATGCAGACGGTGCGCCAGATCGAGTTTGCCCTGGTCGACATGCACCTGCACCACGACTACGATCCCGAGGCCGCGAAGACGCCGCTCCAGCTCCTTGAGGAGATTCGCAGGAGAGTCGCCGTGGTGATTCCGCCGGAGTACAACCGCTTCCTCAACAACTTCTCGCACATTTTTTCGGGATCGTACGCGGCCGGCTACTACAGCTACAAGTGGGCGGAAGTGCTCTCCGCCGACGCCTACAGCCTGTTCGAGGAAAACGGCGTATTCGACGCCGGCACCGGCGCGCGATTCCGAGACGAGATTCTCGCGGTCGGCGGCAGCCGCCCCGCGATCGAGTCGTTCAAGGCCTTCCGCGGGCGCGAGCCGAGGATCGATGCCCTGCTGCGTCACAATGGTATGATCGCCTGAGGATATGCGCGCCTACCTCATCGTCGCCACGGCTCTCGGGATCGCCTATGGCAGCGCTGCCGGACAGGCCTACCGATGGGTCGACGACCAGGGCCGGGTCCACTACACGCAGACGCCGCCTCCGCCGCAAGCGAAGGGCGTCCAGAGAAAGGATTTCCGATCGGGCGCGCCCGGAACCGCCGAACTGCCCTACGCCACCCAGCTGGCGGCAAAGAACTATCCGGTGACCCTTTACACGCAGCCGGATTGCGGTCCGCCCTGCGACGAAGCGCGCGCGTTGCTGCTCAAACGCGGAGTGCCCTTCCGGGAAGTGAGCGCTCTCAGTCAGAAGGAGTTCGACGAGGTGAAGCAGATATCGGGCAAGGAGGGCGTGCCCTTGTTGGTCGTCGGCTCGCTGTTTCAGCGCGGGTTTGACGAAGCGCGTTTCAACAGTCTTCTCGATACGGCGGGCTACCCTGCTGCCGCACCCCGCGTGCAAACCGAAGCCGCCCGCAAGTCCCCTTCCGCCGCTGCGCCGCCCTCTGCTCAGGCCCCGCAGCCGGCGGCGGAGCCAAGCGCCTACTCGAAATAGAGCGGGCACGTTCCGGGCAGCGCGGCGATGAAGCTCGCGTCGTGGAACGTGAACTCGCTGAAAATACGGCTGCCCCAGCTGCTCGACTGGCTCGCACGGCAGACTCCAGACGTCGTGTGCCTGCAGGAAACCAAGCTCGAGGACGACAGGTTCCCTGTCCTGGAAATCGAGGCCGCTGGTTATCGCTGCGCGTGGTCCGGGCAAAAGACCTACAACGGCGTGGCCATCTTGTCGCGCGGCTCGCTGGCCGATGTCGCGACGGGAATACCCGGGTTTCCCGACGATCAAAAGCGCGTGATCGCCGCGAGCATCGGGCGAGGAGCGGATGCGATCCGCGTGGCATGCGTCTACGTTCCCAACGGACAGGCGGTGGGGTCCGAAAAATACGAATACAAACTCAGGTGGCTGGCGGCCTGCCGGAGCTGGCTCGAGCAGGAGCTGATCCGTCATCCGCGGCTCGCCGTGCTGGGCGACTACAACGTCGCGCCGGCGGATGAGGATGTGCACGACCCGAAGGCATGGGAGGGCCGTGTCCTTTTCAGCGTCGCCGAGCGCGAAGCTTTCAGGAATCTCCTCGCGCTGGGATTGAAAGACGCGTTCCGGATGTTCACCCAGAAGGAGAAGTCATTCACCTGGTGGGACTACCGCATGAACGGATTCAAGCGCAACCTCGGCCTGCGCATCGATCACGTCCTGCTGAGTCCAGGGCTCGCCTCGCTGTGCCGGACATGCTCGATCGATGTCGCCCCGCGCCAGCTCGAGCGCCCTTCCGATCACGCGCCCGTGTTGGCCGAGTTGCAGCTTGAGTCGCTATAATCCCTGCGCAAAATCAAAAAGGAGGAAGGAATCATGACTTCGAAAAAATTCTTCGGTCCCCTCGTCGGACTTGCCGTCGCGGCCTGCGCCGCAACCGCGCACGCGCAAAGCTATCCAAGCAAGCCGGTGAAGATCATCATTCCCTTTTCCGCCGGCGGCCCCGCCGATGTCTACGCTCGCTATCTCGGGCAGCACCTGGAGAAACCGCTTGGCCAACCGATCGTGATCGAGAACCGCGTGGGCGGAGGCGGAGTCATAGGCGCCGACGCCGTGGCGAAGTCGGCGCCCGACGGCTATACGCTGCTGATGATGTCCAACACGCACACGGTAAACGAGTCACTCCGCCCGAAACAACCCTACAAGCTGATGACCGACCTTGTCCCGGTCTCGCCGGTGAACTACTCGGATCTGCTGCTTGTGGTACATCCCGGCGTGCCGGCGAAAAACCTGAAAGAACTCATCGCTCTCGCCAAAGCGAAGCCCGGCGTGCTCAACTACGCTTCCTCCGGGCCCGGCACGCCCTACCACATGGCGGGCGAGCTGTTCAAAGCGATGGCGGGTCTGGACATCGTGCACGTGCCGCACAAGGAAAGCTCGGGCGCGCGCACCAGCGTAATTAGCGGACAAGTGCAGATGATGTTCGACGCGATCACGGTAATGGCGAAGCAGGCAGAAGCGGGCAACGTTCGCGCGATCGCCACGAGCGGCCTCACGCGGTCCGCGGTCACGCCCAATCTCCCGACGGTTTCGGAAGCGGGTGTCCCCGGCTACGAGGCCACGATCTGGCTCGGCGTGATGGCGCCCGCCGGTACCCCGAAGCCGATCGTGGACAAGCTCAACGCCGAGATACAGAAGGTCATCAGCCTGCCCGAAGTAAAGGAAGCCTGGGCGAAGCAGGGTGCCTTTCCCATGCATATGACGCCCGCGGAATTCACGAGATACATGGCGCAGGACATCGAGAAGTGGGCCAAGGTCGTCAAACTTTCCGGGGCCAAAGTCGACTAGGTCGGTGGACGACGCGATCCGTGGGCGAACGCTTCAAACTCACCGTCAACGGTGTTCAGACCGAGACAGAAGCGAGCGGCGACACGCCGCTCCTCTACGCGCTGCGCAACGACCTGGCGCTGAAAGGCACGCGCTTCGGCTGCGGCAGCGGCCAGTGCGGAGCCTGCTTCGTGCTGATCGACGGACACGCCGCGCCCGCCTGCGACACCCCGCTGTGGTCCGCCGCGGGCAAGAGCATAACCACCGTGGAGGGACTGGGACCATCGGGCGCCCTCCATCCCCTTCAGGAAGCCTTTCTCGCCGAGCAGGCGGCCCAATGCGGCTTCTGCACCAGCGGCATCCTGATCAGCGCTGCGGCGCTCCTCGCGAACAACCCCAGGCCGACCGAGACTGAAGTGCGCGCCGCGCTCGATCGCAATCTGTGCCGCTGCGGCTCGCACAATCGCGTGGTGCGCGCGGTGCTTCGCGCGGCGGCGCAGGCGCATACGTGAATACCGTTTCCGACCGCCTCAAGCGCACCGGGAGCCTGGAGAAGAACCCGAGGCTTTCCCAGTGGCTGCGGCTCGAGCGCGACGCCACGGTCTCGGTTTTCAGCGGGAAGGTTGAAATCGGTCAGGGCATACTCACCGCGCTCGCCCAGATCGTCGCCGAAGAACTGTCGATCGCGCCCGAGCGCGTTCGCATGTTTGCGGCGGACACCTCGCTGAGCCCCAACGAAGGGGTTACCTCGGGAAGCCTCTCGATCCAGGATTCCGGGGCCGCCCTGCGCCGCGCCTGCGCGCATGCACGGGCCCTCCTGCTTGAGCGCGCCGCCAAGCGTCTCGGCGTTTCCGTCGCCGACCTGCGCGTGAAGGACGGCACCGTGCGAGGGGCTGGCCGAAGCACGACCTATTGGGAATGCGCAGACAAGGCTCTGTTCGACTGCGAGGTAGAAGAAGCCTCGCCGAAGTCACCGCGCGACTATCGGATCGTCGGCAAGCCCGCCCCGCGAAGCGATTTGCCGGACAAGATCGCGGGCCGACCTCGTTACATCCAGGACATGGTCTTGCCGGGAATGCTGCACGGCCGCGTCGTCCGTCCACCCCAGAGCTTCGTGGGACTGGTCTCGCTCGACGACACCAAGGCCAGGTCTATCACCGGTGTCGTTGCGATCGTGCGCGACGGCGGCTTTGTCGGAGTACTTGCGGAGCGCGAGGAGGCCGCGATCTCCGCTCAGCGCGCCCTTCGAAACGCGGCATCGTGGAAGGCCGCCGCACCCTTGCCTCGCGACATCCATGCCTGGCTAAGGGAGCACTCGATTGACCATGGAGTCATCAGCGAGAAGGTCGACGCCCAGGCGAAATCTAAGGAAGTGCGGACGCTGACGGCGTCCTACTCCAAACCTTACCTATCCCACGCCTCTATCGGTCCGTCTTGCGCTCTCGCTCAGTTCGAAGGCGACAGACTGGCCGTCTGGAGCCATAGCCAAGGCATCTTCAACCTGCGCCACGACCTGGCCAAGGCCTTGGACATGCCCGAGAAAGCTATCGTCGTACGCCACGCCGAAGGGGCGGGCTGTTACGGTCACAACGGCGCCGACGACGTCGCGCTCGACGCGGCCCTGCTCGCGCGCGCCGCGGGTTCACGCCCGGTGCGCGTCCAGTGGATGCGCGACGACGAGTTCTGTTGGTCTCCATGCGGCCCGGCAATGGCCCTCGACCTGCGCGCCTCGCTCGATGCCCAGGGGAATGTCATCGCTTGGCAGCACGATCTGTGGAGCAACGGCCACAGCAGCCGGCCCGGCCGCTCGGACCAGCCCGCGCTGCTCGCGTCCTGGCATCTGTCCGAACCTCACGAGCGACCCCCGGCGATCAACATGCCGCTTCCCGCCGGGGCGGCGGACCGCAATGCGGTCCCGCTGTACGACTTCCCGAACCAGCGGGTGGTCAATCACTACGTGCGCGAGATGCCAGTGCGGACTTCCGCACTGCGCTCGCTCGGCGCTTACGCCAATGTGTTCGCGATCGAGTCCTTCATGGACGAGCTCGCGCAAGCAGCGAACGCCGACCCCGTCGCCTTTCGCCTGCGCCACCTCGGCGATTCGCGTGCGCGGGCGGTGATCGAGGCCGCCGCCCGCCGCGCCAGCTGGAGCGGCTGGGTGCCGAACGAAGGGCGTGGACACGGGATCGGATTCGCGAAATACAAGAATCTCGGAGCCTACTGCGCCGCCGTCGCCGAAGTGGAGGTCGGCCACGAGGTTCGCGTGAATCGCTTGATCCTCGCGGTCGACGTCGGTCTCGTGATCAATCCCGACGGCGTGAGGAACCAGATCGAGGGCGGCGCGATTCAGTCGACCAGCTGGACTCTGAAGGAGCAGCTGAAGCTCGGCGAGCACGGCGTCGCCAGTCTTGGCTGGGAGGACTATCCCATCCTCAAGTTCAGCGACGTGCCCGCGGTCGAGATCGAGCTGATCAACCGACCGGAGCTTTCCTCAGTAGGCGCGGGAGAGGCAGCCCAGGGCCCTACCGCGGCTGCGATCGCGAACGCTGTGGAAAACGCGCTGGGGGTGCGCGTGCGCGATCTCCCCCTCACTCCCGAGCGGATCGTCGCCGCGATCGAAGCGCAGTAGCGCGCCTCAGTCTATGAAATCGTACGCAGGCAGCGTGAGGAATTCGACGTAACGGTCGTCGGTCGTGATCTTCTCGAACAGCTTGGAACCGTCCTCGTACTTGCCCGCTTTCCACGCCGCGTCGCCCAGGTAAGTTCTGACCTTCGGCAACTCTTCGGCGAGCAGGGTCCTGAACAACTCCTTGGTCACCTTGCGGCCGTCTTGCAGCTTTCCCTTGGGAGAGCGCATCCACTGCCAGATTTGAGAGCGGGAAATCTCCGCCGTCGCCGCGTCCTCCATCAAATTGAACACCGGCACGCACCCGTTTCCGGCGAGCCAGGCCCCGAGGTACTGAATTCCGACCGAGATATTGTTGCGCAGGCCCGCTTCTGTGATCGGTCCTTCCGGCTTGAAGTTGAGCAAATCCTTCGCGCTGACGGATACGTCGGGACGCTGCCTGTCGTATTGGTTCGGCCGCGGCATGTGCTCGTCGAAGACCTCTTTCGCAACCGGCACAAGCCCAGGGTGCGCGACCCAGGTTCCGTCGCACCCGTCGGTGACTTCGCGAAGTTTGTCGTCGCGGACTTTCGCGAGCGCGGCCTCGTTGGCGACCGGGTCATTCTTAATGGGGATCTGCGCTGCCATACCCCCCATCGCCGGCGCGCCGCGGCGATGGCAAGTCTTGACGAGAAGGAGCGCATAGGCGCGCATGAAGGGCGCCGTCATCGTCACCTGAGCGCGGTCGGCGAGGCAGAAGTCCCGGTTCGAGCGGAACTTCTTGATGCAGGAAAATATATAGTCCCAACGGCCGATATTCAGGCCCGCCGAATGCTCGCGCAGCTCCCACAGGATCTCATCCATCTCGAATGCGGCGAGCACGGTTTCGATGAGTGCCGTGGCCTTGATCGAGCCGCGCGGCAGGCTCAGTTCGCGCTGGGCGAGATCGAAAACATCGTTCCAGAGCCGCGCCTCAAGATGCGATTCCATCTTCGGAAGGTAGAAGTACGGCCCGGTGCCGCGAGCGAGCAGTTCTTTTGCGTTGTGGAAAAAATAGAGCGCAAAGTCGAACAGCGCGCCTGAGACCGGTTTCCCGTCCACGAGCACGTGCTTCTCGTCGAGGTGCCAGCCGCGCGGGCGGGGGATCAGCACCGCGATCTTCTCTTTCAGGCGGTACGTCTTTCCTTCCTGATCGAAGCTGATGGTCCGCCGCACGGCGTCATACAGATTGACCTGGCCTTCGATCATGTTGGCCCAGGTCGGACAGTTGGCGTCCTCGAAATCGGCCATGAAAGTGGATGCGCCCGAATTGAGCGCGTTGATCACCATCTTCCGATCGGTGGGCCCGGTGATCTCAACGCGCCGATCGAGCATGTCCTTCGGCTGCGGCGCGATGCTCCACTCACCGGCCCGGACCTGCGCGGTTTCGGGAAGAAAATCTGGCAGGCGTCCGGCATCGAACTCCCGCTGTCGCACCGCGCGGCGGGCGAGGAGGTCCTGGCGGCGCAAATCGAAAGCGCGGTGGAGCTTGGCCACAAAGCCGAGAGCTGCAGGCGTCAAGATCGTGGCGCCCCCGGCGAGGGCGGGACCGCGGATGTCCAAGCCCGCGGGAAGGTTGATGCTGTCTGGATCTCGCTTCATGAGCCACACTATAGCCAAGCATCGGGATGCCGGCCAGTTCTACGCGCAGCTACTCACCTTCGGGCGGACCCGCATCTGCAATGCCTAGTTCTCCGATTTTCCGCGCGATAGTGTTTCGCCCTATCCCGAGCAAACCCGCCGCTTCGATGCGCCGGCCACCCGTATGCGCGAGCGCCTTTGCGATCAGGGTCTTTTCGAAACTCTTGGACAGGCTCGCCATGATGTCCTTCTCGCCGCTCACCAGCCTGCGGTCCGCTTCCCGCTCGAGGGCCACGAGCCAATCGCCTGAAGTCGCCTCGGTGTCTCCGCGAAGCTCCGGCGGGAAGTCCCCGATCTCGATGAGCTGAGTGGGTGACATGACGGTGAGCCAGTGGCAGATGTTCTCCAGTTGCCGCACGTTGCCGGCCAAATCCCGTGCGGACAGATAGGCCATAGCCGAATCGGACAAACGCTTAACCTCGACACCGAGCTCGCGCGCGGATTTCGCAAGGAAGTGCCGAGCAAGCAGTGGAATATCCTCGCGCCGCTCGCGCAGGGAGGGAAGCCGCAGGCGGATCACATTTAGCCGATGGTAAAGATCCTCGCGGAATAGGCCCTCCCTTACCCGCGCTTCCAAATCCTGATTGGTCGCTGCGATGACTCGGACGTTGGCGCGAATCGACTGGTGTCCGCCCACCCGGTAGAAAGTCCCATCTGACAGGACGCGAAGCAGACGCGTCTGCAGCTCGGCCGGCATGTCGCCGATCTCGTCCAGGAACAGGGTACCGCCTTCGGCCTGCTCGAAGCGCCCCCGCCGCAGGGACTGTGCTCCGGTGAAAGCGCCGCGCTCATGCCCGAAGAGCTCCGATTCCAGCAGGTCTTTGGGCATCGCTGCGGTGTTTATCGCGACGAAGGGCTTGTCCGCCCTGGGGCTATGGCGATGCAGTGCCCGAGCCACGAGTTCCTTGCCGGTCCCGGATTCGCCGGTGATCAGCACGGTGGCGCTCGACTGTGACAAACGGCCGACCGCTCGAAAGACCTCCTGCATGGACTGGGCCTTGCCGAGGATATCCGGAGTAGCCGCTGACAATTCCTCGGTCGCGCCTTCCCGCCTGCTCTCGCCCAGTGCGCGGCGAATCAATTCGACCGCCTGGTCGACGTCGAACGGTTTGGGCAAGTACTCGAATGCGCCTCCCTGGAATGCCGCTACTGCCGACTCAAGGTCCGAGTACGCGGTCATGATGATCACGGGCAGATCAGGAAAGCGCTGCTTGACGTTCTGCAAGAGATCCAGGCCCGACGCGCCGGGCATGCGGATATCCGATACCAACACCTGGGGTGCGCCGGTTGCGTCGAGTTCATCCATGGCTTCGGTCGCTTGCGCGAAGGTCTTGAAGGGAATGCCTTCACGGGCAAGGGCCTTCTCGAATACCCAGCGGATGGAGCGATCGTCGTCAATGACCCAGACAGGTCTCATTGCGGTCTTTCAGTGCAGCGGCAACACGATGCGAAAACTGGTCCTTCCCGGCTGGCTGTCGCACTCCACGACGCCCTGGTGCTGCTGGACGAAGGTCTGCGCAAGCGTCAGGCCGAGCCCTGTTCCACCTTCACGGCCCGAGACCAACGGGTAGAAGATTTGGTCGCGGATTTCTGCCGGTATACCCGGCCCGTCATCCACCACTTGCAATTCTAATGCCAGCTTGTGGAAGCGACGGGCCAGAGTCACTCTCCGGGCAACTCGGGTCCGTAAGATGATCTGGCCATGGCCCTTAAGACCGGGCGCGAAGCGCGCGCGCACCCCCAGTATGGCTTGCGCGGCATTGCGCGCGATATTGAGGACAGCCTGAATCAGCTGCTCAGGATCGCCGCGAAACTCGGGCAGACCGACGTCATAATCGCGCTCCACGCGCACTCCTTCGGGGAATTCCGCGAGTATCAGAGTGCGCACCCGTTCGCACACTTCATGGATGTTCATGGGCACATGGACCGGGGGGCGGTGCGGGGTAAGCAGCCGATCCATGAGGGCCTGCAACCGGTCGGCTTCCTTGATGATGACACGGGTGTATTCCCGCAGGCTCGGCTGGTCAAGCTCGCGTTCGAGAAGCTGGGCCGAGCCCCGCAATCCTCCCAGCGGATTCTTGATCTCATGCGCGAGGTTGCGGATCAGTTCCCGGTTTGCGCGGTGCTGGGTCATGCGCTGTTCCTCGCGCTCGATGCGCAGTCTTTGCTCGATGGGGCGAAGCTCGAGCAGCAACGCTGCCCCCTCGAACTCGACTGGAGTCACAATGCAGTCGAGGTGTAGGGGGTCCTGGCCTGAAGGGGCGAGTATCAAGTCCTGATCGGCGAACCCGCGCTCCTCTCGAATCGCCTGATGCAGCAACCCGGCCAGGGTGCTCGAATCGATGAAAAGCCCAGGAAAAGTCTGGTCGAGGACCGTCTTGCGACTCGTCGCGAACAGCGCTTCTGCTGCGGGGTTGAGATACTTCACGCGCAGCGCCCGGTCCAGGAGCACCACCGCGGTAGCGAGCCACTCAAGTCCGCGTAGGGTCGCCGGATCCATGCGTCAGGCGGGGTCGCCGAGTTGGAGCGGTGTGTCGTCCGGCGACGGGGCAAGCACGCGCGCCGACTTCTGCGTCGGACCCAGGCGCCCGGCCGAATCCCTGCCTACCTGAGCCGGCCGAGCTCGCCGCGGAGCTGCTCGATGTTCTTGGTGTGGAGGTCGATCGCTTCCTGATACGGCTTCAGGCGCTCCTGCACCCGGGCATAGTTGCGCTCGTCGCCATCGCGAACGCTTTCCTGCGCGGCGAGTTTCTGCCGTGCATCGGTGAGCAGCTGCTGCTCGTTTTGGAGCTCGGACTCCAGTATCTTGCGGCGGTTCTCGTTGCGGTCCACGGCAGCAGAGGATTTCTCCCGCGCCGCGGGTACCGAAGGAACCACCTGCACTTCTTTGCTCACCAAAGTGCAGTTCTTGCCCACCGTGTCGCGCTTGACGTTGGTATAGGTCGGACGGCCGCTCGCGTCCGGGCATTTGTAGACCTCGCTTTGAGCGTGCCCGCAAGGCGCCGCCAGCGCGAGGAAAGCCCAGCCCAATAAAGTCTTGCTCGGTGCCATCGCCTGCCCAGTCCCGGGAGGGAGCATTGAGTGTAGGCCAAAACAACCCTGATTTCAAATGGAAAAAAGGACGGGATACCCACGCCGGGCGTCCCGTCCCTCCGTGTGGTCTCGAATCGAACCCTGGTCCGGAGTGACGTTGGACCTTCGTCGCCCTACGAACTGTAGTACATGTCGAACTCGACCGGATGGGTCGTCATGCGGAAGCGCGTGATCTCTTCCATCTTCAGCGCGCAATAGGCGTCGAGCATGTCGTCGGAGAACACCCCGCCCTTCGTCAGGAAGTCGCGATCCTTGTTCAGGTGATCGATTGCCATATCGAGGGAAGAACAAACGTTCTGAACTTTCTTCGCTTGCGCCGGGGGCAGGTCGTACAGATTTTTGTCGATCGGGTCGCCGGGATGTACCTTGTTCTGTACGCCGTCGAGCCCCGCCATCAACATGGCGGCGAAAGCGAGATACGGGTTCGTTGTGGGGTCGGGAAAGCGCACCTCGACGCGGCGCGCTTTGGGATTGGTCACCAGTGGGATGCGGCACGCGGCCGACCGATTCCTCGACGAATAAGCGAGATTGATCGGCGCCTCAAAACCCGGCACCAAGCGCTTGTAGGAATTGGTCCCGGGATTGGTGATGGCATTCAGCGCTTTGGCGTGCTTGATGATGCCGCCGATGTAGTAGAGCGCGAAGTCCGACAGGCCCGCGTACCCGTTTCCCGTGAAAAGGTTTTGCCCGCCCTTCCACACCGACTGGTGCACGTGCATGCCCGACCCGTTGTCGCCGACTATCGGCTTGGGCATGAAAGTGGCCGTCTTGCCGTATGAATGCGCGACGTTCCAGACCGTGTACTTCAGGATCTGCATCCAATCGGCGCGCTTCACCAAGCTGTTAAATTTGGTGCCGATCTCGTTCTGGCCTGCTGCCGCGACCTCGTGGTGGTGCACTTCGCACTCGACGCCCTGCTGCTCCAGCGCAAGCACCATGGCATTGCGGATGTCCTGCAAGGTATCGGCCGGTGGCACCGGGAAGTAGCCGCCCTTGACCGGAGCCCGGTGCCCCATGTTGCCTCCTTCGTACTCCTCTCCCGAGGACCAGGGGGCCTCCTCTGACTTGATCTTGACGAAGCAACCTGACATGTCCACGTTCCAGGTGACCGAGTCGAAGATGAAAAACTCGGGTTCCGGACCGAAATACGCCGTATCACCGAGACCGGTCGACTTCATGTAGGCCTCGGCGCGCTTGGCGATGGTGCGCGGATCCCGGTCATAGCCTTTGCCGTCTGAAGGCTCCACGGCGTCGCAGGTCAGGTTGAGCACGGGCTCATCGGTGAAAGGGTCCATCCGGGCCGAATCGGGATCCGGCATGAGGAGCATGTCCGACGCTTCGATCCCTTTCCAGCCCGCGATCGAAGAACCATCGAAAAAATGTCCGCTCTCGAACTTTTCCATCGTGAACGCCTTGACCGGCACGGACACGTGCTGCTCCTTGCCTCGGGTGTCGGTAAAGCGCAGGTCCACGAACTTGACCTCCTTGTCTTTGATCATCTTCATGACGTCAGCGGCAGTCATTGCCATCGGGGGATCTCCTCAGGTTGCGGATTATTGGTTGGTAAAGAGGGGAAAGGCTACAAATCGGTGGAATCTCTGCAGATTCCATGCCATCTGCCGCCAAAAAAAGCACGCCATTGTGCCATAAGAGAGCGTGAGGAGTGATCTTGGAAATTGCGCACCAAACTGG
>Ga0326726_10001107_pt1 | contig 24896 bp, 24 predicted proteins | sample MHFenrmetagenome_2_FD_207603 | JGI IMG/M metagenome (GOLD analysis project Ga0326726, IMG submission 207603) | Lab enriched peat soil microbial communities from Michigan Hollow, Ithaca, NY, United States - MHF15MN | ecosystem: Environmental > Terrestrial > Soil > Wetlands > Peat | place: USA... | reverse complement strand
CCGGTTCAGAAAAATTCTGGTACGTTTTGAAAAACTCAACGAGAGATACGAGGCTTTGCTCTACATGGTAGCCGCAATCATCGCTTTCCGGAAAGTGAATATTATTTACGAATAAGCTCTTATTCTCAGGGCAAATATGATATTGCAGAGCCGCTCTGTCGGCGTGCGCTGCAGATTAATGAAAAATCTCTGGGCATCTCGCATCCTTACACAATCCTGATTAGGAAAAATCTTGCAAAGATACAGGTCCAGATGAAAAAGAGATGATGGATGTCATTGCCCCAATGCTTTCCTGATTTTTCGCTCTGCAAGTCATTCCGCTACACCCCTCCAAAAGTTCACGCAACCCAATCGCCACGCCTGCTTCCCGCATTCGCTCGTCCTCATGCCGTTGCGAGTAAATAGAGTAAATAAAAAAGGCCAGCGCCGGGCTGACCTTTATACTTGTGTTATCGTCCACAGCGGGAAACAAGTCACTTTGCCGGAGGTTGCGGCATATTTGGACATGGCTTGCCATTGACGGGACACGGCTGACCCGTCATGCACGGCATTCCCTGCATCCCCCCCTGCATCGGCCCCATTCCTGTCATGCAGGCCATCGGGGAGTTTTTCATTTTGGCGAGCATAGCCTCAAGCTCGGCGATTTTTCTGTCGATCCCGGCAACCTCTTTTTTCTTTTTTGCGCCCGGCCCGGAGGCAATGAGTTTCTGCTGCATCTTCATGACATCCACCATCGTGCCGAAGGCATCGCACATCGAGCAGCTTCCTGAGCTCATCGGCGTCATCGCAGCTCTCTGATCGCCCTGGTTCATCGCCGCGGGCTGAGCGGCGGCGGGCGGCGGGCACTCTTTACACATCATGAGCGACATGGTCGGCAACGACGAGCCTGACGCTTCCTGATCCTTGGCGTTTTCCGCGAATGCCTGAGCGCTCAACATCATCATGGTCAGAAGCGCAAGTAACAATCTCTTCATTCATCCTCCTTAATCGTTTTGAAATCAGTCGTGCAGGTCATCGGCCATTTTGATAGCAGCCCGCATATACAATTGTTAATATAATACTATCCCGACAACCTTTAAACTGTCGTCGCCGGGGTAAATGATCCGCAGCACCTTGCATCCCCGGAAATCAGCGAACGATCCATTGTCTGATTATTTTTTCGTGGCGCTTTTCGCTTCCTGCTCGACCAAAATTCGCCCGACGCGCTTTCCGTTCATTTTGATCACCTTGAAGGTGAGGCCGTTCCAGCGGACGGCGTCGGAAACCGAGGGCACTTCGCCGAGGCGGGTCATCATGAAACCGCCCATAGTGTCGAACCGCGGCTCATTCTCGTCGATGAATTCGCTCGCATCGAGGCTGAAGGCCGTGAGAAACTCATCGACCGGCACCATGCCATCGACCAGCCAGGTGCGCTCGCTCCGGCGCACGATACGCTTTTGGTCGCCCTCGACGTCGTCCGCCGGCACGTCGCCGACGATGCTTTCGAGTACGTCGGTGAGTGTGATCGCGCCCTGTACAGAGCCGTGTTCGTCGATCACGAGCGCAAGATGGGCGCGGTTTTTCCTGAAGAGTTCGAGCACCTTGAACGCGGGCACCGATTCGGGCACGAAGAGCGGCGGCTTCATCGACGCTCTGATGGCCGCCTTGATGCCGCCGTTTGACGAGAGGCTGAAGTTGACCAGATCGAGAGACCTGACCACGCCGAGAAGCTCGTCGAGGCTGCCCGCCGCCACCGGAAAGCGCGACCGCCCGCTGGCCTTGATCCTGGCGATCAGCTCCTCGTCCGGCCTTTCGAGATCGAGCCATTCGATTTCGCTACGCGGTGTCATCAAAGCGCTGGCCCGTTTGTCGCTCATGCGGAAAATCCTCGAAATCATCTCGTACTCGACCGACTCGAAGACCCCTTTTTTGGCTCCCTGCCGGATCATGAGCATCACATCCTCGTCGCAGACCTGCGGTTTTTCGCCCTCCTCGATGCCGAACGCCCTGAGCGCGAGCGAGGCCGAAGCGTCGGCGAGAAAAACCGCCGGAGTGCTGACGATGCAGAGTTTGTCGATGAATCGGGCCATTCTCACCGCGATGGATTCGGGATGCCGCAGGGCGATTTTTTTCGGAAGCAGTCCGCCGATCACGTGCGACAAATACGCCAGCGAGGCGATCACAATCGCGAGCGCGACGGGGAACCGGTAGATTTCCGTAAGGGCAATGGAACTAAACAGATCGGCGAGAGGCTTTGAAAAGAAAAGTCCGCCAAGAACGCCCGTCAGCGTGGTGATGAGGGTGGAGGTCACCTTGATGGAGGAGAGCAATCGTGCGGCGTTGTCCTGAAGCTTCAGCGCGATGGAGGCCGCTGGATACCCTGCCTCGCGAAGCTCGCGCAGGCGGGTCGGACTCGAAGAGATGATGGCGAACTCAGCCAGGGAGAGCGTTCCCTGAAGGAGAATCAACAGAAGGATGACGAGCGCTTCCGCGCTTTGGGGACTCATAGGTTGAGATTCAGTGAATCGGCAATGTGTGCTTTGATGAAGCTCAAGATAAATCAATACTTTGACATAACCGGTCTGGAATTCCGAACGTTCATCGAAGGCAGTTGCTGCCGCAAGTGCGATGATGCTTGAACGGGCGAGGATTTCTGCGTAACATTATTGAAACTGCATCACCACTGTTCCGGTTAGCCATGAACTTTATTCGATTGTCGTTTCTTCGCGTTCTGTTGCCGTTCTGCTTTGCGCTGTCGCTTGCTTCGTGCCGTCAGCCGGAGAGCGGCGCGAAAAACTCCGCCCTCTACGAAGAGGCTTCGCGTCTGTACAACCAGAAGCGATTTACGGAAGCGCTCGACCGCTATGACCGCGCGCTGGCCGCCGATACGCTGAAGGGATTCAGCCAGGCCGCGCTGGAGGCGCTCTGCCGGAAAAGCCGGATCGAGTTGCTGACCGGGCGCTACTCCGCCGCGTTCCGCACCTGGGATGCCATCCGGCGGCATGGCGGCGGAAAGCTGCCGGACTCGCTGCGTAACGCCGCCGCGCTCGATACCGGGCGGATGTATGCCGAACTTGGCATGTACGGCAACGCGGCATCAGTCATGACAACGCTCAAAAATCCCGACGCATGGCAGCGATTCGACCGGGCGCGTCTGCTGTTCCGGGCCGGGCAGGCAGGCGAAGCGGCTCGCATCTACGGCGATCTGTCGGCTTCCGACGATAACGCCATCAAAATATCGGGTCTCTCCGGGCTTCTCGATTGCGCTCTCTCGGGCAAGGTGGCTGGTCTCGATACGCCCGACAATCTTGCGGGCAAGATCGCCATGATCTCGGGCCGGGTGATGACGATGGAGGCTTCGCCGGAGGTGAAGATCAAAGCGTTGCGCATTGCCTCGAAGAGCCTTCAGCAAATGGCAGCGCAGCGCCCGAACGCCAGCTATCTGCTGTTCCGGGCGCTCGCTATTGCCCAAGAGGCCGGTTATCCGAGGCTTGTGGCGATCCTCCAGTTCGAATCGAACAACATCATCGTTCGCAAGCCCGATACCTATCGCAGCGTTATCGAATATTTCGGGTCGAGAAACATGCCCTTCGCCAAAGCCTCGGCGCTCCTGATGCTCGGTCGTTCTGCCGAGCTTCCCCCCGCCGAGAGGATTGAGGCGTACCGGCTCGGGCTTGCCGCCTGTCAGCATTACGGCATACCCGCTACCGCCGCCGATTACGTCACGCTCGAACGCGAGGCCGCCGGAGAACTCGGTGATCTTCTCGCCGCCGAAGGGCGCTACACCGAGCTTTTTGACGCGAGCGCCCTCGGCGATTATCTGGAGCAGCAGCGCCTCACGCAGGCCAACATTGCCGAACTCCGCCTGCCGCCCGGCAAGGAAGCTATTCAGAACGAGATCATCGAACTGACAAGGGATATTTCGGGATTGCTCCAGCGCAAGATCACGATGGTCGAGGAGGGCAAGGGGTTCGAACTTGCCCCGTTCGCGGACAAGGCGATCAGGGAGAAGCAGGGGCGGCTGATCGAGCTGATCGCCGGGGCGGCCACGGTTGACGGCACGCTTCCCGCGCGGTTGCAGCCCCAGCCGCTCACGCTGCGCACGCTTCAGAAAAGCCTCAAGCCCGACGAGGCGCTGGTCAGGTTCATCGTTCGGGATTCGCTTACAACCTCGATGATGGTCAGCGGCCGGGAGATGCAGATTGTCACGGCGAAGGTGCCGGGCGCAGAGATCGTGGCCCGCTTCGCCTTGTTGCGCCAGCGGTTGGCCTCTGCTGGTTCGAATCCTGAGGCCGCGCTTGCCCGCGACGCGGATCGCCTGTGGCTCACCGATACGCTGCTGCAATCGATGGCTGACCGTCTGGCGGACTACCGGCATCTCATCTTCGTTTCGCAACAGGCGCAACCGTTCCATCTGCTCGGGCGCGGCAAGATGCTTGGCCGTGATCATCGGGTTTCATGGCTCGTTTCAGCCGGTGAAGCGCCCGTCTATTCATCTGTCAAACCGCAGGGCAACGCTATGTTGTTCGACGCATCGCATCCAGAGATGGCCGAGATGTACAAGCTGTTTCATCAAGGGGATCAAGTGTTTCTTTCCTGGAAACCGGTGGCAGGCAATGAAATATCCGGTCTGAAAGCAGATATAAAAAAAGTGTTCGATACAGGCGCAACCGGTTCGGATATTCTGCAAAAAGTATCGATGAAAGCCGGAGCGCCAGGCAGCCATGCATGGATATGGCTCGGCTCCTATGGCGTCGAGTGATTGTTGCGTATCCGGTCGGTTGCTGCGCTGTAATCCTGACGGCGTGATTTGTCGGACAGATTTATGGTTTACGCTGTTTGGTCGGATAATTGCTTTAAAAAACAATGTAATTTTTTTACTTGATCGATGCTGAAAGTGCAGGAATCCTCATGGTTACTGTTGTCTCAACGCATTGTTTTTTATTAAATTGCGCAATACTTCGATGTTATTTTCGTCACGAAAAACGATTCCTCTCCAATGGCTGAAGAGACTTTGGACCGAAGTTCCTTGGAGCGGCTTGTTCGGGCGCTCAGGCAAGCTCGTGTCCAGAGGAATCTTACAGTCGATGATATCTCCCGCCTGATCAATATCCGCGAAACCCATATCGAAAAGATCGAAGAGGGTGATTTTACGTTTGTGCCACCGCTTTACGTTTTTTCCTATCTGAAGAAATACGCCGCCGAGCTTGGCGTTGGCGACGATGCCTTGCTCGAAGCATCACGAAATGAACTGGGCATTCCGGCATCACGCCTTTCAGCACGGCCTCCCGCGTCGGCGGTGACGCCAGGTTCGCAGGACTCGCGGGACGCTACGCCTGCGTCCAAAGGCAAAGGTCGCAAAGCGTTGATCGTGGCTGTTGCAGCGGCGACGGCCATTCTGATCGGGTTGGCATTCCTCTACCTCAGCGGACGTCTCTGAGATGGCCTCCGTCGAGTCACTCACCTTCAAAAATTCCACTTATAGCTCACCCTGTTTGCTTTTGATGAAAATAAGACTATTTTAGTCCGTTATTATTTAATGCAAGGAACCTTATCTTCCTGCATGGGTGTTCATCGGTAATAACCTTATATTTGTCCTGCTTGCGGCAAATATCACCGAAATTCAGAAACCAGTTATGTCATCGAGACAGATATACTTCGATAATAATGCCACTACGCCTCTGCACCCGGAGGTGAAGAAGGAGCTGGTGGCGGCCATGGAGATGTTCGGCAATCCTTCGAGCATGCACGCTTTCGGGCGCGAGGCCCGCGCCAACGTCGAGGATGCTCGTCGCCGCGTGGCGGCCTTTATGGGGGCCGAAGAGACCGAGATCGTCTTCACCGGCAGCGGCTCGGAGGCCAACAACACCGTGCTGTCGCTCTTCGCGTGCGGCTCGGGTCAGTGTTTTCCCGGTATGCGCCCGAAGATCGTGACCAGCCGCATCGAGCATCCCTGCGTGCTTGAAACCTCGGAGTGCCTCGTGCATCGCGGCGTCGATGTCTGCTATCTCGATGTCGATGGTTATGGCAAGGTCGATCTCGACCAGCTCGAATCGCAGTTGAAGGGGGGCGGCGTCGGCCTGGTGTCGGTCATGATGGCAAACAACGAGATCGGCACGATTCAGGACATCGCGGCGATCAGCAAGCTCGCGCATCAGTACGGCGCTCTGATGCACACCGACGCCGTGCAGGCGTTCGGCAAGGTGCCGGTCGATGTGAACCAGCTCGGCGTCGATTTCCTGACCATCTCCGGCCACAAGATTTACGGTCCGAAGGGGATCGGCGCGCTCTACGTCCGCAAGGGCACGCCCTACTGCCCCTTCATTCGCGGAGGGCATCAGGAAAAGGGACGTCGCGCGGGCACCGAAAACACGCTCGGCATCATGGGCCTGGCGATGGCGGTCGATATGCGCAAGCTTGAGATGGATGCCGAGGCGGAGCGGCTGCTCGGGTTCCGCGAGATGCTGCGCAAGGGGATCGGGGAGCGCATCGACGAGGCGCTGTTCAACGGTCATCCGGTCGATTTGGTGCCGAACACGCTCAATGTGTCGTTCCCCGGCGCGGAGGGGGAGTCGATTCTGCTCTATCTCGATCTCGCCGGAATCGCGGTCTCGACCGGCTCGGCCTGTGCGTCCGGCTCTCTCGATCCGTCGCACGTACTCATGGCCACGGGCGTCGATGCCGAGCGCGCACACGGCTCGATCCGCATCAGCATGGGCCGCTCGACCACCATCGAGGAGGTCGAATACCTGCTTGACGTTCTGCCGGGCGTCATCGAAAGAATCAGAAACATGTCAACTGCATATATCAAAGCATAAAAGGAGATACCAATGCTTCAGTCAGGCGAATGGGCATATACCGAAAAACTCAAGGAGCATTTCGAGAGTCCGAAAAATATTCTTCAGGGCAACGACACCAGCGCATTCGACGGCGTCGGCATGGAGGGCAATTTACAGTGTGGCGACCAGATGATGGTGGCCATCAAGGTGGAGAAGGAGAAAGAGGTGATCAGCGACTGTCAGTGGAAAACCTACGGCTGCGCCAGCGCGATTGCCAGCACCTCGATCCTGTCGGAAATGGTCAAGGGGATGACGCTCGACCAGGCGTTCGATATTTCGCCGAAAGAGGTCGCCAAAGAGCTTGGCGGTCTGCCGGAGAACAAGATTCACTGCTCGGTGCTTGGTGACAAGGCGCTCAGGGCGGCGATCAACGATTTCTTCATCCGCAACGGCATGAGCGACCGCGTCAAGAAGGTGCAGGCCCGCACGGTGTGCCAGTGCATGAACGTAACCGATCACGACATCGAGGAGGCGGTGCTCGAAGGCGCACGCACCTTCTACGAGCTTCAGGAGCACACCAAGATCAGCACGGTCTGCGGTCTGTGCAAGGAGGATGCTGAAACTGAACTCCAGAAATACGTCCACCTCCATTTCGGAGCCTGACGGCTCCTCGGGGGATGCTTCGATTGTCAGGCCGGTTGCCGAAAGGCGCGCTTCGTGACGAGTCCGGTTCGCCGGACAATTCACCGAAGCGCGCCTCTTGCCGTTCTGGAGGCGGAGCGATATGCAGGCATTGATTTGCAGCGTTTTATTGCTCCGGCAACAATAAATCGCAAAGAGATGCCGGAAAAGGGTTTGTCATTCTGAATGGAGCGAAGCGTAATGAAGAATCCATCTTATTTTAAAACAATAACTTCTGGATTCTTCGCTTCGCTCAGAATGACAAAAGTAAAGATGGTTGACACTTTTACTTGCCGCAGCAATAAAACCTGATGTTGGAAGGTTTTTTGGTTGAAGCCCAAGAAAACAGCTCAATTCTGTATCCCCGGCTTAAAAGCCGGGGCAATTATTGTTCCGACCATTAAATCCAGAATAATTGCCCCGGACTTTAGTCCGGGGTATGAAGATAATGCAAAATAAATTAGGGCTTTAGCCCAATATTTTATAGCAGCGTCGATTCCGATAAGCAGCATGTCACAATCGTTTTACATCCACACCTTCGGCTGCCAGATGAACCAGGCGGATACGGAGATCGTCGTTTCACTGCTTCAGGCCGACGGATTCGTTCCGGCGGCTGACGAGGCCACCGCCGACATCGTGCTGCTCAACTCCTGCGCGGTGCGCGAGAACGCGGAGGAGCGGCTTGGCAACATTCTTACGCAGCTCAAGGGGCGCAAGCGGCGGCAGAGGGAGCTTGTCATCGGCGTGCTCGGCTGCGTGCCGCAGTTTGAGCGGGAGCGGATGTTCAGCGACTATCCCTTCGTCGATTTCATCGTCGGGCCGGACAACTACCGCTCGCTTGCCGGGATCATCGGGAACTCGCGGGAACAGAAGCGTCTCGCCCGCCTCGACTACGACCCGGCGGAGACCTACGCGGGCATCGATCCCGTCAGGACGGGATCGATCAGCGCGTTCCTGCCGGTGATGCGCGGCTGCAACAACCACTGCGCCTTCTGCGTGGTGCCGGTGACTCGCGGGCGCGAGCGGAGCGTCGGCTTCGAGCGCGTCGTCGCCGAGGTCGAAGCGCTCGCGGCGTCAGGATTCCGGGAGGTGACGCTGCTCGGCCAGAACGTCAACTCGTGGCGCGACGCCGAAAAGGGACTCGATTTCGCCGGATTGCTCGAAGGCGTCAGCATCGCTGCGCCGCAGATGCGCATCCGCTTCACCACCTCGCACCCCAAAGACATCTCCGAATTGCTCGTCAGGGTGATCGCCGCGAGGCCGAATATCTGCAACCACATCCATCTGCCAGTCCAGTCCGGCTCTTCGCGGATGCTCGACCTCATGAAGCGCGGCCACACGCGGGAGGCTTACCTCGACAAGATCGCCATGATCCGCCGCCACATTCCCGACGCGGCCATCACCACCGACCTGATCGCCGGCTTCTGCACCGAAACGGAGGCGGAGCACCAGGAGACCTTGACGCTTATGGAGGAGGTGCGTTTCGACTCGTCGTTCATGTTCCACTACTCGGTGCGTCCCGGCACCTGGGCGGCGCGGAACCTGCCGGACGACGTGCCCGAAGCGGTCAAGAAGCGGCGGCTTCAGGAGATCATCGATTTGCAGAACAGCATATCGCGCGACAGGTATCACGAGGATATTGGCAAGACCGTCGAAGTGCTTGCCGAAACCGAAAGCAAGCGTTCGTCGTCGCAGCTCATGGGCCGGACGACGACCAATCGCGCCGTGGTTTTCAGCCGTGGCGAATGCAATCCGGGAGACCTTGTCCCGGTCAGAATCATCGGCGCGACCTCGGCCACCCTCACCGGCGAGGCGGTTTCATAAACCGTCCAGCCAGCTCTCTGAACGTGGCAGATGTAACTTCCGTCATAATTGTTCCCGATATGATGTTATAATTTCAGCGGGATTCGTAAATTTACCTCACATATTCGGGCGCTTCATCGCGCGGGGCCTCCCCTTGCCGGAGGCCCGTCACCATCATTTTCAACCGGACGGTCGCCGTTTTCACCACTTCACCCATCATGGCAGCAGTAAGCAACGGATTTGTCGATAAAGTAAAAGCTCATCTCGAAATTCTCGATCCTGTCACCTGGATCAGCGTTTTTCCCTGCCTTGCCGGTGGCGTCATGGCTTCGGGAGCCATGCAGGCGACTCCCCAGGACTATTTCAAGCTTACGGCGCTCTTTTTGCTTTACGGGCCGCTCGGCACCGGTTTCAGTCAGTCGGTGAACGACTACTACGACCTCGAACTCGACCGGATCAACGAGCCGACCCGCCCGATTCCCTCCGGACGCCTCTCCGAGAAGGAGGCGATCTGGAACTGGAGCATCGTGCTGGTCATCGCCGTCGTGCTGAGTAGCTTGATCGGCATGGACATCGGCGGCGAGCGCGGCATGCTTTTCGTCGGTTCGCTTCTGGCGGGTCTTGTGGTCGGCTACCTCTACTCCGCGCCGCCCTTCAAGCTCAAGAAGAACATCTTCTTTTCCGGCCCGGCGGTGGGCTTCTCGTACGGCTTCATCACCTATCTGTCGGCCAACGCGCTCTTCAGCGAGATTCGCCCCGAGGTGCTCTGGCTGGCTGGCCTCAACTTTTTCATGGCGATCGCGCTGATTGTCATGAACGACTTCAAGTCCAAGGAGGGGGACGCCAAGGGGGGCATGAAATCCCTGACTGTGCTGATCGGCTCGAAGAACACCTTCCTCGTGGCCTTCATCATCATCGACCTCGTCTTCGCGGTTTTCGCCTGGCGCGCCTGGACGTGGGGCTTCACCACGCTGATGTACTGCATCGTCGCCGGACTCGTGCTTAACATTATCATTCAGATTCCGATCTACCGTGATCCCAAATCGGGTATCACCCTCGTGCAGCACGCGGTGGATGACGGTTTTGGCAACGCCATCGGCAAGAGCGAGGTGCAGGAGCACAACGCATTTCTGCGGTTTCAGGTGGTCAACAACATTCTGTTTCTCACCAACCAGATGTTTGCCGCCGCGCTGGTTGGCATTAAATACATGCATCACTGATCTTTTGTGACAATCAGGGCGGAACGAATGCCCTTTCCGCCCGTCTGTTTCGATGAATACCGGACGACAAGACGATGACGATGATTCGCCCGAACATCCCTGTTTCAGGTCATCTTCCTCATAACCTTCACCATCCGGAGGCGTCATGACTGCCGTAGATTCGACCTTTTTCCATCTGCCTGTGGTGTGGCACAATGTTTTGGTCATGCTGCTCACCTTCGTCTATGTCTTCAGCGTGCCGCCGCTGATGGACTGGCTCGTGACCAACCACGGCCTGCCGCGTGACATCAGCCGCAAAATCACTCACATTTGCGCGGGCTCGGTCATCGTCTTTCTTCCCCTTTTCCGTGACGGCGACTGGTCGCACTACCTGAACATCACGGTGTTTGCCGTCTGGACGATTCTCTTGATTCAGAAGGGGCTGTTCGCCGCCGATGACGACCAGGCGGTCAAAACCATGACCCGCACCGGCGACAAGCGTGAGCTGCTCAAGGGCACGCTCTATTTCGTGATCGTGGCCATGATCTGTGGCACGATTTTCTACAAGCAACCTGCGGGTGTTCTCGCGATGGCCATGCTTGGCTGGGGCGACGGACTTGCTCCTATCGTAGGCACGAGGCTTGGCAAGATCAAATACAAGATACTTTGTGAAAAGAGTGTCGAGGGGAGCCTCGCTTTTCTTGTCGGAAGTCTTGCTGCTGGCCTCTTCTTTATTCACCTGATCGTGCCGGAAGCCTTCAACCCCGGGAAAATCGCCATGATTGCTGTTGCTGCGACCATCGTCGAGGGAATCAGCCCGAAAGAGGTGGACAACATTCTCATTCCGGCGACGGTCATCGCGCTCTCCGCGCTGCTCTGAACTTGCAAACTCTGCGTGATGCCTGGACTCTATTTTCTCAGCGACCTTCATCTCGGCCTGCAAGAGCCCCAGGCGGAACAGGAAAAATTCGAGCGTCTCGAAACCCTTTTTGCGATCATCCGCAACGATGGCGGGGCGCTCTACCTGCTCGGCGATATTCTTGACTACTGGATGGAGTTCCGGCACGTGATTCCCAAAGGCTTCACCCGGTTTTTCTGTATGCTTTCGGGACTTGTCCAGAGCGGCGTCGAAGTGACCTGGTTCGCGGGCAACCACGACTTCTGGCTCGGCACTTTTTTCGACGACGAGCTTGGCGTCAAGACCTGCTACGGCCTGCAGGAGGCGCGCCATGACGGCAAGCTGTTTCTTCTGGCGCACGGCGACGGCCTCGGCGAGGGCGACCTCGGCTACAAGCTTTTCGCCCGCTTCGTGCGGAACCGCTTCAATCTCGGCCTCCTGACGGCGTTTCACTCCGATCTTGCCACGGCGCTCATGAAGCGCTTCTCCCTGCTCAGCCGCAAGCACAAAAAGGTCGATATGACCACAGAGCCGATGCGCCTCCTCGATTTTGCAACCAGTCTGGCTCAAACACGCGAATTTGATTATTTTGTCTGCGGCCATAACCATTCGGAGCGCGTGCAGGTGGTGCATGAATCGGGCAGCACCTATGTCAATCTCGGTTCCTGGATCGAAGGGCGGTATCAATACGGCGTGTACGAACAGGGGCAATTCCGGCTCGAAAAGCTTTAAGTCAACTATCATATTCACAGGAAATGAGTAATAGCAACAAGGTTCTCAAACTGGGTCTGCCCAAAGGCAGCCTTCAGGATTCCACTCTCGAACTCTTTGCCAACGCAGGTTTTCACTTCTCCGTCCAGAGCCGCTCCTATTTTCCCTCCATCGACGACGATGAGCTGGAAGCGATCCTGATCCGCGCGCAGGAGATGGCGCGTTACGTTGCGCAGGGAGCGTTCGACGCCGGACTCACCGGCAAGGACTGGATCATCGAGACCGACTCCGATGTTATCGAGGTGGCCGATCTGGTTTACTCGAAAGCTTCGATGCGTCCGGTGCGCTGGGTGCTCGCCGTGCCGGAAAGCTCGCCGATCAAGTCGGTCAAAGACCTGGAAGGCAAGCATATCTCGACCGAGGTGGTGAACATCACGAAAAAATATCTCGCCGAGAATGGCGTGAACGCATCGGTCGAGTTCAGTTGGGGCGCGACCGAGGTCAAGCCGCCTGAGCTGGCTGACGCGATCGTCGAAGTGACCGAGACCGGCTCGTCGCTGCGTGCCAACAAGCTCCGCATCGTCGAGACGGTGCTTCAGTCCAACACCAAACTGATCGCCAACAAGGCCGCCTGGGAAGACCCGTGGAAGCGCGAGAAGATCGAGAACATGGCCATGCTGCTGCAAGGCGCGATCAACGCGCAGGGCAAGGTGGGGCTGAAGATGAACGCCCCGAAGGCCGCGCTCGACAAGATCATGGAGGGAATTCCCGCCCTGCGCCAGCCGACCGTTTCCGATCTGGCCGACAAAGAGTGGGTGGCTCTCGAAGTGATCGTCGCCGAAAAGATCGTGCGCACGCTCATTCCCGAGCTGAAGCGCGCTGGCGCGGAGGGGATTTTCGAGTACAATATTAACAAGCTGATTGACTGAGGGAATCAAGGACTAAAAGGACTTCAGGGACAGCAGGGACGAAGAGGATGAGAAACTGCTGAGCCACAGATAACCGAATACGTCGAATTGCAAGGCCGCCGGGTGCGGCCTTTTTTTTACCATGATCTTCTATCAGAGCATCATACTTCTCAGCCTTCTGGTTTTTCTTGGCATTGTGCTGAAGAACCTCGGTGATCTGCCGCGTCTTCCGTTCGTTTCGGGCGGCGGCTCGTTCGCGCCGAAGGTGTCGCTTCTGGTGCCTGCGCGGAACGAGGAGCTGAATATCGAGGCGTGCGTCTCTTCGCTGCTCGCCCAGCGTTACCCGGATTTCGAGGTGATCGTGCTCGACGATCACTCCAGCGATGGCACGCTCGACGCGCTCCGCCGGATTGCCGCCACGCCGTCCGGCGCGAGGCTGCGCATTCTCCGGGGCCGCGAGTTGCCCGCCGGTTGGCATGGCAAGGCGTGGGCCTGCCAGCAGCTCGGCGAAGCGGCGGCGGGCGAGCTGCTGCTCTTTACCGACGCCGACACGCGCCACCAGCCTGACGCGCTGCCGAGAGCGGTCGAGGCGATGCAGCGCAGCGGCGCGGGGATGCTCTCGCTGACTCCGGCGCAACAGATGTGGAGCTTCTGGGAAAAGCTGATCGTGCCGCTCGTCTATCACATCCTTTTCAGCTATCTGCCCATCGCGATGGTCTCGAAAAGCCCTTCGCCGGCCTTCTGCTACGCCATCGGACAGTTCATCCTGTTCCGCCGCGAGGCGTATGAAAAGATCGGCGGGCATCGCTCGGTGTGCGACAACATCGTAGAGGATGTCTGGCTCTGCAAGGCGGTCAAGCGCTCGGGCGGCAATGTGGCGGTTTTCAATGGAACCGACGTGGTGAGCTGCCGCATGTACCGGGGTTTTGGAGAGCTCTGGAAGGGATTTTCCAAGAATCTTTTCGCCGGTCTCGGCAACAGCGTTCCGGGCTTCGTGGCGCTGATGGCGCTCGTCGTGCTCCTCTACATCGCGCCGTATGGCTTTCTCGCCTCCTCGCTCCTGCACGGCGAGCACTCTCTCGCCTCGTTCTGGCTGCCGACGGCGCAGATCGGCGTGGCGCTGCTGATCCGTATCATCATCGCCCTGAAGTTCCGCCAGCCGCTCTGGAGCGCCCTGCTGCACGCATTATCGCAGGTGATGCTGATGCTTATCGCCTTCAACTCGTTCCGCCGGACGGTGTTCGGCAAAGGGCCGGAGTGGAAGGGACGTAACTATCCGCATTCGGGTCATGGCGGGTGACGGTGGGTGATCCGGAGAAAATTTTTTAAATTAGCGAACAATTTTTTCAGGCGTTTTCCGGCATCCTTGTGCCGCCGCCCGGCAACCATCAAACGAACACAGACACATGAGTTTTCTATCGAAGATATTCGGCAAAAAAGAGGTGGAACTGAAACGCCCTCAGGTGCGTGAAGACGCGGCGCTGATCAAAACCCTCACCGGTCACGAAGACCGCGTGCTTGGCGTGCGCTTCAGCCCCGATGGCAAGAAACTGGTCAGTGGCAGTTTCGATGAAAAGGTGAAGCTGTGGAATGTCGAGACCGGCAATGCGATCTATACCATGTCCGGGCATACCACCTGGGTCAAGTGCGTCGATTACAGCCCCAAGGGCGACACGGTGGCCAGCGGCAGCATCGACAGCACCGTGCGCATCTGGGATGTGGTGACCGGCAAGTGCCTGCATGTCTGCAAGGGGCACGATACCGAGGTGCGCATGATTGCCTTCAGCCCCGACGGGAAGGTGGTCGCGAGCTGCTCCCGCGACACCACCATCAAGTTCTGGGACGTGGAGACCGGCAATGAACTGCGGACGCTCTTCGGGCACAAGTCCTACATCGAGTGCATCGCCTTCAGCTCAGACGGCAAGAAGCTCGTCAGCTGCGGCGAGGAGCCGGTGGTGAAAATCTGGGATCTCGAAACCGGAAAGAACATCGCCAACTACCCGACCGGCGACACGCTTTCGCACTTTGTCTCCTTCAGCCCGGATGGCAGCAAGATCGCGCTGTGCGGACGCGACACCAAGGTGAAGGTGCTCGATGCGGCTACCGGCCAGATGCTCAAGGTGCTCGAAGGGCACGAAGATGGCGTCCGCAGCCTCTGCTTCAATCCCGCGGGCACGCTCATCGCCAGCGCCGCCAACGACGAGTCGGTCAGGCTCTGGGACGTCGCCAAGGGCACGCTCGTGCACACCTATCGTGGCCACACGCACGAAGTGCAGTCGGTCGCCTTCTCGCCGGACGGCAAGGTGATCGCCAGCGGCAGCGACGACTTCAAAATCAAGCTCTGGGGCGTCGTATAAAGCCAACATAAAATGGTTAAAAAAAGAAAGGCCGCACTCACCATGCGGCCTTTGCTTTTTCCATAGTGTCCATCAGTGTCCATCAGCGTCCATCAGTGTCCATACCCGTCCATTTCTTACATTCACCCGTCGTCGCCGATGGCGTTGGTGGGGCAGGCCTCGATCTGTTCGCGGCAAAGGTCGATATCGGCCTCCGATTCAGGTTGCTGCGCCACGTAGGCGTATCCCTCCTCATCTTCGGCGAAGAAGTCCGGGGCGGCGTTGTAGCAGATGGTGCAGCCATTGCAACCCTGTCCGTCGGGATCGTCCGGGCTGGTAACGTAGAACGGGCCATGCGCATTTGCCGGGTGTTTCAGTTCGTTGTTGGCCATAGCTTTTTCCTCCGTGAAATCTGGTGTTTGCCGTCAGCAAAAACCGGCATGAAACATGGGGATGCATATAGTATTTATATGTATGACGCCACGGATACTCAAAGAGTTCCAGAAAGGAGGCGCCTCCCCAAAAGAGCTTTTTGTCATTGTCACTTGACAGACGTTTGGTTAAAATATATATCTCAGTTATCCGGTCTGCACTGAACACTCGATTATGGGCATCATTCTTCTCGATATTGGCAATGTGGTGGTCAATGTGGACTTCATGCCGTTCTGCCGGACGGTTTCGCGTGATGGCGATTCAGGCGCGGCGGCAATCATGGAGCGCTATTGCCAGAGCGAACTCAAGGATCGTCACGATACTGGCTGGATCGGTCCGAATGAGTATCTCGGCATGATCGCTGCCGATCCGCTCACGCTCGATCTGCCGCTCGATAGTCTGCGGCTTGCTTGGCAGGATATTTTTACGCCGATGCCGGGTTGCGCCGAAGCGCTCGAAACGTTGAAGCGTCGTCATGAGTTGTGGATCATGAGCGACACCGACCCGCTTCATTTCGCCTTTCTGATTGACCGCTTTCCGGTGCTGAGGAGCATGGATCGCTACCTTCTCTCCTACGAGCACGGCTGGCTGAAGCGTTCGCCCGAAGCGTTCCGGTATGTGCTCGATTCGTCCGGCCTCGATGCTTCCGGATTTCTGCTGATCGACGACCGCGAGGTTAATACCCGCTCCTGCGCCGAGCTTGGAATCGAGAGCATCCTGTTTCAAAGCTGGGCCGAAGCGCTTGCCTCGCCAGTGCTTGCTGCTTTTTCGTAACAATGTTAAACAAGGAGATGCGCCGATGATTATGATTGCGAGAGGAGTTTCAGTTGACCAGGAACAGTTCGAAATCACCGCCATGCGCTCGCAGGGGGCGGGCGGGCAGAATGTCAACAAGGTCGAAACGGCGGTGCATCTGCGCTTCGACATTGGCGCTTCGACGCTTCCGTCAGAGCTGAAGGAGCGGCTCATGCAGCTCAACGACCGCCGGATCACGCGGGAAGGGGTGATCGTCATCCGCGCCCAGCGCTACCGGACGCAGGAGCGGAACCGGCAGGATGCCATCGAGCGGTTTCAGGGCATTCTGACCAAGGCGCTGGTCGAGCAGAAGATGCGCAAACCCACCAGGCCGACCAGAAGCGCCACCGACAAGCGCCTCGAAGAGAAAGCGAAAAGAGGAGGGCTCAAGGTGTCGAGAAAAGCGGTCATTGAAGTAGAGTGACGACACTGTCCAGCGAGACCTCTCGCCTGAAATGGAGAAGCCCCCGGAGTGCAGATGGATCGCACTCCGGGGGCTTTTTTCGTGATGCGCAGCGCGTCGGCTCAGAGCAGCGGGTCGGCAACTCCGCCAGCATCGGCCACCATGACCGGGCGAGTGCCGCCAAGGCGCTCCTGATAGGCGTGTACCCTCGCCATGAAGCTGCGCAGCTCCCTCGACGACAGCGACTGGCGCGGAGCGGTCTGCTTCAGCGCGACCAGCGGATTTTCCGGATGGCCGTTCCGGATGATCCGGAAATCAAGATGCGAGCCGGTCGAGCGTCCTGTCGAACCCACATAACCGATGACTTCGCCCTGTTTTACCGCTTTGCCGTAACGGCAGGTCGGCGTGAAACGGCTCAGGTGCAGGTACATCGTGTGGAGTCCACCGGCGTGCGAGATGGTGACCATATTGCCGGTGCCGTTCTCGAGTCCCCGGAAGATGACGCGCCCGTCAGCCGCTGCTTTGACGGGGGTGCCGGTCGGCGCGACCAGATCGACGCCTCCGTGGAACTCGCTCCGCCCGCTGATCGGATGCACCCGATAGCCGAATCCGCTCGATACGCGGTTGAACCGGCAAGGCTCGATGAACAGCGTTCTGCCCTGCGCCATCGCGCGTCCTTTTTCGTCGTAGTACGCGCTGTCACCTTTGGCGTCGCTGAACTGGTATGCGTTGAACTTCTCTCCTTTCGAGTTGATTTCGATGGCGAGAATGTCACCGGTGCCGATGAACTGCTTTCCGTTCCACTGCTCCTGGAACAGAATCCGGTAGGTCGCTCCGGCGTGAATGTCTTTTTTGAAATCGAGTCTCGACGCGAGGATTTTGCCGAGTTGCGGGCTGAGTGATGAGCGGTTCCGGTTGCGCAGCTCGCTCGACAGCGAGGAGTGGAGCGTGCCTTCGAGCGTGGCGACGCGAGTTTCGTATTCGATGGTCTCCTTTTGCGTGCTCAGCTGGCCTGTGCGCTCATCCTTGACAAGATGAAGCATCGCGTATGGACTCGATTGCCAGGTGAAGCGGATGAACTTTCCGCTTCTGCCGGTTTCAAGCAGATAGGTTTTACCCGCCGTCAGCCCCTTGAATGACTTGTCTTCCTTGAGCTGGCTGGTCAGTTGATGCACCTCATTCGGCGTCAGGCCGGAAGCGGTGAGAATGGTGTAGATGGATTCGCCTTTTTTGACGACTCTCTTTTCGACCCGGTGAGACAGATCGTTTTCGCCCTCGTCGAGCGTGACCTTGTCTGATTCGCCGTTCAGGCCAAGCTCGTCATTGCCCGCGAGGCCGATGGATCTGAAGAGCGATTGAATCGTGGAAGCCGATCGGCCTTCGGTCGATGCCTGCCGGGATGTGATTGAAAGGACGAAACTGACTGAGAAGAAGAGGACAACAAGAAGCGCCGTCGATGAGGCGAGCAGAAGGGGACGACTTCGGAACAGGGCCGAACGGCGTAACCTTAGCAAAAAATGGTGAAACTGCGGATTGGACATATTTACTACATAAATTCACGAAAAACGAAAAGTGTAACACCTCGCAAAAACCTGAAGAGACAATTTCATAAAAAAAGCTTACAAAGGAAAATGATTTACTTCGCCGATACGCTAAAATGACGCGAATCTGAAGAAAAAGTCCACTTTTTATGGAATTTTTTTACGGATGGCGATGTCCTGCTTTTATTTTTTTCTTCTTTGAATCAAAATGCGCCGTTGCGCCGAAAGCCGTTTACGTCAGCGGCGATGTATTTCAGTCCGTCGTTTTTTCATCATCAACTTTTCGATTCCGCCATGCTTGCAACCAACGAAAACCGTCTTGTCGAAATTCTGCTTCAGTGCCAGCCCGGCCAGCCCCGCACTCGCGGCACTTGGGAGGTCGATCATCAGGGCACGCCCTTCATCCTGCCCTCCATCGGCGGCATTACCCTCAATCTTCAGGTCGGCGATCCCGCATTCGGCTGGGAGGGCGACCACATCGAGCCGGGCGTGAGCTGCACCGCCGACACGCACAAACCTTACGAGCACCCCAACGTCACCGTGCAGATGCTGAGCTGCGTGGGCAACACGGCCACCATTGTCTCCGGCGAGGCGAAGGGCGAAAGCGGCGTGGTGCTTGGCCATCACGGCGGCTCGGAGCACATCATCGTCGATTTTCCGCGTGAAACGAAGGAGAAGATGGCCTACGGCGACACGATCATGGTGCGCTCGAAAGGGCAGGGACTGAAGCTGACTGACTTCCCGCAGATCGCGCTCTTCAACCTCGACCCGTCACTGCTCGCCAAGATGAAGATCGCCGTTTCCGCGGATGGCGTGCTCGAAGTGCCGGTGACGACACTCGTTCCAGCCTACTGCATGGGTTCCGGCATCGGCTCGGCGCATGTAGCGAAAGGGGACTACGACATCGTGACCAGCGACCCCGCCGCCGTGAGCGAGTTCGGCCTCGACCGCATCCGCTTCGGCGACTTCGTGGCGCTGCTCGACCAGGACAACCGCTTCGGTCGCGCCTACCGCAAAGGCGCCGTCACCATCGGCGTGGTGGTGCACAGCGACTGCCGCGAAGCAGGCCACGGCCCCGGCGTCACCACCATCATGACCTGCGCCACCCCCGCCATCCGCCCGGTCATCGACCCAAAAGCCAACATCGCCGATTTGCTTGGAATAGGCACGCAGTCGTGATTGCGCAACAGTGCATTCAGTTTTTGTAGGGGCGGACCTGCGTGTCCGCCCTTTTTTTCACGCGAACGGAGCAACCCCACCCCGTCGCCTCTTCCGTCCACCATATCCACATTGTCCACCATGTCCACCTCTTGCGATGCCCACCCCCGCGGGCGTGGGGAAGACCGGGGAGCCACTGCTTCTTACTTCAAAGACCCAGTGAGCGGTCGGGTTCGCTACGCTCGCAGCGCCATCGACGCCAGGCCGAAAAAGCAAAAAGCCCGGGTAATCCGGGCTTTTTCGCTTGTTAAACGGGCAACTATCACCAGCTCTCATTAAATCCATCAACGTTAAACTCGAAAACTCGGGTTCCTTCGCGGTAAAAAGGGGCCTCGATCCTTACCTCCTTTGCCTTTTTCATCGAAGTAATGAATCTTGCAAAACCATTAATAAAAATGACTTTGCTGTCGTGGTCAGCAGGTTCAAAGGCGGTAAACGATACCGGCGCATGGTCGTCAAATCGAACCAAAACCTTCGTTCCGTCGTAACGGGTCAAGAACTGCCCGCGCTGGATTGACAGTATCACATCATTCCCATATCGAGGGTGCCGCCGGATTTGAAGTGTTGCACACTGCTCGCCTTGATACGGGAAGTCGAAGTTTACCAAGTTTTCCGACTGGAGATCAGCGAAACGAACCGTCTTTGAGGTCATGTCGTCCTGAGTCGAATAGTAGTGCCACGCTTCCTTTACCTTACCAACGGGCGCAGGTATCGGGCTATCATCGCGTTGAGTTGACACCGCCACAGTCTGCGAACCAACGCCGCTTTTCGACGTATCGATATTCGCCACCGCCAGTACACCAGCGACAGCCATCAAGACCCACACCCAAACGGGCGTTTTATAGTATTGTGCCATCTCCTCCCCTCCCTTTTTTTTGAATTGATACATCAAATCTACGAAACATCACTCCTTTTTCCCACCCGACCCAGCCTCCTGCCGCACCATTGCCTTGAGTGCGGCCTTGATTTTTCCGACATCATCCTTCTTTATCCCGTTGATCCTCTCAATGCCAAAGTGACGCGAAAGCCACTCCTCAAAAGCCATATAATCAGGCGAGAAACACCCCCACGGGCGTGGGGAAGACGAATGAATGGTACAGAGATCAGAATTTGCAGGAGAAACACCCCCACGGGCGTGGGGAAGACTGAGCGCTAAAGTTAGTAGCAGTAGACGAGGAAGAAACACCCCCACGGGCGTGGGGAAGACCGCCGTACCCGGCGGTAAACTTGAACCACACCGGGAAACACCCCCACGGGCGTGGGGAAGACTGCTCAACAGCGCCGGGGCTTCGATCAGCTACGGAAACACCCCCACGGGCGTGGGGAAGACTGTCTGATTATGATATATGCCTGAATAATGTAAGAAACACCCCCACGGGCGTGGGGAAGACAGTATTCTGAACGCGAACTTGAGATGCGTGATAGAAACACCCCCACGGGCGTGGGGAAGACGACAGCTCGGCTTTGACCCGGCAGGGAATGACGGAAACACCCCCACGGGCGTGGGGAAGACGCCCGTTTATGGTGTGCCTGGCAATATAGATCAGAAACACCCCCACGGGCGTGGGGAAGACTCAAAGGACGTTGAGTATATCCGCCTGTGGCTGGGAAACACCCCCACGGGCGTGGGGAAGACTGATGATTGCGCGGGGGATGAGTAATCATGAACAGAAACACCCCCACGGGCGTGGGGAAGACGCTGCAACTGAGGCTCGAAGAGTAGGCCGTCGGGAAACACCCCCACGGGCGTGGGGAAGACTCTGCAAGAGTCGCCAAACGTCACAGGTGAAAGGGAAACACCCCCACGGGCGTGGGGAAGACGGTAAGTCTGGTCAGGATCGAGACGGGCCGACGGAAACACCCCCACGGGCGTGGGGAAGACTGGCTTGTCTCTCACGGTTTCTCCTTTTTTTTAGAAACACCCCCACGGGCGTGGGGAAGACTCATGAAAAAAGGGTACATCACACGAGAGACGGGAAACACCCCCACGGGCGTGGGGAAGACATAACTAACGGAGCCCTGAGTGCCACCCAAATAGAAACACCCCCACGGGCGTGGGGAAGACTGTCGCGATTGCCAGAAAAGGAGCAGGCTTTTGTGAAACACCCCCACGGGCGTGGGGAAGACCCTTTTCTAAGTATGATAAACGTAGGGTATCCGGAAACACCCCCACGGGCGTGGGGAAGACTGACGTTGCATCGGGGTGATGATTAAGGGTTAAGAAACACCCCCACGGGCGTGGGGAAGACCATCGTCAGGCGAGCGTGCCGCGTGAGCAGTATTGGAAACACCCCCACGGGCGTGGGGAAGACCCTGAAAAGCCTGAGCACTTGGCATACAGGTGGAAACACCCCCACGGGCGTGGGGAAGACAGCCTTCAGTACTAAAAAGGAGCGAGACGAATGGGAAACACCCCCACGGGCGTGGGGAAGACCGTGTATCTATGAAACCCATCAACAATTATATAGAAACACCCCCACGGGCGTGGGGAAGACTGTCAGTCGTTTCGTTTTCAATATCAACGATAGGAAACACCCCCACGGGCGTGGGGAAGACCCTTTTGTCCTTTTCGTTTATGTACAGAGAATAGAAACACCCCCACGGGCGTGGGGAAGACCGGGTGAGTCAATAGCATATAGATTATCGAAAGAAACACCCCCACGGGCGTGGGGAAGACTGTCGATTCGAGAATCTCCGATAATTGACGGCGGAAACACCCCCACGGGCGTGGGGAAGACGCATTGAGTACGACCGCGCGGCGCACAAGCTGAGAAACACCCCCACGGGCGTGGGGAAGACCATATTCAGAACTATGCAACGACATAGCATCCGGAAACACCCCCACGGGCGTGGGGAAGACGAAGTCACTCCCTCCTGTAATGCTTATGGATGTGAAACACCCCCACGGGCGTGGGGAAGACGTTCGCCGTCATCTCAGTCCATTCTATGGTTGAGAAACACCCCCACGGGCGTGGGGAAGACTCGACAGGGAGATTTCAGCATGATAAAGGGTGGGAAACACCCCCACGGGCGTGGGGAAGACGCGCCGCGTCGATTGCTGTCACTACACCTATCAGAAACACCCCCACGGGCGTGGGGAAGACTTTCGCGTCTTGTAAAATTTGCGAGTCGCTCCGGAAACACCCCCACGGGCGTGGGGAAGACCTTTTACTTGGGGCGATTTTTCATTGGTAAAGGGAAACACCCCCACGGGCGTGGGGAAGACACTCGCGGACGTTGTCGATGCGATTGTGATTTTGAAACACCCCCACGGGCGTGGGGAAGACCGGATAAAAAGCACTTTCCCATGCTTTTTGTGGGAAACACCCCCACGGGCGTGGGGAAGACCTGGCTAACCCGGCGCTCGGTGTCGTCGAGTGGGAAACACCCCCACGGGCGTGGGGAAGACCGCCCGATGCAGTGGCATCCATTTGCACACATAGAAACACCCCCACGGGCGTGGGGAAGACGCCATGACGGATGGTCTGTGCCTGCGTACTTTAGAAACACCCCCACGGGCGTGGGGAAGACCGGCGGGCGGCCATGTCGCCGGAGAGCAACTCGGAAACACCCCCACGGGCGTGGGGAAGACGAGTCCACAAACTGGCCGCCTCGAATGGCCGTGGAAACACCCCCACGGGCGTGGGGAAGACTATCAAAACAGGTCGCTCCCCGTTGCAGAAAGAGAAACACCCCCACGGGCGTGGGGAAGACGAAAACAAAACGGAGGAAAAAGAATGATAGACAGAAACACCCCCACGGGCGTGGGGAAGACTCGTTCACCGGGAACCGCCCGGAGCGGATAAAAGAAACACCCCCACGGGCGTGGGGAAGACTTTTACGACCAGCGCCGCCGACAACTCGACCGAGAAACACCCCCACGGGCGTGGGGAAGACACCAATAGGCTACAAACGTGCGCCTCGGATGAGGAAACACCCCCACGGGCGTGGGGAAGACCCCATGAAGCCATCATCGCCGCTTGGCGCGTAAGAAACACCCCCACGGGCGTGGGGAAGACCGAGAACGCCTTCAATCGAACGCCCGGCAAGGAGAAACACCCCCACGGGCGTGGGGAAGACTTGCTATCGCGTCGCTTTCGATCAAGCGCTCGAGAAACACCCCCACGGGCGTGGGGAAGACGACGTGCCGCTGGAACGACGCGGCGGCAACATGGGAAACACCCCCACGGGCGTGGGGAAGACACGCGACCAGCGCCGGGCGACATTTTTGGCAGAGAGAAACACCCCCACGGGCGTGGGGAAGACTCTTCAGCGTCCGGAAACCTTTCGCGTCTATCCAGAAACACCCCCACGGGCGTGGGGAAGACCCGCTTCGCGCGAGCCAGAGACGACGGTTTTGAAGGAAACACCCCCACGGGCGTGGGGAAGACCCTCTTCGCAGGTGTCGAAAGTCCCGGAAATCCCGTTGGAAACACCCCCACGGGCGTGGGGAAGACAGTGGGTTTTACTGGGGTTTCGGGACGTCTGGCGTCAATCTGTTTTGCGTTTCTGGTGGCGGGGCGGCTGATTTTTCAATCACGAGCGGCAGGCCCGAGATTTCCGTGATCTCTTTGCGCGTGTCGCCCATGCCGAAAATCTCGTAGCCGGGGCACCCGTTCGAGCTGTTGAAAATCATCAGGCCGCTTTTCGGCGGGCAGTGCTCGTGCAGATAGTCCACCACCTTTCTGGCCAGGCTGTCCCGCACGCCCGACACGAAAACGTTCGCCCTGGGTTCGATGAACCAGAGCTTCATCCGGCCTCTCACAGCCGGGGGCAGGTCATTGGCGACTACGACGAGCATTGCTTTTTCCCCAGTATGGTTTCGATGTCCGGGCCGATCTTTCCCAGCAGGTCGATTTCGATGACGCGCTTCCTGAACTCCGCGGCGATTTTGTGCCGATCGTACGAACCGGCCATCTCGGCGGTGAGCGAAAAGGCCAGGTCGATGGAGACCTGCTGCTTGTACAGATCGGCCAGGTCGTAAATGAACGGCAGCGGACTGCCCGAGTGAATGAACCCGATGTGCGGCGAATAGCCCATGCTGTGCACCGCCGACATGATGAGGCTGTACAGCGCGGCATTGGCTGCCGTCAGAATCTTGTTGGTGGTGTCGCTCATCTCGAAATTTCCCGGCTCGAACCGCCGCCCCTTCCAGCCGACCTTGTACTTCACGGCCAACTCCTCGTAAAACTTCCGCACCCGCAGCCCCTCCA
>Ga0326726_10001106_pt1 | contig 24904 bp, 25 predicted proteins | sample MHFenrmetagenome_2_FD_207603 | JGI IMG/M metagenome (GOLD analysis project Ga0326726, IMG submission 207603) | Lab enriched peat soil microbial communities from Michigan Hollow, Ithaca, NY, United States - MHF15MN | ecosystem: Environmental > Terrestrial > Soil > Wetlands > Peat | place: USA... | reverse complement strand
GCCGCGCTCGCCGCGGGCGCGGACCTCGCCTACATCGGCACGCGCTTTCTCGCCACGCCGGAGGCGAGCGTGCCGGACCGCTATAAGGAGGAGATCCTCAAGGCCTCCGCCTCCGACATCGTGTACACGGACCTCTTTTCTGGCGTGCACGGCAACTACCTCAAGCACAGCATCGTCGCCGCCGGCTTCGATCCGGCGAACCTGCCGAAGTCCGATCCGAGCAAGATGAACTTCGGCGCCGGCAGCGGCGCCGAGAAGAAGGTCTGGCGCGACATCTGGAGCGCGGGGCAGGGCGTGGGCCAGATCGACAAGGTGATACCGGTGCGCGAAGTGGTGGCCAAGCTCGCTGAGGAGTACGCCGCGGCGCGTCATCGCCTGGCGCTGTCGTGATCCGCAGCATCCGGCTCTCGTGATCCTCGACATCCAGAGAAAGGGCTCCTCGGCCTGGCTTTGGCTGTCGCGCCCCGAGGTGCGCAACGCGCTGAACGACGAGCTGATCGCCGCGCTCGAGACGGCACTCGACGTGCTGCAAAGCGACGCCCAGGCGCGCGTGCTGGTGCTCGCGGGGCGGGGACCCGCCTTCTGCGCGGGAGGCGATCTCGCGAGGATGGAGAAGGCAGCGAAGATGACCAAGTCACGCTCACGCCGCGAAGCAGGCCGCTTTGCGAAGCTGCTCTTCCGCCTGCATGCGTACCCGAAGCCCGTCGTCGCGCGCGTGCACGGCCCCGCATTCGCGGGCGGCATGGGGCTGGTCGCGGCCTCCGACCTCGTCGTCGCCGCCGAAGAAGCGGAGTTCGCGCTGCCTGAGACCCGCATCGGCCTGGTGCCGGCGATGATCAGCCCGTATCTCGTGCGCGCCATGGGCGCGCAGCAGGCGCGGCGCTACATCCTGACTGGGGAGCGGCTGACGGCGCGCGAAGCGCAGCGCATCGGCTTTGCGCACGAATGCGTGCCGGCGGCAGAGTTGGACGCCGTCGTGGACAGGCTCTGCGCGAGGCTTGCGCAAGGCGGCCCCGAAGCGCTGGCGCGCTCGAAAAAGTTGCTGCAGCGCGTTGTGGGCGCCGCGATCACGCCGGAGCTTGCGAGCGAAACCGCCGCCGTTCTGGCGGAGACGCGCGCCGGGGGCGAGGCGCGCGAGGGCATTCGCTCTTTTCTCGAAAAGCGCAAGCCCTCCTGGCAATAGCGGCCGCAGGCGGCCAGCGGATCGCGCTGCTTACCTCGGCGGCCGGAGATTGCGGGGTATCGCGAGCAGGAACAGCTGCCCGCCTTCGACGAGCTCCGGGTCGCCCACGTTGTAGTGAGCCTGCGTCACCCCGAGGTAATAGCGGTAGCCGGGTTTCGCCCAGTCGTAGTCGGGGTCGAAATCGTCGTCGTCGTCCGCATACCGGTCGAAGACTCCCTGCTGCCAGCGCTGCGGATTCCTGCGAAGCAATTGCGTGATCTCGATGATGCCGGAGGACTCTTCGTCGTTGCTGAAGGGCGGCGTGGCGAGCGCCGTCGCTGCGCCGCTGCGGTTGCCGAAGCGCGCGGGGTCATGCTTGGCCACTTCCACCAGCGCGCGCGTGCGCGGGTAGAGCTTCCAGATGCGCGCGAGGTAGGCCTGGCCGCCCGGGTCCTCCTGGAGCAGCAGGTTGCCGTCGCCGTCTACGGTGATGTTGTCGAACATCTGCTGCGGCCCCGTGCCGTCTTGCAGAGTGTCGATGCGGCCGCCGAATTCGGGATGCCGGATGTCGTCGAAAGTCAGGCGGTAGAGGCGCGAACGGCCCTGCGTGCCGCCGCCGCTGCCGTCCTTCTCGGTATCGTAGCGGTCGGTGGTGACGAAGTAGAACACGCGCGGGTCGCGGGTGTCCCACGCACCGTCCTCGGGGCGCAGGAACTCGGTGACGCCAGCCGCGGCGCTGTCGGCCTGGAGTTGCGCGCCGCTGGTCGGGCGCACATCGCCGAAGTTGTGCAGCGAGAAGCGCGCGCCGTTCGGAATGCCCGCCGCGCGGTCCTCGAGCGCGACGCCATCCACCCTGACGCCGTGCAGCGAGCCGCCGTGCAGGCCGGCCTTCTCGATCTCCGTGCCTTCGCTCCGCTTGCTGCCGAGGTAGACGTAGAGCTGGCCCGGCGTGCTGTCGTCCATGCCGATGACCACGGTGCGATCCTGCTCATAGGGGCTCGCGACCGAGTTCTCCCAGGAGAACTTGCCGAGCGAAGGCAGCTCGTAGCTGATCCCGGCGCCGGGGCCGGTGACGACGTGGGCGAAGGCGCGCCCCTCGTTGCCGACTTCCTCGCCGTCCATGAAGATGCGGCCGCTGTAGCCGTTCCCGGTCTTCGCGTTGTAGAACGCCGAGCGCGCCGGCAGGTCCGCCGAGCAGAGACGGCCCAGCGCGCGAGTGGCGGCCTGGTGGGCGCCGGCCGTCGCGTTCCACTCGTACATCTTCTTCACGACGTCGCCGCCGTGCAGCACCGCGAGATCGCTTTTGCGGACGATCCATTGCGAGACAAATGCGCCGGCAAAGCCGTGCTCGCGCACCACGCCCGCCGAGGTCCCCAACTCGTGATTCATCAGCAACGTGAACGTACCGTCGTAATTGTCATAAGCGCCCATGCCGTCAGGGATACCGACCATGCGGTACGGCGCCGCGGATGCGGGCTTGGCGTTGACCGAGTCGCCGACGGTGAGGATCGAGACGACGTTTACGCCTGCGGGAACGTTGACGACGTAGGGCGAGGCCGAGCTGCTGGGACCGGTACTCGTGCCGGCCCACAGCGGCAGGCCCGTTGCGGCGAGGGCCAGTGCGGCCGGAATGGCCGCGAGAGTGATTTTCAGGTTCATGCGGGATCTCCGGAGTCTGGAAAGGAATCAGTGCATCGCCGCTTGCGGCGGCCGGCGAATGATCCCTGCATTGCGTTACGGTATTGCGGCGGCCAGATGTCGGCTGCGTTAACATCGGACTCCCTATTCCGGAAATGCCTTTATGAACAAGCGCATCGTCCTCGCGAGCTACCCCGAAGGCTGGGTGACCGAGGCCAATTTCCGCACGGAGACCGCGCCCATTCCCAAGCCCGCCGAGGGCGAGGTGCTGGTGAAGAACCTCTGGCTTTCGCTCGACCCCTACATGCGCGGACGCATCAGCCAGCAAAAGAGCTACGTGAAGGGCGTCGAGCTCGGCGAGGTGATGACGGGCGAGACCGCCGGCGAGGTCGTCGAATCGCAGCACCCGAAGTTCAAGCCCGGCGACAAGGTGACCGCGCCCTCGGGCTGGCAGCTCTACTGGAGCGGCAAGGGCGACTTGCTCACGAAGGTGGACGCCTCCAAGGTGCCGCTGTCCTACTTCCTCGGCTGCCTCGGCATGCCCGGTCGCACCGCCTGGTTCGGCATGAAGGAGATCTGCGCGCCGAAGCCGGGCGAGACGGTGGTGGTGTCGGCGGCCTCCGGCGCGGTCGGCAGCGTCGTGGGCCAGCTCGCCAAGGCCTGGGGCTGCCGCGCCGTGGGCATCGCGGGCGGCAAGGCGAAGTGCGATTACGTGGTGAAGGACCTGGGATTCGACGCCTGCATCGACTACAAGGCGGGGAATCTGCTCGACAACCTCAAGGCGGCGTGCCCGAAGGGCGTGGATGCCTACTTCGAGAACGTCGGCGGCGAGATCCTGGACACCGTGCTGCGGCTCATGAACCTGCGCGGGCGTATCACGATCTGCGGCCTGATCTCGGACTACAACGCCAAGGAGCCCTACGGCGTGAAGATGTTCCGCTCGATCCTCGTCAACCGCCTGAAGGTGCAGGGCATGATCGTGTTCGACTGGGCGCAGCGCTACCCGGAAGCGAACCAGGCCTTGCTCGACTTGGTCGTCGGCGGCAAGCTCAAATACCGGGAATCGGTGGTGCAGGGACTGGAGAACGCGCCCAAGGGGCTGATCGGCCTTCTGAAGGGCGAAAATTTCGGCAAGCAGCTCGTCAAACTCGCGTGAGACTCGAATGATCGACTTGTATACCTGGCCTACGCCCAACGGGCACAAGATCCACATCATGCTGGAAGAAACCGGTCTGCCCTACCGGGTGATCCCGGTGGATATCGGCGCGGGCGACCAGTTCAAGCCCGAATTCCTCAAGATCTCGCCCAACAACAAGATGCCGGCGATGGTGGACACCGACGGCCCGGGCGGCAAGCCGATGGCGCTCGCCGAATCGGGCGCGATCCTCTTCTACCTTGCCTCGAAGACCGGCAAGTTCCTGCCGGAGGACATCCGCAAGCGCTGGCAGGTGATGCAGTGGGTGATGTTCCAGATGGGCCACATTGGGCCGATGCTCGGCCAGGCGCACCACTTCCTGCGCTATGCGCCCCAGAAGATCGAGTACGCGATGAACCGCTACCGCAATGAGGCCAACCGCCTCTACGGCGTGCTCGAGCGGCGCCTTGCGGAGTCGAAATTCGTCGCCTGCGACGAATACACCATCGCCGACATGGCGATCATGCCGTGGCTGAGATTCCCCGAGCGCCAGGACGTAAACATCGAGCAATACCCGAATGTGAAGCGCTGGCGCGACGGCATCGCCGCGCGGCCCGCGGTGCAGCGCGCGCTCCAGGTGCTCGCCGACCGCCGTCGCGACCAGATGACGCCGGAGCAGCGCGAAAACCTCTTTGGCGCCAAGCAATATGCCCGGCACTGACCGCAACGAGAACGCTCGCGTTCTGAACGGGAAGGTGGCCTGGATCACGGGCGGCGGCTCGGGCATCGGCCTCGCGGGCGCGAAGGAGCTGGCAAAGGCCGGCGCGCACGTCGTAATCTCGGGGCGCACTGCGCGCACGAACGAAAGCGGCCTCGCGGAGCTCAAGCGGCTCGGCAGCGCGGAGGCGACGCTGCTCGACGTGGGCGATCACGAGGCAGTGGCGCGTGCCGCGGCCGACATCGAGAAGCGCCACGGCCGCATCGACATCCTGGTGACGAGCGCCGGCACCAACATCGGCGGCGGCAAGCGCAATTTCGCCACCATGTCGGCGGCAGGCTGGGACGACGTGGTGAGGATCAACCTCAACGGCCTGTTCTATTGCTGCCACGCGGTGATCCCCGGCATGCGCGCGAGGAAGGACGGCGTCATCATCAACATCTCCTCCTGGGCCGGACGCTACGCGAGCGTGCTCACCGGCCCGGCGTACAACGCCACCAAGCGCGCGGTGATCGCGCTCTCCGAGTCCATCAACATGGAGGAGTGCATGCACGGCATCCGCGCCACCTCCATCCTGCCGGGCGAGGTGGCGACGCCAATCCTCGAGAAGCGGCCCGTGCCGCCCTCGGCGGAGGAGCGCGCGCGCATGGCGCAGGCCGAGGACTTCGGCAAGGCGATCCTCTTCGTCGCCACGATGCCGGCGCGCACCTGCGTCAACGAGCTCATCATGGCGCCGACCTGGAACCGCTTCTACCTCGGCGGGCTTGAGCGCAAGTAGAACCACCGGCGCCGGACCTGGGGTCAGGGCCCGGTTCTTCCTGCTTGGGCCCTGACCCCGGTCTTGCCTGATGGGCTCTGACCCCAATTTTCGCCTTTGGCGGGTCACCCTGCCGTTCCTGGCGGGGTACTTCGTTTCCTATGTCTACCGCTCGATCAATGCGGTCATCGGGCCGGACATCGCGCGCGAAGTGGGGTTGAGCGCCGCTGGCCTTGGCCTGCTCTCAGGCATCTACTTTTTCAGCTTTGCGCTTTTCCAGCTGCCTCTTGGGGTCCTGCTGGACCGCTATGGGCCGCGGCGCGTGAATGCCACCCTGCTGCTCGTTGCCGCCGCCGGCGGGGCCTGGTTTGCGCTCGGCAGCAGCGCGGCCGAGCTCACCGCGGCGCGCGCCCTCATGGGCCTGGGCGTGTCGGGCTGCCTGATGGCGGCGTTTTCCGCCTTTGCGCTGTGGTATCCGCCCGAGCGCATCGCCACGATGAACGGGGTGGCCTTTGCGAGCGGCATGCTCGGGGCGCTGACGGCCACCGTGCCGCTCGAGATGCTGCTGCGCGTGCTGCACTGGCGCGAGGTGTTCGGCGGCATCGTCATGCTCACCTTGGCGGTGAGCCTGCTCATCTTCTTTGCGGTGCCGGAAAAGGCTTCCGCACACCGCGGCGAGAGCCTCGCCGAGCAATGGCGCGGCTTCGCGCGCATAGCGCGCGACGCGGGGTTCTGGCGCGCGGCGCTGTGCATCGGCGCGAGCCAGGCTGCGGCGGTGTCGCTGGCGACGCTGTGGGTGGCGACCTGGCTGCGCGACGTCGCCGGCTACAGCCAGGCGCAGGTGGCGCGCGCGTTGCTTGCATTCGCGATCGCGATGCTGGCGGGCTACATCGGCTTCGGGCGTGCCGCCGATGTGTTCGCGCGGCGCGGACGCAGCACGCTGCCGCTGCTCGCTGGCGGCGTGGCACTGGCCTCGCTCGCGCTCGGCTTGATCGTCCTCGGCGTGCGCACCGGCGTGCTCGCGCTCTGGTGCGTGTTCTTCGGCTGCGCGACCGCGGTGGTCCTGTCTTACTCTCTCTTTTCGCGGCGGTACCCGAAGGAGATGGCGGGGCGCGTCAATACCGCGCTCAACACTTTCGTCTTCGTCGGCATGTTCAGCGGACAGTGGGCGGTCGGCCTGCTGCTCAACCTCTGGCCGCAGACCGCGACCGGGTACGCGCCGCAAGCTTACGACTGGGCGCTGGGCGCGCTGTGGTTATTCCAGTTTGCCGGCCTGGCCTGGCTGTGGGCCGGCCGGCGGCTGCTCGCGGCCGCGCCTACGACGTGAGGTAGACGCAGCAGCGCTTACGCCGTGAGGTAGATGTCCTTATAGCTGGTGTAGAAGGACGTGCACAGCACGGGTCCCAGCACCAGCCAGCCCAGGCCCAGTGGGATCGAGGCAATCACCCCGAACACCATGATGACGATGCCGTAGACGAGGAACGGCACGACGTTGCGCAGGCACCCGGAGAAGCTCTCTTTCATCGCCTCCACGGCGCCCTTGTCGTGGAACAGGACGAGCGCCGGCGCGAACCAGACTGCCATGATCACCGGCAGCAGCAGCGCGAGCATGATCAGGAGGGCAAGGAGCACGCTGAGCGCAGCCGCGGGCGAGGCTTCCGCGCCGGAGTGGCTCATCATGGTGAAGATGCTGGCGCCGGTGGCAAGCCCCACCACGAGCGCGATGACGATGGCCGAGCCCAGGTAGATGGCGCCAACCGTGGCGAGCTGCGCGAATTTCTGCTTGAAGCCGGCGAACAGGTGGCCGATCTCGAGTTCGCGTCCCTCGTCCACCGCGCGGCTGCCCACGAGCACGCCCCCGGTGAATACCGGGGTGAGCACGAACGTCGCCAGCGAACCGACGATCGGGATCACGGCGAGCACGAAGAAGATCACGAACGCCACCAGCACCAGCGCGATCCACATCCCGGCCTGCTTCTTGAAGAGCTCCCAGCCCGAGACGATCCAGTCCCAGCCGCGCCCCGCCTCCACTGCACGTCCGCCCGCAACATAGGTCGCCACGTCAGTCTCCCTTCTTGTCGTCGGCCTTCCGCACCTTGACGGTGCCGATGGCCTTCGCCACCAGCGAGCCGTCCGCATTCTTCGCTTCGCCCTCGACGAACGTTACGTTGCGCGCGTCCTTCAGCACGCGCGCCTCGGCGATCAGCTTGTCGCCCTTGCCGCCGCCGATGAAGGAGGTGGACAGGTCGATGGTGATCACGCCGGTGGAATCCGGGTGCAGCGTGCGCGCCGCCGTGCACAGCGCCACGTCGAGCAGCGACAGGATCACGCCGCCGTGCGCGGTTCCCAGGCTGTTGGTGAAATGCCGGGGCAGCGACATGGAGAGCCGCGCCGTGCCCTCGCCGAGCGCTTCGGTGGCAAGGCCGAGGTGCGCGACGAACGGGATGCGCTGCTGGTAGTCGCGCGTGAAGTCTAGCTTCGCATCGACGCTCATATCAGGATCGCCCCGCCGTCCACCGCGATCGCCTGACCAGTGATGTGGCGCGAGGCCTCGGAAGCGAGCAGCACCACCAGCCCCTTCAGGTCCTCGTCGTTGCCTAGACGGCGGGTAGGCGTGAGCTCGATCATCATGCGGCCGAGCGCGTCGAGGGTCGCCTTGGTCATCTTCGAAGGGAAGAACCCCGGGCAGATGGCGTTAACGGTGATGCCGTGCTCGCCCCATTCCACCGCGAGCTGGCGCGTCAGGCCGACCACGCCGTGCTTGGTGGCGTTGTAGGCGACCGTGCGCACCACGCGCGGGTCACTGGCCGCCAGGCCGGCGACGGAGGCGATGTTGACGATGCGCCCCCACTTCGACGGGATCATGGACTTCTTGGCGATGAGCTGGGAGACGAGAAAGGTGCCGGTGAGGTTGAGGTTGACGAGCTTGTCCCAGGCATCCAGCGGGTGATCCTCCGCGGGCGCTCCCCAAGTGGCGCCGGCGTTGTTCACCAGGATATCCACCTTGCCGAGCTTCGCAAGGAGGCTCTCGACCATCGGCGCGATCTGCTCGCGCTTGCCGAGGTCGCAGACCCAGGCCGTGGCCTCGATGCCCTGCGCCTTCAGGTGCGCCACCGCCTCGTCGAGCTCGTCCTTCTTGCGCGCGGTGAGCGCGAGGCGCGCGCCCATTTCGCCGAGCGCTTCGGCCATCTGCAGGCCGAGTCCGCGCGAGCCGCCGGTGACCAGCGCGACGCGCCCGGTGAGATCGAACAGCTGCTTGACGTTCATGACGGATGAAGTTGGTATTGTGGCGGTTATGCTAGCACCGGACACTCGCACGGCCTACACGCGCCGCGAGCTCGAGCGGCTGATCGCGCCGCGCTCGGTCGCCATCGTCGGCGCGTCGCCGCGCGCCGGCTCCTTCGGCATGCGCACGCTGGAGAACCTCGCGCGCTATACGGGCGCCGTGTATCCGGTGAACGCGAAGTACGAGCGCATCGGCGAGCGCACCTGCTATCTGTCGCTCGCCGCGCTGCCGCAGCCGCCCGACTGCGTCGTCCTGGTGGTGCCGCGCGAAGGCGTCGAGGCGGCGTTGCAGGAAGCGGCGGCGGCGCGCGCGGGCTCCGCGATCGTCTACGCCTCGGGCTACGGCGAGATGGCGCGCGAGGAGGCGGCGCACGCGCAGCGGCGGCTTGCCGCGATCGCCCTTGCGGCGAAGATGCCGATGCTCGGGCCCAATTGCATGGGTCTCGTCAACCACGCGCTCGGCCTGGGCCTTTCCTTCATCCCGGAGTACGCGCGCTCACCGCGCACGGCCGGCGGCATTGCCGTGGTGAGCCAGTCGGGCGCGCTCGGCTACTCACTCGCGCAGGCCTGGGATCGCGGGCCGGGCATTCGTTACTTCTTCTCCTGCGGCAACTCCGCGGATATCGACGTCGCCGACCTCGTCGCGGCGATGGCCGAGGATCCGGACTGCAAGGCGATCGCTTGCCTCTTCGAGGGTGCGGTGAGCGCGGCGCGCATGCTCGAAGCGGGGCAGCGCGCGCGCCGCGCGGGCAAGCCGGTAATCGTCTACAAGCTTGGCACGAGCGAAGATGGGGCGGCGGCGGCGCGGTCGCACACGGGTTCTCTCGCCGGATCTGCCGTAGCGTGGCGCGCGCTCTTCGAGCGTGCGGGCTTCATTGCGGTCGAGGACTACGAGTCCCTCATCGAGTACGCGCGCTTCTTTGCCGCAGCGGGCAAGCCGCGCGCGCGCGGGGTGGCTGTGATCTCGGGCTCGGGCGGGGCAGGCGTGATGGCCGCGGACAAGGCGGCGCGGCATGGCGTGCCGATGCCGCAGCCGCTGGAGGCCACGGGCGCCGCTCTGCGCGCGCTGGTGCCGGAATTCGGCGCAGCGCGCAATCCCTGCGATCCGACCGGTCAGGTGCTCAACAATCCGGAGTCGTTCGGCGCCTGCTGCCGTGCGCTGCTCGCCGATCCGCAGTACGGCGTACTGGTGGTGCCGGGCACGGTGGCGGTAGCCGAAACCGCGAAGGACCGCGTGCCGAAGATGTCGGCGCTCGCACGCGAGCAGCCCAAGCCCGTGGCGCTGGTGTGGCTCTCGGAGTGGCTGCAGGGGCCAGGCTCGGGCGATTACGAGGCGGACGAGAGGATTCCGCTGTTCCGCTCGATGGAGCGTTGCTTTGCCGCGATCGCCGCGTGGCACGCGTTCGCAGAGAGACAGGACGGGCCCGCGCCGCGGCGCTCGCCACCGGGCGCGGCGCACGCGGCGAGAGCCCTGCTCGCGGCGGCGGGCGAGAGCCTCTCCGAGCGCGAAGCCAAGCGCGTGCTGGCGGCCTATGGCGTGCCCGTGGTCGAGGAGCGTCTCGCACGCACTGCGGATGAGGCCGCGGCCGCGGCGCGCGCGCTCGGCTACCCGGTCGTGCTAAAAGCGGAAGCCCCGACCATCCTGCACAAGACCGAGCTCGACGTGGTGCGCCTCGGCATCGGCAACGAGGCAGAGCTGCGTCCCGCGTATGCGGAAATCGTCGCAGCCGCGCGCGGCCACGAGCTGCACGGCGTGCTGGTGCAGCCCATGATTCCCGGAGTCGAAGTGATCGCGGGCGCGCGCGTGGATCCGGCAGTCGGCCCGGTAGTGGTGGTGGGCTCCGGCGGCGTGCTGGTGGAGCTGATCCACGATACCGTGGCGGCGCTCGCGCCGGTGACGGTCGCGCAGGCGCGGGCGATGCTCACGCGCCTGCGCGGCTACAAGCTGCTCACGGGGTTCCGCGGCGGCGTAGCGGCCGATCTGGACGCACTCGCCGACACGATCGCGCGCGTCTCCGAGCTGGCGGCGGACCTGGCCGGCGAGATCGAGGAGCTGGACGTCAACCCGCTGCGCTGCGGGCCGCAGCGCGCGGTGGCGGTCGACGCGCTGATCACGAAGCGGGAGAAAGCGTGAACGACGCGAGAGGCCTGCCGATGTCGGGAGCGAGCGCGAAGAGCCTCGAGGTCTTCGAGCGTGCGCTGCGCGCCCTCAACATCTACCGTGGCGATCCGACCGCGATCATCGACGAAGCACTTGCGGCGCTGCCCGACTTCGCCATGGGGCACGTATTGCGCGCGCAGGTGCAAGTCACTATGTGGGGGCGCAGCGTGCTGCCGGGCATCCGCGCGAGCGTGGCGCGGCTTGAGGCGCTGCAAGGCGCGTTGAACGACCACGAGCGGCGCCACGCGGTCGCGCTCAGTCGCCGTGATGGACGCATTGATCGTGAGGTCAAGGATGGCATGACGCGCGGGCTGCTGACACCGGGGATCGGGAAGAACGTAATATTAACTGCCAGGAAAGACTGACAACCTTTTTGGGGGGCTAGGGAAAGAAATGCCGGATCGCAAGAATCTCCGCATCGCGGTGCTCATTCCCTGTTACAACGAGGCGTCGACGATTGCATCAGTAGTCGGGGATTTCCGCGCTGCGCTGCCTGGAGCCGCAATTCAAGTCTTCGACAACAATTCCACGGACGGCACGGCTCAATTGGCCAAGGAGGCCGGCGCGCAGGTTTGCAAGGTTACCTTGCAGGGCAAGGGCAACGTGGTGCGCCGGATGTTCGCCGACGTTCAGGCCGACGTCTACGTGCTCGTTGACGGCGATGGCACCTATGACGCGGTGTCCGCGCCGCGCTTGGTCGAGTTCTTGTTAACTGAGGGACTCGACATGGTTGTTGCGTCCCGCGTCTCCGATCGGCAGGAGGCCTATCGGTTCGGCCACCGCATCGGCAATGGCGCGCTGACCTGGTTTGCCGCCCAGATCTTCGGGCGCACTTTCACGGATATGCTGTCTGGCTACCGCGTTTTCTCCAGGCGCTACGTCAAGTCCTTTCCGGCGCATTCATCGGGCTTCGAGATCGAGACGGAACTCGCGGTGCATGCCCTCGAATTGCGCTTGCCGGTCGCGGAAGTGGAAACGCGCTATGGTGCGCGCCCCGAAGGGTCGCTCAGCAAACTGAATACCTATAGGGACGGGTTGCGCATTCTTTCGACGATTCTCAGGCTATTCCGTTCCGAGAAGCCGCTGGCCTACTATTCGATCGGGTGTATTGCCTGCGTTGTGGCGGCCACGTTGCTTGCCTTGCCGGTGATTTCCGTCTATCTCGCGACGGGCCTGGTGCCGCGCTTGCCCACGGCCGTACTTTGCGCGGCTTTGATCTTGTTGGGCGCCATACTGCTTACTTGCGGGATCGTACTGGACACGGTGACGCAAGGCAGAGCGGAGGCGAAGCGGCTGGCCTACCTCTCCATACCCGGACCTCGGCAGGATTAGTGCTCGGTCGAGCGCGGCAATTCGCTCGATTTGCCGCCGCAGGCGCGGTCGGTTTGTTGGCGGACGTCGGGGCACTATACGTGGCATTGCAGCTTGGACTTGGTTACTACTTCGGTCGTGGTGTTTCCTTCCTCTTTGCCGTCTGGGTTACTTGGCACATTAACCGCCGCATTACGTTTCGACCCGGCAAGGAAAGATCCATGCGGCGCGAATGGTGGCTCTACCTGTGCGCGATGTTTCCCGGCGGTAGCGTAAATTACCTCTGCTATTCCCTGATCGTCGCGTTGCTGCCGGAGCGCGCTTACCTTCCGGCGCTTGCCGTGGCCTTCAGTTCCGTTGCTGGGATGGTCGTGAATTTCGCCTTTGCCAAATGGTGGGTATACGGGGCGAGACCAGAGGATTCGTCACAATGAGTCTGAATTTGCCGCGCGCCGCGGGTGCCGCAGTCGCCCTGGTCAGAGGATTCGTCACAGTGTCTTTGAATTCCCCGCGTGCCGCGGGTGCCGCAGTCGTTCTGGTGCCTGTCTCTTTCGGGCTGGTGTCGGTATTCCTCGGCCAGGACTCCAATTGGGACCTTTTCAATTACCACCTTTACAACCCGTATGCGTATTTGCACGGCAAGCTGGACCTGGACCTGGCTCCGGCGGGACTGCAGTCGTACTTCAATCCCGCACTGGATATTGGCTACTACTATTTGATGACCCACTTGTGGCCGCCTGCCGTGGGATTTCTCCTGGGCGGCTTGCACGGGCTCCACTTCGTGCTGCTCTACGCTATCTCGCGCAGTGTGCTTGCCCAGTTGCCGCAACAGGACAGGATTCGCGTGCCTCTGCTGCTCGCGCTGGCAGGAAGCCTGACGGCGAATTTCCTTTCCGGTGTCGGCAATACTATGGGTGACAACACCACGTCCCTGTTTCAGCTGGGGGCGTTACTGATGCTGGTTTCCCAAGTCCGTCGCCTGCAAGCGTGGTCGCCTCGGCTCGGTATGCTGCTTGCGGGTGCCGGTGTTGCATCGGGATTGGGCGTGGGGCTCAAACTCACCAACGCGACCTACTCCCTTGCCATGTGCCTCGCGCTCATGTGCGTGGCCGGTTCCATGATGGGGCGCGTGCGTTGCGCATTTCTGTTCGGCTGCGGGGCTCTCGTGGGCGTGGGAATCACCGGCGGCTATTGGTTCGCGGAAATGTGGAGCAGATTCGGCAATCCCCTCTACCCCCAGTTTGGCAATCTGTTCCCCAATCCCCTTGCGCAACCGATTGGCGTTATGGACACGCGCTGGTTGCCTAAAGGCGCGCTGGAGTTCGTTGCATGGCCATTTTTGATTTCGCTCGATTCAGGACGGTCAGGCGAACTGCACGTGCGGCAGATCATCTGGGCGGTTTGGTACGCTCTTTTCCTTGGCTGGCTCGCGTTGCGCTACTGGCCGGGCCCGCAGCGTCCACCGGAAGCGCCGTTGAAGTCCGAGGCCAGATTGATTCTCGTATACGTCGCTTTCGGCTTTGTCATTTGGGCAGCAGTGTTCGGCATCTATCGCTACGTCGTGCCGGTGGAGACACTGCTTCCTTTGGCGATTTGGATTCTGCTGGGTCGGATATTCGCCTACGAGCAAGCGCGGCTGTATGCGAGGAGAGTGCTCTTGATCTGCACGGCAGTGGTCTTGCTCCTGGGGTGGAAGACATGGGGTCACGTCGGCTGGGCTGATCCGCCATTTCGCATTGAAACGCCCCATATGCTCCATCCCGACCGTACTACAGTGATCTTGGCCGAGCAGGGCATGGCATGGCTGGCGATTGGATTCCCGCCTCAGGTGGCGTTTGCCTCCGCTCCCGCTCTGTCCAACTTTCCCGAATCGCCGCGCTACACGGAGCGCGTGCGCCAGATCATGCGTGAGCGCGGGGGGGAAGCCCACCTAATGATGGCGGTAAAACGGCACAACTGGCGCCTGGATAGCTTGGCGCGAATCAATCGGCGCCTTCTGAATTGGGGAGTTCTATCCAGCCGTGGCGGGTGCGCTGCATTGGGCTGGTTGCTCGACAATACCCGGTTGCACGCGAGGTTGCAGCCGCCCTCGCCCGACACGGGATCGGAGGCGCACTGTGAACTGGGCACAATTCCCAGCGACCGCTGGGACACAGTGGCGGAGAACCGCAAAGCCTTGCAGGATATCGAGGACATGGGCCAGCGCATCGCCAAGTACGACTTGATCCTTGAACCGGAAAGCTGCAAGACTTACGCCGCACATTTTGGAGACACGTACCGTCCCTATCGCCTGTGCCGCGTGCGGATCGCCGGGGAGCGCTAGAGTGCCACCAGTTTCAGCCCCAAGATGCCGGCGACGATCAGGCCGACGAAGAACAGGCGCCACAACGTGGCCGGCTCATTGAACAGCAGGATTCCCAGCAGCACCGCGCCCGCCGTGCCGATGCCCGTCCACACCGCGTAGGCGGTGCCAAGCGGCAGGGTGCGAACGGCAAGGGCAAGCAGCACCACGCTGCCGATCATCGCCACGAGCGTCGCCGCCGTGGGCCAGGGACGCGTGAAGCCGTCGGTGTACTTCAGCCCCACCGCCCAGGTGACTTCCAGCAGCCCGGCCAGCAGGAGCAGCACCCAGGCCACGCTCAGCCCTTCAACTGCAGGCTCTTGAACTCGAGGAATTCCTCGAGCCCGTAGACGCCGGCCTCGCGGCCGTGGCCCGACTGCTTGAAGCCGCCGAAGGGCGCGTTCATGTTGAAGGCGCCGCCGTTCACGTCGACCTGCCCCGCGCGGATGCGCCGCGCCACGGCTTGCGCGTGCGCGTCATCCTTCGACCACACCGCGGCGGCAAGGCCGTAAGGTGTGTCGTTCGCGATGCGCACCGCCTCTTCCTCGTCCTTGTAGGGAATGATCGCCAGCACCGGCCCGAAGATCTCCTCCTGCGCGATGGTCATCGAGTTCTTCACCTTGCCGAACACGGTGGGCTTGACGAAGTATCCGGCGGGCAGGCCCTCGGGCGGCTCGGCGCCGCCGGTGAGGAGCTCGGCGCCTTCCTCGACGCCCTTGCGGATGTAGCTGCGCACGCGCTCGAGCTGCATGTGCGAGGCCAACGGTCCCAAGCGCGCGCTCTCGGAAAGCGGGTCACCGAGCGTGAAGCCCTTGGCGGCGTCCACCGCGAGCTTCGCCGCTTCTTCGTATTTCGATTGCGGCACCAGCATGCGCGTAAGCGCCGTGCAGGTCTGGCCGGAATTGAGGAAGCAGCCGTTGACCGTCCCCTTCACCGCGGCGGTGAGGTCCGCGTCCTCGAGGATCAGCGAGGGGCTCTTGCCGCCAAGCTCGAGCGCGATGCGCTTCACGGTCTGCGCGCCGACCTCCGAAATCCGCTTGCCGGCGCGCGTGGATCCCGTAAAGGAAATCATGTCCACCTGCGGGTGCTTCACCAGGGCTTCGCCCACCACCGGGCCGTAGCCGGTGACGAGGTTGAACACGCCCTTTGGCAGCCCGGCCGCTGCGATCACCTCGGCGAGGATGAACGCGTTGAACGGCGCGACCTCGGAGGGCTTGAGCACCACGGTGCAGCCGGCGGCGAGCGCCGGCGCGACCTTGAGTGCGATCTGGTGGAGGGGATAGTTCCAGGGGGTGATAGCGCCGACCACGCCCACCGGCTCGCGCACGACCACAGAGTTGCCCACGCGCGTCTCGAACTGGAAGGCGGGCGCCAGCTTCGCGTAGTTCGCGAAGTTGGCGATCGGCAATCCGGCCTGGATGCGACCTGCGAGCTTGATCGGCATGCCGACTTCCTGCGCGATGGTGCGCGCCAGCTCGTCGCTGCGAGCCTTCAGGCCATCGGAGATCTTCTGCAGGTACTCGGCGCGCTTGTCGACCGGCGTGCGGCTCCAGCCTTCGAAGGCGGCGCGCGCCGCTGCCACCGCCGCGTCGATGTCCCTCTCGGTGCCGGCCGGCACCTCGCCCATGACCTCGCCAGTGCCCGAGTGGTGCACCTCGATCGAATCTTTGGAGGAGGGGGCGACCCATTGGCCGCCAATGAGGAATTTGTCTCGAATCAGCATGATCTGGAATCCGGCGTGGGGAAGCGGATGATTATACTGTCGGGCATGAAAAGGACCGGAAAAGCAGTCATCTGCCGCGAATTGAACAAGCCCGTCGTCGTCGAAGAAGTGACCGTCGATCCGCCCAAGCGCGGCGAGGTGATGGTGAAGCTCGCTGCCTGCGGTGTGTGCCACTCAGATCTTTCGGCCACCAACGGCACCATCGCGCTGCCGCCGCCGCTGGTGCTTGGGCACGAGGGCGCCGGAGAAGTGATCGAGGTGGGCGAAGGCGTGAGCGGCTTCGCGGTGGGCGACCATGTCGTCGCCTCCTTCATCTACATGTGCGGCAAGTGCCGCTTCTGCGCCGCCGGGCGCCCGGTACTCTGCGTCGAGCAGGGCAAGGCGCTCACCACGCCGCCGGAAGGCACGCCGCGCGTGCACGATCGGGTCGGCAAGCCGCTCGGCATTTTCTCCGGCTGCGGCGTGATGGCGGAGTACGCCACCATGTCCGTGGACAACCTGGTCAAGATCGACCCAAAGATTCCGCTCGATCGCGCGGCGCTGGTGGGCTGCGCGGTGACCACCGGCGTGGGCGCGGTGTTCAACACGGCGAAAGTCGAACCCGGCTCGAGCGTGGCGGTGTTCGGCTGCGGCGGCGTCGGCCTCAACGTGGTGCAGGGTGCCGCGATCGCGGGCGCCGAGCGCGTCATCGCCATCGACACCATGGAGGCGAAGCTCGAGATGGCGAAGAAGTTCGGCGCCACCGACACGATCCTCGCCAAGCCTGGCGAAGACGTCGCCAAGGCGCTGAAGAAGCTCACGGGCGGCGGCCCGGACTACGCCTTCGAGTGCGTCGGCGTGGGCGCGCTTGCCGAGACCGCCTACCGCGCGATCCGCCGCGGCGGCAAGGCGGTGATCGTGGGCGTGGCGCGAGCCACCGACTCAACCTCGTTCAGGCCCATGACCATGGTATTCGAGGAGAAGAGCCTGCAAGGCAGCTACTTCGGCTCCTCGGTGCCGCGCATCGATTTCCCGAGGATGCTGCAGCTCTACATGGCCGGTCGGCTCAAGCTCGACGAGCTGATCACGCACCGCTACCGGATCGAAGAAGCACCGCAGGCGTTCGCCGACCTCGAGTCGGGGCGCAACGCGCGGGGCGTGATCGTCTTCTGATGCAGGCCCCCGTGGGCGCGCGGCGCGGCCGCATCCTCGTTGTTGACGACCAGCGCGCCAACGTCGAGATGCTGGCCGAGCTCCTGCGCTCGCGCGGCTACGAGGTGATCGCCGCTTACGGCGGCAAGCAGGCGCTCGAGTGCGTCGCCGCACAGTCTCCCGACGTCGTGATCTCCGACATCCGCATGCCGGACATGGACGGCTACGAGCTCACGCAGCGCCTGCGCGAGGCGCCCGCGACGGCGCTCCTGCCGGTGGTGCTGGTGACGTCGCTCGAAGACGGCGAGAGCCACGACGAGCGCGTCAAGGGCATCGAGGCGGGCGCCGATGACTTCCTCACCAAGCCGGTGCGCTATGCGGAAATGTTCGCGCGCGTGCGCTCGCTGCTGCGCGTCAAGATGCTGCAGGACGAGGTGCGGCGCCAGACCGAGACGCTGCGCCAGTGGAACGCGCAGCTGGAGGAGCGGGTGCGCGAGCAAGTGGCGGCGATCGAGCGCCTCGCGCAGATGAAGCGCTTCTTCTCGCCGCCGGTGGCCGAGGCGATCGTCGCTGGCGGCGCGGACGTCCTCGAGCCGCACCGCCGCGAGATCACCGCGGTGTTCCTCGACCTGCGCGGCTTCACCGCCTTCACCGACCGCGCCAACCCCGACGAGGTCATGGATCTGCTCGGCGACTACCACGAGGCCCTGGGGCGCATCGTCGACCATTACGGCGGCACGCTCGAGCACTTCGCCGGCGACGGCGTGATGATCTTCTTCAACGACCCGATGCCGGTGGACCAGCCGGCGACGCGCGCGGTGCGCATGGCCTTCGAACTGCAGCAGGCATTTCAGCCGATCGCGCAGGCCTGGAAGCACAAGGGCCACGCCGTGGCGCTCGGGGTGGGCATCGCGCAGGGCGAGGCGACGCTCGGCGTCATCGGCTTCGAGCAGCGCTGGGAATACGCCGCGATCGGCGCCGTACCGAACCTGGCCGCCCGGCTCTGCGGCCAGGCCCGCGCCGGCGAGATCCTCATCGACGCCGTGACCTACGCCGACGTATGCGACGCCGCCGAGGCCGAGCCCGCGGGGCCGCTTGCGCTGCGTGGCTTCACCCACCCGATCCCGGCCTTCCGCCTGCTGCGCTTGAAAAGGCAGGCATTAAATCGGGGTCAGACCCCAATTTCCGGGAAATTGGGGTCTGACCCCGATTTCCATCCTCGGCAGCCGGATCTATAGTTCCCTGCTGGCTCCTGGGAGAGGGGCATGGGTGGGGTTCAGCGCAGGCAATTCCTGATCGCCGCTGGCGGGCTGCTCGCCGGCCAGCTTGCGCGCGCGCAGGTCGGCGGGGTCCATCGGGTGGTGTTCGTGCACAACATCAAGCCGGCGGAGCCATGGACGTTGCTCGGGTCTTTCCGCTTAGCGATGCAGGAGCTTGGCCACCAGCATGGCAGGAACCTGCAGATCGAAGTGCTTGTGTGCAACCGTGACCTGAGCAATCTTCCTGCAGTGGTGGACGAGGCCATCGCGCGTAGGCCACATGTGCTGCTCGCGTTCGAGCCGATTGCGCAGGTGATTCGCGCGAAGACGCAGAGCATCCCCATCGTGCTGACCGGAGCCTTCGATCCGGTGAAGGCGGGTCTTGCACATAGCTTGCGCAGGCCGGGAATGAACGTTACGGGGATGACGCAGTTGAACGACCAGCTTCCGGCCAAGCACCTCGAGGTCCTGCGCGAGATCCATCCCCGTCTAGCGCGAGTCGGCCAGCTCCTCGACGAGTCGGCGTCTGGCTGCAAGATTACAGAGGCGAATACGAGGCAAGCGGTGAGCAGCATCGGCGCTATATACATGCCTTATCGCGTCTCGGACCAGCCCAGCATTGAGAGCGCCTTCGACAAGATGCAGCGTGATGCCCCGGATGTCCTCATGACATGCCCGTCCGCCGTCCTCTACGCCTTTCGCGACCTGTTGTTCGAGAATGTGCTGCGCCAGCGGATCCCGCTGACGAGCTACATCTCGCACAGCGTGCCGCGCGGCGTGCTGTTCGCCTACGGCTCGAGCCTGCACCACATCTACCGGCGGCTGGCCGTATACGTGGACAGGATCTTGCGCGGCGCGCCCCCCGGAGAGCTGCCGATCGAGCAGCCGACCGTCTTCGAGCTCGTGGTCAATCTCGACACGGCGAAGGACCTCGGGCTCACGATTCCGCAGTCGGTGCTCGTGCGCGCGGACCGGGTCGTCGGCCCGGGCGGAGGTGAATAAGTCACAGAGAAGTGGCGTCGGAGTGCGTGGTTCGTCCACCTCGCCATAGCGCAGGCTTGCTCGCACGCCGTCAACGGGTGGGACGGTGCGAAATACGAATCACCGCCTTCGACGATGACATGAAGAGGAGAAATCCGATGAATTGGAAGTCCGTAGGCACACTGAAAGTCTTCGCGCTGCTGCTGTTGATGGCCTGTGCCGCGTGCACCAGCTTGCCACCTGCCCAGGTCGCCACTGATACAAAGGCGATTGTCGGAAAATGGGACGGCTATATCCTCCTCAGAGGCACCGGTAACAATGCGGCGACCTTGCAGTTCTTCGACGACGGCCGGTTTGTGGGCTCCGTGGCCGGCTGGCCTGAGTCTCGGGGTACCGTGAAGGTGGTGGACGGGAAGTACCGAATGCACAGCGAGACCAGAAACGTCGGGAGTACCCTGACACTGCATGGAGACGGAGGTGAACGGGTACTGACTATTCTTACGGACGACGGCCACTCAGGCCAATACCGGCCCGCGAAATAGGGCTGCCCCGACCGGACAAGCCACCTCAACAGGGTCGAGGGATCGACGTGAGCACCTCACTGACCGTCCTCGCCGAAGACACCGCCAAGCTCGACAGGTTCCGCGTGGCGGTGGCCGGGATTCCGCACATCCACGTCGCCGAGCAGTTGGCATCGGGCGGCGCGGAACTCGCCTGGGCGCTGGCAGTGCGACCCGTGGTGCAGATCCTGCGGCTGGATCTGCGCCCCGCGCCGGCGCCGGCGAACGGCGAGTCGCGGTGCCTCACCACGCGCGAACTGGGCGTGCTTCGGATGATGGCGCAGGGGCACAGCTACGAGGAGATAGGCGACCGGCTCGGAGTTTCGCCCCATACGGTGGCGAGCCACATCAAGAACGCATACCGGAAGCTCGCAGTGCACTCTGCGCCGGCCGCGGTGATGCGCGCGGTGGAGATGCGCTTGATCGGCGGCTAGCGCGCGAGGCCCGCGAAAATGCGAGCAGCGCACCGAGTCCAGTGGCGCGCCTCGCGGGCGCCGAAGCCGGTCGCCTCTACCAGTGCGCAGGCGGCCTGCGCACGATGACCAGCCGCCCGTCCTCCTTGCGCACGTAGCCGCCTGCCGTGAGGTCCGAGAAGATGCGGCTGATCATCTCGCGCGAGGCGCCGACGCGTTGGGCGATGTCCTTCTGCGTGAGCTTCTCCTCGATCACCAGGCGCCCGTCCGCTTCCTCGGCGAGTTCAAGCAGCAACCGCGCCACGCGTCCATAGACATCCATCAAGGCAAGATCGCGCACGCTGGAGGTGAGCGCCCGCACGCGGTGCGCGAGCTTGCGCGTCACGTGCACCGCGAATTCCGGGTACTCCGACATGAAGCGCGCCATCTCTTCACGCTTCACCACGGCGCAGCGACAGGGCTCGAGCGCCATGACGGAGGCCGAGCGGGGGCCGCCGTCGAGCGTCACGTCGCCGAAGTACTCGCCGGGCCCGAGCTGGTTCAGCTGCACCTCGTGGCCGTCGCCGTCGGCGACGAAGACCTTGGCACGCCCGGAAAGCAGCACGTAAAGCGTGTCGCTCTCATCGCCCTCGGTGACGATGATCGCGTTGCGCAGAAAGGTGCGCGAGGGCGCGCGCCGCGCGATCTGCCCGAGCAGCGCTTCCGGCAGAGCCTCCATGGTCGATGCCTTCATCGCTCCCCCTGTGCGCTGGCATTGTGCTGCCGTACAAGCGCCTCCCGCAAGGTAGTCCGGGAGACACCCTGCGGGCTGCGGCGCATGACGCAGACAAGACGTGAATCGGTCACACATCCGCGGTGACCTGCGGCGCACCAGCGCGCGCCCGGCGGGTCTATAGTGCCCCGGCAGGCTCGTTCGGGAGGTGGCATGGCCGGGGTCGCGCGCAGGCAGTTCCTGATCGCCGCAGGGGCGCTGCTCGCGCAGGCGGGCGCCGGCGCACAGACCGGCAGGACCTACCGCGTGATCCACGTGAACACCGCGGCAGCGGAGCGCAAGCCGGCCCAGCAGGCTTTCCTCGCCGCCATGCGCGAGCTCGGCTACGTCGAGGGCCGCAACCTGGCGTTCGAGGAGCTGAGCGCCGAGCGCGACGCGAGCAACCTGGCCAAGATCGTGGACCGGGCCATCGCCCGCAAGCCCGACGTGCTGCTTGCCTGGGAATCAATCGCCCAAGTCATCCGCTCGAAGACGACCACACTGCCAGTCGTGCTGTTGGGCTCGCTCGACCCGGTCAAGGCTGGTCTCGCGCAGAGTCTCGCCAGGCCCGGCCTGAACGTGACCGGCTTCACGCAGCTCAACGAGCAGCTGCCGGCAAAGCACATCGAGATCCTGCGCGAGATCCTGCCGCGGCTGGCGCGGGTCGGCCAGCTGGTGGACCGGAACGCGAGCGGCTGCAGGGTCGCTGAGGAGCACTCGAGGCGCGCCGCACGCGGCATTGGCCGCGAGCTGGTGCCCTATTACGTGACGAACCGCGCCGAGATCGAGAGCGCGTTCGCGCGCATGGAGCGCGATCCACCGGATGCGCTGCTGCCCTGTCCGTCGACCGTCCTGTACAGCTTCCGCGACGTGCTCTTCGAGAACGTCCTGAGGCTGCGCATCCCGCTCACGAGCTACATCGTCGCCAGAGTGCCGCGCGGTGTGCTGTTCGCACACGCCGCGAACCTCGTGGACCTCTACCGCCGGTCGGCGGGCTACGTGGACCGGATCCTGCGGGGCGCGAAGCCGGGCGACCTGCCCATCGAGCAACCCACCACCTTCGAACTGGTGGTCAACCTCGGCACGGCGAAGGCCCTCGGCCTCGCCGTGCCGCAATCGATTCTCCTGCGCGCCGATCGCATCGTCGAATGAGCGAGTTCCTAGAACTCCGGCACGCCCTTCTCGACCGTGATCGGCATCGCCATGTCGTCCCGCACGCGAATGGCGCGATACAGCGTCTCGAACTCGCCGGTCTTCTGGAACCGGTAGCACTCCGCCCCGTCCATGCCCTTGACGCACACCTCGTGGTTGCCGTTGAGCTGCCAGGCGCCCGGCAGGCTCGCGCCCTTGGTGACGACGAGTCCCGCACCGCCGTCGTAGAAATGCGCGTAATAGTCCTCGCCGCTCGAACTGCGTCCCTTCACGGTGGTGTTCGAGTAGAGCGCCCGCAGCTCGGTCGGGTCGGTAACGTCCGTCCAGTTCGCGGACGCGTGCCACGCGCACGCAAGACCGAGGGACAGGGCGCTGATCTTGAGCAGTTTCGATTTCATGATGACTTCCTCCGTCGGTTGGTTTCACGCCCGCGAACGCCGCAAGCGCGATGGAGGCAGCGTAGGCTCGCGCAAACCGCTTATCAGCGCCGCAATGCGCCAGCGCGCGGTGACCTATGCAACACGGCCCGCGTCAATGTGAATCGGTCACACCAGAGGTGTGCGCGGGTAGGCAAGCGCTGCGCGGCGAAGCGCCTAGAGTGGATGCATCGGCGGCGGAGCGGATGCGATCCTTCCTCCTCAGCGCAAGGCACGCGGCGATGAAGCCGGGTCCGCTCCCGCCGCCGACTACTCCGAGGTGCGCACGCAGGCGCCTCCTCGCGCTCGCGTTGTGCGCCGTCTGCGCGCCTGTCGCCTTCGCGCAACCGACTGCGAAGCGACGCAGGATCGCCTTCTTCAACGTTCTGCCGCCCGAGGCGCCCGGCGCAGTGACCGCAGTCGCGCGCTTCCGCGAAGGCATGCAAACGCAAGGATTCTCGCGCGGGGCGGCCTACGAGATCGACTACTTGTGGGAGGAGCACATCGAACGGGTGCCGGCGCGCATGCATGCGCTGCTCGGCTGCAGACCCGACCTCGTGGTGGCCATCACCACGCCGGTAGCGCTCGCGGCGGCGAAGGCGACGCGCGAAGTGCCGATCGTGTTCGGCACGGTGAGCGACCCGGTCGCGAGCGGCCTCGTGCAAAGCCTCGCCAGGCCGGGCGGGAACGTGACTGGCGTGGCAAACATCCTGTCCGCCCTGAGCGGCAAGCTCGTCGAGCTCGCGCGCGAGATCCTGCCGGGCGCGCGGCGCATCGCGGTGCTGTGGAACCCGGACAATCCGGCCAAGGCGCTGGAGCTGCGCGAGCTCGAAGCGCATGCGCAGCGCGCGGGTATCGCGTGCTTGCGCTTCCCGGCCCGGTCCGCCGCGGAGATCGAGGCCGCGGTCTCGTCGCTCGATCCGACCAAGGTCGGTGCGCTCGTCGTCCTGTCGGAGACCCTCACCCATTTCAACCGCGAAGGCATCGCTCGGCTTGCACTCGCAGCTCGGATGCCGACGCTGTTCAACTACGCTCCGCACGTCGAGGCGGGCGGACTCGCCGCGTACTCGCCGGACTACGAACTGCAGGCGATGCGCCTGGGCGAACTCGCCGGCAGGATCCTGGCGGGAGCATCACCCGCAACGCTCCCAGTGGAGCAGCCGAACCGATTCCTGCTCACCGTTAACCTGCGGACGGCGCGCGCGCTCGGGCTGGATTTGCCGCCCGCCGTGCTGCTGCGGGCCGATCGGGCCATCGAGTGAATCGCCGCCAGACACTCGCCGCGCTTCCCGCGCTCGCTGCGGCGCTGGCATCCCGCAGGGTGGCTGCCCGGCTGACCAATCGTGCGAATCCGTACCGCATTGGCCTGATCCCGGATCTTCCGCCGATTCGCCACGCGCAGATCGCCGAGGCCTTGCGCGACCTGGGCTGGGAGGCAGGGTCGGACTACGTGCTGTTCCAGTCGGGCATCCCCGCAGGATTCGAACCGGAGCGCGTGGTGCGTCGCGTCTTGGATGGCAAGCCGGATCTGATCCTGGCCGCCGTCATGGGTTACATCCTGATCGCTCACCGGCTGACGCACACGACGCCTATCGTCATGTGGGCGACGGGCTACCCCGTCGAGGCTGGTGTCGCATTGAGCCTTGCACGACCGGGAAAGAACGTCACCGGCTTGGCTATCTATGCGGGAACCGAAGTCTTTGGAAAGCTCCTCGACCTCCTGCGGGAGACGAAGCCGGACATCAGGCGGATCGGCGTCCTTTGGGGCTACGTGCCGCCCTTTCATCCCAAAGAGGAGATCGAGCCGTGCTATGAGGAACTGCACAGTGCGGCCTCACGCCTCGGCGTCGCAATGCGCATATGGGAGGTCGCGCGGCCTGAGCAGACACGCCCTATGCTTGACGCCGTCGCCGCGGAAGGCGTGCATGCCATGCTCCTGACAAGCGGCGCGCCCATGTGGCCTCACCGCGAAGAGATCATGAGGTTCGCGACCGGCATGGGCCTGCCCAC
>Ga0326726_10001105_pt1 | contig 24907 bp, 17 predicted proteins | sample MHFenrmetagenome_2_FD_207603 | JGI IMG/M metagenome (GOLD analysis project Ga0326726, IMG submission 207603) | Lab enriched peat soil microbial communities from Michigan Hollow, Ithaca, NY, United States - MHF15MN | ecosystem: Environmental > Terrestrial > Soil > Wetlands > Peat | place: USA... | reverse complement strand
GGTATGCGCCACGACCTGGAAGTAGTGCGGCTCGCCCGCGTAGGCGGACGAATCGAAGAGGGTCGCGACAGGCATGCCGTACCCTTCCATACCGAGCGCATCATGCGTGTCGACGAGCTGCCAGTAGATCGTGAGCGCCCCGCGCTCCTCGACACGAATCACCGCCTCGCGGCCGGGTGCATCGAGCTCCGCGAGCGACTCGATCCGCAGAGCGCCGCTCTCGAGCGCGAGAGCCGCCTGCGTCTGGTTGATCGAGCGCCAAATAGAGTAATGGGACATCGCGTCGTCCATGTAATGGTCGGCCCGCGCCGCGTCCCACGAGAGGAACACCTGGCCTCCCTGGTCGCCCGGAACGTCCAGGACCGAGACGATGTCAGGCGCGAGCCAGCCGACCCGCCCCTGACGGTCCACCAGCTGGGCGTAAACGTCGTAGTTCGCGCTGCCCCCGCTTCGCGAATCGCGCCACGCGATCACCGCTCCGCCCGCGCCGTCCGGCGCGATCGAGGGAAACATCTGATCGTCGAGGGCGGCGGAAACGGTCGTCGGCGTCGATCCCCACGGGAGGGCCCCGGCGCCGGTCACCCGCTGCGCGAAGAGTTCGTCGGCGATTACCACGTGATCCGACCACGAGAAGATAGCCCCGCCCTGTCCGTCAGGACCTCCGTAGAGATCCGGGGTCAGTGCGAGCCCGGCGGCGAGAAGAACGCCGCCCGTCGTCCACTGCGCTGCGCCCGACGGGTTCAGCCGCTGCGCATAGGCATTGTACGTTCCTCGGAGCTCCCCCCAGCCCACGATCGCCCCGCCCGCGCCGTCCGAGATGACCACCGGCCCGCTTTGATCGCTGGCGGTCGAGTACACGGCGATTCCATTCGCCGTCCACTGCGCCGCTCCCGAGGAGCTCACTCTCTGGGCGTAGACGTTGTAGTTCGCGAAGCGGTAGTCCATCCATGCGACGATCGCCCCGCCCGCGCCGTCCGACACGATGTCGGGAACGGACTTGAAGCCGCCCGTGCAGAGCGCGACGCCGTCCGCCGTCCACTCGATGCCGCCGTAGAGGCTCACCCGCTGAGCATAGATGTCAAAACCGCCGCTCCGACCGTCCACCCACGTCACGATCGCCCCGCCCGCGCCGTTCGACGCGAGCTTGAAGTAAGACTGGTTCCCCGCCGCAGTGCAGATCGCGACCCCGTTCGTCGTCCACAGAACGGTTCCCGAGCCGTTCACGCGCTGGGCGTAGATGTCGTTCGCGCTGGCGACGCGGCCGTCTTGCCATATGACGATCGCGCCGCCCCCGCCGTCAGGGATCATACGGGGCAGTATTTGGAGACCGGTCGCCGTGCAGATCGCGACCCCGTTCGCCGTCCACTGAACGGCTCCCGAGGCGTTTACGCGCTGGGCATAGATGTCGTCGGTTGTGCGGCCGTCGTACCAGGCGATGATCGCCCCACCCGCCCCGTCGGAGATGATCGAGTTACAGATCTGGTTGTTGGCCGCCGTGCAGATCGCGATCCCATTCGCCGTCCACAGCGGCACCCCGGCGGCGCTAACGCGCTGGACGTAGATGTCGTTCGTGCCGCTGCGGTTGTCGGACCACGCGACGATCGCCCCGCCCGCCCCGTCGGAGACGGCGAAGATGTACTGCTGGTTGCCGGCCGCCGTGCAGAGAGGCACGCCGTCGGGCACCCAGTAGGCGCGGAGCGCGGGAGAGGCGGTGACGAGAATGCAAACGGTCAGGGTGAACAGCGCTATCAGGAATCTGCTCATGAGCGAACCTCCTTCGTGGTGCGACGGGGCTGGGCCGAAAGGGAAAACATTTACTGATGATATGGATACCCGGAGCATCATATCAAAAAGCCGCTTGGATTTGAAGGATTTAAGAAGAGCTGCGGATCTCCGGCGAATAGAGGAGCCCGCGGGGTGCAATCCTGCAATCTCTCACTCAAGGTTGAGCGGCGCCCCGCGGGTGAGCCAGAAGATTCAGAAGCTGGTCGGGAGACGGGGCTGACAGCTCCAACTCTCCGGCCGGACGAGGCCGGGTATCATTCCATCGCGTGGATCGGTCGCGATACGCCGACGAGCCGCCAGGCTCTGTCTACCTTGCTGAAGAAGGCTATCTCGCGTGTCTGCGGCCTGGTACGGACTCCGCTGCACCGGTAGGCGTTGGAGAATATTACAAGCGCCTGGGTGCACCCGCGGTTGAAGGCGACCCGGGAGAATGTCAGGTATCCCAGGGCGTCCGGGAAGACCTTGTCGAAGTTGTCCCAGTCCGGCTCGATGGCGGGGCGTTTCGCGGCATTTGTTTCCATCCCGGTCGCGGCGACGTCCGCACCCGCGGCGAGCGTTCCGGCTCCGGACGAAATCGAACTGAAGCGCAGCACCTTCAAGTATTCATCGTCGGACATGAGCCGATACGTGACGGGGAGACTGAAGCTCTCCGCGAGCCGCTGCGGCGCTCCGCTGTTATCGACTATGAGGGAATCGATCGTCTCGCCCTTGAGCTCCGACCACTGGTCCTTGAGGAAACCCAAAGGCTCGAACAGGCACCGAGATTCGGTGTCGCGGTCGATCAGTATCAGAGTGAAATCCGAGCCGTAGTGCTCCCGGATGAGAAGCGACATCAATTCATATTCGCTCGCCCTGCATGATACGTCTCCGGCCACGCTAGCGCCGGCTTGCAGAAGCAACATAATGATGATAATTGCGAATGTTCCCGCTGCCCTATTCTTCCTCATGCTTCCCCCCGTGGGTTTGTGGTTCTATCAAAGCGTACTGCTCGCGGTCGGGCGGGAAATGTTTGCAAAAACCGGTCCAGTCGTTTCCCTTGCGGTCACGTGACGGGCACGCGCTACCGCAACAGCGTCTTCCAGCACCTGCTGTGCGGCGGCCCCGCGGGGAGCGGCTGCACGATCGTCGAGGATCTCCTCGCCTTCGATCATGCGCTGCGGTCGGGGAAGCTCGTCTCGAAGGCGATGCTCGATAGAATGTGGCGCGCCTACCCGGAGAAGAGCTCCCCGACGTACGGCTACGGGTTCAGGATCTTCCCGGCCCCGGTAGGCCGTGCCGTCGGGCACCGCGGCGGCTTCGCCAGCATCAGCGCCGACTTCCTGGTCTACCTCGACGCGGGCTATACGTTGGCCGTGCTATCGAATTACGGGAGCGGCGCCCCGCCGGTTAGCCACGAGATTCAGAATCTCGTTGGACGTAAGGACTAGACTCGGGGGCCGACAGAATAATTGCCCCTTCTCGTCGCGCTCCGTGCAGAGAAGCCGGTCTCGATGGGGCTCCTCGATAAGCTGTTGTGTGGGTGCGGCACATCTAAGCGTGGGTTCCGTGCGGAGTCATGTCGTCTACTGGCACATACCAATCGTCCAGGAGCTACCCGGTAATTCCCAATGACGCTTAGTCTGCAAGCCAGCCTCAAAGTCTCAATAATACTCATTAAGAGTTGCCGCTGGCATTCAAAATGGGGTAGAATGGCTCAGGGTTGCGTGTCAAGTGACCACTCCGGCCGCGATTTCACAATCCTTGGGGAAGAAGGCTCCGCTTTGCAGCCTAGGCGCACAAAAGAACTGTCACTTCTCGCACTCGAATCTCGAATAAAGAGAGAGCTGCGAGTGCACATGAGAACGCTGGGATTCATTAGAAGCGCAAATGGCGAACTCCGGCCTCCCGACGACTCGAAGGAATCTCTTCGATCTCTGCACAGACTTCAACGCGAAGAGCGTCTCGCGCAGGAAGGCCGGTTCATAGAACGGGAGTGGCCAGAACTTCGCAATCATTTTGCTGATGGGAAGGAAGTCAATCCCGCCCGAATATCCCCGCGCCTTGAGCTAGTCCTTGCAGAAACATGGCAATCGAGACTCTTTCGCCTTGCATCACTCACTTGGAGCGTACCGGTATCCCAGGGTTACGGACGCCGCATGCGTTTTCTCCTCTGGGATGACAACAATGATAGGCTCATCGGCATAATTGCTTTGGGAGATCCAGTATTTAACTTAAGCGTTCGCGACGGTCTAATCGGGTGGACAGCGGAGCAAAGGCGCGAGAGACTCGTGAACGTGTTGGATGCGTACGTACTTGGAGCTCTACCTCCCTACAGCTTTCTATTAGCCGGAAAACTGGTGGCTTGCCTGCTGAAGACAAAGGAAGTGCGAGACGCCTTCTCCCAGCGATATTCCAAAGCCAAAGGTGTAATATCCAACAAGCGCAAGCACGCCTCCTTGGCGTTGATAACGACATCTTCGGCACTTGGGAGATCTTCTGTCTATAACCGTCTTTCCCTCGGAGGAACGAACTACTTCCGCTCCATCGGATACACAGCTGGTTGGGGCCATTTTCACATTCCAAAGGACGTCTTTGAGCTAATCCGCAACTACCTCGAAATAAAGGGCGATACCTATGCTTTCAACAATCGCTTCGGTGACGGACCCAATTGGAGGATGCGAGCAATAAGACAGGCCCTATCATCTACTGGGCTCAATCCTGACTTGCTGCGCCACGGCGTTTCGCGCGAGGTCTTCGTTTGCGAAATCGCAAGCAACGCAAGGTCCTTTCTAATTGGGAAATCTAAGAAAGCCTGCTACCGGGGGTTGCTCTCAGCAAATCAAGTATCGGAGCTAGCAAAAGCACGGTGGATCGTGCCAAGGGCTGTTCGTCGATCAGAATACCGAGAATGGAAGAAGGACCAGCTTGGGTGCATGCTGGAGCAGCCCGTTGCCTTCTATGGAAAATCACTGGCAGGATCCGCTGGAAATGAGGTCTAAATGTCCCTGGCAAGTCTAGACCTTGAAAAAGCTGCAAAGGATCTCCGTGAAGCCGCTCTCTCAGAAATGCCGAAGATCAAGATATTGCGTGAGAAGCTGCAGTCCCTGCGCATCCAAGAACTCGGATATCGACAGTGTCTCGCGGTAGCTCCAGTTGCCACCGACGGCGGGGAGAATAGGTTGTCCTTTGATCCGATGAACATCGAAATCATCCGAGTTGCTGATTCAGAAGGTAGGGCTCATTTGCAGAAGATTATTCCGCTCGGAGGGGATTCCCAGCAAATAAAGAAGCTCTTTGAAGAGATACCAATTCTAAGGACTTTTCTTGAGCGCATTGGGGTCGAGTACCACGACCTTTCTTACTTCCTGCCAGGGAACGCTCGCGGATCGGTTGAGGAGAAGGGGCTCGGGCCAACCGACGAGGATCTGAGGAAATTCGTGCGCTCTTTTCGAGATATAGCAGAATGGGCAGTAGTGCTCGAACTGGCATGTTCTGCGACGGGTTTGAAACTACTCGTCATTCGCGATGGGCTCCTGAGATCGAAGTCCATGAGTATCAAAGCAATGAGCGCCTTGGCTGAAGCGTTCAGGCGGGCGCACAACCAAACTGGCACGATGCTTGTTGGTGTTGCGAAGCGATCAAAGGTCCTGTCATATCTGTCATTGGCTCTGACACTTGAAGGCACTCTGCGAAAACCGTATCCATGCTACGTGGAAGTGCCTACTGAGCTAGAGAAGGAATGCTACAACTTCGCGGGCACGTGGATGCAGGGCCAGGCCTTCGGGAAAATGCACCTGGCAAAACTGGCAGAAGGACCCGACACGACAATATTCCCAGTGGACATACCCGAATGGTTGATTGGTCGAAGGAAGGAAGTGCTCGAGTACCTCGCTGAGACGGCGAAAGCGTCTTTTCCGATTCCTGGTTACCCGCAACCACTCGTCAGGGCTCATGATAATGCCAATCTTAGAGACTTGGAGATGTCTGTTCTTGGGGATATGCTGGTGAAGACCGTGGCAGATCAAATGAACGGAGCAGAGGCGGAGCAGGTTATCCGTCACGTTGCCTTAGGTCGCGGAATAATATTCGGAGGTACTAAGAACCGTGGCTGACATTGGGATCATCAAACAGGATATTGGGACATTCAAGGGATTTGCCGAATCCGGACTAGAGTTCACTGCCGAGATTGTTGCGCCGTACCATACCGAGTATCGGCCGAATATCGGGGAGTTCATTATTGTAACGCTCGGCACAGAGAATGCGGTCCTTGGCAGAATCACTCGCTTCTACCCCATGGGCGTGCTTTCCTCCGGGGAGGGCGATGAGTACCTGGCTGAAATGCGGAGGCGTCAGCGCGAGATCCCGGAAGACCTAAAGGAGACGAAACTACGCTACACTGTAAACGTGAAGCTTCTGGGCGGGTTGGAAGTTCAAGGCAAGAAGTTTCTCTACCATCCTAGTATCCGTCAACTTCCGCACTTAGGGGCGAAAGTTGGCACGTTGTCAGATGAGGCACTGGGATATGTGTGCTCGTTGGGAAAAGGAGAAGGACATAGTGTGCCCATAGGTCACTATTCGATCGGCGAAACGGTATACGAAGGCAGTGATGATCGGCTTGAGCTGCCAGTGATGTTTGACTTGGATCACCTTGTAGCTCGCAGAACGTACGTGTTTGCGCGCGCCGGGTATGGGAAGACCAATTTGATCAAGCTATTGACGGCCCGGCTATATGAACTCTCCCAGCCCGGGGGAATGGTTATTTTTGACCCTGAGGGTGAGTACGCTTTTCGTGACAAGAAAGGACGCCCTGGACTCGCCGACGTCCCGTTCCTGGCCGAAAAGCTGATCGTCTACACCAACCGCAGGATTCCAGAACCGAGCGATCGGTGGGTTGCTGGTAATGTGAGACTGAATCTATGCGATTTGCGCCCAAGTGAAGTCGTTAACCAATGTATTGCAGAAGGGAAGCAAGAGCTAGTATTTGCGAACGTCTTACGTGGCCTGGACGACAGTCAGTGGGGCGAACTTGTGCATCTGATCGCCAGGGATAGCTACAGAGCCGATAATGACGAAATTGTCAGGATAACGAGGTACGGTGAGAGGCAACAATCCGTCGTCATCGCAGCCATTAAGAACAACCTGACACCAGTCGTTGCGTCTTTGCACTCTGACGATTCAGATCTGATTCGTTCCATAAGGGGACATTTGGGGGCCGGTCGAATCGTTGTCATAGACATCTCATTGCTAAGCACAACAAATGGCTACCGTGTTGCCGGCCTGATAATGAACGAGCTGTTCCATCGCAACCAAGAGAGCTTCATTGCCGGGAGCGAAGGTTCCGTTCTACCAATCATTGCCGTGCTTGAGGAAGCGCAATCGATTCTGCCGAAGGGTGTATCAGATACGTCGCCGTTCGTAACGTGGGTCAAGGAAGGCAGGAAGTACTCACTCGGGGCCATCCTTGTTACTCAGCAACCTGGTTCAATCGCCCCCGAGCTCCTCTCTCAAGGTGACAACTTCTTCGCCTTTCACCTTCTCAGCGTCGCCGATCTGAAGAGTCTGCAGGGTCATAATGCGCATTACTCCAACGACATCTTAGCTAGCATTCTGAACGAGCCCATCAAAGGCAACGCATACATATGGTCTGCCCCTGATCAGCCCTTTGTCCTACCATGTCGGATAAATAACTTCGAAAGTTGGGCTGACGGCTTAGAGAAATCGGTCAAAGTAGATACGTCGGGCTTCAGAACACCCGCGGAGATCCAACGCCTCGAACAGCCAAAAAGACTCCAGAAGCTCGATGAGTTCGTTAGGCAGGTGATTGAAAGGCAATCAAACGTACCGCTTAACTCCGTTCAGGAGCTGAACGGTGAGACGGTGCAGAACTTCCTTGCCATAAACCAATGGAATCTGCTCTTTGCCGTTGGCGACTTGATTGCCCCGGATGATGACCTGTTCCTTGAATTTGGAGAAACGCTTCCTAATGGGAAAAGAGCTCTACGGCGAAACGCATGCATCGACTCGATGAATCGGCTCGGAGTCTTTATAGCAAAGGCGGCTGATGAAGCTGGCACAAAATACTATGTGGTTGACGGCAAGACCATAGAGCGAAAGAGAAAACAAAGCGACTTGAAGCTTGCCAGCAATACCGTCGATTCATCTGAGTGATGGCGATTCACATGGCCACAGGGAGGCAAAGATGGGACGCTCAGCAACTGGCATAATCGATCACCCTATTCAGGCCGTACCTATAAGTGTCGTGGACATAGAAACAACGGGCCTCTACGCCGGAGGGGACCGCGTTGTTGAGATCTCTATTGTGCGGATTGAACCCGGTCATGAGCCGAAGCTTATCCTTGACACGTTGGTGAATCCCCACCGGCGCGTATCTGCAACCGAGATCCATGGCATTACGGATGATGATGTCAAAGACGCACCGGCATTCGAAGAAATAGCGGGAGATATAGCTAGTTCGCTTAAGGGCAGCGTCCTGGCTGCTTACAACGTCTATTTCGACCTACGCTTTCTGGAGGATGAATTTGGACGTGTAGGCTTCCGCAAGATGCCGCCGAATCTATGCCTGATGTACATGCGCCCATTACTTGGACTCGGCAACAAATGCTGCCTCACGGATGCATGCCGGGCCTGCGGCGTCCAGCACGACGACGCACACCGGGCAGCTTCTGATGCTATGGCCAGCGCTCATTTGTGGTCCCATTTCAAGGACGCAATGAACGAAATGCACATTGTGCTGTTCCGCGACTTATCCAAATTGCGCACATACAAGTTTCTTGAGAGCCTCCGGCATCCGCTCCTCGACGACAGGAGCACCTCTTCTCTTCCATCATCGGGCCATTTCAAGCCCCGCAGCCACCCCGAGAGGGAATCAAAGAGCAGTGCAGGGCGGGGCGCAGGGACAACCTCGCGCACTCTTCAACTGCGGGAGTACTGGGACATTCTGACCTCTGCGGTAGCCGACCTGGAGCTCACAAAACGCGAGATCGACGAGCTCGCAGCAAAGCGCAAGGAACTGGACATAACCGCCGAGGAGTTGCGAGCACTCCACGGACGGGTGTATGCTGCGATGCTCAGTGATGCTCTGTCTGATTCTCTCATAAGCGACGCCGAGTGGCACCGCCTCAAACGGCTTCATGAATGTCTCAAACACCTCGGCTGGGCACCTGGCATGTGAGTCTCGGGCTCACTGTCGTATCATGGAGAAGGAAGCGGGAGTAATGCGTCCGAAGCGACTCAACTTCTATCCTTTCTATGAAGATCTTCTCCGCTCGAGAAGAAAGACGACCACGTTCAGATTATCTGATGATGCGGGGTTCAGCCCCGGAGACGAAGTAGTGATAAGCGTTGGATGGAAAGAAACACAGGCAACTGACCTTTCTACGGCACATATCAAGCAAGTGTACTCTCGCCGGATTTGCGACCTCTCCGAGACGGATTTTGAGGGCGAATCACCAGACTGCAGATCGCGAGAAGCCACTAGACTCGTATTGAGCTGCATATACAGAACCGTCGTTGCAGACGATGCCGCGGTCTGGGTAATAAAATTCTCATACAACGACTCGCCCACGAAGGAGTTAGTCTAGTGCTATTAATGATAACTAACGCCATTGCCCCCTATTGCTATGACGTGTCAGTGATTGCGGGACTTCCAACCAACCTCTCACACAGATTCCGCTACAGAGAACGATGGATCAAGCTGGATCGCGACATAAAGACCACTACAGGTGACGAGGCTCTTATCATCTTGCGAGTCCAGGAGACAGGAGAACTTATCCCAGTGAGGTTCGTGCGCATTGAGGAAATACTTCGGGTTGGGGATATTAGCTTTATCGAATTTCGCATGCGCGAACTATGTACAATGAAAGCGATTGATCAAGCATCAGAGCACATCAATTCGGCACTCAGGATCAAGGGCTATGTAAACAAGCCCGGGGCAAGCCTAGATTCTCTGGTTCTGGAGCTGGAGCAAAGTGGTGCTTCGGTACTGGAAAAGCTTCGGGTGGATGATGAGGACGAGAACTGGGCTGAGATGGCTAAGAAACTGGGAACCTTGAGTTGCTTCAAAGACTTTAGCTTCTTAAAAGTCCTGGACATAAGGGACGTGCAAGGAAAAGTTGCTCGGATAACCGTGGACGAGACCGGAAGATATTCCTTCTCGCTAGATCCGGGGCGTGTCTATTTCCTTGATGTCATGCAGCACGTTCCTTGGCAGATTGAGGAAACGGAAAGGATAGAAAAACCATACGATGTCGAACTCAATGCCGAAACCGAGGAATTAGAAGTCCTTCGCAAGATCCAAAGGGTCGTTGGAAAATACGATCTTCTCCGTTTCATTTTCAAAACCTCTGTAGCGTACGAAACGAGGCACACCTATCTGGAATTGAACAACAAACAAGGCACAATCTCATCGGAATTTAGCCCACCGGTGGTGTTTCTCCCTTTGCGTGTACGGCTCTCGGGGTGGCGAAGAAGGGTCCTTTGGCTTAGGAGAGTTGCTGCTGTCGTTGCTTCGCTTGGAATAATCGCATCCGGGTTCTTGTCGCACCACATGGGTATTCCTGTAGACTGGATTTGGTTGGTGTGTCTTCTCGCTCTAGTGTTAGCGACGAACAAGGTGGACGATTTCGTGTCAGCGACCGTCAAGGATGTCGTGGGCGCGCGAATCAAGTAGGAGTCTGCTATCTGCTTGTATTTGCGCGCTGTCGTGGTGACTGCGGCAGCGAGGGCCTCGCAGTGAGGATATATCAAGACACGACCGCGAAATTCATTCAAGACGCTCTCAATAACAAAATAGCGGACACAATCCGACTCCGTTTCGAAAGTTATTACGGAAGGAAGGCCAACCCCGCTGAAGTCGTCGCCTGGACTAACTCGCTCCAGTTCCTCAAGAACGCGGTCGAGTACTCCTCTCCCCCTGATAACATGGTTGCCCTCGAGTACGAGCTCCCCTACACCACCGAGAGGATCGACTGCCTATTGTTCGGCCGGGGTGACGATGGCAAGGACAACGTCATCGTCATCGAGCTCAAGCAGTGGAGCGAAGTCAAGGATTGCGACATCGAGGATAATGTCGTCACGTTCGTGGGCGGTGCGGAGCGAATGGTGTCGCACCCCTCGCTCCAGGTTCGGGGATACCACTACTACCTGGCCGACTTCCTCGAGGTGTTTCACCAGGCAGACTCCCTGGGCCTCTCCTCCTGCGTCTACTGCCACAACTACCCGAGGACGGATGACGCGGTCCTGCTTCTCCCGAAGTTCAAGACCCTCCTCGAGGAGTTCCCCGTCTATACGAAGGACGATTTTCGAGCGCTCGGCGACTTTCTGAAGTCGAAGATTGAGAAGGGAAACGGCCACGAGGTCTTCGGGCGCTTCACGGCCAGCAACATTAAGCCCTCAAAGAAACTTATCGAACTCACCTCCGCGATGATCGCCGATCAGAGGGTCTTTAATCTGATCGATGAGCAGATCACGGCAAACAACACAATCATCGACCGCGCCAAGAAATGCGCGAAGCTCAAGCACAAGTCCGTGGTCATCGTAAGGGGCGGCCCGGGCACCGGGAAGTCCCTTATTGCCTTGAATGCACTGGCCGAACTCATCAAGAAGGGCATCGTCGTCTATCACGCCACTGGCTCGAAGTCGTTCACCGAGACACTCAGAAAGGTGGTCGGGTACAGGGCGGGGAAGCTCTTCAAGTACTTCAACAGCTTCAGCGCCTACAAAGAGAACGACATCGACGTGCTGATCTGCGACGAGGCCCATCGCATTAGGACGAGCAGCAACAGCCGATACACGCGGGCGGAGAAAAGATCGACCCTGCCGCAGGTGGATGAGCTCATCAAGGTGGCCAAGGTCTCCATCTTCTTCATAGACGACAACCAGGTCGTTCGGCCCGAAGAAATCGGGAACAGCAGCCTCATAAGGGAGGCGGCCGCGAAGTACGGCGCCGACACGTACGACTTTGAGCTTAAGAGCCAGTTCAGGTGCAGTGGCTCCGATCGTTACCTCAACTGGCTCGATAATACGCTGATGATCCGCGAGACCGCGAATAAGTACCTGACGAAGAACGAGAAGATGGACTTCCGGATTTTCGACAGCGCGAGTGATCTCTATGCTGCCATAAAGGAGAAGAATCGAGCCAAGGCGAACTCGGCCCGCATGGCCGCCGGTTTCTGCTGGCCCTGGAGCGATCCCAAGCCCGACGGGTCGCTCGTCGAGGACGTCGTGATCGGCGATTTTCGGATGCCCTGGGAAGGCAGGGGGAACAGGAAGCTCGCCAAGGGCATTCCATACTGGTATCAATGGGCCTATGACCCGAATGGTGTCAACCAGTGCGGCTGCATCTACACGATCCAGGGGTTCGAGTTCGACTACGTGGGCGTCATCATCGGAGACGATCTCGTCTATGAACCCTTGAGCGATGCCTGGATCGGCAAGCGCGAGAACTCGAAGGATCCCCAGCTCAAGAGAGCGACGATCGCCGACTTCACAGACTATGCGAAGAACATATACCGGGTGCTGTTGACGCGCGGGATGCAGGGGTGCTACGTCTATTTCTTGGATAGGAATACGCGGGAGTTCTTTCAGTCCAGGATACATGAATAGAAGCCGCATGAGATCATGAATCAGACCGGGAAGATACGTCGTGATGTCAGCGGTCCTCGGGGTGCCAGGAACTGAGGGTTTGGAAAAAAGAGGTTCTGCAATGAGCATCGATTACGTGAGATCAAAGCCGGTCCGGCTGCGCGATGTCGGGAAGAGCGAGAAATGGCTGCAAGATCTGATCTGCCAAGATCTCGCGATCCTTGGCTTGGGCGATGTCTCCCTTCTGCATAGGGAGATGACCGAGCCTACTGGCGGCCGTATCGATTTGATCCTGGGCGACCCCGAGGAGGATCTTCGATACGAAGTGGAAATTATGCTCGGCGCCGTGGACGAAAGCCACATCATCAGGACGATCGAGTATTGGGACGTAGAGAGAAAGAGATACCCCTCGTACGAACACAGAGCCGTAATAATCGCCGAGGAGATCACGAATAGATTCTTCAATGTCATAGGCCTGTTGAACAAAGCTGTCCCCATGATCGCAATTCAGCTCAATGCATTCGTCATCGAAGACAAGCTGTCGCTCAGTTTCGTTAAGGTGCTCGACGTAACAGAGGAGACGGAGGAAGAGCCGGGCGAGCAAGCCGACCGGAAGTACTGGGAATCGAGGGCGAGCAAGGGTTCTCTGCAGATCATGGACAAGATGATCGGTCTCCTTCCCGAGGACGCGGGCGAGGTTCGCATCAAGTACAACCGCGGTCACGTAGCCATCGGCACTTCCGGGACCAACTTCTGCTGGTTTCATCCCCGAAAAGGCTCCTACATTCACATTCACCTGGCCATAGGAGCCGAGGGGCGAGATGAAACGATGAGAAGACTCGAGGATCAAGGAATCGAATGCGGCCCCCATCGTTCTGCTGCAATCATGAAACTCATAGTGACCGCGAAGCAATACGAGGCCGCGGAGAATCTCATCAGAGAAGCACTATTCACTGCTGAACAGCAGTCAAGGGAATAGCCCGGAATATTAGGACGAGACGCGTCGCGTCCAGCTGTTATCGGAATCAATCTGCCTCATGGAGGTCTCTCAATGCTCGCGAGCTTCTCAATCGCCCCCGTCGGCGTCGGCGAGAACCTGAGTGAGCACGTCGCCGGCATCATTGACATCATCGACAAGTCGGGGCTCAAGTACAAGCTCGGCGCCATGCAGACAACCGTCGAAGGCGACGACGCCGAGGTCATGGCGCTCATCCTGCAATGTCACCGGCACATGCGCGCGAAGGCCAAGCGTGTGCTCACGCACATCGCGATCGACGACCGCGAGGGCGCCAAGGGGCGCCTCACGGGCAAGGTCGCGGATGTCGAAAAGGCGCTCGGCCGGAAGCTCTCACGGGAGTGAGGATCATGAAAACCGGCCTTTCAATCATCGTATTGGCAGCGACATTATCGCTGGGCTTCTGCGACGCGCTGGCAAGCCCGGCATCTACAGAAGTCCCGGCCGACAGCCTGGTGGCGAACATTGACAAGTATCATGACACCAGGGTCGAGGTGGTAGGTCTCGTTGTTCACGTATGCGGCGTGGATGGCAGGAAGATGAAACTCACGACCTAAGGTGGAGCGATAGTCAAGATTGTGCCGCGGGATTCGAGCGACAGTTTCGACAGGTCATTCTATAAGAAGATAGTCAGGGTCCAAGGGATCGCAAAAGAATCCCGCATCGAAAGATCGTACGTCGACAAGATGGAAAGAGAAAAGGCGCTGCTCTGCCACATCGACAACACCCCATGCAAAGATTCCACGTGGGTAAGCGCACAGAGAAAATCAGGCGCGGCGGATTCATTGTCAAAGCGCGACGTCGAGAGATTGAGAAGCAAGATGGAACAGACGGGGAAGAGCTACGTCTCGGTTGTAACCCTCGTCGCGGAACGGGTCGAAATCGTTGAAGAGCTGAAGAAATAGCCGGCCCATTGGAAGACAATGAGTTGCGGGTTTGATATCACAATTTGTGATATCAAACGACCGGCGAGGTGGCCGCATATTGCGACCACCTCGCGGCGCTTGACAATTCCCGGCTAGTGCCATAATATCTGCTTTGCGCAACGGGGGGGGGAGGTGGCGGCGGATGGGAAGCGATTCCAACGAGCGAGAAGATCTCCATTCATCAATTGTCCCGGCAGAGAGAATCGAGCAGGTCATCCTGCTCATTCGAGGGGAGAAGGTAATCCTCGACATTGATCTCGCCGGGCTTTACGGTGTCGAGGTCAAGAGGCTCAATGAGCAAATACGACGCAATCTCGGCCGATTCCCGCCGGATTTCCTATTTCAGCTAAGTCAAGAGGAGTACTCAAACTTGAAGTCGCATTTTGCGACTTCAAGATCCGGTTGGGGTGGCCGTCGCAAACTCCCCTACGCCTTCACCGAGCACGGCGCCATCATGGCCGCTTCCGTGCTCAACACCCCGCGCGCGGTCGAGATGAGCGTGTTCGTCGTCCGGGCCTTCGTGCGGCTGCGCAATTTCCTCGCAGCTCACAAGGAGCTCGCTGAGAAGCTCGCCGAGCTCGAGCGCAAGCTCGCGAGCCACGACGACCAGATCGTAGCCATCATCGACGCGATCAAGCGCCTCATGGTGCCTTCGGTACGGCCCGATGTACCCGAGCCTCCTGACAAACGCCGCATCGGATTTCAATCTGACGAACAGCCCTGAGAAGAACAGTGCTCCCGTGCTGGGGACCGGGAACCATAGTAATGGCTCGGGGAGGGCGCGCGCACGGGCCCGACGATATGGCGGCAGCCGAGACGGCGAAGACCCGGCGGGTCCTCTTGTCCCGCAATGCTCCATATGCTACATTCGCGAGGACCTCGGAGAAACGACACCTGCTCACGACTCGCTTGAGGTGCCCGGCATGCCGGGGCCTCGCACGCAGGGAGGAGTGATCATGAACGCCGCATCGAGACGTCTTCTTCCTATCGTGTTCGCGCTGCTGGCCCTCGGCGCTTCGTCCGTGCGCGCCGCATGGGTCGAGAACGGCGCGGCCGTTTGCGCGGTAACCATGGATCAGATCTGGCCCGCGGCCGCCCCGAGCGGCTCCGGCGGCGCCATCATCACATGGTGGGACACACGCCCCGGCGGCGTCGGCCTCTGGGCTCAGCGAGTGACCCGCGGCGGCGTGCCATTGTGGGCGGCGGACGGGGTCCCCCTCTGTATTCAGACTGGCGTTCAGTCGGACTACCGGATCATCTCCGACGGAGCGGGAGGCGCCATCATCGCGTGGCAGGCATGGCTCGTCGACAACATGGAGATTTATGCGCAGCGAATCGACTCGAGCGGCACGGTCCTGTGGGGGCCGAACGGCGTCGCGGTCTGCACGGCGAGCGGGGATCAGCGGGATCCGAGGCTCGTCTCGGACGGCGCCGGCGGCACCATCATCACGTGGTACGACTTCCGCGGCGGAATCTTCGAGATCTACGCGCAGCGGGTGAACGCGGCGGGAGTCGCTCAGTGGACGGCAAATGGCGTCGACCTCTGCACGGCGAGCGGACCTCGCGAGCAGCCCGACATTGCATCCGACGGCGCGGGGGGCGCGATCGTAACGTGGGACGACTATCGCAACGGGAACTGGGAGATCTACGCGCAGAGGATCGCGCCCGACGGCTCGCTCCTATGGCCGAGCGACGGCGTCGGCATCTGCACGGGGGTCGTCGGCGCCCAGGAGGCGCCCAGGATCGCTCCTGACGGCTCTGGCGGGGCCATGATCGCTTGGACCGGTTACCGGAGCATCTACTTTGCCGTTTTCGCGCAGAGAGTCAGTGCGAGCGGCTCATCGGCGTGGACGCCGAACGGCGTCGTCGCCTGCAACGCGGGAAACGCCGAGCCGTCGATTCCCGTGCTCGTTCCCGACGGCTCAGGGGGAGCCATTCTCGCATGGACCGACTTCCGTGTCGGCGACCAATCCGACATCTATGCGCAACGGATCAGCGGGGCAGGCACGGTCATGTGGGCGGCGAACGGCGTCGCCGTCTGCACCTCGAGCATGGAGCAGAACGATCCTCAGCTCGTGTCCGACGGCTTCGGGGGCGCCCTTATCACGTGGTGGGATACGCGCAACAACGGCTCCTCCGTCTACACCCAGCGGGTCTTATCCAATGGCTCGGCTGCATGGATGGCGAACGGAGTGGCCGTATGCACGATCGGCGGCCCTGCCTCGCCGAGCATCGCCTCCAATGGATCGGGAGGGGCCATCATCGCGTGGCCCGACATGCGGAACGGTTTCAATTACGACGTATTCGCCCAGCGGATAGACGCCTGCGGCTATTGGGGCGTGCAGGAGCCCGCCATTCTCTCCGTCAAGGACGTGCGGCACGACCAGGGAGGCTGGGTGGACATACATGCGCTGAGATCCCTGCACGACGTCGCGTTCGACACGGAGTTGATCACGGGATACAACGTGTGGAGAAGGATTATTCCGGCTCAACTGTCTGAAGAGGCGCAAGGGGCCGGAGTCGCGGCAGGCTCCGCCGGTGTCGGAGCCGCGGCGAGCTCCGCGGCCAGCGGCGCCGCGGCGAGCTCAGCCACCGGCGCATTCGCCCGCATTCTCACCGCTCCCGAGCGCTCGCGCGAGGTCGTCCTCTCGCGCGCCGAGGCAGCATCCCTCGGATTCCCGCCGGGTGCGTGGCAGTCGCTCGGATTCAACGCGGCGACTCAGCAGGAGTACTACGACTTTCTCGTCCCGACGAGAAACGACTCCTCGGCGAGCGGCACGGCCCGCGAGGTCTTCGTCATCACGGCCCATACGCCGTATCCGAGCTACTACTTCGTCTCGAACGCCGACAGCGGCTGCTCGGTCGACGATCTCGCTCCCGATCCGCCGCGCAATCTCGCGGGCGAGCAGGAATACGATCCGGCCGGCCTGAGCCTCACATGGGACCCGAGCGCGGCGACGGATCTCTGGCACTATGCCATCTATCGCGGGACGAGCCCCGGCTTCGTTCCTTCGCATGCGAACCTCATTGCTTCGCCTGCGGGCACTTCGTACGTCGACGCTGCATGGCGCTGGAGCGGCGGATACTCGTACAAAGTCTCTGCGATCGACAGGCACGGAAACGAGAGCAGCTTCGCGCTTCTCACGCCGAGCGCCGTGACGGGCGCGGACACGCCGATAGCGCCGGCGGCGACGTACCTCGCCCAGAACTATCCGAACCCGTTCAATCCGATGACTCGGATCGCGTTCGGGCTATCTGCGCCGGGTACGGTTTCGTTGAGAATCTACGACGTCTCGGGGCGCCTCGTGCGCGTCCTGGTCGAGGGCTTGCGCCCCGCGGGAACCTACGCTGAGATCTGGGATGGCCGCGACTCGCTCGGCCGCGACGTCGCGAGCGGGATCTATTTCTACAGGTTCCGTGCCAGCGGCTTCGACGAGACGAAGAAGATGGCGCTCACAAGGTAAGTGCGTCCGACCGAGGCGGCTCAGGCCGGAGCCCGCTTCATACATTCCGAGTATCGGTTGCTTGACTGATCAGCCCGGGCTGTCCGCGCGCCCTGCGCCTATTTCTTCTCGGCGGTCGGCACCAGCGCTACCTTCTGCAGCTTCCCTATTACCGCCGTCGAGAGCGACGCGCCCAGGTCATAGTCGCTCGTGGGATCGTACGTGCCCGACATCGCGGTCCATACGAGCTTGTTGTCGGCCGTTCGATAGAGCACCGTTTCCACCTGATACGTTGTGCTCGTCTCCCAGTACGCCGGCGTCCTGACGACCTGGTACGCCGGGTACCAGTAACCCCAGTAGTGGTACGGGTACGGCGCGTAGTATCCCCAGAACCGGTCGTCCCACCAGCCCGGGTATGCCCCGCCGGCCACAAGGAAATCGGTCGGCGGCACGTAGGACCTCGTCTTGTCGATGGCGATGAGCTTGAACATCAAAACGCCGTCGACGGCGGTCCCTTTGACGCATTGCTCCATCCTGTTCTGCGAGCAGAGGCTGTCGCCGGGGAGAAATGAAAAGCCCGGCACGGCCTCGACGCCGGCCGCCTTGAGCTTCGACACCGCGGCGAGCTCGAAGGCTCGGCTATCATCCTTGTTCCTCATGACGGCGATGACGCCGAGCTTGGTGAACGGTTTGCCCGTGTACTGCGGTATCTCCCATGTCGTCTCGATGCGGGTCTGCGTCCCGCACGATGACAGGGTCGCGAGAGCGACGAGGGTGCACAGCAGAGTTGAGATCGTTCTCCGAGACATGCTTTGCCTCCTTGCGTATGACAACCATGATTGTTGGTCTCTGCCCGCGGTCGCACGCCGCGTCGCGGCCGCAGTATCGACACTGACTGCAGCACAAACGATTCTCGCGTTCGTTGTCAACCGGGGGGCCCCGCAGGCGACACCGTCGAGGCCTTGGCGCCCATTCTGCCATCTTGCCGACCTATGCGCGTGAAGCTCGAGTGAGCCCTCACGCGAATCGCGGGCGACCACCGCAAGGGTGCGAAGGGTAGCGCGACGGGAGTGGTACGCCTCCAATGCAGTGTCCCCCTTGACATTTTTAGGTATAGATGGTAAAATACGCCCCAGCATTTCTGCCCGGGTTTCCGGGGACTCTTTCAATCAGAAGCGTTCTTATTGCGATAAGCGGCAGGCTGTTATCTTAGGGGGGTAATCGTGTCAAGAATGCGCTCGTTCGTCTTCATGCTGGTCGTATTAGCCGTTATCGGTCTTCTTCCGTCGTCAATAAGCGCCGTACCAGCTGACTCCAAGGTCATTCACACTCTCACCCAACCGGACGGATCGACGTTTCAGGCAAGACTCTTCGGTGATGAATGGGCGCATTGGTATGAAACACTCGACGGCTATACCGTAGCACTCTCAATTGATAATTATTGGCGCTACTCGGTGCTCGATCAAAACGGGAACCTCGTTCCTTCAAGCGTCATTGTCGGCCGGGGGAAGTCGCCGGCGGCCCTACATCTGCGGCCCACCGCCCCAATTCTCAAAGAGGTTTACCAGCTCCGCAGCGAATCGAACATGGAGCCCCAAAGTACATCCAAGATAACCGGGACCGACAGCATCGTCATAATACTGATGGAGTTCACCGATACACCGGCCGGCGAAGGATCAACCGGCTCCCATGTTCCGAGCTACTTCTCGGATGCCGTCACCGGGCTCGTGCTTGGGAGCAATCAGGGCAAGATGCGCAACTACTATGCCGACGTGTCATACGGGCAGCTCGACATCGCCGGGAAAGTCGCAAACGGAATGTGGCATAGGAGCTCACATACGGAGCTTTACTACGGACAGGACTGCAGTCCGGGAGCCTGTCCATCCGCCACCAAAGACAACTGCAACGGCTGCCGATATGAATTGGCTCGCGAAGCCATACAGCTTGCTGACGCCGCAGGGTTCGACTTCGCGCCATACGATCGGAACAACGACGGAGTCGTGGATCATGTCATGGTCATCCATGCGGGCCAGGATCAGGCAGGCACGGGGGGTCCGAACGACATTTGGTCGCACAGAGGGAACATGCCGGATCTCCAGGTGGATGGAAAGGTAATCAACGCATACACGGTGATCTCGGAATATGATCAAATGAGTGTATTCGCTCATGAATTCGCTCACGACCTCGGTGCGCCGGACCTGTATGACTACGGCGGCGACAGTGACCCGGTCGGCTCTTGGTGCCTCATGAGCAATCCCGGGATGACCGATCATCCGCCGTCTCTTTGCGGGCTTTTGAAGATAGACATCGACGCCAATTTCAGCAATGGAAGGACAGGCTGGGCGATCCCCGGCACGATCTCCTACGATGGAAACTATAGTGTGAACCAGCTCGCGGGCAACAAATCCGGAAGCGTTTTGATAACGGATCCCGCATTTTCGACTGCGGAATACTTCGTCGTCGAGAATCGTCAGAAGACGGGTTATTACGAGTCCTCTGTTCCGGAAGCGGGAATCTTATTCACTCACGTCGATCTCGAAAGCCCCGGCGGCGGCGTGGGATTCAACGACGGCCCGCACTATGGCGCCTGGGTCGAGCGGCCATCCAATGCCGCAAGTGCAGCCGGCGGGGCATATTCATCGAATGATGGACAGACGGATTTCTCCACGTTCACAACGCCTTCCACGGTCTCCAATGACGGGGTTCCCACGCTCTTTCATTTTTCCGGGATAGGAGCCGAGCAGCCGACGATGGGCCTCAGCTTCTACTCGGAATCTCCGGCGCAACTCAAGTACGTCACCTATTCCGTTGACGACACAGCCGGCAACAATGATAGAGTAATTGACCCCGGCGAAACCATAACGCTGCCGTTGTACCTCGCTAACCTCGGCTTTGCTCCAGCGACGAACGTCTCGGTGCGGCTTCAAGCGCTGAGTTCTTACGCAACCGTTATCGATAGCATCGCGCTCTGCCCCGGCATTCCGCCAAACGACACGATGCGCACGTCGGTGCCACATGTGCGCTTTCATGTCGATCCTGCTACGCCTTCGGGATCGCATGCGTCCTTCAGGCTGTATATGAGGTGTAACGAAGACTCGTCCTTCACGACGATCAATCTGAAAGTGGGTAGAGACGTCATTTATGTTACTGACAATATTGGTGCTGATACGTTCTGGGAAAGACCAAACATCTACGTTCTGCCAAGCGACATCCGTATCTATAACGGTGTGACTCTAACAATTGACCCTGGTGTCATTGTAAAGGTCGCTAAGGGTAAGTGGCTCATAGCCGAGGGTAATGGTGGTAACCAGACGAGGATCGTAGCCGTCGGAACCCCCGCTGATAGCATCGTGTTCACGTCGATCTATGATGACAGCTACGGAGGGAACACTGACGGCGGAACGACCCCGCCGCGTTCAAATGAGTGGAACTGCGTGTGCTTGTGGGGCGCGAACAGCAACGAGAGTATTCTGAAGTATTGCGTCGTTCGGTATGGCGGTTCTGGCTCAGTTGGCAATATCTACTGTGCTTCTTCGAGCCCGAAGATTCAGAACTGCCGGGTCGAAAAGGGCAGCAACTACGGGATTGAGTGCGCGAGCGGCACCCCGGAGATCTCGGGTAACACTCTGCGAGACAACCTCTCGTATCCCCTGTACCTATATCAGGGGGCCTATCCGCAGTACCTGGCGGCAAACGTCTTTACGGGCAACTGGAGGAACGCGGTGGGCACCGCCGGCAACAAGCCCGCGGGAACGGGCGTCTGGCATGACCCAGGATATCCATACGTCGTGATGGACGACATTGAGATCAACTCAGGTGCAACTCTGATGATTGATCCCGGGGTCATCGTGAAGTTCGAGAAGGCCAAAAGGCTCACGGTCATGGGTAATGGCAGTAGCCAGACGAGACTCATCGCCGTGGGAGCGCCTGGTGACAGCATCGTCTTCACCTCGATCTACGATGACGGCTATGGCGGCGACACGGAGGGCGGCGCAACCCCGCCGCAGGCCAATGAGTGGAACTACGTGCAGTTTTACTATAGCAACAGCAACGAGAGCATCATGAGGTACTGTGTCGTGCGGTACGGCGGCTCAGCTTCGATGGGCAGCATTTATTGTGATCATTCGAGCTCAAAGATCCAGAACTGTCGAATCGCGAAGAGCAGCAACTACGGGATCGAGTGCAACAACGGGAGCCCCGAGATCTCGGGCAACACTCTGCAAGACAACCTCTCGTATCCGCTGTACCTCTACCAGGGAGCCTATCCGCAGTACCCGGCGGCAAACGTCTTTACGGGCAACTGGAGGAATGCGGTAGGCACCGCCGGTAACAAGCCCGCGGGAACCGGGGTGTGGCATGATCCGGGATATCCGTACGTCGTCATGGACGACGCTGAGATCAGCTCGGGTGCAACTCTGACGATTGATCCCGGGGTCATCGTGAAGTTCGAGAAGGCCAAGAGGCTCACAATCAGAGGTGATGGCGGTAGCCAGACGAAACTCATCGCCGTGGGAGCGCCGGGTGACAGCATCGTCTTCACCTCGATCTACGATGACAGCTATGGCGGGGACACGGAGGGCGGCACAACCCCGCCTCGCGCGAACGAATGGAATTACATCCAATTTTACTACAGCAACTGCAACGAGAGCATCATGAGGTACTGTGTCGTGCGGTACGGCGGCTCAGGCGGATGGGGCAACCTGTATTGCGATCATTCGAACCCGCCCATCCGCAACTGCCGGGTGGAGAAGAGCAGCAACTATGGCATAGCCTGCAACAACGGGAGCCCGGAGATCTCGGGTAACACTCTCCGGGATAATCTCTCGTATCCGGTTTACATCTATCAAGGAGCCTATCCGCAATATCTGGCGGCGAACCTTTTTGCTGGCAACTGGAGGAACGCGGTTGGTACCGCCGGTAACAAGCCCACCGGAACAGGTGTCTGGCATGATCCGGGATATCCATACGTGATTACGGATAACCCCGACATCAACGGGACGTTAACGATTGACCCCGGTGTCATTGTGAAATTCGAGAAGGACCGGCATTTTTCGGCATTCGCAAAGTTCTCCGCCGTAGGCACCCCGCAGGACAGCATCGTCTTCACCTCAATTTACGACGATGCCTATGGTGGAGATACGGATAATGGCACCACTCCGCCACACCTCAATGAGTGGGATAGCGTCCATCTCTATGGAACCGGTGCGAATGAGAGTGTCATGAAGTTCTGCATCCTGCGATACTGTGGACACAATAATCTGGGCTCCCTGCATTTGGAAGGTTCTAACCCCACAATTCAGAACATTCGGATCGAGAAGAGCGTGACTTACGGGATCTATTGCAGCAATTCAAGTGCGAAGCTGCGCTTCAACTCTCTGTTGGGAGACACAACCTGGTGCGGAGTGTATAATGCGACCACCAGCATGACGATCGACGCCGACAGCAACTGGTGGGGCGCCGATAACGGCCCGTATGATCCATCCTCTATCGCCCCGCATTACAATCCACATGGCAAGGGTTGCCGCGTCAGTAACTATGTTCACTACATCCCCTGGCTCTCGGGTCTCAACCCGACCGCGACCATTTACCCTGGCTCGATAGATGAGGATGTACTTGTCGGCAGCACCAAGCAGATCAACTTCCTGCTGGTGAGAAACGACGGAGTAGCCGCACTTGCCTATACCGTTCACGAGGCCAACTACTTCGCCCAGGCTCTCGAGAATTCAGCGAAGCTGAGCGGCAAGGACCGCGAACGGATAATGCAATCCGCCATGGCCGATATCCCCTGGATGTCCCTCTCGCCCACTTCGGGAGAGCTCGCCCAGGGCCAAAGCGTTACGGCTACCCTCACCTTCAATGCTTCGGGTTTGTCGGAAGGAACCTATCACGCGTATCTCGTGATAACGAGCAACGACCCCGAGCACGATTACGCGGTGATCGCGATAACCATGAACGTCGGGTACTTGTTCGCCAGGTTCCCCTCTGAAGACTATTCCGTGCTGAGGGGCAACAAATATGAGATCTGCTGGTCGGCCTATAGGGGGGACTACATGGCGGACACCCTGCATACAATCTCGATATACCTATCGAGTGACAATGGCAGGAACTACAACACGCTTATCGCGAGCAATATCCCGCCCAATAGATCGGATTATTCGTGGAACGTGCAGCAGTCGGTAGCGGATTCCTGCAAGATAATGATAAGAGGCTACTATACGGGAGGCGTCGTACGATCCGGCTATTCCGATGAAATATTTAGAATCATCGACAACCTGCCAACGGATGTCCCCGAGCCTGAGACACCCAGGAGCATCGTGCTGCAGCAGAACTATCCCAATCCCTTCAACCCTATCACGAACATCACTTTCTTCCTGCCCGAGAGGACGCACGTCCAGCTCGAGATCTACACGGCCGAGGGCAGAAAGGTCGCAACCCTGCTGAACAACGATCAATCTGCAGGCTGGCATAATCTGAGATGGAACGGCTCCGAGAAGAACGGGGCCTCTGCTACAAGCGGGATATATTTCCTGCGACTGGAGACCGGGAGCAAGCTCCTGACCAAGAAGATGATCTTGCTACGGTAGCTTCAGTTTCTATTGGGTAGTTTCGTTCTTGGAAGCCCGGCCGCTGAGCGTAAGAGAGACTCGGCGGCCGGGTTTTCTATAGCGTTTGTCGGTCGCGGGAAACCGAATATGAAGTTCTCGCCAACCTTGTCGCGCGCTTGTAGCTTGAACGGACGGACCTCGGGCATATTGATGACTTCGCCGAGTATCTGCACCTGCTTCCGTTCGAGGGGCTCCGTGGAAGACTGATAGATCAACATGCCGCCTTCGGGTTAGGTGCGAAGTTTATCCCCCAATTACCCGAACATCAGAGTAGAATCATCCCGGATGACAATATGGAGCGGAGGTCTGCAATGACCGACATTCGAAGAATCAGGAAGATACTCAAGAGCAAGCCCACGCTCGAGGGCGCGGGCGTCCATCTCAAGCGCGCGTTCGGCTGGCACCACGTTCCCGAGCTCGACCCGTTCCTCCTCCTCGATGACTTTCACTCGGCTCGGCCCGAGGACTACCTCGCGGGCTTCCCGTGGCATCCCCACCGCGGCATCGAGACAATCACATACGTCATCGAAGGGAAAGTCGAGCACGGCGACA
>Ga0326726_10001104_pt1 | contig 24908 bp, 20 predicted proteins | sample MHFenrmetagenome_2_FD_207603 | JGI IMG/M metagenome (GOLD analysis project Ga0326726, IMG submission 207603) | Lab enriched peat soil microbial communities from Michigan Hollow, Ithaca, NY, United States - MHF15MN | ecosystem: Environmental > Terrestrial > Soil > Wetlands > Peat | place: USA... | reverse complement strand
CGCGCGAGCAGCTCCTTCGCGTTGTGGAAGAAATACAGCGCAAAGTCGAAGATGCCGCCGGCGACGGGCTTGCCGTCCACGGCGACGTGCTTCTCGTCGAGATGCCAGCCGCGCGGGCGCGGGAGCAGCACCGCGGTCTTGTCGTTCAGGCGGTATTGCTTGCCGCCCTGCTCCAGGGTGATCGTGCGCCGCACTGCGTCGCGCAGGTTGATCTGGCCGTCGACCATGTTGTGCCAGGTCGGGCAATTGGCGTCCTCGAAATCCGCCATGAAGGTCGAGGCGCCGCAGTTGAGCGCGTTGATCACCATCTTGCGGTCGGTCGGGCCGGTGATCTCGACGCGCCGGTCGAGCATGTCCTTGGGTTGCGTGGCGACTTGCCACTGCGCGCTGCGGAGGCTCGCGGTCTCGGCGAGAAAGTCTGGCAGCTTGCCCGCGTCGAACTCCTTCTGCCGCGCGGCGCGGCGCGCGAGCAGTTCCTGGCGGCGCGTTTCGAACTTGCGGTGCAGGCCGGCGACGAAAACAAGCGCTTCCGGAGTCAGGATCTGCGCGTACTCGGGCGTGATGCGTCCGGAGATGGAAACACCCTTGGGAAGCGGACTCGACATTTGCATCGCAGCATTCTATGCACCGTAATGTGGCGCCGCAACATGAAAAGGCGCTCTTATGGGTGTAGGCTGTTTTTCGATTGGCGGCGTAGCGTTTCACATCGTGAGATAAACGGGAACCGAGGTATCCGCATGGCGACCACCTACAAGATTCTCATCATGGGAGCGTCGTACGGATCGCTCCTCGCGACGAAGCTCTTGCTGGCCGGGCACAACGTCAGGCTCGTCTGCCTCCCCGCCGAGGCCGAGCTGATCAACAAGGAAGGCGCGCGCGTGCGCCTGCCCGTCAAGGGCAGGGAGGGCTTGGTCGAAGTCGATTCGCGCAGGCTCCCCGGGAAGCTATCCGCCGGCGGGACTGCGGGGGTCAACCCCGCGGACTACGACCTCGTCGCGCTCGCCATGCAGGAGCCGCAGTACCGCGTGGCCGGCGTGCGCGAGCTGCTCGACGCCGTCGCGAGATCGCGAGTGCCATGCATGTCGATCATGAACATGCCGCCCTTGCCCTACCTCGCGCGCATCCCGGGCGTGTCGGTCGACGCTTGCAGATCTTGCTATACGGATCCCACGGTGTGGGACGGATTCGATCCGAAGTTCATGACGCTGTGCAGCCCCGATCCACAGGCCTTCCGGCCGCCGGAAGAGAAAGTCAACGTGCTGCAGGTGCGGCTGCCGACCAATTTCAAATCGGCCCGCTTCGACTCCGAGGCGCACACCGCGGTCCTTCGCCGGCTGGAGTCCGATATCGAGGCGGCGCGCTTCGACACCGGAGCGGGAAGGATCGAGCTGCCCGTGAAGCTCAAGGTGCACGACTCTGTCTTCGTGCCGCTCGCGAAGTGGGCGATGCTGGTGGCCGGCAACTATCGCTGCGTCACCAAGGGCGGGGTGCGCTCGATCAAGGAAGCCGTGCACACCGACCTCGAGGCGTCGCGCGCGGTCTACCAGTGGGTAGTCAAGCTGTGCATGGCGCTGGGCGCGCAGGAGAAGGACCTCGTGCCCTTCGAGAAGTACGCCGCCGCGGCGCAGGGGCTCGCCAGCCCCTCGTCTGCCGCGCGCGCGCTCTACGGCGGCGCACCCTACATCGAGCGCGTGGATCGCTTGGTGCAGACCATCGCGGCGCAAAAGGGCATGCGCTCCGCCGTGCTCGATGAGGTCGTCGCGCTGGTGGACGCGCGCCTCGAGCAGAACCGTCGCGCGGCAGCGTAGAAAGAATCGAGGTCAGGGCCGAATTTCTCTTGCGAGCGGAAATTCGGCCCTGACCCCGATTTCCCGGCGCCGGCTCAGTCCTTGGCGTCTCCTTCTATCCCCAGCTCCTGGATCTTGCGCGTGATGGTGTTGCGGCCCATGCCGAGGAGGTTGGCCGCCTCGATGCGCCGGCCACCGGTGCGCGCCAGCGCTCTGCTGATCAACGTGCGCTCGAACTGACGGCCGAGGGCGTCCAGAATCCCGGTCTCGCCGCGCGTCAGCCGCCGCTCTGCTTCCTGCTCGAGCGCAGCCACCCAGTCGGTAGCAGTGGCGGACCCGCCGAGCTCGCGAAATTCCGCGGGCAGGTCGCCCACCTCGACCACCTGGCCTGGGGCCATCACCGTGAGCCAGTGGCACAGGTTTTCCAGCTGGCGCACGTTGCCGGGAAGGTCGAGCCGCGACAGGTGCTCGAGCGCAGCGTCCGACAGGCGTTTGGGTTCGACGCCGAGCTGGGTGGCGCTGCGCGCGAGGAAATGCTTCGCGAGCAGCGGGATGTCCTCCCGCCTCTCGTTCAGGGACGGCAGCCGGATGCGGATCACGTTGAGGCGGTGGTACAGGTCCTCGCGGAAGGTGCCTTCGCGCACGCGGCTTTCGAGGTTCTGGTGCGTGGCGGCGATGACGCGCACATTGGCCTTGATCTGCTGGTGGCCGCCGACGCGGTAGAAGGTATTGTCCGAGAGCACGCGCAGCAGCCGGGTCTGTAGCTCCGCCGGCATGTCGCCGATCTCGTCGAGGAACAGCGTGCCGCCCTCTGCCTGCTCGAAGCGCCCTCGGCGCTGCTGCTGCGCGCCCGTGAATGCGCCGCGCTCGTGGCCGAACAACTCCGACTCGAGCAGGTCCTTGGGCATCGCTGCGGTGTTGATGGCGACGAAGGGGCGCGACGCACGCGCACTATGACGGTGCAAAGCGCGCGCGACGAGCTCCTTCCCGGTCCCCGATTCGCCCGTGATCAGAACGGTCGCGCTCGATTGCGACAGGCGGCCGATCGCGCGGAAGACTTCCTGCATCGCCGGCGCCTGGCCGAGGATTTCCGGCGCCTCGGCGAGCGGCTCCGCAGCGCCCGTGTCGCGCTGGCTCTCGTCCAGGGCGCGCCTGATCAGATCCACCGCCTGATCCACGTCGAATGGCTTGGGCAGGTACTCGTAAGCGCCGCCCTGGAACGCCGCAACCGCCGACTCGAGGTCCGAGTAGGCGGTCATGACGATGACCGGTACCGCGGGATGCTTTTCCTTCACCGTATGCAGTAGCTCGAGGCCCGAGGGGCCCGGCATGCGGATGTCGGAAACCAGCACTTGTGGGGGGCCGGCGCGCAGCGCGTCCAGCGCCTCCTGCGCCGAGGAAAAGGAACTGTAGGCGATGCCTTCGCGCCCGAGCGCCTTCTCGAATACCCAGCGGATGGAGCGGTCGTCGTCGACGATCCAGACCGGTTTCATGCCAGCGGCAAGACGATCCTGAACACGGTGCGGCCGGGGCGGCTGTCGCACTCGATCACGCCCCGGTGGTAGTGGATGAAGGTCTGCGCGAGCGAAAGTCCCAGCCCGCTGCCGCCGTCCCGCCCCGAAACCAGGGGATTGAAAATCCTTTCCCGGATGTCCTCGGGGACACCGGGCCCTTCGTCGATCACTTGCAATTCTAGTGCCAGCTTGTGACGCTGCCGCAACAGCGTGACCTGGCGGATCGCACGCGTGCGCAAGATGATCCTCCCGGGCTTGTCCACGGCGCCGCGCGAGGAGGTGAGCGCCTGTGCCGCATTGCGCACCACATTCAGCACGGCCTGGATGAGCTGCTCCTTGTCCCCGACGAGGTCCGGCAGGCTCGGGTCATAGTCGCGCTCGATGACGATGCCCTTCGAGAACTCGGCGAGCACTAGGCTCCTCACGCGCTCCAGTACCTCGTGGATGCCGAGCGGAGCGAGCCGCGGGGCGCGATGTGGCGTCAGCAGCCGGTCCATGAGGGCTTGCAGGCGGTCCGCCTCCTTGATGATCACCTGCGTGTATTCGCGCAGCTCCGCGCGGTCAAGCTCGCGCTCGAGGAGCTGCGCCGAGCCGCGCAAGCCCCCAAGCGGATTCTTGATCTCGTGCGCGAGGTTGCGGATCAGCTCGCGGTTGGCCTGCTCCTCGCCAATCGCGCGCTCCTCGCGCGCCAGGCGCAGTTGCTGCTCGATGGGGCGCAGCTCCGCGAGTAGCGGTGCTTCCGGCACGTCGATGCGCGTCAGGGTGCAGGAAAGCGGCAGCGGCTCGCGGCCGGAACGCAGGTAGTCCACGTTCTGCGCCGTGTAGTCCCAGTGCGTGGCCAGCGCCTCCGACAGCGCCTTCTCCAGGGCGGCACTATCGGCGAACAGTGGCAGGAACGGCTGACCGATGAGGCTCTTGGCAGGGGCGCCAAGCAGGTTCTCGGCGGCCTGGTTGGCGTAGCGCACGATGAAGCGCTCATCGAGCGCGACCACGGCGGTCGCCAAGTACCCCAGGCCAGCGAAGTTGGCGGCCATGCGAGGGAGCCTCTGGCTTACTCCCGCGTGCGCGACGGTGGCGATCTTCGTGCAGGGCGAGACAGCGGCCGCCGCCGTGTGCTGGACGCCCACAAGGCGGCCGATGGCGATGCCATGCGCGAACCCCGCAGGCGCTTCGCGCCTGCGGGCGTCGCGGGACCCCGGGAGGAGCGCAGCCGCAAGCGGCTGCGCTGTTCGACCCCGTCCCTCCAGGCGGCGAGGCCGCGAGGCGAGGGTTCAAGGCAAAGGGCGCGCCGCCTCCGGGTTGCGGCCGGAAGTCGTGGCGACGACGTGAGCTCCATTGCGATGACACGGGCGCCGGCGTTGTTACTCGGCCTTGCGATATCGACATATCGCCGCGGCCTCGCGCCTGGCCGGCGCCACGTTCCGGCCGCAACGCGCCATCGCGCGAGTAAGCCAGAGGCTCCCTGGGCCGTAGAGCTCACCGGTTCAGATTGGCGAGCTCGCGCTTCAGCGATTCGACGTTCTTCCCGTGAAGCTCGACTTTGTCCTTGTAGGGCTGCAGGCGTTCGAGAACGCGGGCGTAATTGCGCTCGTCGCCGAAGCGCACCGCTTCCTGCTCGTTGAGATCCTTTTGTGCCTGCGCCAGCAGTTTCTCCTCCTGCGCCAGCTCGCTCTCCAGGATGTCGCGCTGCCGCGCCTTGGCGTTGGCACGTGCATTCGCGTCTTCCTTGGGAAAACTCGTCGGCGGCTTCGCGCCGGGCTTGGCGCTCGGCGTCACGGCCGGGACGACCTGGACGCGCGACTGCTGCACCACCCTGCAGGTCTTGCCGACGGTGTCTTCCTTTAGATTGGTCACGCTGGTGCGGCCTTCCTTGTCCCGGCAGCTCCAGATCGTGACCTCCTGCTGCGCCTGCGCCAATCCCGCCGCAAGCGAAAGGCAAAGCCCCGAGATCGCAAAAAACCAGCGCATGATCAAAAACATACCAGAAAAAGTGAGGGGACGGGCGAAGCCGTCCCCTCTTTAACACGGTCGCAGGAATCCGGTTTACGACGAGTAGTACATGTCGAATTCGACCGGGTGCGTGGTCATGCGGAAGCGCGTCAGTTCCTCTTCCTTGAGCGCCATGTAGGACTCGAGGAAATCCTCGGAGAACACGCCGCCCTTGGTGAGGAAGGCGTGGTCCTTCTCGAGGTTCGCGAGCGCTTGTTCCAGCGACGCGCACACGTGCGGCACCTTGGCGGCCTCTTCCGGCGGCAGGTCGTACATGTTCTTGTCGATCGGATCGCCCGGGTGGACCTTGTTCTGCACGCCGTCCAGCCCTGCCATCAGCATCGCGGCGAACGCGAGGTAAGCGTTGGCGGTCGGATCCGGGAAACGCACCTCGACGCGCCGCGCCTTCGGGTTCGACACGTAGGGAATGCGGCAAGAGGCCGAGCGGTTCTTCGCCGAGTAGGCAAGGTTGATCGGCGCCTCGAATCCCGGCACCAGGCGCTTGTAGCTGTTGGTGCCCGGGTTGGTGATGGCATTCAGCGCCTTGGCGTGCTTGATGATGCCGCCGATGTAGTACAGCGCAAACTCCGAGAGGCCCGAGTAGCCATTGCCGGCGAACAGGTTCTGGCCACCCTTCCACACCGACTGATGCACGTGCATGCCCGAACCGTTGTCGCCGACGACCGGCTTGGGCATGAAGGTCGCGGTCTTACCGTAGGAGGCGGCCACGTTCCACACCGTGTACTTGAGAATCTGCATCCAGTCGGCGCGCTTCACCAGGCTCTCGAACTTCGTGCCGATCTCGCACTGGCCGGCTGCCGCCACCTCGTGGTGGTGCACCTCGACTTCGACGCCCTGCTGCTCCAGCGCGAGCGCCATGGCGTTGCGGATGTCCATCAGCGTGTCCTGCGGCGGCACCGGGAAATAGCCGCCTTTCACCGGCGCGCGGTGGCCCATGTTGCCCGACTCATAGTCGATGCCGGTTGACCAGGGCGCCTCCTCCGACTTGATCTTCACAAAGCAGCCGGACATGTCCACGTTCCAGGTGACGCCATCGAAGATGAAGAACTCGGGCTCGGGGCCGAAGTAGGCGACATCACCCAATCCGGTGGACTTGAGGTAGGCCTCGGCGCGCCGGGCGATGCCGCGCGGGCAGCGGTCGTAGGGCTTGCCGTCGGTCGGCTCGTAGACGTCGCAATTGATGTTGAGGACTGCCTCGTCCGCGAACGGATCCATGCGCGCGGTGTTCGGGTCCGGCATCAGCAGCATGTCGGAGGCCTGGATGCCCTTCCATCCGGCGATGGAGGAGCCGTCGAATGCGTGGCCGGCCTCGAACTTTTCCTTCGTGAAGTGCCGGATCGGCACCTGCACGTGCTGCTCCTTGCCGCGCGTATCGGTGAAGCGGAAGTCGACGAACTTGACCTCCTTTTCCTTTGCCATCTTCAAGACGTCATCAGCCGTCATGGCCATCTTCGAATCTCCTGAGTGTGTGCCGGATCAGTTGGGTGCAAATGAGGATTGCGGCCGCTCCCGGCGGCCGGACGCGTCGGATGGAGCAGGTTCCATGCCACGAGACGGTCTCCCCAACTCCGTCTCTCCCGCGATTGACGGCGGGAATTCTAATTCAACAATTGGCACGATGCTGGTGCATTTCTGGCGGCGAGGCACCGGATTGGTGCCCGGAATGCACCGGCTTTGTCGTCCCTATAATCTGCGGCAGTCGTGACGACCTCGCCGGACATCGCTGCAATCAAGAAGGCCGCCGCCGAGCGGGCCAGGCAATCGGGCCTTCCCTATGCCGGCGCGCTCACCCCGGCGGAGGCGCAAATGCTCCTCGAGGCGGGCGCGCAGCTCGTCGACGTGCGCACCAAGCCGGAATTGGTCTATGTGGGGTACGTGCCGGGCTCGGTTCTCGTCGAGTGGCAGACCTACCCGGGAAATGCGCCCAACCCGGATTTCCTTGTCCAGCTCTCGGAGGTGGCCAAGCGCGACGACACGCTCATGTTCCTGTGCCGCTCCGGCGTCAGATCGCATTTCGCGGCCGCGGCAGCCACCCAGGCTGGATGGGGCGACTGCTACAACGTGCTCGAAGGCTTCGAGGGCAACAAGGACGCCGCGCAGCACCGCAACACCGTGGGCGGCTGGCGCAAGGCGGGCTTGCCTTGGGTGCAGGGTTAGGCCGCGCTCCAGTGCACGAGCCCGCTGTAGGCGGTGGAGAGCACCACGATGCCGAAGGCGATGCGATACCACGCGAACGGCCTGAAGTCGTGCGTGGCGACGTAGCGCACCAGCCAGCGGATGACGACGAACGCCGAGACGAACGAGGCCGCGAGGCCCACGGCGAGCATGCCGAGATCGTCCGCTGAAAAGAGGTTGCGGTTCTTCCAAAGGTCATAGGCGCCGGCCGCCACCAGCGTCGGCACCGCGAGAAAGAACGAGAACTCAGTGGCCGCGCGGCGCGAGAGCCCGAACAGCATCCCGCCGATGATGGTCGCGCCCGAGCGCGAAGTACCCGGGATCAGCGCGAAGCACTGCGCGATGCCGACCTTCAGGGCATCGAGCCAGGTCATTACACGCGTGTCATCCACCCGGGGCGCGAATTGCCTGCGCTCGACGAGCAGGATCACGATTCCGCCCACGATGAACGCGAGCGCGACGGGAACGGCGTGGAACAGGTACGCCTTGATGTATTTCGCGAAGAGCAAGCCCAGCACCGCCGCCGGCACGAAGGCCACGGCGAGATTGCGCCAAAGGTCCAAGTCCACCCTGAAGAACCGCGTGCGGTACTCCCACACCACCGCGAGCATCGCGCCGGTCTGGATCGCGACGTAGAACACCCCGGCGCGCTCGCCTTGTTGGCCAAGCAGGTCCCCCGCGAGGATCAGGTGCCCCGTGCTCGACACCGGCAGGAATTCGGTGAGGCCCTCGACGATGCCGAGGATCACCGCTTGCAGCAGGCCAGCGTCCATGCGCTCAATTTACCTTCTGCTCGAGAAACGCGCGGATCGATGTCCAGTAAATTGGGTGCGCATCGACCGTGTTGTGCCCCGCCTGTGCGAGCAGGACCTTGCGCTTGGGACCACCCCAGGCGTCGCAAAGGCGCTCGCCGTGGACCGCGGGGATCACCTCGTCGCGCTCCGCAATGAGGCAAAGCAGGGGCGTCTTCATCTGCGGCGCTCGGGCAATCGAGTCGAAGCGGTGCTTGAGCATCCAATCTACCGGCAGGTACCAGTAATGGCGTTTCGCGACCGCAGCGAGGCTGTCGAAGGGCGTCACCAGGATCAGCCCGGCGAGCGGCCGCTCGGCGGCGAGCGCCACGGCGACGCCGCTACCCAGGCTGCGCCCGAAGCCGTAGACGCGCTCGGGGTCCGCGGCCAACTGCTTCACTGCGTGGTCGTAGAGCGCGATCGCATCCGCTACGAGCGCCTTCTCCGACGGAGCGCCTGCGCTTTGCCCGTAACCGCGGTAGTCCAACAGCAACCATGAGGCGCCCCGCGCATTGGCTTGCACGGCCTCGATCATCCAGGACACTTCCTCGGCATTGCCGCCGAAGTAGAGCATCAGGGGCGCGCCGGACTTGAGGTGCCAGGCGTGGACGCGGGTACCGTCTGCGGCGGCAAGGAAGACTTCTGCCACCGCCGGGTAAAGCCGTGCAATTTCCGCGCGCCTGCCCTCGGCAATCGGCTGGCGGTAGAAGATCAGCGCGTCCTGCGCAAGGTAGACGATGAGCGGTAGACCGACCGCGACGGCGAGACCGACCTTGAGGATCGAGCCGATCAGGTCTTGTGGTATAGCTCGCCGCCCTTGTTCACGAACTCGACCGACTTCTCCTTCATCCCCTGCTCGACGTAGTCGCGCACGTCCTGCGTGATCTTCATCGAGCAGAAGTGCGGCCCGCACATGGAGCAGAAATGCGCCACCTTCATGCTGTCCTTGGGCAGCGTCTCGTCGTGGAAGTCCTTGGCGGTGTCGGGGTCGAGGCCAAGGTTGAACTGGTCCTCCCAGCGGAATTCGAAGCGCGCCTTGGAGATGGCGTTGTCGCGGATCTGCGCCCCCGGATGGCCCTTGGCGAGGTCGGCCGCGTGCGCGGCGATCTTGTAGGCCATGATGCCGTCCTTCACGTCCTTCTTGTTCGGCAGCCCGAGGTGCTCCTTGGGCGTCACGTAGCAGAGCATCGCCGTGCCGTACCAGCCGATCTGCGCCGCGCCGATGGCGCTGGTGATGTGGTCGTAGCCTGGTGCGATGTCGGTGGTGAGCGGTCCCAGCGTGTAAAAAGGCGCCTCGTGGCACTCCTTCAGCTGGATGTCCATGTTCTCCTTGATGAGCTGCATGGGAACGTGGCCGGGCCCCTCGATCATCACCTGCACGTCGTGCTTCCAGGCGATCTGCGTGAGCTCGCCAAGGGTCCGCAGCTCGGAGAGCTGCGCCTCGTCGTTGGCGTCGTAGCCCGAGCCCGGACGCAGGCCGTCGCCCAGGCTGAAGCTCACGTCGTACGCCTTCATGATCTCGCAGATGTCTTCGAAATGCGTGTAGAGGAAGCTCTCCTTGTGGTGCGCGAGGCACCACTTCGCCATGATCGAGCCGCCGCGAGAGACGATGCCGGTCATCCTTTTCGCGGTGAGCGGCACGTAGCGCAAGAGCACCCCGGCGTGGATGGTGAAATAGTCCACTCCCTGCTCCGCCTGCTCGATCAGCGTGTCGCGGTAGATTTCCCAGCTCAGTTCTTCCGCCTTGCCGTCCACCTTCTCGAGCGCCTGGTAAATCGGCACCGTGCCGATCGGCACCGGCGCATTGCGGACGATCCACTCGCGCGTCTCATGGATGTGCTTGCCGGTGGAGAGGTCCATCACCGTGTCCGCGCCCCAGCGGATCGCCCAGGTCATCTTCTCCACTTCCTCGCCGATGCCCGAGGAGACGGCGGAATTGCCGATGTTGGCGTTCACTTTCACCAGGAAGTTCCGACCGATGATCATCGGCTCGGATTCCGGGTGGTTGATGTTGGCCGGGATGATGGCGCGCCCGCGCGCCACCTCGCCGCGCACGAATTCGGGCGTGATGCACTCCGGGATCGACGCGCCAAAGCTCTCGCCGCGATGCTGCTTGACGAGGAGCTCGAGCATCTTTTCCCCGGTCTTGCCGCCGGCCTGCAAGCTCTCGACGTATTGCTCGCGCTGCAGGTTCTCGCGGATCGCGATGAACTCCATCTCGGGGGTGACGATGCCCCTGCGGGCATAGTGCAGTTGCGTGGCGTTTGCGCCGCGCTTCGCCCGGCGCTGGGCGCGCGTCAGATTGAAGCGCAGTTCCGCGAGCTTCGGGTCGTTGAGGCGCTCGATGCCATAGCGCGACGAGGGACCCGCGAGCACCTCTGTGTCGCCGCGCTCCTCGATCCACCGCTGGCGCAGCGGCACGAGCCCCGAACGGATGTCGATGCGCGCCGCTGGATCGGAGTAAGGCCCGGAGCAGTCGTAGACGAAGATCGGCGGGTTCCTCTCGCCGCCGAACATGGTCGGCGTGTCGGCCTGGGCGACCTCGCGCATCGGCACGCGGATGTCCGGGCGCGAGCCCTCGACGTAGAGCTTGCGCGAGTTGGGCAGCGGCTTCACCGCCGCGTCGTCGACGTGCGCGGTGGCGGCGAGGAACTTGGGATTGGCGTTCATAGCGCTTCCTTCGGCGGGATTACCCGCATCAGGTTCAAAGGGACTCTCTCACCCGCGCCGGACCCTCCGGCGCAGGACCCCTGCGTAGCCAATAGTTTGCTCTGCTTGACCTTTTTGCAGTGCGCCATTATATTACTGACTGTTCAGTTATTTCTAATTTGGCATGTCATCTCCCGCCAACGCGAAGTCGGAGCCCCGCTGGACGCGCCGCAAGGAAGCGCGGCCCGAGGAGATCACCGCTGCGGCGCTCGAGCTGTTCGTCGAGCGCGGCTTCGCGGCGACGCGCCTCGAGGACGTCGCCGCGCGCGCTGGCGTTTCGAAGGGCACGGTGTACCTGTACTTCGCCAACAAGGAAGAACTGTTCAAGGCGGTGGTACGCGAGGGCCTCGTCTCGCCGATTGCCGAGATGAAGGGGTTCCTCCAGCAGTTTCAGGGCAGCAGCTTCGAGCTGCTGCGCATGCTGATCCTCGGCTGGTGGGAAAAGGTCGGAGCGACGCGCATCTCCGGCATCCCCAAGCTCTTGTGCGGCGAGTCGGGGAATTTCCCGGAGCTCGTTCGGTTCTACCTGGCCGAAGTGGTCGAGCCGGGGCACGCCGTACTCACCGCGATCGTGAAGCGGGGCATCGCCCGGGGTGAATTCCGCAAGGTGGATGCGGAGCAGACCGCGCTGCTCATCGCGGCGCCGCTGCTGCAGATGATGGTGTGGCGCAGCGCGCTCGAGCCCCAATCGAGCTACAAGATCGACCCGATGCGCTATCTCGAAACGCACCTCGACATGCTCAGTCAGAGCCTGCGCGCGGAAACGGAGTGATGCCATGACCCGCAGGATCAAGCTGCTGGTGGCCCTCGGCGCGGTCTGCGTCGTCGCCGTCGCCGGTTACGCCGGCGTGAAGCGCAAGTCCCCCGAGGCCAAGCCGCCATCGCAGGCGGTGATCGAATTCACCACGCAGGACCTGTATATCGTCGAGCCGCGTGTGCTGGAGCGCACGCTGCCGCTCACCGGTTCGCTCACGCCGTACACCGAGGCGACCATGAAGGCCAAGGTCGCCGGCGAACTCGTTGTCGTGCCGGTACGCGAAGGCGAGCCGGTCAAGCGGGGCCAAATGCTGGCGCGCATCGACCAGACCGAGGTGCAGGCGCGCGTCGCCGCGCGCCGCGCCGACGTCAGCGCGGCGCGCGCGCAGCTCGACTGGGCGGGGAAGAACCGCACCACGCAAAAGGCCCTGTTGGAGAAGGGCTTCATCGCGCAGACCGCCTACGACAACGTGCAGAGCAACTACGACGTCGCCGTCGCGCGCTTGCGCGCCGCGGAGGCCGAGCTCGTGGTCGCGCAGAAGGCGCTCGGCGACTCGGTGCTGCTGGCGCCCTTCGACGGCATCGTCTCGCTGCGCCACGCGCAGGCCGGCGAGCGCGTCGCGCTCGACGCCAAGGTGGTCACGGTCGTCGACCTGTCGCGCCTGCAGCTGGAGGCCGCGGTGCCCGCGACCGAGATCGGCAGGTTGCGGGTCGGACAGCCGGTAGCGTTCCGCGTCGACGGCTTCGGCGAACAGAGCTTCGCCGGGCGCATCGACCGCATCAGCCCGGCCACGGTGTCGGGCTCGCGCTCGATCAACGTCTATGCGGTCATCGACAACCCGCAGGGCGTGCTGCGCGCGGGACTGTTCGCGCAGGGCGCGGTGAGCCTGGAGCGCATCGAAGGCGCGCTTGTCGTGCCGGCAAGCTCGGTGCGCGAGGAAATCGGCAGGAACTCCGTGTACGCCCTGGTTGACGGCGCCGTGCGGCGCCGCGTCGTGACGATCGGCCCAGCGGACGCCGCCGACCGCGTGCAGGTGCTCGATGGGCTCGCGCCCGGCGATCGCATCGTGCGCGCCAACCTGGGCACGCTGCGCGAAGGCACCATGGCGCGGCTCGCCGGCCCGCAGCCCGAAGCCTCGCGCTAGCGACGCGCCGCAACCATGTGGTTCACGCGCGTCAGCATCGGCAACCCGGTATTCGCGACCATGATGATGGCCGCGCTCCTCGTGCTGGGCGTGTTCTCCTACTCGCGGCTGCCGGTGGAGCAGTTCCCGGACGTGAGCTTCCCGGTGGTGGTGGTGGACACCGAGTACCCCGGCGCCTCGCCTGAGAACGTCGAGGAGGAGGTGACGCGCAAGATCGAGGAATCGGTCAATACCGTGAGCGGCATCAAGACGCTGTCCTCGCGCTCCTACGAGGGCCGCTCGGTGGTGATCGTCGAGTTCGACCTGACGGTGGAGCCCAAGCTCGCCGCGCAGGACGTGCGCGAGAAGGTGGCGCTGGTGCGCTCGACGTTCCGCGACGAGATCAAGGAGCCGAAGGTGAGCCGCTTCAACCCGGACGACTTCCCCATTGTCTCGGTGGCGGTGGTTTCCGCCTCGCAGGGCCTGCGCGAGCTCACCACGCTCGCCGACCAGGTGGTGAAGAAGCGCCTCGAGAACGTCGGCGGCGTCGGCCAGGCGACGCTGGTGGGCGGCGTGAAGCGCGAGATCAAGGTGTACCTGAACCTCGAGGCGCTGGAAGCGCAGAAGGTGGGCGCTGACCAGGTGATCCAGGCGCTGCGCACCGAGAACCAGGAGCTGCCTGCCGGCGCGATCACCAGCGCGAGCCAGGAGCGCATCGTGCAGATCAAGGCGCGGCTCAATTCACCGCAGGACTTCCGGAACCTGATCGTCGCGCGGCGCGGCGGCAAGCCGGTGACCCTCGGCCAGGTGGCCGAGATCGAGGACGGCCAGCAGGAGGAAGAAAGCATCGCGCTGATCAATGGGCAGAGGGCGCTATCCATCGACGTGGTGAAGGCGCAGGGCGAGAACACCATCGCGGTGGTGGACGGCGTGCGGCGCGCGGTGCGCGAGATGCAGGGGCTGCTGCCCTCCGACGTGAAGCTCGACATCGTGCGCGATGCCTCCGTCGGCATCCGCAACTCGGTGACGGACGTGCGCACCACCCTGATCGAGGGGGCAGCGCTCACCATCGCCATCGTGTTCCTGTTCCTCGCCTCTTGGAGGAGCACGGTGATCACCGGGCTCACGCTGCCGATCGCGCTGATCGGCAGCTTCCTGTTCATGTACGCGCTCGGGTTCACCCTCAACGTGCTCACGCTGATGGCGCTCTCGCTCTCGGTGGGCCTCTTGATCGACGACGCCATCGTGGTGCGCGAGAACATCGTGCGCCACGTCGCCATGGGCAAGGACCACCACACCGCGGCGCTCGAGGCGACCCAGGAGATCGGCCTCGCGGTGCTCGCGACCACCTTTTCGATCGTCGCCGTGTTCCTGCCAGTGGGCTTCATGGGCGGCATCGTCGGGCGGTTCTTCCATCAGTTCGGCCTGACGGTCGTCTCGGCGGTGCTGATCTCGATGTTCGTGTCGTTCACGCTCGACCCGATGCTCTCCTCCATCTGGCACGACCCCGAGGCCGAGGGACGCTTCGGCAAGGGTCCGCTGGGCAGGCTGCTCGCCTGGTTCCACCGCTTGATGGTGCGCCTCTCGGCGGGGTACGAGCGCGTGCTGGGCTGGAGCCTCGCGCACCGCAAGACGGTGCTCGCCATTGCCGCAGCGAGCTTCCTCGCCAGCTTTCCGCTCATGAGATTCCTCGGCTCGGAGTTCGTGCCCGAGCCCGATCTCTCGGAGCTGCAGGTGCAGTTCAAGACCCCGGTCGGCTCTTCGCTCGCGCTCACGCAATCCAAGGCCGCGCAGGCGGAAGCCGCGCTGCGCGAGTTTCCCGAGGTGAAATACACCTATGCCACGGTCAACACCGGCACGGTGCTGGGCAAGCACCGCGTCAACATCTTCGTGCAGTTGGTGCCGAGGCACGAGCGCGCGCGCTCGCAGAACGCGCTCACCCGGCCGATACGCGAGCGGCTCGCGCGCATCGCGGGCATCGAGCTGACGCAGATCGGCGCCTACAAGGCGGTTTCCAGCGGCAAGCCCCTGCAGGTGTCGATCCTCGGCCAGGACCGGGCGGTGCTGGCGAGCCTGTCGCAGCAGGTGATGGCGGCGGTGCGCGAGGTGCGGGGAGCGGTGGACATCGAATCGAGCGACGAGGCGCCCAAGCCCCAGTTCTCCGTGGTGCTCAAGCGCGAGCTGGCGAGCGACCTGGGCATCGGCGTGGCGCAGCTGGCCGCAACGCTGCGCCCGCTGCTCGCCGGGCAGGCGGTGGGTAATTGGCGCGGGCCGGACGACCAGTACTACGACGTGCAGGTGCGTCTTGCGCCTTCGGACCGCTCGCGTGCGGCGGACCTGGCGCGCGTGCCGCTCGCCTCCAGCCAAACCGAGCCGGGCGGCGGCCCGCGCATGGTCGCGCTGCGCGAGATCGTCGACGTCGGCGAAGGCACGGGCGCCCAGCAGATCAACCGCAAGGAGCAGCTGCGCGAGGTGCTGGTGACCGCCAACGTTTTCGATCGTCCCGCCGGCGATGCAGCGAACGAGATCAAGGCGCGCCTCTCGGCGATCCCGCTGCCCCCGGGCTACCGCTTCAGCATGGGCGGCTCGAGCAAGGACATCGAGGAGACCCTGTCCTACGCCTCGCAGGCGCTGGCGCTCGCGGTAGTGTTCATCTACCTGATTCTCGCCAGCCAGTTCGCCAGTTTCCTGCAGCCGGTGGCGATCATGAGCTCGCTGCCGCTCTCGCTCATCGGCGTGGTGCTGGCATTGCTTGCGGCGCGCTCGACGCTCAACATCTTTTCGGTGATCGGCTTCATCATGCTGATGGGTCTGGTGACCAAGAACGCCATCCTGCTCATCGACTTCGTCAACCAGGCGCGCCGCGAGGGCATGGCGCGCGCCGCCGCCGTGGTGCGCGCCGGCTCGGTGCGCCTGCGGCCGATCCTGATGACCACGCTCGCCATGATCTTCGGCATGATCCCGCTCGCCTCGGGGCTCGGCGAAGGCGGCGAGCAGCGCGCGCCGATGGGCCAGGCGGTAATCGGCGGGGTGATCACCTCGAGCCTGCTCACCCTGATCGTGGTGCCCGTGATCTACACCTACCTCGATGACCTGGCCGCTTGGGTGAAGCGCTTTGGTAAACTAGCCGCCCCATCCCCAGGCATAACCAAAGCGCCATGAACTTCGATCAGGCACGCACCAACATGGTGGAGCAGCAGATCCGCCCCTGGGAGGTGCTGGACCAAACCGTGCTTGACCTGCTCTACGCCGTGCCGCGCGAGGACTTCGTGCCGAGCGCCTACCGCACGCTCGCTTTCGTCGACATGGAGATCCCGATCGGCGAGGGCGAGAAGATGATGGCGCCCAAGATCGAGGCGCGCATCGTGCAGGAACTCGCGCCGCGCAAGCACGAGCGCGTGCTCGAGGTCGGCACCGGCAGCGGCTACCTCACGGCGCTGCTCGCGCACCGCGCGGCGCACGTGCATTCCGTGGAGATCCGCCCCGCGCTCGCCGCCTTCGGCCGCGGCAACCTCGAGCGCCACGGCGCCGACAACGTGACGCTGGAGATTGGCGACGCGGCGCGCGGCTGGCCGACGCGCGCGCCCTACGACGCCATCGTGCTCACGGGCTCGACGCCGGTGCTGCCCCGCGCGCTGCTCGATCAGCTCGCCCCCGGCGGGCGGCTGTTCGCGGTGGTGGGCGAGGCGCCGGTGATGGTGGCGCGCCTGGTGACCTGCAGCGCCCCCGGCGCGTTCCGCAGCGTGGCGCTGTTCGACACGCTGCTCGCGCCGCTGGCCAACGCGGAGCAGCCTCCGCGCTTCCGCTTCTAGCGCGCGTGCAGAACCTTTCCGCCGCCGAACTCGCCGCCTGGCTCGCGGATGCCTCGCGCGAAAAGCCGATCCTGCTCGACGTGCGCGAGCCCTGGGAGTTCCAGACCTGCAGGATCGAGGAGTCGCGCAACGTGCCGATGCGCGAGCTGCCCGCGTCGCTGGGCAAGCTCGACGGCGCGGGCGAGATCGTAGTCATATGCCACCACGGCGCGCGCAGCCTGCGCGTGGCGCTGTTCCTGAAGTCCCGGGGCCACGGCAGGGTCTACAACCTTGCGGGTGGCGTGGACGCCTGGGCGCGCAACGTCGATCCGGCCATGCCTGTCTACTGAAGAAAGCGCCATGAACCACCGACTCCTGTTTGCTGTTGCACTCGCCTGCGCGCCGCTCGCCGCGACCGCAGAGAACCTGATCCAGGTCTACCAGGACGCGCGGGCCTACGACGCGCCCTATGCCGCGGCGCGCTACGCGCTGCAGGCCGGCATGGAGAAGCTGCCGCAGGGGCGCGCGCTGCTGTTGCCGTCCCTCAATCTGTCCGCGAGCGCGACGGAATCGCGCCTCGAGTCGGATTCGAAGAACCCGACGCTCGCCCCGAGCTTCACGCGCGACCTGAGCGTGCAGAACGTGCAGCTCACCTTTACGCAGCCGATTTACCGCAAGCAGAACTTTCTCCAGTACGACCAAGGCGAGCTGCAGGTCAAGCAGGCGGAATCGCAATTCGGCCAGGCGGGCCAGGACCTGATCGTGCGCGTCGCAGTGGCCTACTTCGAAATGCTCGGGGCAGAGGACTCGCTGCGCCTGGTGCGCGGGAAGAAGGCGGCGATCGCCGAGCAGCTGGCGCAGGCCAAGCGCAACTTCGAGGTCGGCACCGCGACCATTACGGACACGCACGAGGCGCAGGCGCGCTACGACCTGTCGCAGGCGGAAGAGATCTCGGCAATGAACGACCTCGAGGCGAAGCGACGTGCGCTGCAGCAGCTCACCGGCAAGGTTTACGGTGCGCTCAGACCGTTGCGCTCTGACATCAAGCTGTCGCCTCCCAACCCTAACAACATGCAGGACTGGGTGGACTTGGCAGAGAAGCAGAGCTACCCGGTGCTGATCCAGGAGTCCGCCACGGCGATCGCCGATCTGGAAGCCAAGCGCAACCAGGCGGGCCACTACCCGACGCTCGACCTGGTGGCGAACTACGGCTACACGGAGCAGACGGGCAGCCAGTTCACCTCCATCGGCAGCAATCTCACCAACGCGTCGATCGGCCTGCAGTTCGCGTTGCCGATCTACCAGGGCGGCGGCATCAGCTCGCGGGCGCGCGAGGCAGCCTCCAACTATGAGCGCTCGAAGCAGGACCTTGAAAATTCGCGGCGCAGCGCTGCCCTCGTTGCGCGCCAGTCCTACCTGGCGGTGATCGCCGGCGTCGCGCAAGTGCGGGCGTACGAGCAAGCGCTGGTGTCGTCGCGCAGCGCGCTCGATTCCAACCGGCTGGGCTACGAAGTGGGCGTGCGCATCAATATCGACGTACTGAACGCGCAGCAGCAAGTGTTCCAGACTGAGCGCGATCTGCTCGCCTCGCGCTACAACACTATCGCCAACACGCTGCGCCTGAAGGCCGCCGGCGGCGGCCTGCGCGACGAGGACGTCGAGGAAGTCAACCGGGTGCTGGAGCCCTGAGCCGCGGGCGTCGGTCCGCGCGAGAAGGACGTCGAGTCAGTCAGCCGCGTGCCGGCGCGCTGAGAAGCACCCGGCATACCGCCAATTGCCGTTCCGCGGCGCCGCGGTGCCGGTCGCACAGGCGCTTGCCCGCGAGGCCCATGCGCGCGCGGCGCTCGGGGTCCGCGAGCAGCGCGCGCGCCGCCTCGATCGCCGCGACGGCATCCGGAGCCTGCACGGCGGCATGCGCCTTCAGCGCAAAGCGCGTCGCATCGGCGAAGTTGAACATGTGCGGCCCGACGACGACCGGCACGCCGGCAGCGCAGGCCTCGATCAGGTTCTGACCGCCGAGCGGCTCGAAGCTGCCGCCGATCACCGCAACGTCGGCGAGCGCGTAGTAAAACGCCATTTCTCCCATGCTGTCCCCGAGGTAGAGCCGCAGCCCGGCGCGCGGCGCCTCGCCCAGGCTGCGGCGCGCAAGCGCAAACCCCATGCGCTGCGCGAGGTCCGCGACCTCGCCGAAGCGCTGCGGATGGCGCGGCACGAGGACGATCAGCGTGTCATCCGCCCGCGCCCCCAGTGCGCCGAGCAGCCTCGCCTCCTCCCCCTCGCGCGTGCTCGCGAGCAGCAGCACCTGGCGATGCGGCAGCGCCGCGCGCCACGCCCTGCCCGCCTCGCGCTGCGCGGGATCGGGCTCGATGTCGAACTTCAGGTTGCCCGCGACCGTGACCCGTGCCGCGCCCAGCAGCCGGATGCGGCGCGCATCCGCTTCGCCTTGCGCGCACACCGCGGCCAGCGACGCAAATGCCGGACGCGACAGGCCTGCCATGCGCCGGTAACCCCGCGCCGACTTGGGCGACATGCGCGCGTTGGCAAGCACGAGCGGCACGCCGTTTTGCGCGCAGGCATGCACGAGATTCGGCCAGATCTCAGTCTCGACCAATACGCCGAGCCGCGGCCGGTAGTGCTCGAGGAAGCGCTGCACCGCATGCGGATAGTCGTAGGGCAGCCAGGCGCACAACACCGATTCCCCATACACCTGCTTGATGGTCTCGCGACCCGCCGCCGTCAGGCAGGTCAGGAGAATGTCGTGCTCGGGATATTCCCGTTGCAGCGCGCGCACGAGCGGTGCGCAGGCACGCGCCTCCCCTACCGAAACTGCGTGCACCCAGAGGAGCCTGGGCTTCACCTCCAGCGTGCTCGCGCCGAAACGCTCGGCGATCGCGTCGCGATAGCCCGGCTCGCGACGTCCGCGCCACCAGAGGCGCGCTACCACGTACGGCAGCCCGACCCAGAGAAGCATCGTGTACAGAACGCGCCACATCAGGCGAGCCCCGCTAGGGCCGCATGCACCGCCGTCGCGTCCGGGGCCTCCAGGTTGCGTACACGCGCGCCGGCGTGCAGGCCGGTAAGCCGCGCCTGCGTGCTGAGGTAGATGCCCGCCGCCGGCACGCCAAGCGCTGCGGCAAGGTGCGTCAGTCCCGTGTCCACGCCGGCCACGCCATGCGCCCGGCAAAGCACGCGCGCGAGCTCCGCCACGCTCAAGTGGCGCGGCACCACAGCGTCGCGCACGTCCGCCGCGATGCGCTCGGCGCGCGCCTTCTCCTCCGCGCTGCCCCAAGGCAGTACCGCGTGCACGCCTTCTTCCGCCAGGCGCCGCCCGAGCTCCACCCACCGCTCCTCGGGCCAGAGCTTGTCGGCGCGGCTCGTCATGGTGAGGAGCACAACGTAACGCGCGGGCAATTCGATCGGCGGTACGCCTTCGGCGCGCAGCCCGTAGTTGCAGTCCGCCGGCAATGTCGCGCCGAGCGCCTCTGCCACCAGTTGGCGATTGCGCTCGACCGCGTGCCGCCCAGTGGCAATCGCGTGGCGCACGTCGTAGAAGCGGGCGGCGAGCGGCTCGCGCGCGCTCGCTGCGTCCATGCCGTGGCGTTCGCCGTGCGCCGCGCGCGCGAGGAGCGCGCTCTTCAGCAGTCCCTGCGTGTCGATGACGCGGTCGTAGTGCCGCTCGCGCAGCGCGCGCCAGAATTCGCCGATCTCCCGCCACGTGCGCGCGCTGAACAGCGCGCCGCGCCAGCGCCGTACTGCCACCGGGATCACGCGCTGGACCTTCGCGTGCATGGCGGCGACATCGGCGAACGCCTCCTCCACCACCCAGTCGATGGCCGCGTCCGGCCACGCGCGCGCCGCGTCGCTCACCGCCGGACAGTTGTGCACCACGTCGCCGAGCGAGGAAGTCTTGACGAAAAGGAGGCGGCGCATGCGTCGGCTAGAATGGCGCGGAACGATTCTACGGGATAACCCTTGACTACCCCGCCGCGCGCGCCGGTCTCCGTGGTGCTGATCGCGAAGAATGCCGCGAGCCAGATCGAAGCCTGCCTGGCGAGCGCGGCCTTCGCCGACGAGATCGTGCTGGTGGACTCGGGCAGCACCGATGCGACGCGCGACATCGCCACGCGCCACGGCGCGCGCGTGGTGCACAAGGAGTGGCTCGGGTTCGGCCCGCAGAAGCAGTTCGCCGTGGAGCAGGCGCGCAACGATTGGGTCCTGTGCCTGGATGCCGACGAGCGCGTCTCGCCCGAGCTGCGCGCCAGCATCGAGCGCGCGCTCGCGGCGCCGGCGGCGCCGGTGTATCGCATGGCGCGTTGCAACCGCTTCCTCGGCCGCTGGCTGCGGCACGGCGAGGGCTATCCGGACTGGAGCCCGCGGCTTTTCAACCGCAAGAGCGCGCGCTGGAGCGACGACACGGTGCACGAGAAGGTGCTGTACGCGGTCACGCCCGGCACGCTCGCGGGCGACCTGCTGCACGAATCGGCGGAGGATCTCTCGCGCTACCTCGACAAGCAGAACCGCTATACCACGCTCGCCGCCGAGCAGCTCTACGAGCGCGGGCGCAGCGCGGGCGCGTTCTCGCTCATCGCCTCGCCGCTGGTGCGCTTCTTCAAGTTCTACGTGCTGCGGCTGGGGTTCCTGGACGGCGTGGCGGGCCTGGTGCACATCGGCATCGGCTGCATGAACAGCTACCTCAAGTACGCGAAGCTGATCGAGCTGCGCCGCTCGCGCGGACCACGATGAGAGTCCTCGTCACCGGCGCGGCCGGGTTCATCGGCATGCACTGCGCCGCACGCCTGCTCGAGCGCGGCGACACGGTTCTCGGCATCGACAACCTTTCACCCTACTACTCCGTGGATCTCAAGCGCGATCGGCTGCGCCAGCTCCAAGGCAAGGCGGCATTCAGCTTCGAGCTGCTGGACATCGCCGATGGGCAGGCGCTGGAGCAAGCCTTTGCGCGCGCGCAGCCGGAGGCGGTGCTGCATCTCGCCGCGCAGCCAGGAGTGCGCTACTCGCTCGAGAATCCGGCGTCCTACGTGCAGTCCAACCTGGTGGGCTTCGCCAACCTGCTCGAGTCCTGCCGGCGCCACCCGCCCGGACACCTCGTCTACGCGTCCAGCTCGAGCGTCTATGGGACCAACGCGAAGCTGCCGTGGTCGGAAGACGCGAACGTGGACCACCCGATCAGCCTGTACGCCGCGACCAAGAAGGCGAACGAGCTGATGGCGCATACCTACAGCCACCTGTACGCGCTGCGCGCCACGGGCCTGCGCTACTTCACGGTTTACGGCCCGTGGGGGCGACCGGACATGTCGCCGATGCTCTTTGCGCGCGCCATCATGGAAGGCAAGCCGATCCAGGTATTCAACCACGGCAACATGCAGCGCGATTTCACCTACGTGGACGACGTCGTCGAAGCGACGCTGCGCGTGCTCGAGCGCCCCGCGCAAGGCACGCCGCCGCACCGCGTCCTCAACGTCGGCAATCACCAGCCGGTGCGGCTGCTCGACTACATCGCGATGCTCGAGCGCGCGCTCGGCCGTGAGGCGGTGAAGGAATTGAAGCCGATGCAGCCCGGCGACGTACCCGCGACCTACGCGGACACGCGCGCGCTGCAGGCGGCCACGGGCTTTGCGCCGTCGACGCCGCTCGCAGAGGGTCTCGCGCGCTTCGCCGACTGGTTCAGGCGCTACTATCGGTTCGAGTGAGCGGGCGCCCCTAGCGCTTGGCCTGACCCGGCGCCGGTGTCGGACCCGAGGCCCCGCCCGGCGCAGGCGCGTACTCCGGCACCCAGGCGCGCAGGCGCTCGCGGACTGCCTCCGCGCCGGGATTCCGCGAAGCGGTGGTCCAGGCAAGGACCTCTTCCAGCAATGCGTCGTTCGCACTCGGCTGCGCGCGTGCCACGCGCAGCTTGGGGTGCGGCGTGGGCAGGCTGTGCTCGGCGTCCGCAAGCAACTCCTCGAAGAGCTTCTCGCCGGGGCGCAGGCCGGTGTAGACGATGCGAATGTCGTTCTCGCCAAGGCCGGAGAGCCGGATCAGTTGGCGCGCGAGATCGGCGATCCTCACCGGCTCGCCCATGTCGAGCAGGAAGATCTCGCCCCCCTTGCCCATCAGCGCGGCCTGCAGCACGAGCTGCGTCGCTTCGGGAATGGACATGAAGTAGCGCTGGATCTCCGGGTGCGTCACGGTGACTGGGCCGCCGCGCGCAATCTGCTCGCGAAAGCGCGGGATCACGCTGCCGGTCGAGCCGAGCACGTTGCCGAAGCGCACGGTGACGAACTGCGTCGATCCGGCGCTCTGCAGCGCCTGGCAGGCGAGCTCGGCGAGGCGCTTGGAGGCGCCCATGACATTCGTCGGATTGACCGCCTTGTCGGTAGACACCAGCACGAACTTGCGCGCGCCCGCGGCCTGCGCGGCACGCGCGGTCACGATCGTGGAGAGCACGTTGTTCTCGACTGCCTGGAAGGCGTTGTCGACTTCCATCAGCGGCACATGCTTGTAGGCGGCGGCATGAAACACCAGCTGGGGCGCGTAGCGGCCGCAGACGTCCCGCACGCGCGCCCCTGACTTCGCATCGCCGATCACGGCCGCAATGGGAACGCCGGGAAAGCGGTCGCGGAACTCCTGCTCGATGGCGTAGAGGGCGTACTCGGAGATCTCGAAGAGCACCAGCTGAGATGGCGCGAAGCGCGCGATCTGGCGGCTGAGCTCCGCGCCGATCGAGCCGCCGGCGCCTGTCACCAGAACGCAGCAACCCTCGATCAAGCCTCGCAGGCCCGCGTCGTCGAGCGCCACCCGGTCGCGCCCCAGCAAGTCGTCGAGCTCCACGTTTCTCAGCGCCGAGACGCTCACCTTGCCCGAGACGAGGTCGGCGTAGGACGGCACCGTCATCACCTGCAGGCCTGCAGCGCCGCAAAAGTCCACGGCGCGTTTTCGCTGCCCGTGGGTCGCGCCCGGCATCGCGATGATCGCTTGCGTGACGTCCAGGCGCGCCGCGAACTCCCCCACTTGCGGCAGCGCGCCTAGGATCTTCACGCCCTGGATAGCGCTGCCATGCTTGCCCGTGTCGTCATCGAGCAGGCCCACCGCCCGCCACTGGTCGCTGTTCGCGAGATCGCGCAGCAGGCTCGCCGCAGCGGCGCCGGCGCCCAACACCAGCACCGGGACCGCACCGGGGTGGCGGACCATGCCGAGGAGCGTGCGTTCCTTCCAGGCGCGGTAAAGGAGCCGGCTACCGCTCATCGCACCCACGAGCAGCACTGGCGCGATGAGGTACACGGAGCGCGGCACGACCCATTCGTGCGCCCACAGCGTGAACAGCGCCGGCACCGCGAGTGCCGCAACGCCCACCGCGATCAGGATCCGCTGCAGGTCGGGCAAGCTCGCGTAGCGCCACAGGCCGCGGTACAGGCCAAAAAACCAGAACGCGAGCGCGTGCACCAGAAGCACGCCGGGCAGCCCTCCGACAGCGGCGCGTGCAAACTCTGCGGGCGGCAACTCGAGGTTGAAGCGCAACCAGAACGCAGCCAGCCACGCGACGCCGGCCGCCACCACGTCGTGGGTGAAGGCAAGCGAAGCGCGCGCGATGAACTGGCGGTCCAGCCTCATCGCACCTTCTCGCTTCCGGCGCGCGCCTGCCGCGCCCAGCGCTGGTCCACCCAGAACGCGACGGCGATCAGGATTGCCGCCGCAATCGCGAGCGCAACGGCCTGCACCGCCGCGGGCTCGCGCCGCGCAAGCAGCGCGACCGCCGCGCAGCCCGCCATCGCGCCGTACTCGATGAACGCGGTGCCGCGGTGGCCGAAGCCCATGCGCACCAGCCGCTGATAGTAGTGGTCCCGGTGCGCCTGCCACACGCGCTCGCGCCGCAGCAGGCGCCGCAGCAGCGTGAGCGTCGCGTCGCAGACGAACGGCGCGAAAACCAGCAGCGGAAACCAGATCGGCCAATAGCCGCGGCCCCAGCCGACCACCCCCAGCGCGCCGGCGAGAAATCCGATCGGCACCGAGCCCACGTCGCCCAGGAAGAGGCGCGCCGGCGGGAAATTGAACACGAGGAAGCCGGCCGCCGCCGCGGCGATCGAACCACATAGCGCGGCAAAAGCGTCTGCGCCGGACAGGTACGCCGCAATCGCGTAGGCACCAAAGCCGAAGAGCGCCATGCCACCCGCGAGTCCGTCCGAACCATCCATGAAATTGTAGAGATTCGCGTACCAGGCGATGGCGAGCACGAATAGAACGAAGAGCACAGGTC
>Ga0326726_10001103_pt1 | contig 24909 bp, 18 predicted proteins | sample MHFenrmetagenome_2_FD_207603 | JGI IMG/M metagenome (GOLD analysis project Ga0326726, IMG submission 207603) | Lab enriched peat soil microbial communities from Michigan Hollow, Ithaca, NY, United States - MHF15MN | ecosystem: Environmental > Terrestrial > Soil > Wetlands > Peat | place: USA... | reverse complement strand
GAGGCGACGCTCTCGATCGGGGACCGGGGGCCCGGCGTCGACGCGGCGGCGCGCGAAAAGATCTTCCTGCCGTTCTACTCGTCCAAGGCCGGGGGATCGGGCTTCGGCCTCGCGATCGTCGCCCGCATCGCCGAACTCCACGGCGGCACCGTCGACGTCTCGGATCGGCCGGGGGGAGGGGCGCTCTTTACGCTGCGATTGCCGCTTTAGAATGCGGGGTCAGGTCTGCAAATTGCAGAATAGAGAACGTGGGGTCAGGTCTGCAAATTGCAGATCAAATGGTTGCCCTGAGGCAATCCGCGAGTTGGATCTGCAATTTGCAGACCTGACCCCGCTATTTCTTCAAGCCGGCGATCATCCCCTTGAACGTCTCCTTGTCGATCGCCCGCTCGAGCGCCTCGCCGGGCTCGACGACGTCGTGCCGGACGAGCTCGGTCAGCGTCTGGTCCATCGAGATCATGCCCTTCGACTTGCCGGTCGCGATCTGGTTGTTGATGAGCGAGGTCTTGCCCTCGCGGATCGAGTTGGAAAGCGCCGACGAGCCGAGGAGGATCTCGTGGGCGGCCACGCGGCCGCCTCCCTTCTTGCGCAGGAGCTGCTGCGCGACGACGCCGCGCAGGGCCTCGGCGAGGACGATGCGCACCTGCTCCTGCTCGGCCGCCGGAAAGGCGTCGATGATGCGGTCGACGGCCTTCGCGGCGGAGTTCGTGTGAACGGTGGCGAAGACGAGCAGGCCCGTTTCCGCCGCCGTCAGCGCCATGCGCATCGTCTCGAGATCGCGCATCTCGCCCACGAGCAGGCAGTCGGGGTCCTCGCGGATGGCCGCCTTGACGCCCTCGGCGAAGGACGCCACGTCGGGCCCGATCTCGCGCTGCGTGAAGATGGACTTGTCGTTGGTGTGGACGAACTCGATCGGGTCCTCGATCGTGATGACGTGGTGGGCCAGGCGCTTGTTCATGCGGTCGAGGATCGCCGCGAGTGTCGTGGACTTGCCGCTGCCGGTCGGGCCGGTCACCAGCACGAGCCCGCGCTGCACGGCGTAGAGGGCCGCGACGGGCGCGGGCAGGTTCAGGTCCTCGACCGTCGGCACGCGCGACGGGATCAGGCGCAGCACCGCGGCCGAGCCGCGCTCCTGGCGCAGCAGGTTGACGCGGAAGCGCGCCTGCTCGCCCATCTGGTAGGCGAAGTCGACGTCCCCCGACGCGTTGAAGGCCTCCCAGAGCTTCGGCGGCGTAATGGGCCCGAGGAGGTTGTAGAAGTCGCCCTCCGTGAGCGCCCGGTAACGCATCCGCTCGAGCTCGCCGTCGATGCGCACGATCGGCGGGCAGCCGACCGAGAGATGCAGGTCCGAGCCGCTGCGCTTGGGGAGGATCGCGAGGAACCGGTCGATCCGGTTCGTGTCGCCCGCGGGGGCGGCGCCGCCGGCGCTCACGCGGCCCCGCCTTCTTCGGCGGCCAGGAAGGGCTCGAAAGCTTCCTTGCGCTGAGCCCGGTCGTAGGCGACCCGGGGCTCGATCGTGCCGTCCTGGACGAGCTGGAGCAGCGCGCCGTCGAGCTGGATCATCCCGGCGGCGCTGCCGGTCTGGATGGCCGTCGGGATCTGAAACGTCTTCGCGTCGCGGATCAGGCCGGCCACGTTGGGCGTGTTGCGCAGGATCTCGAACGCGGCGACGCGGCCGTTGCCGTCGCGCCGCGGCAGGAGCGACTGGGAAATGACGGCTTTCAGGGAGTCGGCCACCATCATCCGAATCTGTCCCTGCTGGTCGGGCGGGAAGGCGTTGATGATGCGATCGACGGTCGAGGGCGCGGTCGTCGTGTGCAGGGTCGCGAGCACGAGGTGACCGGTCTCCGAGGCCGTGATCGCGAGCGAGATGGTCTCGAGGTCGCGCATCTCGCCGACGAGGATGACGTCCGGGTCCTCGCGCAGCGACTGCCGCAGGGCCTTCGCGAAGGACTTCGAGTGCGACGGGACCTCGCGCTGGTTGACGAGGGATTCCTTGTTGGGGTGGACGTACTCGATCGGGTCCTCGACCGTGAGGATGTGGCCGCGTTGCGTCTCGTTGATCCGGTCCACGAGCGCCGCGAGCGTCGTCGTCTTGCCGCAGCCCGCCGGGCCCGTCACCAGGACGAGGCCCTGCGAGTAGGTCGTGATCTCCCAGAGGCTTTCCGGCAGGCCGATGTCCGTCAGGTTCGGGATCTCGAAGGGCACCAGGCGCATCACGGCCGAGAGCCCCTTGCGCTGGAAGAAGACGTTCGTGCGGAATCGTCCGAGGTCGGGCTCCTTGTGGCAGAAGTCGAGCTGCCGGCGCTCGGCCAGCTCTCCGGCCCGGCCGTCCCCCAACATCGGCGTCAGCCAGGACTCCAACTGCTCGGGAGTCGAGGGGGGAAGGGGCAAGGGCCCGAGCTTGCCGTGCAGGCGCAGCTGTGGAACCGTCCCGGTCGAGAGGTGCAGGTCCGAAGCGCCGAGGGCGCGGGCGTGCCGCAGCAGGTCCTGCAGCCCGGGCTTCGGGTTGGCCGCGAAGTCGCAAGGGGCGAACTCGTTCGCCCCGGCCGACGGTCCGGCGGCCCCGCCCGAGCGCGCTGCCGACAGGCGCGCGGCTTTGCCGCGCACGAGCGGATCGGGATCGACCTGCGCGATCTTCTGCAGAAGCGGCGGCGTCCGCGGGTCCTCGATCTTCGAGAAGGCGTCGAGGATCTCGAGCCTCAGGTCCTTGTGCGCGTCGGCTCCCTTGTACGCCTCGAGCAGGCCGGGCAGAGCCTTCGGCGAGCCCCAGAGGCCGAGCGCGGCCGCGGCTGAGAGGCTCGACTCCGGGTTCTGCAGCATTTTGAGCAGGTGTGGCAGGGCCGTTTCGTCCCGGATCTCGGCCAGGGCGACGGCCGCGCGGTCCCGCAGCCACCAGTCGTCCGAGGTGAGAAACCGGATGCAGTGGGGAACGGCCTCCGGCGCGCGGATCGTGACCGCGATCGAGACGGCGAGGGCGGCCTCTCCGGGGTCGGCGCTCTTGTCGCGCTCGAGGAAGGCGCGGATGAACTCGGGGCCGAGCTCGCGCAGGGCATCCACCGCGCGGTCCTTGGCGGGGCCGTAGGTCGAGCGGAACGTGCGCAGGAAGGCGTCGGCGATGCGGTCGGGGTCCTGGGTCGCGACGATGCGCGAGGCCAGCTGCCGGACCTTCGGGTTTGCGTCAGAGAGCAGGGGAAGCACCTCGTCGTTGCGCGCCTGGGCCTTCGCGAGCAGCGGCGAGAGGGCGGCGATGGCCGCGTCCTGCACGCGGCTCGAGTCGTTGCGGCAGTGCTTCAGGAGCGGGCCGATGTGCGCTTCGTCGGGATACCTCGCCAGCACCTGCACGGCCCGGAAGCGGATCTCCTCGTCGTCGTCGTCGAGGGCGCGCAGCGCGATCGAGGCCACGCGCGGTGTCGCGACGGCCTCGACGATCGCGAAGGCTTTCTTGCGCAACGCGGGAGCGGCGCCCGATTCCATCGCCTTCGCGATCCAGGGCAGAGCCCGCTCGTTCGGGTTCTTGCGCAGATGGTCGAGGGCCGCGTGCACGACCACGGGATCCGGGTTCGCCAGGAAGCTCTGCAGCCGGTCCATGAAGGCGCCGCCGGCCAGCGTCTCGAGACCCTGCATCGCGAAGCGACGCACGGCCTCGGTCTTCGAGGCGAGGAAGGGAAAGATCGCCGAGGACGTCGCCTCGTAGGGAAAGCGCTTCAGGAACGCGAGGCCCGCCTGCCGCAGCGCGACGTCGGGTTCCACCGCGAGCCACGCCACGTCCTCGGCTTCGAGGTCGGGCGCCGAGGCCACGGCCTTGAGCAGCTCGTCGCGCTCGGCCTCGGTCTTCCAGCCGCGCGCGCGGAGCTTTCCGAGCAGCGCTTCCGGTCCGGGAGCCCTGCGCTTAGTCGGCCACATGCTCGATCAATGTGATTCCAGTGTAGGGACTCGAAAGGCGGGAGTCGAGAGGCGGGGAGGCCGGCGACAGGGGGCGGAAGGCAGGGCTACGGAGTGTTACCGGGGGTAACAAATAGCGGTCATGGCGCGATGAGTGGCCGATGAGTCCTCATAGCTATCTTATTGACAGGTATCTGTTTACAATCTACGCACGGAGGTGGGCATGGGAATCGCTCATGTAAGCGCCGCAATGTTCCGTTCCAGCTCCATGCGCCGGGATCGCGGGTTCTCGCTCGTCGAGCTGATCGTCGTCATGGCGATCATGGCGGCCCTCTCGCTGGTCGCGATTCCCTGGTTTGTCAAGATCTCCCAGCGCAACGCCCTGAAGAGCGCGGCGCGCGAGGTCCAGACCACGCTGCTGGCTGCCCGCATGAAGGCCGTCAAGCGCAACCAGCAGGTCAGCGTCGTGATTACCCCCGGGCCGCCGATCCAGTTGATGACGATCGAGCCGCAGCCGCCGGCCCCGACGCCGACGATCGCGGCCCCGATCCTGGGCCTGCCGCCGAAATCGGCGTTCATGTTCGCGACGCCGATCGCGCCGAGCGGGACGCTGGCGTTTGGCGGGGACGGCCGCGTTCCTCTCGTCGTGACGCCGGACCCCACGCCCGGAGCCTACGAGTACGTCCTGCGGGGCCCTGTCGGGGCTCCGACTCCCAACGAGATCAAGGTCCAGGTCTGGCCCAACGGCCGGGTCGTCGTCGTAACTCCCACCGACTGGTACTAAAGCATGATGAAACAGAACCGCCGGGAATCCGGCCTGACGCTCGTCGAGATGCTGATCGCGGTGGCGCTGCTCGGCATCGTGCTGCTCGGCATCGCCCCGCTCTTCATCGCGAGCGTCCGGTCCAACTACGCGGCCAACGAGTACACGAGCATCCACAACCTGGCGCGCGACCGGCTGGAGCAGCTGATGAACCTCCCGGTCGGCGACCCGCAGCTGACGGTGGGCGTTCACCCGGTGTCGGGCAACGAGCTGCCGCAGTTTCTTCCGGATCCCACGACCGGGACCCTTCCGTCGACGATCGTGAACCCGTTGCAGCGCTCCTACGAGGTGACACACTACCGGAGCTCCGGCGGAGCCTCCGGCACGCCGTACACGCTGACCAACGTCGGCGCGGGCGTGACGTACGAGTTCAAACGGATCGACGTCACCGTCACCTCCACGAGCGGCGGCACCGGCCTCGGCATCGGCGCCCGCACTGCCCGGGTCAGCGGGTTCCTGAGGAACCCCGATCCCGAGAACAACACGAACTAGCATGACGACGCACCCGACGGCCCCCCGCGCCTCGCGCTCCTCCTCGATGAGCGGCTTCACCCTCGTCGAGATGATCGTCGTCACGCTGCTCCTGCTCATCGCGATGGTCGGCCTGCTCGCCGTCTTCGACGCGAGCGCCCGCATCAACAAGAACGAGACCGACGTGGCCGACGCCCAGGGCTCGGTGCGCTACGGCATCTACCAGATGACCCGGGCGATCCGCATGGCCGGCGCCGGCGGCCTCTACGTGACGCAATCCGTCCTGAACCACAACGACCGGGAGCTGCCGGGCATCGCGCCCGCCTCGGCGTCGTACGACAACGTCACCAACGTGACGGTCACCGACACCACCGGCAAGGTGTGGCAGGTTCGCCGCGGCACGGACATGATCGAGGTCCGAGGCGCTCTGTTCTCCCCGCTCATGGGCTTCGTCGAGGAGGCCGGGTGCGCCCCGTGCACGGGAAGCCAGCCCCTGAACGTCAAGCCGATCACGGGCAATGCGTTCGTCGGCCAGTTCCTGAACAACGACCCGACGATCCGGCCCCAGTTCGCGGCGATCGACGCCTACACGGCGGGCGTCACGAACACGACCCCGATGCTCGTGATCGTCCAGGACAGCAAGGGTGAGCTGCACACCTGCGGCGACTCCGGCGACCCGAACCATCCCACGGTCGGCCTGCAGCGCTACCCGCAGGCGCCCTACAACGTCGGCACCATCTCGCGGCCGACGGACCTGGTCGCCAACAATACGTTCCGCAACGTCGACTTCGGCGGGACGCTCGGGCCCCGCTTCAACGTCGAGCTTCCGTCCCTCTCGCCCGGCAAGGACGCCGGGGTGATCAACGAGATCAAGCGGGCCGGCATTCTCGACGACGTCATCTACTTCGTCACGACCGATCCGGCCACCGACCCGACGGCCATTCACCCGTTCCTGGCCCAGGGAATCCGGCGCGGCAACGCCTTCGAGGTGACCCGCCTGGCCGACGACGTCGAGGACATGCAGGTCGCGTACGGCATCGACGGCGACGGCGACGGGTCCGTGACGCGCCAGATCACGGGCGGTTGCGATCCGGCCGGCAACCCCAACGACCAGGACCCGACCTTTTCCCAGACGGCCGGGTGCGACGAGTGGACCCCGAACGCGGTCGGCGAGGGGGCCGTCGACGACGCCCAGTTCCAGCAGCAGGACCCGTTCGATCCCGCCCACAGCGGGGCCGCGATCCACTGTCCCCGCCTCCACGCCGTGATGATTTCGCTCCTCGCCAAGGCGCGGGACTCGGACCCGGGGTACACCGGGCCGTCGTCCCAGGGCTACAAGATCATGAACTCGACGGCGACGCCGATCACCCCGGGCAACTACCGGCGCCGCATCCAGACTCTGAAGATCAACCTGCGCAACTTCGCCTTCCAGGGATGACCATGAGACCACGCATTCAGCCGAGAGACGGAGAGCGGGGAGCGGCCCTCGTGATCGCGATCCTCGTTCTCGCGATCCTGACGGTCATCGGCATCGCCCTGATGCTGATCACCTCCACGGAAACGCGCATCGCCGCCAACGAGTGGTCGGTCAACCGCGGCTTCTACGCCTCCGACGCGGGAGTGCGCTGGGGCGCGATCCAGATGAACGGCCCGCGGCTTCTGCCTTTTCTGGTTCGCCCCGAGTTCGGCACCAAGGCCGCGCCGAACTTCTCCGGCAGCGTCCTCTTCAAGATGCCGAGCCATCGGTTCGTGACCGGGACGGGCTTCTTCGGGACCGACGACATCGAGGTCCGTGTCGGGACCCCCGGCCACCTTTCCCGCCGCTGCGCCGTCGGCCAGATCTGCAACTGGGGCGATGACGGAGCGCAGTACATGTGGGGCTTCGAGCTTCGCTCGCAGGGTTCGCAAAACGACGCCTTCCTCCAGTATTCCAAGGCCCTGGTCGCCGATGTCGAGGCCGGGCCGCTGCCCAGATTGCCTTGAGGAGAACCGCCATGAGACAGCGTCAGACTTCCCGGGGACTCGTGGGCTTCGCCGCGCGGCACCGCGCCGTGGCCGCGTGCGTGATGCTCTTCCTGATGGCGTCCCCGGCCCGGCCCGACGACCGGCAGCTGCTCCAGGCCAACTCGGGCGCGAACACGAACGTTCTGCTCATCCTCGACTCCTCGACGTCGATGAACAACGACTTCTCGGACGTCTACCGGCTGCCGGCGTTCATGGACGACTTCATCTACCCGCAGGGCACGGTCAACACCGCCGGCTCCAAGATCGGCGTGGCCAAGAGCGTGCTCCGGCAGGTCCTGACCAACACGGCGGGCGTCAACTGGGCCTTCTCCTACTACCGCAACCCGCAGCAGACCTTCGGCGCGGCCGACAACAGCGTCGGTGACTCGTCGCGCGGTCAGCCGCCCATCGGCTACCCGATCGGCGGAGCCACGCTGGCGGGCGACCACCTGGAGAACGGCGGCCTCGAGTGGATGTACTTCGCCGACCAGCTGTATCCCCTTGGGGGCTCGATCAGCTCGGTGTTTCCGTCGGCCGACTATCCCGACGTTCAGCAGGGCCGCTTCCTGCAGATGGGCCACAAGGTGCCCCATATCTACGGGACGCCCGGGCAACCCGACCTGCCCCCGTACGTCATCAACCCGGCCAACCCGGACACGCGGTTCCCGTATCCCGGCCAGAACCCGGGGATCTGGCGCGGCGCGTTCGGCCCGCACGGCCTGAACGAAGGCCTCGTCGTCTACCGCAGCCCCGGCAAGCCCGGCTACGAGCTGCGGCTGCAGATGGTGTCCGGCGACTACTCCGATCCCTTCGTGGTCGTCCAGATCGACGAGTACGGCCCGCCGGCGGCGCCGACGCCGACGCCCTCGCTGACGCCGACGATTACGCGCACGCCGACGCGGACGAACACGTCGACCAGCACGCGAACGCCGATCCCGTCCTTTACCCGGACGAACACGCCGCCGGCCACGTCGACCCCGACCCTGACCTTCACGGCGCGCGCCACGAGCACGCCCACGCGAACGGCCACGCAGACCTTCACGCCGTCCAACACGGCGACCCGGACCCAGACGCTGACGCCGTCGAACACGGCGACGCGGACCAACACATTTACGGCGACCCGGACCTTCACCCCGTCGAACACCTCGACCGCGACGGCCACCCGGACCAACACTCCGACGTCGACCCAGACGCTGACGCCGTCGCGCACGTCGACCTTCACGCAGACGCCGACGCGGACGAACACGTTCACGGCGACTCGGACGTTCACGCCCTCGAACACGGCGACGCGGACGAACACGCCGACCAATACCCCGACGTTCACCCGGACGTTCACGGCGACGCGGACGTTCACGCCGTCGAACACGTTCACCCCGACGAACACGTTCACGGCGACGCGGACGTTCACGCCGTCCAACACGGCGACGCGGACGAACACGCCGACGAACACCGCGACGTTCACGAAGACGTTCACGCCGTCCAACACGGCGACGCGGACGCTCACGCCGTCCAACACCCGGACGTTCACGCCGTCCAACACGGCGACGCGGACGAATACGCCGACCAATACCCCGACCTTCACGGTCACGAACACCGCGACCAACACGCGGACGCCGTCGAACACCGCGACGCAGACGCTGACGCCCTCGCGCACGTCGACCTTCACGGCGACGCGCACCCTCACGCCGTCGAACACGCCGTCGAACACGGCGACGGCGACGCTGACGCCATCGCAGACGTCGACCCGGACCGCGACCCGTACGCCGTCCAACACGCGCACGCCGTCGAACACGCCGACGGGCACGCTGCCTCCGACGCGCACCTTCACGCCGACGCTGGTGCCGACGCTGCCGGGCGGCCAGGCCCCGGCGGGAAGCCTCCTGCCGGCGATCGCCGGCTGGCTCGCCCCCGCGATCCGCGGGCTCTTCGCCATGGCTCCGCCGCCCCCGCCGCCGGCCAATCCCTGCCCGGGCATCCCGCCGAGCTACACCGGAGGTGGGCAGCTCGTGTGCGGCGCGTGCCCCTACGACCCGACGCGTCTGTGCGCCTTCGTCGATCTCGACGGCGACGGCGTCATCAGCGCGGGCGACCCGGCCGCGCCGAACCTGATCCCGCTGCCGGCGACGCCGAACTTCCTGCGCGGATTCGACGACCCGCAGGCCGACCCCGATCCGACCCTGGTCCTCGTCCAGAGCGTCCAGGTCAAGTACGTCCGCGGCGACCTCTACAACCTGCCGCCGGCCTACACGTCCAACGACTCGTTGAACGGCAATCCGCCTTGGGGCTCGTGCCCGACCGCGGGGGCCGGGTGCCCGGTGGCGCCGGACAACGACGCCGCCGGCGTCGCCGACTCGGGGTCCGTCCCGCAGCGCCACAACCAGGGCATGTTCTCGGCCGTCTACGACAAGGAACGGCCGCGTCAGAACCAGCAGTTCCCCAACGACGCGTTTGCCGCGCCGTCGTGCCCGCTGGGGATTCCGGCCGGAGGCTGCGATCCTTACTCGATGGATTGCGGCGGCGTCGCGCACTTCAACTCGTTCAAGGGTTTCCCGGCCTCGGCGCCGAACGGTCTTCTGACGCCGTACGTCTTCCCGGTCGCGCCCCCGGCGAGCCAGGACGACTGGCCGGTCGTTCCGTTCCGCCGCGAGTGGCTCGGCACCGACTACCCGGGCGGCAACTCGCCCGAGGCGGCGATCAAACGCCTCCTGCGCTTCAGCTCTTCGATCGTCAGCTACGACTCCGCGGCGGTGCCGGAGCAGGCCTACACGCTTGCCGAGGACGCCAAGGAAGTCGTCGTCACGGCCCCCGGAACCCCGCTGTCCGGCGCCCTGCTCGACGCCTACAACTACTTCGTCAACAGCGTCTTCCCGACGCCGCCAGGCGGCGCTCCGGACCCGGCCATCGACTGCCGGAACTACATCATCGTGTTCGTGACCGACGGCCACGACGAGTGCTCGTCCGACCCGTGCCTGGGCGGCACGACGGGTCTCGGGCCCGCGGGAGACCTCGGCCAGGTCCCCCTGCCCGAGAGCGTGGCCGGCGCGCGCACGGCGGCGAATGCGATCGACCCGAGCGTGCGGGTCAAGGGCATCCCCGTCTTCGTCGTCGGGTTGAACTCCGACCCGTCGTTCTTCCCGGCCCTGAACTGCATCGCGACCAATACGGGCGGCAAGCTCTTCGCGGCGACCGACCGCACGTCCCTGCAGGGCGCCCTCGAGTCGATCCTCGACTTCAAGCGCACCGCGAACTTCTTCGCGTCGCCCGCCGTTCCGGCGTTTGCCGGAGGCATCGGCGACACGGCGCAGGTCGGCGCGGTCATCCCCAGCCATCTGAACCCGAACGGCGACCTGTCGAGCTGGTCCATCTGGAGCGGCGCTTTGAAGAGCTTCCAGCTCGACTCCTCGGGCCTCTTGCCGGTCGTCACGGCCGCGCCGGGGTCGCCGACGACGACCCCGACGGCGGGCGGCCCGACCGCGACGCCGGTCGTGGCCACGCCGACGCCGAACCCTGGAGCGGGCAAATTCGTCGACGAGAGCGACCCCGACAACGCGAACCCGGCCCTTCGCAAGCCCGTGTGGAACGCCTCACGCGTGCTCGGCTACACGGATCCGGTCGCCGACCTTCCGGGCAGCGCGGCTGCCTCCCCGGCGTCCCCGGCGGCGCGCGCTCCGGCAATCAGCGTCTGGCCGGGCCGCAAGATGGTCTTCGCGCGGGGCGTTTCGGGCGTTCCCCTGACGCGGGCGGACTTCCTGCCGAACACCGGCAGCTGCGCCGGCGCCGGAACGCCGAACTCCTGCTTCAGCGACCTGATGCTCGACATGGGCCTTGCTCCGATCTCGAGCACGGCCAACCAGACGCTGGCGACGCTGACGGTCCAGTTCCTGCGCGGAGGCGTCACGGCCTTCGGCAGCCGGGATGAAGTGTTGAACGACCCGTCCGTTCGCCCGGCCACGATCGGCGTCATCGGACCCAACGCCGGCCAGGAGCAGAAATTCTCCTACTTCTACCAGGACGACCTCGCCGCGCCGGGCACCAGCCCGCCGCAGACCAAAACGGACGACGACGGCACGCCGCCGGCGGGCTATGCCCACAAGCTCGGCGACATCTTCCACTCGGAGCCGTTGCTCGTCGATACGCCGCAGTTCTATCCGTACCTTGCCGCGAACCTGACTCCGGGAGGCGCGGGAAGCTCGTATCTCGACTTCGCGAGCCGTAACGCCAAGCGCCGCCGGGTGTCTTTCGTCGGCGCCAACGACGGCTTCCTGCACGCCTTCGACGCCGGCGTGTGGGGCAGGGACACGTCGAACTTCCCCACGTCGCACGACCTCGGGACGGGCCGCGAGATCTTTGCCTACGCGCCCCGGCCGGCCATGGGCAGCAAGATGCCCAACCTGCTCAATTTCCCGCCGCTTCCCCAGTACTTCGTCGACGGCTCGATGAAGGCGGCGGACGTCTTCATCGACCCCGCCAATGACGGCGTGACTCCGAATCCGACCGACCGCGTGTGGCGCACTGTGCTCGTCGGCGCGCTGCGCCAGGGCGGCGCGGGCCTCTACGCGCTCGACGTCACCCAGCCCGACGACATCGTCACCACCGCGGGCCCGAACTTCGGCGACATCGCGGGCAACAAGGATGCGTCCCCGGGCTGTCTGACCGGAGCCGGCGCGAGCTGCTCCGCGGGCGCCGCGGCCAACCGCAAGTACCCGGAAATCATGTGGGAGTTCACCGACGCGGGCGGCCTCGACTGCTCCGACACGTGCACGGCGACCCCTGTCGCTCCCGTTCTCGGGGAGACCTGGTCGCGGCCGGTCGTGGGCCGCATCCGGATCATCACGGATCCGGGACCGCCGGCCGTCTATGAAGACCGTTACGTGGCCCTCTTCGGGGGCGGCTTCGACCCGAGCTTCACTGCGGGCGACAACGTGGCGGCCAAGCTGCCCAAGGGCCGGGCCTTCTACATCGTCGACGTCGAGACCGGGCAGCTGCTCTACAAGACGACCGAGGGTGTGGCCGGAGACGGCGGGACCGGGACGTCCCCGGCGCCGGTGCCGTTTGCCCCGATGCCGGCTCCTCCGGGCGTCATCGACTACGACGACGACGGTTACATGGATATCGCCTACATCGGCGACGTCAACGGCAACATGTGGCGCATCGACCTGACGCCCAACGGGCCGCTGGGCCGCGGCGTGCTCGTCTCCGGCGAGTTGAGCGGGTATCAGCCGTACATGCTCTACAACGGCTGCGGCACGGCTCTCGGGACGGGACCCTGCGTCGGCCAGCAGCCGATCTTCTTCGAGCCGGCCGTCGTCTTCATGGGCGGCTCGGTGAACCCGCCGACACTCGGCGTGGCGTTCGGGACGGGAAACCGCGCGGACCTCGCCCGCCCGAACATCTCGACCGCGGGCTTCTTCGACCTGCTCGACAGCGGCCAGACCGACCGCACGATGATCCGCACGGGCTCGACCACGGCGGACCGCATCGCCCTGCGCGACATCACGCCGCTGACCGGCCAGGGCCCCTGCCCGTCGCCGTTCGATCCGGCCAGTTGCGTCAACGCAAACGGCGACCGGGCGCCCGGCTTCGTTCTCGACTTCGGCTCGGCCAACGAAAAGACCACCTCGTCGGTCTTCTCGACGCAGGGCTACCTCTCCCTCGTGACCTTCACGACCGACTCGGTGAGCCCGTGCGCGACCAATGGCAGTTCCTACCGCTACTTCTTCTTCTTCCTGACCGGGACCGGCTACTACGGGCGGACCGGAACGTATGCGGACTTCCGTCAGAGTCTCGGCGAGGGCATCGCCACGCTCGGCCAGTCCACGAACAACCAGGGCGACGTGAACAACACCATCCTGATTTCGGGCAACAAGGATTACGATGTGGGCGGTGAGACCTTGAAGGGCACCGTGAGAACGATCATCACGAACTGGAAGGAGCAGCAGTGAGGCCCACTGCGCGCATCCTCGCCGCCGGGCTTATGTGGAGCGCCGCGACGCTGGCCCTGGGCGGCGACGTCGTCGTCCTCAAGGGAGGCACGGTCATCGCCTTGAAGCAGCCCGTGGTGCGCCGCGGCTCGACGGCCTACCTCACGCGCGCCGACGGAACCCTGCTTTCGGTCCCCGTCTCGGAGATCGACCGGGACGCGACGGCTGCGGCGAACCATACGCCTGCGCCGCCGGCCCCGAAGGAGGCGGCCGCGGCCTCGACTCCAGCCGACGCCGCCCGAACCGGGAAGGACGGGCAGAAGGCCCGGGTGCGCATCACGGACGCCGACGTGTCGCACCCGCTCGATCTCTCGTCGACCGGCGCCGAGGACAAGGACAAGAAGAAGGACGAAACCGCCGGCGGCCCGAGGGTCGAGGTCGCCGACTACACGCGGCAGAAGAACGGCGGCACGCTCCTCGTCAAGGGCACCCTGCGCAATCCCGGCCAGGGCCCGGCGGAAAACGTCCGCATGACGGTCAGCGCGATGGACGAGAAGGGTCAGCCGCTCGAGGGGGCCAACGCCACTCTGTCGAAGGGAACGGTGGATTCCGGTGGGACGGTCGAATTCACGGCCTCGTTGAACGTCGGGGAGAAGTCGGTCTCGACGCTGCACTTCCAGCCTCAGTGGACGGTGCCGCCCCCGCCGGCGCCGGCCCAGGCGGGAGGCCGTCCAGGGGCGGCGGCAGGGCAGGCCCAGGCCGGCGGAGGGGCCAACGGCGCGCCGGCCCCGCAGCCGACGCCCTACGGCCGCGGGAACCTCTATGCGGCCCCGGTCGCGAGCGCTTCGACGGACACGCCCTCCGACAGCCACACCGGCTACCTGCCGAGCGTCTCGCACCCCGACAACCAGCCGAAGCCGCCGAATCGATAAGCCGAAAGCCGTCAGCCGTGAGCCGGCGCCCCTGGCGGCCCGGCGAACGTCCGACGGCCGGCGGCTTCCAAACCGGCTACTCTAGTAACCGGCCATGCCGCGCATCCTGATCGTCGAGGACAAGGACTCGCTGCGCGCGATGCTCGAGGAAATGCTGAAGGCCGAGGGCCTCCAGGTGCTCGGGCTCGCGAGCGGGTCGCAGGCGGTCGAGCGCCTGCGCGCGGGGGGAGAGCGTCTGGACCTCGTCCTGACCGACTGGCGGCTGCCGGGCGCCGACGGCCTCGCCGTTCTCGACGCCGCGATTGCGCTGGATCCAACCCTGCCCGTCATCGTCATGACCGCCTTCGGATCGATCGAGACGGCCGTCGAGGCGATGAAGCACGGCGCCCAGGACTTCATCACCAAACCCGTGGACCCGGACCTCCTGCGCCTGCTCGTCTCGCGGGCCATCGAGCGGCGCGCCCGCTCGCGCGAGTCGCTGCTCTTCGCCGAAGCCCAGTCCCGCGCGATGCCGCCGATCGTCGGCGAGTCGGCCGCGATCCGCGCCGTCCGGTCGGAGACCGAGCGCGTCGCGGCGACGGACGCGACCGTCCTGCTCGAGGGCGAGAGCGGCACGGGAAAGGAGCTCTTCGCGCACGCGATCCACGCCCTCTCGGCGCGGCGCTCGGGCGCCTTCGTCGCCATCAACTGCGCGGCGATTCCCGAGACGCTGCTCGAAAGCGAGCTCTTCGGCCACGAGCGGGGCGCCTTCACCGGGGCGACGGCGCGGCGGATGGGCAAGTTCGAGCTCGGAGACGCCGGCACCATCTTTCTCGACGAGATCGGCGAGCTCTCGCCGGCGACCCAGGGCAAGCTCCTGCGGGTCCTGCAGGAGCGCTCGTTTCACCGCGTGGGCGGGACCACTCCGATCGAGGTCGACGTGAGGATCATCGCGGCCTCCAACCGGCCCCTCGAGAAGATGGTGTCCCAGGGCCTCTTCCGCGAGGACCTCTTCTACCGGGTGCGAGTCTTCCCGATCCGCATCCCGGCGCTGCGGGAGCGTCCCGAGGACATCGACCCTCTCATCGACTGGTATTTGGCCCAGCTGCCGCCCGAGCTCGGCAAGCGCCCGGTGGGGCTGTCCGCGGCGGCCCGCCTGCGGCTGCGGGCCTACGACTGGCCGGGCAACGTGCGCGAGCTGCGCAACTGCCTCGAGCGAGCCATCATCCTCGCCGACGACGGCGTGATCGACGAGAAGAACCTGCGCCTCGGTCCCGAGCTCGTTCTGCTCGAGGGATCGCGCGACGAGACCCTGGCCGAGGCGCGGGAGCGCGCCGCCCGGGCGGCCGAGAAGATCTGGCTCGTGCGGGCGCTCGAGAAGTGCCGCGGCGATCGCTCCGCGGCGGCCGAGGCGGCCGGGCTCACGCCCCGCCGTTTCGAGGCGAAGCTGCGCGAGCACGGTCTGGAAGGGGCGTAAGACCGGTCGGTCTACTCCGGAAGAACCGGCGCCCGCGTCACGCCCGGCCACATCGTGACGGTCGGCCGCGGCGGGGGAGCGGTCATCAGCGGCGTGATCCAGTGCGGTGTCGAGGAGGCGCCGGGCGGCGTCACTTTCTTCGTTTCCTTTTTGCGGCACCCGGCCGCCCGCGAGGCCATGATCGCGAGGAGCAGGGCCAGCGGCCAGAGCGCGCGGGCGAGGCGGCGGTTCACGTTTCGATTATCCCACCGATGCCGCAAGCTCCGAGAGCGCGGCGGCGACGGTCGGGTCTTCGTCGGGTTGGATCGAGCGCAGGTCGAGCAGGACGCGGCCCGATTCGACGCGCCCGACGACCGGCGGGCGCCCCGAGCGCAGCCGCGCGGCGAGGGTGTCGGCCGACGCCGTGGCGTGGGTCAGCGCCAGCGCCCGCGAGGGGAAGAGCTTTTCGGGGCTCGTGCCGCCGCCGAAAGCGGCGAGGGACGGCGCGACCCGGCACACGAGACCGCCCGCGGATCCGGCGGCGTCGCACAGAAGCTTTCCCCGAGCCTCGAGCGCCTCGAGCGGCGAGCCCGCGGCGGCATAGATGGGGAACTGCCGCCACGCGCCCGTCTTCCACCCGGCCAGCGTCGCGGCCAGGGCGGCCAGCGTCAGCTTGTCGGGCCGCACCGCGCGCGCCACCGGGTGCGCGGCGGCCCGGGCGACCAGATCCGCGCGGCCGGCCAGCAACCCCGCCTGCGGCCCGGAGAAGAGCTTGTCGGCCGAAAAGGTGACGAGGTCCGCGCCCGCCGCGAGGCACTCGGCGACGGTCGGCTCGTCCGCGACGCCGAAGGCGTCGAGCGGCACGACGGCGCCCGTCCCCTGGTCGTGCAGCCACGGCACGCCCGCCTCGCGGGCGAGCAGGGCGAGCTCGTGCGGCGCGGGGCGCCGCGTGTAGCCCCGGATCTCGTAGTTGGACGGGTGGACCGAGAGCAGCAGGGCGACCTCGGGAGAGAACGCCCGGCGGTAGTCTGCGGCCGTCGTGCGGTTGGTCGTTCCGACCTCGCACAGGCGCGCGCCCGACGCCTCCAGGATTTCCGGAATCTTGAACGATCCTCCGATCGCGACCAGCTCGCCGCGCGAGACGAGGACGCTCCGGCCCCGGGCGAGGGCGGCCAGGGCCAGCAGGACCGCCGCCGCGTTGTTGTTGACGGCGAGCGCGTCGGCGCAGTCGAAGAGGTCGCGGGTGAGAGCGCGGACGTGGTCCTGGCGCTTGCCCCGTGTTCCGCGCGAGGGGTCGTATTCGAGGGTCGAGTACCCCGCGGCGGCATCGGAGAGGGCCGCCCGCGCCGCGGCCGCAAGCGGGGCCCGGCCGAGGTTCGTGTGGAGGAGAACGCCCGTGCCGTTGACGGCCCGCACCAGGGTCGGCGCGAACCGAAGGCCGAGCGCCTCGCGGGCCGCCTCCCACAGGGCAGCGGGCCGCGTTTCTCCCGCGGACATGGCGCGCCGCAACTCCTCCTTGACGGCCTCGCGGCCGTAGAGGGCGAGCGCCGTCGAGGCAGCGTCGGCCTTGAGCAGCGCGTCCATGGACGGCGGGTGGTTGCCAGGGGCGGCCGGCGCGGTCTCGGGGGCCATGCTTCCTTTACTATAGGGGAGCGTGAGGATCCCGGTGAACCCCCGCCCCCGACGGCGGCCGTCGGCTCGATGAGCTTCGAGCGCGAATTGCGCGTGCTCGAGGAGGCCCTGCGGCGCCTGAACGCCGAGTACGACGGCTTTCTCTACGGTTCGGCGACGAAGCCGCCGATCGCGACCCGGCGGCACGTCGAGGAGATGGTTCGCCGGCTCAACGACTCCGAGGACATGTCGGCCGCCGAGCGATACCGCTTTTCGACGCTCCAGGGGCGGTATTCGGCCCTGGTCGAGCGCTGGGACAGGCTTCAGGGGGAAAAGGAGGCCGGGCGCCGGCCGGGCCTCTACGGCCATTTTCGGGAATCGGGCGGGGCCGGCGATCAGCCCGCCCGGCCGCACCCGCCAAACGCCGCGTCCCCCGCCTCCGTACAAGAGGAGCGGCGCGGTCTCGACACGGGCGGTGCGGAGCGGGAGCTCTTCGAGCGTTACGTGGCGGCCAAGAAGGCGCGGGGAGAAGATGTGAGCGGATACCGACTGGAGGGCTTCGTGGAGGGTCTCGAGCGCGAGCGGCGCAAGGTGCGCGAGAATCTCGGCGAAGGCGAAATCGTGTTCGACGTCACCGAGCGCGACGGGCGCGTTCGGCTGGTGGCCAGGAAGAAACCCCGGGGTGGCGCATGAAACGATTCGGCATCGTCCTGGTCCTCGCGATCGGCGGCGCGCTGGCGACCGGCCTCGACCTCGGCGGGTCGGAACCGAAGCCGACCCCGCCGCCGTTCTACCGGCAATACCTCGTTCCGGGCAATCCGCTCGACGACAAGATCGCCGAACAGGAGAAGCGGGTCGAGGCGTCGCCGCAGGACGCGAACCTGAGAAACGACTTCGGCAACCTCCTTGCCGAGCGCAGGTTCCCCGAGCAGGCCGCCGAGCAGTACGAGACGGCGCTCGAGCTCGACAAGAAGAACTTCATCTCCGCCTACAACCTCGGTCTCGTCCGGGAAACCGAGGGCAAGGTCTCCTCGGCCATCTCCGCCTACCAGCGCTCGATCAAGCGCAAGCCCGGGTTTCCCCAATCGCGTTTCCGGCTCGGGCGCCTCTACGAGAAGACGAACCAGCCCGAATCGGCGGTCCACGAGTACGCCGCCGCGATGTGGATCGACCCGGCGATGCGCGATCCCAAGCGCAACCCGCTCATCATCGACTGCCAGCTGATCTACCTCGCCTCGCTCGCCAACTACGGCCGCGACGTGGCCGTCGCCTCGATGACCGAGAGCGAGGTCTATTTCGACAACGACCGGTTCCGAAAGCTCCCGACCAACCGGGCGATCTCCTCGAAGGAAGTCGAGGTCGAGGAGGAGCCGGCGCCGCGCGACGTCGGCTCGCCCGGGTCGGCGGGCTCGGCGGGTGCCGGCGCCGCGGGAGCCCCGGTCGGCGCCCCGGCGAGCGCCTCGGAGCCGGCCCGGCGCGGTCCGCGGACGCCGCCGCCCGGGTCCGGGCCGCGGCCCGTTCCGCCGAACCTGCGCCGCACGCCGCCGCAGCCCCGGGCGCAGGGGACTCCGGTGACCGGCGCGCCGGCTCCCCAGACTACTCCGCCTCCGGGCGAAACCGCCGAGCCGGCGCCCGCGCCTCCCGAGTCGGCGCCCGAGCCGGCGGTCACGCCCGGTCCGCCCCAGGAGGTCGAGCCCTCGTAGAGGGCGCGGCCCGGGGACCGCTATTCGAAGCTCGCCCGCTCGACGAGCAGCGTGGGCGAGCCCGCCGGGTAGGGCGACGGGAAGAACTGGGTGTCCGTCGAGACGCTCGCGATGCGTCGCAGCAGCTCCGAGAGGCGGCCGGTCGAGCGCGCGCCCGCGACGGGCCCCCCGGCGCGGCCGGCGACGACGGAGACGCCGGTGAATTCGATCTCGTAACGGTCGGCCGCCAGATCCACGCGCACGGGAGCCGTCAACGCCGAGGCGAAGAGCCCTTTCGTCACCGAGGAAAGCAGGGCGGCGGGCGCGGAGGGAGACGACGTCTCGAAGAAGAGGCGGCGCGGCCCGGAGCGTGGAGGCACGCGGAAGGACGGCCGCACGCCGTGGCCGTTCGGGGGGGCGCCGGCGCGTTTTGCGGCGTCGAGGTCGTAGAGCCGCCCGACGAGCTGGCCCTCGTCCACGAGGAGCGTGCGTCGCGTGGGCACGCCTTCGCCGTCGAAGGAAGCGTCGCGCGACGCGTCGTCCACGATCGACACGAGGCGCGACGCCGCCTGGCCGCGCAGAACCCACCGCGGCGGGCGGTCGGCCAGAAAGAGCGGCGCGATCGCGGTCAGCAACGCGGCGCCGACCGCCGGATCGAGCAGCCACTGCCCGCTCGAGAAGGGAGCCGGCCGGTCCGAGAGTGGAAGTGTCGCGGCGTCGGCCAGCCGGCGTGCGAAAGGATCGAGGTCCGGGACGCCGTCCCAGCGAAACGGCAGGCGCACTTCGCGGGCCCGGCTGCCGCGCCGGCCGACGCAGAGCGCGACGCCGTCGAGGGCGCGGTGCTCCTGCGCGACGTCGAGGCCCGCCGCGTTGACGATGCGCTCCTCGGCGCGGCCGCTGCGCAGACTCAGCCCTCCGAGGATCGCCTCCCCGCGGGAGGCCGCCGCGACGGCGCGCGCCAGATCCGCGAAGACGTCGGGCGGCGGGGCAACTGCCGCCTCCGCCGGCCCCGGCGCGGTGCGCGAGGGCCAGTCGGGGGCGGGCGCCTGCAGAACCGGGAGGCGTCCGGCCGGATCGAGGGCGAGCGCGAGAGCCTCCGGGCTCGAGGCCGCGGCAAAGCGCGGGGCGCCGGCCTCCCACCAGCGCGCGGCCCAGCCCTCCTCGCGCCGCCAGGCCGCCCGCTGAAGTCCACGCGAGGACTCCGTCTCGCGCGACTCGGCCGTCTTGCGATAGAGCTCCCACTGGCCCGGCGCGCGCCGGCCGAGCTCCCGGGCCAGGTCTTCGGCCGTCATGGAGCCGGCCGGACCACGAGCCTGCGCAGGAGGACTTCGGGCGCAGCGCCGCCCACGGGCACGACCTGGCCGGCGCGCGCGCACCAGCCGAAGGACCGGCAGGCCCTGACCTCCCGGCCGAGAACGGGCTCGATCGCGCCGAGGGCGGAGAGCAGCTCGCCGGCGAGGACGCCCCCCGAGAGCTCGTCGGACAGGCGCCCGCGCCGGACGCGGCGCGCGCGCGGAAAGCGCAGCCGGAAGCTGCCGCTGGCGATCTCGACGGAGCCGCCGTCGAACTCCTCGATCCAGAGTCCGTTGCCGAGGCGCCGCAGCATCTCGTCCGGATCCGCCGAGCCCGGGGCGACGACGACGTTCGAGCCGCGCGGCAGGGGAGGGTCCGACGCGCCGGCGCGCCGTCCGTGGCCCGTCGAGCCCGGAGCCGCCGCGTGCCCGCGGTCGGTCAGGCGCGAGCCGAGCAGGCCCGAGGCGACCAGGCGCACGGCGCGCGGCGAGGTGCCCTCGTCGTCGCTTTCATAGCCCCCGAAGAGGTCGAGCCGGCGCGCGTCGTCGCTGACGTCGAGGTCGGAAACGGCCACCCGGGCGTCGGGCAGGCCGCGCAGGGGCGACGCCTCGGCGTCGGCCTCGAGCGGGTGGCCGAGAACTTCGTGGAAGAAGACGGCCGCGCAGCCTCCGGCGAGGATCACGTCCGTCTGACCGGCCGGCGCCGGAACGGCGCGGTCGCGCGGCGAGGCCGCCGCGGCCAGCAGCGTCTTGAGCTCGTCGGCGACGCCCTCGGACGCCGGGGCGTGGAAGGCAAACGGCCGCTCCTCGTCCCCGGCGCGGGAGGCCGCCGTGAACCGACCCTCGAGCGACACGAGGCGCCGCACGCAGGCCGAGGCCCGGCGCCCGTCGGCCACGACGCGGCGCTCGGTCTCGCGGAGCCGGAAGGTGAAGGCGTGGCGCGGCGCGTGGCGCGAAAGGATCGCGGGCAGGCGCCGCGACCAGCGCTCGGCGTCGGGGAAGGCGTCGATGTCCGACGGCTCGGCGGGGCGGGGAGCGCGGATCGGGAGCGGCTCGCTGCTCGACTCGGCTCTCAGCGCGCGGACCGCCTCGCGGACGGCGGCGTCGCCGGTCCCCGTCACGAAGACGAACTGCTCGGCGCCGCCGGCGCGTCGCCGCGCGGAGGTGCCTTCCTCGCGCCGAACGCGGGCCTCGCGAAGAGAGCCGTCGCGCCATTCGAGGACGAGCTCGGTGAGCGTCTCGCCGAAGACCTCGGCGATCTCGCCGCCGCGGCCCGCGAGCGGCTCGAGCCAGCGCTGGATGGCGGCTTCGTCCCAGTTCACGTGGCCTGCAGTGTATTAACATCGGGCGGGGGAAACATGAGTCTCGCGGATACGCGCAAGGATTTCATCGCCGGAAAGACCGCGCGAGGCCTCGCCACGCGCAAGCTTTTCGTCGAAAAGGCGCCGGATGCCCTTCGGTCCGCGATCTTCGCGGCGCTTGCGGGCGAGGCCGACAAGGAGCGCACTCTCGACGACGAGGCGCGGCGGATGATGGAAGCTGCCCGCCAGGAGATCGCCGCCGGCCGCGTGGACGGCCACGAGCTCTTCCGCCGCATCCGCCGCAAGCTGGCCGAGCAACGGGGAATCGTCCTTTGAGCCGTCGGCGGTCAGCCATCGGCTCTCGGCCGAACCGGTAGCCGGTAGCCGGTAGCCGATAGCTGGTAGCTGATAGCTGATAGCTTCCCCCCATGACCCTCGAAAAACGCATCGCCGACCTCGAAGCCCTGCGCGAGAGCCGGCTCGAGGGCGGCGGGGCCGAGCGCATCGCGCGGCAGCACGCCGAGGGCAAGCTGACCGCCCACGAACGCATCACGCTGCTGCTCGACCCGGGCTCCTTCCTCGAGCTCGATCCGTTCGTCGTCCACCGCTGCCGCGACTTCGGGATGGAAAAGACCTCGATTCCCGGCGATGGCGTCGTCTGCGGCGCGGGGACGGTCGAGGGGCGGCCCGTCTACGTCTTCGCCCAGGACTTCACGGTCTTCGGCGGCTCGCTGTCCGAATCCAACGCCGACAAGATCTGCAAGGTGATGGACCTCGCGGTGCAGAACGGCGCGCCCATCATCGGGTTGAACGACTCGGGCGGCGCGCGGATCCAGGAAGGCGTCGTGTCGCTCGCGGGCTACTCCAAGGTCTTCCTGCGCAACACGCGCGCCTCCGGGGTCGTCCCGCAGATCTCGGCCATCCTCGGGCCCTGCGCGGGCGGCGCCGTGTATTCGCCGGCAATCACCGACTTCGTCTTCATGACCGAGAAGACCTCATACCTCTTCGTGACGGGGCCGGACGTCATCCGCACCGTCACCCACGAGGAAGTGACCAAGGAGGAGCTCGGGGGCTCGCGGACGCACTCGAGCGTGTCGGGTGTGGCCCACTTCGTGCGCCGCAACGACGAGGCGGTGCTGGCCGGAATCCGCGAGCTGCTGACCTACCTGCCCGGCAATAACCTCGACGCCCCGCCGGCACGCGAACCGCGCGACGCGCCGGCCGGCGAGGCGGACCTGAACTCCTTCATCCCCGAAGAGCCCAACCGCCCCTACGACATGGGCGAGCTCGTCCGTCGGGTGGCCGACGGCGGCGAGTTCCTCGAGGTCCAGGCGGCGTTTGCGCCGAACATCCTGGTCGGCTTCATCCGCCTCGCCGGCCGTTCGGTCGGGGTCGTCGCGAACCAGCCGATGCACCTGGCGGGCGTCCTCGACATCGACGCCTCCGTCAAGGGCGCGCGGTTCGTGCGCTTCTGCGACGCCTTCGGCATTCCCCTGCTCGTTTTCGAGGACGTGCCGGGGTTTCTGCCCGGCACCCGCCAGGAGTACGGCGGGATCATCCGGCATGGCGCAAAGCTCCTCTACGCCTTCGCCGAGGCGACGGTTCCCAAGGTCTCGGTCATCACCCGCAAGGCCTACGGCGGGGCCTATTGCGTGATGCTCTCCAAGGACCTCGGGACCGACTTCAACTTCGCGTTTCCGACCGCTGAGATCGCGGTCATGGGCCCGGAGGGCGCGGTCAACATCCTGTACCGCCGCGAGCTGCCGCCGGACGCCCCGCCCGAGGCGCGCGCCGAGAAGGTCGCCGAGTACACGGCGAACTTCGCGACGCCGTACATCGCCGCCCGCCGCGGCTACGTCGACGACATCATCGAGCCGACCGAGACCCGCTCGCGCCTGATCGCGGCCTTCGGGCTGCTCGAGGGCAAGCGCGCCGCCATGCCGAAGAAGAAGCACGGGAACATCCCGCTCTAGCTTGACCGCCAGACCGTCCAGGAAGCGCCTCCTCGTCGCCAACCGCGGCGAAATCGCGCTGCGCATCTTCCGGGCCTGCCGCGACCTCGGGATCGAGACCGTGGCGGTCTTTTCGGACGCCGACCGCGCGTCGCCGCACGTGGCGGCGGCGGACCATGCGGTCCGGCTCGGGCCCGCCCCCGCGCGCGAGAGCTACCTGTCCGTTCCCGCGATCCTGGCCGCGGCGAAGAAGACGGGAGCGTCGCTCGTGCATCCGGGCTACGGGTTCCTGGCCGAGAACGCCGGTTTTGCGCGCGCCTGCGCCGACGCGGGCCTGACTTTCGTCGGCCCGTCGCCCGAGGCGATCGCCGCGATGGGTTCGAAGACCGGCAGCCGCCGCCTGATGGAGAAGGCCGGCGTTCCGGTCGTGCCGGGGACGCCGGGTGCGGCCCGCGGGGCGGCCGAGCTCGAGGAGTTCGCGAAGAAGGCCGGCTACCCGATCCTGCTGAAGGCTTCGGCGGGCGGCGGCGGAAAGGGCATGCGCCGGGTCGACGACGCCGCGGACCTGCCCGCCGCCTTCGCGCGCGTCGCCTCCGAGGCCGAGGCCTCGTTCGGAGACGGCGCGGTCTTCGCCGAGAAGCTCGTCGAGCGCCCGCGGCACATCGAGGTGCAGGTCGTCGGCGACCGGCGCGGCAACCTGGTCGCCGTCGGCGAGCGCGAATGCAGCATCCAGCGCCGGCACCAGAAGGTCGTCGAGGAATGCCCGTCGCCCGTCGTCGAGGGGCCCCTGCGCGCGCGGCTCTTCGAGGCGGCGCTTTGCGCCGCCCGCGCGGTCGACTACACCTCCTGCGGCACGGTCGAGTTCCTGCTCGACCCCGACGGCTCCTTCTACTTTCTCGAGATGAACACCCGCCTCCAGGTCGAGCACCCGGTCACGGAGGAAGTCTGGGGCGTCGATCTGGCCGCCGCAATGATCCGGATCGCCCTGGGCGAAGCGCTGCCGTTCTCGGCGCAGAGCCTCGTCCCGAGGGGGCACGCGATCGAGTGCCGGATCTACGCCGAGGACCCGCGCCATGGCTTCGCGCCGTCGCCGGGCCTCATCGGCGCGCTTCGCCTGCCGCAGGGCCCGGGCGTGCGCAACGACGTCGGCGTCGAGGCCGGGTCCGCCGTTCCGATCGACTACGACCCGATGCTCGGAAAGCTCGTCGTGCACGGGCCCGACCGGCCGGCGGCGATCGCGCGCCTGGCGCGGGCGCTCGCGGAGTACGAGATCTGCGGCGTCGAGACGACGTTGCCCCTCTTCCGCATGCTGGCCGCCGACTCCGAGTTTGCCGGCGCGCGCTTCGACGTCCAGTGGCTCGACCGGCGCCTGGCCGCGGGGCTGTTCTCCCGCGAGGTCACTCCGGCGGACGAAGTTTTTCTCGGCGCCGCCGGCCTGGCCGGGGCCGATCCGTCGCGTCGCGCGACGGCGCGGCCCGAGGCCCCGTCCCTGTGGCAGGCCTCGGCCCGCCGCGAAGCGCTGCGCGGTTCGGGGAACTGATGCGGCGCCTCACGTTCATTCACCGCGGCGACGCCGGCCCCGAGGAGATCGGGATTACCC
>Ga0326726_10001102_pt1 | contig 24928 bp, 23 predicted proteins | sample MHFenrmetagenome_2_FD_207603 | JGI IMG/M metagenome (GOLD analysis project Ga0326726, IMG submission 207603) | Lab enriched peat soil microbial communities from Michigan Hollow, Ithaca, NY, United States - MHF15MN | ecosystem: Environmental > Terrestrial > Soil > Wetlands > Peat | place: USA... | reverse complement strand
ATGATCGAATCGGGGGCGCTTGTCGTACCGGGATCCGATTGGTCGGTGGTGCCTTCGGTGAGCCCCTGGATCGGCATGGAGACGCTTGTCACGCGCGAGAAGCCGGGCGGCAGCGAGCAAACATTTGGAAAATCCGAAGCGATCTCGCTCGATCAGGCCTTCGATCTCTTTACCGTCAATGCGGCGCGCCAGGAGGGCAGGGCGGATCGCATCGGGCGCATCGAGACCGGGATGCTCGCCGATCTCATCGTGATCGATCGGAATCCCTTCGACGTGCCTGCGCGTGAGGTGCACTCGACGAAAGTGAAAATGACCTTCATCAATGGTGATCTCGTGTACGACGCTTCATCCGCGGCGAGCCCAGTGGCTACGTCTGCGAACCGAAACAATCAGTGGCTCATGGTCGTGAAGACGATCAGCACGGATCCAGCGCGCGAAGCGCAGTTCAACGAGTGGTACGACAAGATCGACGTGCCCGACGTGCTCGAAGTGCCGGGCTACATGCGTGCCCGACGCGGCGTGAAGACTGCAGTGGACGGCGACCCTGACGATGGCAAGTACCTTGCGCTCTACAACATGGAAGGCCCGTCGATCGACAAGATCATCATCGATATGCTGATGGCGACTCTCAAGATGAGCCAGCATGGCCGTTCGACCGATCTGCTGAAAGTCGTCGAGCGCGTGTACTACCGCGAATTCGCGCCGCCGATCGAAGCAGCCAGGGCCACGACAGCGGGCTCCCAGAGCTATCTCTACGTCGTGCGCACGAACTCAAGCGCCGATCCCTCATCCGACGCGGCATTCAACGCATGGTATGACCACACGTATCTGCCCGCGATGCTTGCGACGGAAGGCGCCACCCGCGCAACGCGCTACGAGCTCTATCGCGTGTTGATGTTCGAGCCGAAGGCAGTGCCGCGCTACCTGACCGTTGTCGAAATCCAGGCAAATTCGGCCAATGATGCGCGGCGACGGCTCGAGGGCACCGTAGGCCGGTTGCGCAGTCAGCTCAACACACCCGCCGGATTTCTCGCCGGCGATGAGCATCTGTACCTGAAAATCAACGACGTCAAACGCACTGCCGCGACTGCGCCATGAAAGGGATGCAATCGCTTCTAGTCATACTTGCCTGCTATGTCGCGCACGGCGCACTGGCGGCGGACCTCAAGGTCGATGTATTTGCGGGCGACTTCGCCTCGGTGAATTCGTTCGTCTTCTCCAATGGCAAGTCGCTGGTAGTCCTCGACACGCAGCGCAAGACCTGGGAAGCGAAAAAACTCGGGGACCTCATCCGGGCCAAGCACCTGCCTTTGACTTATATCCTTATCAGCCATGGCCACACAGATCACTTCACGGGCATGGCGTGGTTGCACGAGCAGTTCCCGCAAGCGCGGATCGTCGTGGCGAATGAAGCGATCCGGCGGGACATCAAGAACTATGCGATCTACATGGATACCGGCGGGCAAACGGGCGCGGAACCCGCATTGGAGCCCGCGCTCCGGCCAAAATCGCCGGAGAACCCTTCGGGATTCGATTACGAGAATTCGATCCACGTGCTCGCCGGAAATACGTTGACGCTCAACGGCGGTGGTACGCTTGAGCTAACGACTGACTACCCGCCGGCCGAAGCTCCGCACATGACCACCGTCTACAGCCGGGAATTGAATGCGCTCTTTCTGGCGGATTTCGGCTACAACCGGGTCCATCTCTGGCTGGGTGATGACATCAGTCGGGAGCGCATCGCGACATGGCGAGCGGAACTGCTGCGAATCAAATCACGATACGCCGCGCTCAATCCCAAGGTGTATCCGGGTCATGGCGAGCCGACGGACATGACGCTCTTCGACACGATGGTCCGATACCTGGACGACTTCACGCGAATCACCGCGGCAGCCAAATCGCGGGACGAAGCCATGCGGGCAATGATGGCGCTTTACCCCGATTACAAGGAAGGCAATTTCTTTCTGAAGTACAGCGTCGACAATCATGTGAAACAGGACAGCGTGAAATAGGCCGCTCTCTAGAGCGTTTGCAGATTTCCCGTTTCCTGCCGCAGGGACCCGAGAAACTGCTCGAGCTCCTTCTTGCGCCCCTCAACGCGAGCGCGGCCGGCCGGCGAAAGCACACGGCTCGGAACCTTCGCGAGGTTGTCCTCGAGCATCTTGACGGCCTGAGGTCCGTCGGGGCTGCCGCCTTTCGAATCGATGAGTGCCAGGATGCGCGCGGCACCGATGGCGCCAAGCCAGTCGAGTGCATCCGCGTCGTGCAGGTAGAGCGCTTCGGACCCCACTGGGTCACGCTGATACATGTGCGTGCGGATCGCGCCGCACACGGCATCGATCTTCGCCATCGGAAAGCCGGTGTCCTTCAGCACGGTGTTCACGATTGAGGCCGCTTCATCGGCGTGATCGACCTTCTCCTTGGCCCAAGGGGCGAAAGCCGCCATGTCATGCAGGTACGCCGCGGCGAATAGCACGTCGTCATCGAGAGTCACGTGGTCGGCGGCCGCCAACTCCCGAGCGAGCGCGTAGTCGCGTTCCGAGTGCGAGTAGCCCCACGCAGGATGTTTGAAATGTTCCGCCGCGAAATCGCGCACGTGCTCCTTCCAGTCCGGTGCGGCCGCGGTCGACGCCGACGCTATTGATGCGCTCAGGACCAGAATGCTGAGTGCCGGAAAGCTACGCGCGGATACCAACATTATTCTTTCTCCATGCGGTCAATGCGCGGTCGCGAACCGCTCAACACTACTACGCATGAGGGTTGGACCGCCGCCATCGATCAGCAGGTCGGGCGAGGCGGCCACGTCGTGATTACATAACACCACTGCCGCGCGTTGCAGCGTTGACACTGCAGCCGCTTCGCGCGAGGCTGCCCCGACTGATAAAGGCACACCTCTCGAAAGGGAGGGTCGCAAAGCCACCGGTCTACAGGGTTTCCTATGACAGCGGGGTTGCCAGCATGGCTCACATCAAGGCCGAGAATCGTCCGCCTTTCCTAGGCGTGCACGACCACTGACCCGCAATTCAGTCTGCTTCGCATCCGTCGCGTGCGCGTGACGCCGGCGCCTGCATTTGTCGTCGCACATCACTCGGCAATCGAGGGTTTCCACATGTCGACTGCATCTTTGCTATCCATTACGCCGTGGCCCGCGGTGTCGGCGCTGCTCTGGATCGTGTTCCTGGTCGCCGTGCTTTATCTGGCACGACGCACGGCACACCAGGCAATCCATACGGCCACCGACGCCCTGGCCCAGGTGACGCGCCTGGGAGCGCATTCCATCGCGCACGCGGAGCTGCGCCTCGCAGCACGCAATCGCGAGGTGCTGCTCGCGGCTGGCCGCGAGGCCAAGGAGCGTATCGTCGAGCGCGAGTTCGAGCGCGTGAGCGAAACAACGCGCAAGGATCTGACGAACTATCCGGCCCTGCACCGTGCGCTCAGTGAGTCGATCCTGCGAATCGAGGAGGATCATCAGAAGGCCGTCGACGTGCCACCGGAGGCGCCCGGCTGGGTGCGCGCGGTGGAGGCGGTCGCAAAGATCGATGTGCGTAACGGCGCGGCCGATGTGCTCGCCGATATTCACAAGTCGATGGTCAAGGCCCACAACGAAGCGATGCAGGCGTACCGCAAGGCGAGTGGCGAGCGGCACGGGCTGCTGCGCAAGATGATGCCCGAATGGCGCAGCATCCAGGACACCCTCGGCCGCGTGCAGAAGTGCATCGAGAGTCTGCTGACCCGATCGGTGGCCATCGATCGGCACATGCAGGAATACGAAGACATCGTGCGTGGCCAGGATCGGGCCGTCTCGATCCTGCAGTCTTCGTCCGTAGTGCAGTTCTTCATTTCGGCGCTCGTGCTCGCGGTGGCGATCGGTGGGGCCGCGATCAATTTCTCGCTGATCGCGCGCCCGATGGCCGAGATGGTCGGCGGGACGCACTTCATCGGCGGATTCCGCACCGCGGAGATTGCGGCCCTCGTGATCATCATGGTCGAGATCTCGATGGGATTGTTCCTGATGGAGTCGCTCCGGATCACGCGCTTGTTTCCGATCATCGGCGCACTGCCCGACAAGATGCGCGTGCGGATGATCTGGATCACCTTCTCGATCCTGCTGCTGCTTGCGAGCGTCGAGGCCGGCCTCGCCTACATGCGCGAAGTCCTGTTGCAGGACGAGCTCGCCACCGGCGCGCTACTGCGGGGCGAGCGCGGTGGAGTTCTGCAGAGTGAATATCTGTGGATCACCACGGCGGCGCAGATGGGCATGGGGTTCGTCCTGCCATTCGCACTCGTGTTCGTCGCCATTCCGCTCGAGACCTTCATCCATTCGCTGCGCACCGTTCTCGGACTCGCCGGCATTGCAATCCTGCGCGCGTTCGCGCTGCTCCTGCGTGTGCTCAGCAACGGGTTCCGGCATCTGGGCATGCTGGCGGAGCGTTTGTACGATCTGCCGCTCTTCATGCCTCTGTGGCTGGAAACCAGACGGTCTGCCAGCGCAGAACACTCGGTCGCCAGCCGGGACGTGGGGGAGTTGCCCCTATGAATCGCCGACTCCTCCTGGCGGCGGCACTCTTGTTGACTGCCTGTGGCCCCGCGGCGCCCACCAACACGGGCGTGTATCTGCTGCTCGATACCTCCGGTACGTACAGCGGCGAGATCACCAAGGCGCAGCAAATCATTCTCTATATATTGTCGCGACTCGAGCCCGCGGACTCCCTGGCCGTGGCGCGCATCGATACCGGCAGCTTCAGCGAGAAGGACATCGTCGCCAAGGCCACTTTCGACGATCGGCCGAGCGAGGCCAATCGGCAGAAGCGCGCGTTTGCGGAGCGGGTGAAAGTGTTCGTCGAGCAGTCCACTGCCGCTCCGTACACGGACATCAGCGGCGGCCTGCTACAGGGGATCGAGTTCCTCAACGAGAAGGCGGCCGGCCGCAAGGTGATCCTGATCTTCTCCGACCTCAAGGAGGATCTTGCCAAGGGCTACGTGCGCAGGGTCCCGCTCGAACTCAAGGGATTCGAGGTCGTCGCGCTCAACGTCACCAAGCTACGCTCCGACAACTACGATCCGCGCGAATATCTGGCTCGCGTCGAGGCATGGCGCGGGAAGGTCGAGGGCGGCGGCGGCCGCTGGCGCATGATCAACGACCTGGAGCGATTGGAGGGCGTGCTTTAGTACGCATGAGCGATCACCATGATTCGCGTACGCAGCACTCTGTTCTGTTTCGCGCTCGCAATGGTGCTGACGCAAGCCCGCGCCGACGTCGCCGTCGGCCGAGCTTCGAACGCCACCATCCGCGAACGTGTGCTGCAACTCGTCAACCACGCGCGCTCCGGTCCGCGCCGGTGTGGGCGTGAGCGGTTCGCCGCTACGATCCCGCTCGCTCCCTCACCACTGCTGAACCGGGCGGCGCAGGAACATGCACTCGACATGGCACGCAATGACTACTTCGAACACGCGGGGCTGGACGGCAGCGTCCCGAAGGAGCGTCTCGCACGGCTCGGCTATTCATCACGATTGACGGGCGAGAACATTGCCTATGCACCGGAAACAGCGGAGGAAGTGGTGAGCGGTTGGCTGGCAAGCCCCGGTCACTGCGCCAACATTATGGAGCCGCGATTTCGCGAGATGGGTATTGCAGTCGCGGTCGGCCGAAAACGCGGCGCGATCTACTGGGTGCAGGATCTGGCGGCGCCGCGACGCCGGTACTCGGACTGAGTGGGATGCTCATCGTCCCCGTTGCCCAAACCCGCGATCCCTTGCGAGAATTGCCGCCTGCGTGCGCTGGCTCGCCGAACTTCTCGGGCTTCCGGCCGGCTGCGGCGGCTTGTTTCCCTCCGGCGGCACGATGGGGAATTTCTCCGCCGTGCTGACCGCTCTGCGCAATGTTGCGGACTACGACACGACCGCGCGTGGACTTCAATGCAGTAATCGCCGCGGGCGCTTCCTTTTGTACATGGCGGATCACCAGCGTTTCACGCTAGCGACCGATATCAAGGTGTACTTCTGTGATCCGCAGAACCCTTGGCAACGTGGCTCGAACGAGAACATCAATGGCTTGCTCAGGCAGTACTTACCCAAAGGAACGGACCTGTCGGTTCACTCGCAAGCCAAACTGAACGCGGTCGCACGGCAGCTCAACGAACGGCCACGAAAGACGCTAAACTTTGAAACACCAGCGCAGCGATTTGGCCAATGCGTTGCGTCGATCGGTTGAATTCGCAACTTGAGTGGTCCGCCGCGAATGGCAGTATTTTTTTGGGCAGCCCATGAAGCTCTGCAATCTTTGCGCGAGCGAAGGGCTGTCCTACTGCACTGCCGCCAGCTCCGCTTGCACGCGTTCCGGAAATTCCTTCGGGAAAGGAATCCCCGACACCGCGTAGTTGCCGCCGGCCATGAACAACTCCATCACGGCGTTCCATCGATCGCGCCATGCGGAGGCGTAGTCGCGGAATTTATCCGCCTCGATAGTGAACGCAGGCGTCTTGGCGCGCGGCGCGTAGGCCTTGATGAGCGTAACGATCGCTGTGTTGTTCTCCGCCAGCTGATCAAGGCGCTGTTTCATCTGCGCATTCTTGGCGACGCCGTCGCGGCGGATTTTCGCAAGATACGACTCCAAGATGCCGGAATCCTTCTCGGTGAAGGGTTCGGCCTGCAGCTCGTTAATCAGCGCCTGGTCTTCATTCAGGAGCGCTGCGATCGGTTGCAGCTCACGGGCAACGACTTGTGAGCGCAAATCGCCCAGAGCTTCATGCTCGTGATGCCAGGAGACTGATGCGACGAGCGCCGCACTGAGGGCGGCCACTAATAAGAACCATACCGTCTTGCTATTCACGCTGGCTCCGTGACCGGAGCTGACCGCGCAAGTTGGTCAATACCGCACACATGATCTGCAATCCTGGGTGTCGAGGAGCAACGGGCGCTGGCGGCTCATGTCCCAAGCCCCCTCAATCATTCAATGGAACAGATAGTCCAACTATCAAGTGCTCACCGGCCGCCACGAACTGCGCGTGCGAAGTAGGGGTTGGGCTGTCCAAATTGATTGTGGAAATCTTCGCCAAACGAGCCATCGAAGAAGTTGACGATCCAAGCATTCTGGCTCTGGGATAGCGTGGATGAAGCGTAAAGGTTGTTCTCCGTCGGTCCGAATACGGGATCGATGCAGGGGCCAGCAGTGCAATTGGGATACGCTGCGGAAATGATGGTCCGCAGCTCCACGATCGTTGGAATACGCCAATCGCAGTGATTGGCGAAGCAAGTATTGCTCCCATCAAAGCTGTCATTTCGGTTCAGGCTTGCCAGGAAATCGGTGAAGAGCGGCGAGGAGGACGCGGGAATGTGACCCCAAAGATAGGTATTGCTCCAGCAATGCGGATCACCGGGCGCGCAAGTGCTGTCTTTCTGCTCCCACATCAGTCCCGTCTGATTGTCCGTCACCGTTCCGTCGCCGTTTTCCACAAAGCGCGGCTGACACACCAGCGCCCCGTTGTTCAACACCAGGAAATTATTCGACGCGGTGCAGGTTGGCACAGCGCCACCGCTAGCCCCCGTCGCACCCTGTGGCCCCGCAGGTCCCGCCTCACCGGCAGGCCCCATCGGCCCTGCAGGACCTTGAGCGCCGCTTGCGCCAGCGTCGCCCTTGGGTCCCTGCAATCCGGGCGAACCGGCAGGTCCCGCCGCGCCGGCAGGACCGATCGGTCCCGGAAAACCCACAGGCCCCATTGGGCCCGCCGGTCCGTCAGCACCCGTCGCGCCGGCAGGTCCCGGTGCGCCCATGGAGTTCCAGGAGATCATGGTTTCGTACTTGGAGCAGACCGTTGCGGCGGTAACGATTCTGATCGTCCCAATGGCGTTCAACTTGCAGGCGTAGATTGTGGTCGTGTCGGCGCTGGCAATCGTCGGTGCCAAGAGGTACGTCAGTGCAAGCATTGCAAAAGCTTCGAAGTACGTCTTCAAATTGGATTCTCCGCAAACATTATTGTTTTTGTTAGGTACGGCGCCGGCTCGCTGTCCTGCGTGCCGACGCACATAGGCTACCCGTAGGGCCGCGTTTCATTGAATCGAAATTGAGTCCTTTCCTTTTTTTTGCATTGATACACCCAAGGCGTTGGCGACGCAATTGAATTGAATGGAACGGCCCGTGCCTATCACGCTCGACGCACTCGGCAGATCGGGGCTAATCCTTCCACGCATGCATTATGTGAAGCTTGCGTTCAAAATGAATTGTTTCTCTGTGACGCGCCGGCGCATTTGCGAGATGGAGCGACGCGACAACTGGGAACACCGGAACTACTCGCTGGCGGTCATTTACGCTGCCCTGGGCGTCAAGGGGTCAGGCCTTCGCGAAGCTCGAAGGCGCGCATGAACATTCCGACGCCATCGCGTTGAGTCCTGCTCAGAGCGCCTGGTTGAGTGAACTCTCATGCATAGCCTGCGGCACCACGCACTCGACGACGCAACCGCTGGCACTGCCGCGGCGCACGTCGAGTGTCCCGCCAATGCTGAGCGCTCGATAACGCATCGTACGCAGCCCGAGGCCGTTCGTGGTGGAGCGGCCTGCGAATCCCGTACCGTTGTCTGTGACCGCGAGATGAAACCGGACCGCGTCCACGTCAACCTGCACCTCGATCGTGGTCGCGCCCGAGTGCCGAAGCGCATTCGATAACGCCTCCTGCACGATGCGGAAGACATGGTTGCGCGCCTCGGCGCTGAGCTTCACCGGCGCGCCTTCGTTCACACGAATCTTCACGACCGGAGACTTTGCGGAGCCGGCGCGTTCAACCAGCTGGCGAATCGATTTGATCAGCTCACCGGCGTTTTCGGACAACGGCGACAGTCCTCGCGCGATGTCGCCCGCGGTCCGAACCGCGTTGCGGGCGAGGTCCTCGGCTTTCGCAAAGGCGTCCGCCCCAATAGGCTCGCCACGCGCCGCCTGGCGGGCGAGCGCGGCGAGCAACAGCGACAAGCCCGTCAGCGCCTGGCCAAGTCCATCGTGCAGCTCGCGGCCGAGCCGCTGCTGTTGTCGATCGGTCTCCTCAAGAAAGGCCTGCTCCAGCTGCCGCAGCTCCCTGTTCGCCCGCTTCAGTTCAGTGAGATCACGACTGGCTGTCGCAATGCACAGCGGCCGGCCGTTGCCTGCGTCGATCCGAAAACCCTCGTGCAGCATTGGAATTGCCGCTCCGTCGGAGAATCGCCGAAAAGTCAGCTCGCCGGACCAGCGGCCAGAAGCGACGAGCGCAGGCATGACTTCAGACGCCAGCCGCTTATGGTCAGACGGATGCACGAAGTCGAAGACCGTGCGGCCGCCTACGGGCTCATCCGGCGCCATGCCGATCAGCAGGCGTCCGAACTCGTTGAGGAAACGCGCGCGGCCTTCGAGGTCTGCGATTCCGATGAATTCATGGCTCTGACGCGCGATGGAAGCGAGCTGCCGGTCGAGCTCTTCCAACTCGCCGCGCTCCTGCGCCTTGCCTGACCCGGCCTGATCGCCCATGGGCTGGGCGTCGCGACGCTTAAAGAAGCGTAGCCAGAAGTGAAAGCGTCGCGGCAGGAACACCCTTTTCCTCCGGGCCTCGAGGCCGAATCGACCGATGCGCGACTTCGCACCGCGGGCGAATTAAACCACACGGCAGGGCAGACGGAAGCAGACGCTGTCTTAGTTGCGTTGCCGAAAACCGCGATCGCGTGCGAGGACCGCCGCCTGCGTGCGGCTACGCACGCCGAGCTTCTCGAAGATTCGAGTGAGGGAATTGCGCACCGTCTTTTCGCTGATGAAGAGCGCGGCGCCGATCTCGGTGTTGCTGCGCCCGGCGACGAGCGCCGCGAGAATCTCCGATTCACGGCCGGAAAGTTCCGCGAACAGGGGATCCTCCGCACCGGGCGCAGGCGCGCGGCCGGTGAAGGCGAGCACGGCTTCCTTGAAGCGCGTCCAGGCCGGCTCTTTTTCCAGAAGGATGTGATTGCGCGAGTCGAGCTGCACGAACTCGGCGTTGGGAATTTCTGCCGCCAGCATCTTGCCGGCCGAAAACGGGACGACCTCATCGTGTCTGGCGTGCAGCACGAGCGTCGGCACCCGCACCTGGGGCAGCATGTCACGCACGTTGACATCCGCACGCGACTTGAGGAGCTCCGTGGCGATCTCGGGCGTCGTGGTGCGGCGGCACAGCTCGTTGAACCACTCGATCTGCTCCGGCTTCGAATCGGGGATGAATTGTGCCGTGAACAATTGGCGGAAAACGGGGTTGTCCTTCCCCCATCCAAGACGCGCCAGCTCGACGATAGCGCGAAAGCGGCGCACCCCGTCGGTATCTTCCCGATGCGCCCAGCCCACCGGGTAGCCTCCGTACAGGATCAGGCGCGAAACGCGCTCTGGATGCCGCGCCGCATAAGTGACAGCGGCGGCGGCACCTTGCGACATTCCAAGCAGCACGAACTGCTCGCCCGGGTTGCTTGCGTCGATCACGTCCTCGAGATCGTCGATCCAGCGCGCGGGGGATAGGTCGCCGACGTGCCAGTCGGACAATCCGCAGCCGCGCTCGTCGTAGCGGATGAGCTGGTAATTGCCGCCCAGGAATTCGATCCAGTGTCGCCACACCGGACTTTCGAGGTCGTAGGTCAGGTGCGTGAGCCAGGTGGCGGCCTTGACGAGCGGCGGCCCCTCGCCGCACGTAGCCCAGGCGAGGCGCACGTTGTCGCGCGTCTTCAGATAGCGAATCGACTGTTGCATCCAGCGCTGCTCCTTCGGCGAAGAGTCTAACCGCGCGCTGGCGGACTGCACACTGCTGACGCTTGCACGTCGGGACAATACTCCCTCGTTTTTTTGGCCGCCGAGCCTTACGACGGGACATTCTTCCCGTATTTCACGACTCGCGCGTTCGGCATGATGCGCCCCATCAAAGCAATGACACCGTTGCGGCAGGCATGCAGGCTTTTCGATCGATGAACCAATCGATGAATCAATCGATGAACGACGGGTGCTCAGCCGGCGATCTGCCCGCCGCGCACTTTCGCCAGTTGGGCTACCGGACCATCGACATGATGACCGAGTACTACAGCTCGATCGACGAGCGGCCTGTCTTCCCGGCGTTGACCGCGGCGCAATCGCGGGCGCTCTTCAGCGCCGACCGTCTGCCGGAGCGTGGCGATTCCGCCGAGGCGATTCTCGACGACTGGCAGCAGCGCGTGCTGCCCAATCTGTCGACGATCGGATCGCCGCGGCACTTCGTCTACGTGAATGGCTCGGGCACGATGATCGGGACTCTCGCCGAAGCGCTGGCGGCAAGTGTCAACACCAACGCGGGCGCGTGGAAACTCGGGCCCGCTGCCACTGAAATCGAGCGGCTGAGCGTGCGCTGGCTCGCCGAGCTTCTCGGGCTTCCGGCCGACTGCGGCGGCCTGTTTCTCTCCGGCGGCACGATGGCGAATTTCTCCGCCGTGCTGACCGCACTGCGAAACGTTGCCGACTACGACACGACCGCACGTGGACTTCAGTGCAGCAATCGCCGCGGGCGTTTCCTCCTGTACATGGCGGATCACGAAGGGCACTGCTCGATCATGCGTGTTGCCGACATGCTGAATCTGGGCCGCGACGCCGTGCGGCTGGTGCCCAGCCGTGCGGACCTGACCCTCGACGCGGCGGCACTGCGCATCATGATCGATGAAGACCTCGCCCGAGGTGACCGGCCCTTCTGCGTCGTCGCGCAGGTCGGCTCGGTCAATGTCGGTTGCATCGACCCGCTGGCGGAGCTGGCCGATGTCTGCGCCGAATACGGCCTCTGGCTGCACGGCGACGGCGCGTGCGGTGCACCTGCCGCGATGCTCCCGGAGTTCCGCGAGCGTTTCCGCGGGATCGAGCGGCTCGACTCGTTGTCGTTCGACCCGCACAAGTGGCTCGCCGTCCCGTACGACGCCGGGTGTCTGCTCGTGCGCGATGCGGAAAAGCTGCGGCGTACTTTCTCGATCGGCGCGCCTTACCTCCGTGGCTCGCTGCCGACCGAGCACGACGGTCTCGACTACCTCGAATATGGGCCGGAAATGTCGCGCGGCTTTCGCGCGCTGAAGGTGTGGATGACCCTGCGCCACCGCGGCGCCGAGGGTCTGCGCGCGAGCTTGCGGGCAAGCATCGATCATGCGCGACATCTGCACGAGCTCGTCAAGGCACATCCAGATTTCGAAGTGCTGCAGGAACCGCTTCTCTATCTGTACTGCTTTCGCTACCGGCCCCGTGCTCTCGAGCGCGAGGCGGCGGATGAGTATCTCGATCGTCTCAATCAGCAGATCGCGGAAGAAATTCAGCGTTCGGCCCTCGCCTCCGTGATGACGACTCGCCTGCGCGGCCGCACGGTGCTGCGCTTGTCGATTTGTTCTCATCGCACGACTCGGAGCGATATCGAAAGCACGTTCGAAACGCTGGCGATGCTGGGCCACCAGGCAAATCGGCTGCGTCGGGCGAGTGAGCCATGCGCCTCGGCTGCGGACGCGCAGGGCTGAAGATCGTGTTGCTTCGCACCGTCTTGCAACCAGGCTCATTTCCACGGCGGCTTCCACGCCCGCCGGTGAGAATCATCCTTTCACCGGCAACGCCCAGCTCAAGGAACTACCTGAGGAACTAGCAATGGCCCGCTACGCAAACATCCTGCAAACGATCGGCAACACGCCCCTGGTCAAGCTCAACAAGCTCGCGCCGCCCGGCGTTAACGTCTACGTCAAGGTCGAGTCGTTCAACCCGATGGGCTCGGTCAAGGACCGCATGGCCCGCGCCATTATCGAGCGCGCCGAGCAAACCGGTGTGCTGAAGCCGGGACAAACCGTGATCGAGGCGACGAGCGGCAACACCGGCATCGGCCTTGCGATGGTCTGCGCGCAGAAGGGCTATCCGCTCGTCGTAACAATGGCCGAGAGTTTCAGCATCGAGCGGCGCAAGCTCCTGCGCTTCCTCGGCGCCAAGGTCGTGCTGACGCCGGCCTCGGAGAAGGGCAGCGGCATGCTCGCGAAGGCCGTCGAGCTCGCCGAGAAGCACGGCTGGTACCTCTGCCGGCAATTCGAGAACGAATCGAATGCCGATGTGCATTCGCGTACGACGGCGCGGGAAATCATCGCCGACTTTGCCGGCGAGCAGCTCGACTATTTCGTCTCGGGTTTCGGCACCGGCGGAACACTGAAGGGCGTTGGCCGCACGCTGAAGAAGGCGTCGCCGGCGACGAAGATCATTGCGGCGGAGCCCGACAACTCGCCAGTGCTCGGCAGCGGCATTCCGCAACGGCGCAGGGCCGACGGCACGCCGTCGGAAAGTCATCCGCACTTTCGCCCGCACTTGATGCAGGGCTGGATGCCGGACTTCATTGCCAAGCTGACCGAAGACGCGGTCGCGGCCGGCTATGTCGATGAGATCGTGCCGGTCGCGGGCGACAACGCGCTGCGTCTGGCGCGCGAGCTCGCGCGACAGGAAGGCATCTTTGTCGGCACCTCGAGCGGTGCAACGCTGGCGGCGGCGCTCGAGGTGGCGGGGCGCTCGCCCGCGGGCACGAACATCGTCTGCATGCTGCCCGACACCGGCGAGCGCTATATGTCGACGCCTTTGTTCGAGGGTATCGGCGAAGAGATGACGGCGGAGGAGCTCGCGTTGTCGCGCTCGACGCCGACGTGCCGTTTCGACGCGCCATCACCGGCGTCGCAGAGCGCCGAGGCGGCGCAGATCGAGACCGACGCCGCCGCGGCGCGCTTCGTTACCGAGATCACCAGCGATGAGCCTGTCGTTCTATTTGCGCTCGAGTGGTGCGAGTTCTGCTGGTCGGTCCGCAAGTTCTTCGCGCAGCTTGGCATCGCGTACCGCAGCGTCGACCTTGACTCGGTCGCGTACCAGGCCGACGATCTCGGCGGCAAGATTCGCGCCGTGATCGCCCAGCGGACCGGCACGAAGACGTTCCCGCAGATCTTCATCGGCGGCGAACACATCGGCGGTTGCACGGAATTGTTCGACGCGTGGCGCGCTGGCTCGATTCAGCGGCGTTTGACCGAACAGTACGTCGACTACGACGTCGACGTCAAAGTCGATCCTTACAGCTTCTTGCCAAAGTGGCTGCAGCCGCGCAAGACGGCATGAAGGAAGCGCAGCGCGGCAAACGCGACTCTTGCGCATGGGCAAATTACAGTCTTAGTGTCTTCAGACGAAACGGAAGGGAGGGTAGGTGCATGGGTTCTTCAAAGTGGTTCGCGGTGATTCTCGGATGTGTTTTCGGTTTCATTGGCATCGCGCTGCCGAGCGCGTATGCGGACGAGACCTGCAACTCGCCCTACATCAGTAATCTGATCAAGGGGCAGGAAGACTTCGTTCACGTCTGGACGCTCGGCGTCGAAGGCCTGGGCGATGGCTCCGACAAGCTTGTCACCGTCGATGCGAACCCGAAATCGAAGACCTACGGCAAGGTCATCAACAGCGTGTCGGTCGGCGGTCGCGGCGAAGCGCATCACATGGGCTTCACCGACGATCGGAAATTCCTGTGGGCGGGCGGACTCGACGACAGCAAGATTTATGTCTTCGACGTCGGCACCAACCCCGCGAAGCCGAAACTCATTCGCACGATCGCGGATCTGCCCGCGAAGACCAAGTACGTCGGTCCGCACACCTACTACGCGCTGCCGGGCCGCATGCTGATCGGAAATCTCTCGAACACGGCCGACAAGGGCGGCGTCACCGGGATGGCGCTCTACAACAACAAGGGCGCGCTGATCAAAACCTATGACATGCCCACGACGACTATTGCCGGCGACAAGGGAGGCGTGAAGGGCGATGGCTACGGCTATGACATCGCGGTGAATCCGGCCAAGAACGTCATCCTGACCTCGAGCTTCGCCGGCCACCAGAACTACATGCGCGAGCTCGGCGATCTCATCAAGGATCCGGAGGCGATGAAGCACTTCGGCAGCACGATGGTCGTGTGGAATCTCAAGTCGATGCGGCCGACCCAGGTGCTGAGTGTCCCGGGGGCGCCGCTCGAGATCCGCTGGTCGCTCGCGCCCGGACAGAACTGGGCGGTCTCCGCCGCTGCATTGACGTCAAAGCTGTGGCTCGTCAAACCCGGCGACGGCGGCGCGTGGGTCGCGAAGGAAGTCGCAACCATCGGCGATCCGGCCAAGATTCCGCTGCCCGTCGACATTTCGATCACCGCCGACGGCAAGGGCCTCTGGGTCAATACCTTCATGGATGGCACGACCCACTACTTCGATCTCACCGATCCGGAACATCCGAAGGACATTTATCAGAAGCACACCGGCACTCAGGTCAACATGATCTCGCAGAGCTGGGACGGCAAGCGTGTCTACATCACCTCGAGTCTGCTCGCGCACTGGGACAAGAAGGGCGCGGACAACGAGCAATTCCTGCGCGCATTCAACTGGGACGGCCACGAGCTGACGCCTGCTTTCGAGGTTGACTTCACGAAGGAGAAGCTCGGGCGGCCGCATCACATGAAGTTCACGGCGAAGCCGGGTCAGACCAAGACGCTCGCGGCTCTCGTTGGACAGTGATTGCCTGAGAAGTGACAGCAATGCTCCGTCGCTCGCTGCTTCTGGCCGCGTGTCTTTCGATCTCGGCGATCGTGCAGGGCGCTGCTGACCAGCGCCCTGCCGGTCCGCCGCGCATGGACTTCACGCCACTGCCTCCGGGGACGTATCGGCTGCAAGCGATACAGCGCGTCGCGGATGCGACGCTCCTGGACGAGCGCGGTCAGCCCGTGAAGCTGAGCGCGCTCACCCAAGGCAAGATCACGCTGCTGACCTTCTTCTATACGTACTGCGTGGATCCGCTCGGCTGCCCGTTCTCGCATGAAACGTTGTCGAAGCTCCGTGATCGCATCCTCGAGGATAAGAAGTTCGCGAGCGGCGTTCGCTTCGTCGGCATCAGCTGCGATCCGACAAACGACACGCCGGCGGTCCTCGCGGAATACGCGGCGCCGTTCACGCGCGGCTCGTCGTTCGAGTGGCGGTTTCTGACGGCGCGAGCGGTGCCAGCTCTGCTGCCGGTGCTCGACGACTTCGGCCAGGACGTGAGCGTGCAAGTGGACGAGAAGGGGATACCGACCCGCACGCTGCACCACATGCTCAAGGTCTTTCTCATCGACCCGCACGGCACCGTGCGGGAAATCTATACGCTCGCTTTCATCCAGCCGGACGTGATGTTCAACGACATCCGGACGCTCTATCTCGAGTCGCACGCTGATAGGAAAGCAAACTGAGGGAAGAAGCCGTGGCGATGCTACCCTTGAGGCATGCGACAAACCGAAGCCGCTGATCCAAACGACCGCCACGCTCTGCCCGTCTCTGTCCTGCTCGACTGGACGCTGCTCCTGTTTCCGGGTCTCGTCTGGGGTGCATCGTTCTTCTTCATTGCCGAAGGGCTCGAAGCGCTGGCACCCGATGGCGTGACCTTCGTGCGGTTGCTCATCGGCTTCGTGACGCTGTCTCTCGTGCCGGGCGCGCGCGGCCCGGTGGATCGCCGCGACTGGGTTGGCATCGCGTGGCTTGGCGTGCTCTGGTACGCCTTTCCGATGAGCATGTTTCCGCATGCGCAACTGCACGTCTCCTCGGCACTCGCCGGCATGTTGAACGGCGTGGCTCCACTCGTCTCGGTAATCGCCGCCAGCATTCTGGTGCGGCGATTGCCGGCGCGCGGAGTGATGCTGGGGCTCGCCGTGGGTTTTGCCGGCGCCGTGCTGATGGGGTTGCCGGGCATCAGTGCGGGAGGCAGCGAAGCGGGCGGCATACTCCTGATCGCTGTGGCGATGGCTTCGTACGGCATTGCGCTCACTGTGGCCCGGCCGCTGCAGCAGCGTAGCGGCGCACTACCGACTGTCTGGCGCGCACTCGCCATTGCCGTTGTCCTCACGGCGCCGCTTGGCGCGCCGGCGCTGCTGCACGCGCATTGGTCGCTGCGATCGGTGCTGTCCCTGCTGGCGCTCGGCGCTCTCGGGACCGCTCTTGCAAACGTTGCGATGGCAGTGGCCGCGGGACGCCTGGGCGTGGCGCGAGCTTCGGCCACGACGTTTCTGATTCCAGTCGTCGCCCTGCTGCTCGGCGTCTTCGTGCGTGGAGAACAGGTGGCCACCCTATCGCTCATTGGAGCCATTCCTTGTCTCGCCGGTGCCTGGCTCATTCGGCGAGCCTCGCTGCGCGCGCCCGTCAGAGTCCCATGATTCCATTCACAGTCGCCACATTGGCGCCCAGCCCGATAAAGCCACGCCTGGTGCACTCCGAGGCGGTCACGCTCGGTCCCGTGTTGCGCTCGCAGCGGCTAGTGCCGCTGCGAGCCGCTCTGCGCGCCGACTCCTAGTTGGCCACTGATTTCGCGATGTCGCGGTGCATCTGCGCCATCTCGCGAGCGTCTTTCGCGGCAGCCCGGAGATTCTTCACAAAATTATCGCAGTGATTCGCAAGGCTCATGGCGTTTGACTTCGGGCCAACGCCGACGCCACTGTGGTACTGCTTTGCCAGGCGCTCGAGTTTTGGCCGTTGCGGCCTGCTGATCGATGGTGACTTGCTGCATCTGCTGCACTTGCTGCGTTGCCTTGTCATCGGCGACGGCGCTAATTGAAGCGAGCCCGAGAACTGTCAGAGCGGCGGCAGCGATCGAGAAATTGCGGGTGAACATGGTCATCTCCTTCTGCGCAGGTTTGAAGAAACTGCGTGACGGGAATTGTCACCTGCAGTTATCGCAAGAGAATCGCGGAACAATCGCATTGCCGTACGTACGTGCTTTACGCAGGAACTCGCCAAGGTCCTCAAGCGCCATCTGGAGGATGCATCTTGCACCGTGCAATTGGCGGTCAGCCGCGATGCGGGCTTGCGGCTCGCGGAGTCCAAGCCGTTCGATCCCATCCTGCTCGACATCATGCTGCCCGGCATCGATGGGCTCGATGTCTGCCGCCTGCTGCGCACACGACGTGTCCATTTTGAGCTGCCGATGACGATAAGCGGAGGCGAACCCTATACTTGGCAGCTTATCGTGCCGGTTGCGGGCCCCGGCGTTTGGGCTTCGAGGGTTCACATTGCAATCGAACGTCGCCGCATTCTTCATCGCCGGGCTGCTCATGCATCTTACGGGCAGTGCTGTCGCTACCGACGTTCCCCCGCCGGCGGCCGAGAATCCAGCGCCAGTCGTCGACGTACCGACCGACCTGATCCAGGAGATCGTTGTCGAAGAGCCGGAGCCGCGCTATGTCGCACCGACGCGGCGCGATCGAATCGGCCGGATCTGGGCGCCAGTGCTGATCAACGGCCAGGGGCCATTCCGTCTCGTGCTCGACACCGGCTCGAACCACTCGGCGGTGAATGCATCGGTGGCCGCGCGGCTCGGGATCCCGCTCACGGACGAAAACCTGGTCTCGCTGCGTGGTGTCACGGGCACGCGCACGGTGCCAACGATTCCCGTCGACAGTTTCGTCGTGGGCGAGCTCGAACTGCGCTCGAAGCGTCTGCCGATCGTCACCGACGCGCTGGGCGGCGCCGACGGCGTGCTCGGCACCGAAGGGCTGCTCGACAAGCGGATCGTCATCGACTTTCGCCACGACAAGATCACGATTATCCGGTCGCATGCCGAGGCCGCGCCGCCGGGTTTCCTGACGATCCCGATCAGGATCGTCCGTGGTCTGCTGCTGGTCGCCAACGCGCAGATCGGCTCGCTGCGGGCGAAGGCAATCATCGACACCGGGGGGCAGGCGACGATCGCCAACACGGCACTACGGGATGCGCTTCAGCGGCGGGTGCGGCCCGAAGACGTCCTTGCCAGCGAGATCACCGGCGCGACACTCGACGTGCAGCGCGGCGACCTGGTCCTGGCGCCGCGAATCTCGCTCGGTTCCGTATGGATCGACTCGGCGTACGTCACGGCTGGTGACATGTACATCTTCCAATATTGGAAGATGACCAGGGACCCGGTGCTCATGATCGGAATGGACGTGCTGGGTCAGTTCGACACGCTGATCATCGACTACAAGCGCAGCGAGCTGCAGGTTCGCATGAGGCGGTGAGATCGGATTGCTCTTTGGGAGCCACGATGAGAATTCCATCTCATACAACCTCCCCCAAACTAGCGGGCTCGAAGAGGTCCAGCATCAGTCGCGCAAGGAGGCTGTCGGGCTCGGACAAGGTATCCAGCACACTGAAGTGGTTTTGATCCGGGATGCTGAGCACGCCAGTGCAGCGCTCCGCCCACGCATCGGCGAGGCGCTCGCTTTGACGGTGGAAGTCACGGGATTCCGCCTCGCCTACGGCGAGAATCACTTTGCCGCGGTCAGGCACTGGGCGATAGAGCGGGCTCACTTCGTGCAGCCCAGCTGCGTCCCAGCCCATGTTGTCGAGAAATTGCGCGTGAAGAAGCGGCAGGAGGTCAAATACACCGCTGATGCACACGACAGCGGCGAGATTGATCGTCGAATCCATCTCGGTCGCGAACCGCGACAAGTAGTGCGCGGCAAGGTGCGCACCGGCGGAATGTCCGGCGAGGACAACTCGCTCGCGTTCGGCAGCCGTAAGTGCGCTGCTCGCGATGTAGCTCATGGCCTTCGCTACGGACTGGCAGATCGCGGGTAGAGGCGCGCCCGGACAGAGAGGGTAGCTCGGAATGACCACGGTGATTCCGGCCTGCACGAACGACGTGGCAATCCATGAGAAGTCTTCCTTGCCGAATGCCCGCCAGTAGCCCCCATGCAGGAAGACCAGCGTGCCACGCGGTGCGGCGGCCCGGAACACATCCAGTCGCTCGCGCTCGTGCTCGCCGTAGGGCGCGTCGATACTTCCCGTCAGCGTAGCCCGCGCTTGACGCGCACGCGCTCGCCAATGATCGAAATATTGCTGAGAGTCCTGGACGGCGAGGCGTGGGTTGTATTGCTGATCCCAGTAGTTCACGGAGCCAAGTCTAGCCCACGATCAGCGCTCTCGGTAAAGGGTCGTCGCTGGAGTTTCGCCGTAGCGGCTGCGGTACGCCACGCAAAAGCGGCCGAGGTGCTGGAAGCCCCAGCGCATGGCGACGTCGGTGACGTTCACTTCGCCACGCCGCGCGGAGAGCAAGTCGGCGCGCGCTCGCTCCAGCCGCTGCTCGCGCATCCATGCGAGCGGCCCGATGCCGTGCGTGCGCTTGAATCCGTCGAATAGTGTGCGCTGAGTTGTCGATGCCGCGCGCGCCACGTCGATAACTGTCAGGTCTTCTGCAAGGTTCTCCAGCAGATACGCCTCGGCGCGTCGCACATAAACTGGCGCAGACTCCCGTTCGGACTGAGCCGCATCCGAATCAAGCGCCGCCATGAGCCCGGCGAGCACCAGATTCTCGGCATGGGTTGCCGCCGCTGCGCAGTCGAAGAGCCGTCCGGCCGTCGCCTCGCGCGCCACGTAGTCAATGATGCGCCCGAAGGCGCGATTGGGTTCCGCATCGAGTGCGATCAGCTCGCCTGCTGCAGATTCGAAAAGTCGCCGGCGAACCTGTGGCCGGCAGGCCGCCATCGCCGCTTCTTCAAACCGGAGAACCAGCACACGGCAGTCGAATGTCCATGCCATATCGAGCGGCATGCCCGGGTACACAATGTGAGCGCAGCGGGTATTCACTTCGACTGGCTGCCGACAGGACCGAAGTGTGTAAGAGCCCGTCAGCGGTACTTGCACCAGATAGCATCGGCTCATGCGGCCGGCGTCGATTCCTACTTCGCCGCCGTACTCGATTACGCTGAGTTCCGCGCGGCGTAGCTGCCGGTGAAAGAGGCGGGCGCGGTAGCGCTGCTGCGCGTGGGCATCGAGAGCATAGGGCTTGAGAAATCGGCCGACCTCTCGCCTTACCCAAGCGAGATCCGGTGTGTCGATGTTCCACGGGACATCCAGATTGGTCGCGTGCATAACTCGCCCAATGATCCGGTTCGTTCTTAATCTCTCGGCACTATCCGGATAACACTGCAGTTCGCGGATAGTCCTCACGTTTCCTCGCTACTACCGTCGATGGCACCTCAATCCTTACTCGGTTGGATCCCATGACATCGGCAGCAGCAAAGCGGGTTCTCGGCGGCCGCGAGCGCATTAAAGTTTGCATCGCGCAAGTCTCGCCTGTCTACCTAAATCGGGACGCGACCGTACTGCGCGCCGTCGCCACCATCCATGAGGCCGGTGCGAACGCTGCGGACCTGGTGGTCTTTCCGGAAACCTGGCTCTCCGGCTATCCGTATTGGACCGAGGGCTGGGACAGCTCGCTCAGGGAGTGGGCGGCCGGCCGGATCCGCTTTTTCGATGAGGCCCTGCTGGTGCCGTCGGCAGCAACCGAGGCGATCGGGCGTGCGGCCCGTGAGGCGCGTGTGCACGTTGTCATGGGGTGCAACGAAGTCGATCCGCGGCCGGGCAACGGCACGATCTATAACTCGCTCGTCTTCTTCGATCGGACCGGCACGATTATGGGACGGCACCGCAAACTCATGCCGACTTTCATCGAGCGGCTCTTCTGGGGAAGCGGCGACGGCAATGATCTGGAGGTCTACGACACGGACATCGGCCGCATCGGCGGTTTGATCTGCGGCGAGAATCTGATGACGCCGCTGCGGGCGGCGATGATCGGCATGGGCGAGGACATCCACATCGCGGTGTTTCCTGGCGCCTTTTCGCTCGACGTTGGGCCAAGGTTGCAGGAGTGGGACATGACCGGCCGCTTCTGGGGCCATTTCGTCACGCGTGCCCACGCTCTTGAAGGCGGCTGCTTCGTCTGCTGTGCGAGCGCCTTCGTCGATCCGAACGACGTCGCGCAGGACGTTCCGCATCGCTCGAGCCTGCACATGGATTGGGCGCGCGGCGGCAGTCAGATCGTCTCCCCGCTCGGCATGCCAATCGCCGGCCCCGTTGAAGGTGCTCAGCTCCTCTATGCGGACTGTCACGCGTGGATGATCAAAGCGGTCAAGGCGATCGTTGACACGCTCGGCCACTACGGCCGACCCGACGCGGTGCGCGTGCAGATTCGCAAGAACGAGCAATGGCAACTTCCGGGAGAAGCGTACGGCGCCAGCCGCCTTGTGCGTCTCGACGCTGCGGCGCTCGAACGCGCCGCAGACACCTATGAGGTGGCGCTGGATCGCGTCGAGGAAATCGCAGACGCCCGACAGATGCTGATCGCAAAAAGTTGAGATCGGCTCCGCAACCCATGGCGACGTTCGCCACAGCATACGAGGCACGCAGCATGCTCGATCCCTTACACGCCATGCCATCGTGGGGCGCGCGCCTGCACGGCGGCGCGCTGCTGTTCTGCGTGATCTTTTGCGCGTCGCCGGCACTCGGTCAACAGGCGGAATCGCCGCCGGGCGCGAGCCCGCGGCAGTCCGCGAGCGCAACGGTCGTCGAGGAAATCGTAGTCTCGGCGCGCAAGCGCCAGGAGTCGGCCGAGGACGTGCCGATCTCGATCGCCGCCTTCACGGGCGATGCCCTGGAGGCACGCGGTATCACGACGATCGATCAGGTGGCAGAGTTCACGCCGAATATCGTTTATCAGAACAACCCCGGTCTGAGCGGTGGGAGCAACAGCTCCACCATCTTCATTCGTGGCGTCGGGCAATCAGACTTCCTGGGTTCCATCGAACCTGGCGTGGGTCTGTATGTGGACGGTGTCTACATCGCCCGCTCCATCGGCGCGATTCTCGATCTCGTCGATCTGGATCGTGTCGAAATTCTGCGTGGACCGCAGGGGACGCTGTTCGGCCGCAACACTATCGGTGGTGCCGTAAGTGTTGTGTCACGCAAACCGGGGCCGGACCTCGGCGGTCGCGCCACGGTCATCTATGGCGATGACAACCGCATCGAACTGAAGGGCATGCTCAACCTGCCGCTCTCGGACAAGGTGTTCACACGACTCGCAGTTGCGCGCGCCCAGCGCGACGGCTATGTCACGAATGTTCTGACCGGCGATGGCTACGGCAACACCGACACATTGACCGGCATGCTGCAGACACGCTGGCGCGCGAACGATGCTTTGACGATCGACGTCGCCGTCGATGGCACGCGCGATCGCAGCCACGGCGTTCCGGCAGTGCTTCGCGGCGCTGACCTGACGTCGAGTCTGTTCAACCCGCAGAACCTGCCGTACATTCCTCCGCGCGCCGCCTCACCTTTCGCCGTGGACGCGCCACTCCCGCCGCTGCCGCCTCCGGGCGCATCCACGCCCGGGGCGATGGGTCCAATAGCGCCGGGATCGATACCGTTTCTGCCGCCGGGAGTCGATCCCACGAGCCAATACTACGAACTGAATGTGCAACAGGTGCCGGGCGCGCCGCCGGGGACGCTCGCTCCATTTGACGTTCCAACAGACAACTTCACCCTCCTCAGTAACTATGTCGCCACTTTTCTCGGTGGACAACCGTGCTTGTCCGGACCCTTTGAGCCTTACAACCCGGCGCCCGTCAACAACAACCCTGCGTGCTACAGCTCGCGTTACTTCGAGTCGTCCCTGGGAAAGAATCACGTCGCCGGCGGCTTGCCCTCCTACTCGAATACGGATGTCTGGGGAGCGTCGATCAACGTCGACTGGCATCTCGGTCCCGTCGAGCTCGTATCGATCACCGCGTACCGCAACTTGAAAGCCGACTCGCAGCGCGATTTCGACGGCACGCCACTCGTCATTGCCCATTTCACCGACGTGTTCGATCAGTGGCAGGCGAGCGAGGAGTTGCAATTGAAGGGCGTGTCGTTCGACGATCGTCTCAGCTGGATCGTGGGCGGCTATTACTTCAAGGAGAAGGTCGACAATCTGAACGACGTGGCATTCACGCCGGTCAGCGTGCGCAGCGGCGGACTCATCGACAACAAGAGCTCCGCGGTCTTCACCCAGGCGACCTTCAACGCGACGAAGAAGCTGGCGCTGACGGCGGGTGCGCGCTACACGCGCGATGAAAAGAACTTCGACGTCGGGCCTTACCAGTTCATCACCGAATCGCGCACGCCGGCGTTCACGGTGGGAACGCCAACGCTGCCGAACGTCCGGCAGTCGCTCACGACGAGTAAGTGGACGCCGTATCTGAATGCCGCCTATCACTGGACCGACGACCTGATGATCTATGCGAGCTATTCCGGCGGGTTCAAGTCCGGTGGATTCACGCAGCGAGTATTTCCGCCACTGCCGGCCGTGCCGACAGTAAATCCCGAGTCCGTCAAGGTGTACGAAGCGGGATTCAAGCTGCAGACGGCTGACCGCAGGCTTCGATTGAATGGTGCCGCGTTCTATACGGACTACACGGACATTCAGGTTCAAGGTTTCACCGCCGCGACCGGCGTTGCCCCAATCTATATCAACGGGCCGTCCGCTCGGGTGCAGGGCTTCGAGTTGGAGCTGCAAGCGGCGCCAGCACGAAACTGGCTCGTCGAAGCGGGCGTTGGCTACCTGGACGACAAATATCTCGAACTCCCAGCCGGCGTCATCGGCCTCGACACGTCGAAGCACTTCGAACGGCTTTCCAAGTGGACGCTGAATGCCGCCACCCAGACGACGATCAATCTCGGGGGCACTCGCGGCTCACTCACGCCTCGTCTTGGCTGGAGCTACCGGTCGAAGGCCTACAACGACGCCGCGAACATCGAAGCGATTGCACAGCCCGCCTATTCTCTGCTCGATGCCAACCTCGGCTGGCGCAGCGACAGCGGGCGGTGGTCCATTGCCGCCACCGTCAACAACATTCTCGACCGCGACTACATCATCGCAGCCTCGTACAACGCGATCGTCCGCAACTACAACGTTGTGCCAGCCAGGGGACGCGAGTGGTCGCTGCGTATGCAGGTGGAGTTCTGATTATGGCGCCCGTAGCAGGACCCAAAGCGGGACCCATAGCAGGATTGGTGGAGCCCGATCGCGTCCACCGCAGCGTCTATACGGATCAATTCATCTTCGATCTCGAGATGGAAAAGATCCTGGAACGTACCTGGGTGTATTGCG
>Ga0326726_10001101_pt1 | contig 24937 bp, 24 predicted proteins | sample MHFenrmetagenome_2_FD_207603 | JGI IMG/M metagenome (GOLD analysis project Ga0326726, IMG submission 207603) | Lab enriched peat soil microbial communities from Michigan Hollow, Ithaca, NY, United States - MHF15MN | ecosystem: Environmental > Terrestrial > Soil > Wetlands > Peat | place: USA... | reverse complement strand
GAAGCGAGCCCTCGATTGCGGTGCGGCGCCCCGGCACCCGCGAACGCCAGGCGCCTCCAGCGAGCCGCTGACGAAATATTCACGAGTCTTCAGTCGAGCTCGAATTCGTTCTCGTAGTTGTGCTTCAGGGTGGGGTCCTGCAGTTCCTTTCGCAGGTAGCAATTGCCGACTGCCAGCGCTTCAATCTCGGTGCCCATGAAGCAGCGAAAGGCATCCTCTGGAGTGCAGACGATCGGCTCGCCACGCACATTGAAACTCGTGTTGACGATCACAGGACATCCCGTGAGGGCATTGAAGCGCTCGACCAGGGCGTGGTAACGCGGGTTGGTTTCTTTGTGGATGGTCTGGACGCGCGCTGAATAATCGACGTGCGTGATGGCTGGAACGCGGGAACGGGGAACATTGAGCTTGTCGATTCCAAAGAGCTCCTGTTGCTCCCTGGTCATGGCAATCCGGTGCTGTGGCAGTACGTCGGCCACCAGCAGCATGTAAGGACTGTCTTCGTTAAGGTCGAACCATTCGGCCACATTTTCACGCAGCACGGAAGGCGCGAATGGACGAAACGATTCGCGGTACTTGACCTTGAGGTTAAGCATCTTCTGCATCGTCGGTGAGCGGGCATCGCCGAGTATCGATCGTGCGCCGAGTGCTCGCGGGCCGAATTCCATGCGGCCCTGATGCCAGCCGAGAGCCTTGCCCGCCGCAAGGGCGCCAGCACAGGTATCGAGCAGGGCACTGTCGCTAAGCACGTCGAACCGCGCGCCCGCCGATGACAGTCGTCTCTCGATATCAGCGCCCTGGTACTCCGGACCGAGGTAGGCGCCCTGCATGCCATCGAGGCACTTGGGAACAACGCGCGGCTGACGGTGATACAGATGGAAGGCCGCCAACGCGGCCCCCGGGGCGCCGCCCGCGTCACCCGCTGCAGGCTGCAGCCAAATTCGCTCAAAGCGCTTCTCGCGCAAAAGCTTGCCGTTGGCGACGCAATTGAGCGCGACACCGCCGGCCAGACAGAGATTGGGCTCACGCGTTTCCCTGGAGATCGAACGCGCCAGCTTGAGGACGACCTCTTCAGTGATTTCCTGGATTGATGCAGCGAGGTCCATCTCACGCTGCGTGAGCCGATCTTCGGGCTTGCGAGGCGGGCCACCGAACAGTTCATCGAACTGCTCATTGGTCATGGTCAGGCCCGTGCAGTAATTGAAGTAGTCGAGGTTCAGGCGGAACGTGCCGTCCTCTTTGATGTCGATGAGCTTGCTGCGGATCGCGTCGGCATACTTCGGCGTTCCGTAGGGAGCGAGGCCCATGACTTTGTATTCACCGGAATTCACCTTGAATCCCGTGTAGTAAGTGAACGCCGAATACAGCAAGCCGAGCGAGTGAGGGAAATGGATCTCCCGTATCACAGTCAGGTCGTGTCCGCTCCCCAGCGCCAGCGAGGTCGTGGTCCATTCGCCCACGCCATCCATCGTGAGCACTGCGGCGTGCTCGAAAGGCGAAGGGTAGAACGCGCTGGCGGCGTGACTCAGATGATGCTCGGAAAAGAGCAATCGATGCTCCCAGTCCACGCCTGGGAAAAGCTCGCCTAATTCGCTGGCGAGCACGCCCTTCTGAAACAGCTTCTCCTTGATCCACAGTGGCAGCGCCTGACGAAACGACTGAAACCCTTTCGGGGCGAACGCGAGATAGGTCTCGAGCAGGCGCTCGAATTTGAGGAACGGCTTGTCGTAGAACGCGACGAAGTCAATCTGCTCCGGTTTGAGGTTCGCAAAGTCCAGGCAGAATCGCGTGGCATTGGCGGGAAAGCCGGAGTCGTGCTTCTTTCTCGTGAAGCGCTCCTCCTGCGCGGCGGCCACGATGCGGCCGTCGACGAGTAGTGCCGCCGCACTGTCATGGTAGTAGGCGGAGATTCCGAGAATCCGCATCCCAATCAGAACAGCGTGTAGATGAACGGCGCCAGCGCCGAGCCCTGGGCGAGAATCAACAAACCGCCCAGCAACAGCATGATCACGATGAGCGGCAAGAGCCAGAACTTCTTGCGTACGCGGATGAATTTCCAGAATTCGGCGAGGAATGACACGGTGATCTCGTCGGGTGTGCTCAGAATTGATTGCTCAGCGAATCCGGCGGCGGCCCCGGCGGCTGGCGCGGAATCCAGTAACTGGAGGCCTGTGCCTCGAAGCCGCGGCGCATTGGGTCTCGACCGAGCAATCGCATGATAGCTCCGAAAGGTGTCACGAGGCCGTAGTAGAGGAGGCCGAGAACAATGGGACTCACGACTCGATTCAAGATCTCGGCGAGCCGCATCCAGGCGCGGTTGAGCGGCGCCAGCCAATCGGAGTGCAGTAGTGTGATGAGAGCGAAGCCGATGGCAATCGCGAGCAGATATGGCGCGGTGGGACGCGATCGCCACCACGACACCGCACCCCAGAGCGCGAATACAACAGTAAACAGTGAACCGAAACTTCGGTTGGACGGTTGTTTCGCGGGTTTCATCTGACTTCCGACTGTCGGTAGCGGGTTCGTGCGCAGTTTGCCCAGTTATTTATCCCCACAATCTCAGTGTAGCATCCTATCCCGAGTGCTCTCATGATGCTGTCAGGAATCAAACAGTGATCACCATCAACTGCTTCACATAATCGTCGCAAAGCCGCGCGCGGGCCGAGGAGCGCGCCACATCCCAACGTTGTGATTTTGATAGACACCGATCCAGTGCCGTCCTTTCGCATCAAGCTCGAACTCGAGGACGCCTCCGAGTACGAAGGCATTGGAGTTGGCTTCGAGGCACCGGTGTCCGGTGAGATCGTATTCAACACCGGCATGACGGGTTATGCGGAGGCGCTGACCGATCCGTCATACGCCGGGCAGATTCTCGTCTTTACATATCCACTCATCGGCAACTACGGCGTTCCGAGTACCGACAACCATTTTCCGCCAGCAGATGACTTCCAGTCGCGCCGCGTCCAGGTCGAGGGCGTCATAGTCCAACGGCTGGCTGAGCATCACAGTCATCACCGGGCGACACGCTCACTCGAGCAGTGGCTGCGCGCGGCGCAAGTGCCGCTCATGACGGGCGTTGACACCCGCACGCTCACGCAAAGGCTACGTGGACACGGCACCATGCGCGGCTTGCTGTATCCAGCGGGCATGTCGGCGGCGCTGGCTCGTCGCGAGGCGCGCCGCGTAGAGATGCAGCGCGAGGTCTTCCGGCGCGTGGCTCCAGCAGAGCCGGTCATTTACCCGGGCGGCGAATTGCGCGTCATGCTCGTGGACGTAGGAGCAAAGGACGGCATCGCTCGCTGCCTGTGCGAACGTGGAGCGACCGTGGTGCGCGTCCCATGGCATGCAGATCTGCAGCTGCTGGCTTGCGACGTCGACGGAATCCTGATCGGTAACGGGCCCGGCGATCCGAGCGATCTGGGTGAGCTCACGGCTCAGGTTCATACGCTGCTCGCGCGATTCAACGGCCCGATCTTTGGTGTTTGCCTGGGTCACCAGATTCTGGCGCGCGCTGCAGGACTCGACACCTACAAGCTTCCCTACGGACATCGGGGCATCAATCAGCCAGTCCAGGACATCGTCAGTGGCCGATGCCATGTCACGAGCCAGAATCACGGTTATGCAGTGAGTGATCCGAAGGGAATGCCTGACTGCGAACCATGGTTCGTGAACTTGAATGACGGCACCAATGAAGGCCTGCGCTGGCGCGACCGGCCGTTCTTCAGCGTGCAGTTTCACCCCGAGGGTCGACCCGGGCCACGCGATACCGAATTTCTCTTCGATGACTTTCTGCGTGTCGTCGGTGAGCTGCGATCCGCATGACCAACACGAATCCTGCCGCACGCAATGTTCTGGTACTGGGCTCCGGCGCGCTGCAGATCGGCCAGGCGGGAGAGTTCGATTATTCGGGTTCGCAAGCATTGAAGGCTCTGCGCGAGGAGCGCATCCGCAGCGTGCTCGTCAACCCGAACATAGCCACGATCCAGACCAGCCATGAGCTTGCCGACGAGGTTTACTTCGTGCCGGTAACCGCGGAAATCGTCGAGCGGGTGATCGCTCGAGAAAGGAGCGACAGCATCATGCTGTCATTCGGCGGACAGACCGCCCTCAATTGCGGACTGGAGCTCGAGCGGCGCGGTACCTTGGAGCGGTATGGGGTGCGAGTTCTCGGTACGCCGATCGCCAGCATTCGCGATACAGAGGATCGGCGCCTGTTCATCGAGCGACTGCGCGAGATCGGAATCGCAACGGCACGCAGCGTCGCCTGTGCGACTGTCGAGGAGGCTCGCGCCGCGGTGCGCGCGATTGGATTCCCGGTAATGCTGCGTGCCGGATTTGCGTTGGGCGGCAAGGGCAGCGCGCTCGTAGACAACGCCGAGGCGCTCGAGCCTGCGCTACGTCGCGCTTTCGCAGGCGGCGCCACACAGCTCCTGGTCGAAGAGAGTCTGCGTGGCTGGAAGGAAATCGAATACGAGATCGTGCGCGACCGTGCCGACAACTGCATCACCGTCTGCAACATGGAAAATGTGGATCCGATGGGAATCCACACCGGCGAATCGATCGTCGTCGCGCCTTCGCAAACGCTCGATGACAGCGAGTATCAGCTGTTGCGGTCCATCGCCATCCGCAGCGCGCGCCATCTCGGCATTGTCGGTGAATGCAACATCCAGTTTGCTCTGGATCCACAGTCGCGCGATTACCGCGTGATAGAAATCAATGCCCGCCTGTCGCGTTCCAGCGCCCTCGCCAGCAAGGCAACAGGTTATCCGTTGGCCTATGTGGCTGCGAAGTTGGCGCTGGGTTATCTGATGCCCCAGATTCAGAACGGGATTACCAAGTGCACGACCGCTTTCTTCGAACCGTCACTTGACTATCTCGTGTGCAAGTTCCCCCGTTGGGATCTGACCAAGTTCGGTGGATCGGCGAAGGAGCTGGGCAGCGAGATGAAGAGCGTGGGCGAAGTGATGGCCATTGGGCGCAGCTTCCCCGAGGTCCTGCAAAAGGCCCTGCGCATGCTCGATATCGGGGTAAGGGGTCTTGATCCGGAGGCGTTCGAGTTTGCGGACCTGCAGCGCGAGTTACAGTTCGCGACGCCACGCCGGATGTTCGCCATCGCCAAGGCTATTCGGGCGGGCCTCAGCATAGAGGACATTCACCGCGCCACGCGCATCGATCCATGGTTCTTGCATGAGATGGCGACTGCACTCGACGTCTACGACCGTCTTGTGAACGAGCCGGGTGCGATCGGGCCGGAATTGCTCAAGCAGGCGAAGCATATGGGGTACTCAGACCAGTTCATCGATGAGCTGACCGGCCAGTCCCGGGGTTCCACCCGAGCAGCACGCGGCCACCACGGGATCCGCCCTCACTTCGCCCAGATCGATACGACAGCGGCCGAGTTTCCCGCACAGACCAATTATCTCTACTCGACGTATTGCGCGGCGGCCTCTGACGTCGCGCCGTCGGCCCGCCGTAAGGTGCTGGTATTAGGCTCGGGCGTGTACCGGATCGGCTCAAGTGTCGAATTCGACTGGAGCTGCGTAAGCGCCGTGCAGGCAGCTGCTGCGCTGGACTATGAAACGATCATGCTGAACTACAACCCGGAAACGGTCAGCACCGATTACGACATTTGCGATCGATTGGTCTTCGACGAGATCAGCCTCGAGTCGGTGCTGGATCTATGCGAGCACGAGAAGCCCGACGGCGTTGTTGTCAGCATGGGTGGGCAGATTCCCAACAATCTGGCGCTGCGCTTGCAGGACATGGGTATTCCGATCCTTGGCACCCGCGCGCGCGATATCGATCGAGCGGAGGATCGATCGAAGTTCAGCGCCCTGCTCGATGAGCTCGGAATCGAGCAGCCGAAGTGGCGGCACGCAACGGCCGTGTCCGATGCGCTCGACATCGTGTCGCAGGTCGGCGGATTCCCGGTGCTGGTGCGGCCGAGCTACGTACTGAGCGGCGCAGCGATGAGCGTGGCGCACGAGCATCACGAACTCGAGCGGATTCTGGCCCGTGCCAAACGCGTGTCCGAAGACAACCCGGTCGTGATATCGAAATTTGAAACCCATTCGCGGGAAATCGAAATCGACGCTGTGGCGGATGCGGGCAAGCTCGTGGTGTGGGCGATCTGTGAGCACATCGAGAACGCCGGTATCCACAGCGGTGATGCCACGCTGGTTCTCCCGCCCCAGATGCTGTATCTGCCCACGTTGCGACGGGTACGCGAAATTGCCGCGAGACTGGCTCAGGCCCTGGAAATAACGGGACCGTTCAACATGCAGTTCCTCGCGAAGAACAACGTGGTCAAGGTGATCGAATGCAACCTGCGCGCATCGCGCAGCCTGCCATTTGTTTCGAAAGTGCTGGGACACAATTTTGCGGCGGAGGCCATGCGCCGGATGCTCGGATCGCGGCAACCGTGCCGCTTGAACAGCCTCGAGCTCGACTACGTGGGCGTGAAGGTGCCGATGTTCTCCTTTGCGCGGCTGGTGGGTGCTGACCCGCTGCTCGGTGTGGAGATGGCCAGCACGGGCGAGGTGGGGTGCATCGGGGCCAATGCACACGAAGCACTGTTGCTGGGACTATTGGCCACTGGGTTCCGCGTCCCGCGCGCCGGTGTGTTGCTGTCGCTCGGACCCATCTCGGAGAAGTACGCGTTCAGCGATGAAGCGCGAGTGATTCGCGAGTCGCTGGGTTTGCCCATCTACGCAACCCAGGGCACTGCCACGATGCTGAGTGAAGTCGGCATCCCCTGTTCAGTCGTAGGCAAGGGGCCTGAAGACGAGGCGAGCATCATCCGTCTGATCGAGGAGCGCGAGGTCGACCTGGTGATCAACATTCCACGTGAGTACGACCAGCAGGGTCGTCCGGACGGCTATTTCATCCGGCGAATCGCAATCGATGCGGGAATTCCGCTGCTCACGGATCTGCAGCTGGCGCGCGCCGTGATCGAGGCGCTGCGCTGTACACCGGTTGATACGCTCGAACCGCGACCATGGTCGGAACTGGTAAGCAGAAGCATGGCGTGAGTCAGTGACCCGGATAACAAGTCGAGCGCCTGAGCTTCTCACCATTGCCGGCCTGTACCTGCTATCCGGGGCGCTCGTGGCGTTGGCGTTCGTCTCCGCGAGCGGAGCTGGGGGGTGGGGGCCGAGTCTTCACACGCGTCCGATTCGCTGGCTGATCATCGCCGCAGCCTTCGCCATCCCGCTTTCATGCGCATTGCTGTTGCTGGCCTATCGCCTTTCCGCGTCGGACAGGCGGACAGGCTTCTGGCTGCCGGCCGTCATGGTCGCGGCTTCGGTGATGCTGGGTCTTGGCTTCGCAGAAGCTGCTCTCAGGATCCTGGCCAAGCCGGATCCCCGTGGCGTGCGTATCGGCTCGACCGTCCTGCTGCCGTATGACTGGCGTGCCCTGGCACGCGAAAGCCTGGCGAGGCTGCAGCAGGATCGCAATGGTGCCGCCTTCTATGTCGAGGATTCTGTGCTCGGCTGGACCGTTGGGCCGAATCGCAAGAGCGCCGACGGTCTTTACGCCAGCAGCGCAGAAGGCCTGCGTAGTCGTACCGCCGATGTGCGCCTTGCAGACACTGATGTACCCAATCGGATTGCTCTGCTCGGCGACTCATTTGCTTTCTCGGACGAAGTCGGGTTCGACGCATCGCTGCAACGCCATCTGGAACAGCTGACTCCAAATTCCCAAGTGCTCAATTTCGGTGTAAACGGCTACGGCATCGACCAGGCGCTGTTGCGATTCAGGAAGGAAAGCATCAACTGGCGACCACGTGTCGCGATACTCGTGTTCATTCACGATGACCTTTACCGGGCTGCCAACGTCTATCCGTTCTTGAAGAAGAACGGGACGATTCCGCTTTCGAAGGCAAGGTATGTCTTGCGCGGCGATGAGCTCGACTTGCTAAACGTTCCAAATGCCGCGCCGGAGCGGATGTTCAATGCCGCCTCGATTCTTGATCTGCCCCTATTGGACGACGATATCGAGTTCTCACCAAACGAATGGCGGCCACATCTGCTGCGCCATTCCTATGTCTTCAGCTACTTGGCAGCCCGATTCCCGACGCTCCCGTCCAGAACCCCGTCCACCACGGAGAGTGCCGTCATTACGCTGAATCGCAGGTTGATCCAGGAATTTGTCCGGACCGCGAGCGCAGCGAACATCAGTCCCGCGGTTGTCTATCTGCCAACTCGTGGGGACTTCAGCGGAAGGAGCCGAACGGCCACGGTGCGGCTCGTCGCTGAGCTCGAACAGGACGGCATCGCGGTCACCGACGTAACTGCCTGCATGACAGCGCGCATCTCGGCTAAGGAACTGTTCGTGACCAGCGGGGTGCATTACTCGGACGGCGGCAACGCGGCAGCCGCCGAATGCATCCACCCAGTGGTTGCGCGTTACTTGCAGTGAGGTAGCGTCAAACCCGTCTATCTCAAGCAGTTCGTGCCGGATAGTGGCGCGCTCGGCGGGATTCGAACCCACGACCCCTGCCTTCGGAGGGCAGTACTCTATCCAGCTGAGCTACGAGCGCGTCGTAAGAAGTCAGTTCGCGCGAGGGCGCGCATCATAGCCCTGGCTGCTTTGTCCGTCCATTCAGGGGTTTAAGGCCTCGCAGAGAATCGCTTATACTGCGCGCCTCTTTTTGTCGGCCATCCCGGTGCAAACGTGAGCGCGAAGCAGGACAGCCAGTTCATGAATCACTTCAGCCTGGTGCTCGGCAGCCTGATCACGATTGCCATCCTGCTGTTTGTATTCGCGCGCCTGGTAGGCGCTTCAACGCAGGTACCCCACGTACAGGCTGAGAAGCTCGCAGTGCATGCGGTCGATACGCGTGTGCGTCCGTTCGCACAGGTCGCCGTCGCCGGTGCGGACAACTCCGCGCTTGCGGCGCTGGAAGAGCCCGCGAAACCGGCTGCCGCGGCCGCGTTGCCCAAGACCGGCGAAGAAGTGTTCAACACCGCCTGCACTGCCTGCCACGGGCAGGGAATCGGCGGCGCCCCGAAGTTCGGCGACAAGGCCGCGTGGGCGCCGCGCATCGCCAAGGGCATGGACACGCTGCACAAGCACGCCCTCGAAGGCTTCCAGGGTCAAAGCGGATTGATGCCGCCGAAGGGAGGCCGCGTCGATCTGCCCGACGACGTGATCCGCGCGGGCGTCGACTACATGGTCGAGCACGCGCGCTGAAAGCTGACCCGCGCCGCGCGACTCAGTTAGGCGGCGTTGTCGATTCCGGTGCTGGCACCGCCGATTCTGGCTTGGGCGATTCTGGTGCTGACGATTCTGGCGCCGGTGTCTGTGACGGCACCGCCGGGATCACCGCTTCGACACGCTGGCGCACGACCGGCCCGAGATTCTTCCCCCACTGCACTCCGACTTCGTATGCCTCGCGGCTGATCTTCGGCTGCTCGGCGGCGAATTTCTTGCCAATCGGGCTGGTATAGAAGGCAATCAACTCCTTGACCTCGGCCTGGGACAGGTGCGCGTCATACACGGGCACTAACTGATCGAGCAGACCGCCCTGCGCTTCGATCGCCTCCCTGATGGTATCGGTGATGGTCTTACGAATATTGTCGAGCACGTCCTGCTGCAGATCCGGGCGCGCGCTCTTAACCGTCTGCAGCACCTGGTCGGTCACGGGGCCGACCATTTCATTCGCGGACGCGACGCCGCCCGCGGCTTTCAGCAGCGTCTTGATGTCCGCGCGCTTCTGGTCGGAAAGTTCATCCGCTCGTCCGGCCGTGATCCACAGACTACCGACCATCACGAGCGCGGTGAGTACGTGTCGCATTTCGAATACCTCTCGACGTTCCCAGGCGCGCGCCAGTGTAGCGCACGCCTGCGCACGACTCAGGGCGACTCGCGCGTCTGCTCCGCGCGCCGCAGCTGAATGGCTTCGGCGAGGTGTTGCTCCAGGATCGATTCGCTCTGCCCGAGGTCGGCGATCGTGCGGGCGACCCGGAGTATGCGGTGATGGGCGCGCGCCGAGAGATGGAGTTTGCTTACTGCTCGCGCCAGCAGCTGCTCGGCGGCACGCTGCAAGGCGCAATGCGTCTGCAGCTCGCGAACCGGTAGCCGCGCGTTGATCGCCACTCCCCTCGCTGACTGCATCGCGCGCGCTCGGGCCACGCGCGCGGCCACGGCCGCAGTGCTGTCGCTGGCGGCTGCGGCGCGAAACGTCGCGGTATCGGGCCGCGGCATCTCGACGTGCAGGTCGATGCGGTCGAGGAGCGGGCCGGAAATGCGCGCGCGGTAGCGCTGGACCTGGCTCTCGGTGCAGCGACAGCGGCCATCGCGATCGCCGAGAAATCCGCAGGGGCAGGGATTCATGGCCGCCACCAGCTGGAACCGCGCGGGAAATTCCGACTGCCGGGCGGCACGTGAAATGGTGACGGTGCCTGTCTCGAGCGGCTCGCGCAGCGCCTCGAGTACGCGATGGGTGAACTCCGGCAGCTCGTCGAGAAACAGCACGCCGTTGTGCGCGAGCGAGATTTCACCGGGCCGCGGATGCGCGCCGCCGCCGACCAGCGCCAGGGTCGAGGCCGTGTGATGCGGTGCCCGGAACGGTCGTCGCCCCCAGTCACGTACTTTGAATCCACCCGCGCTGATTGAAGCGACCGTCGCGGTTTCGAGTGCTTCGAATTCGGTCATCGGCGGCAGGATTCCAGGCAGGCGGTGCGCCAGCATGCTCTTACCGGTACCTGGCGGGCCGCTGAATAGCAGACTGTGAGCGCCCGCAGCCGCGATCTCGAGAGCGCGCCGTGCATGTGCCTGACCGCGAACATCAGACAGGTCCGAGTAACCAAGCTGAGTTTGCGTGCAGGCCTGCTCGGACGCGGCCGCGAATGTCAGGGGCGTTGTGCCCGCGACGTGCGCGCAGACTTCGAGCAGATGCCCCGCTGGCGCGATACGCGCGTCGCGCACCAGTGCTGCTTCCTCGAGGTTCGCTCGCGGCAGAACCACACGATGTGACTGGCGGGCGGCCTGGCACACGGCTGGCAGCACGCCGCGCACGGGGCGCAGCTCGCCGCTCAGGGACAGCTCGCCGTAAAACTCGCACTTGTCGAGCGCTCCCGGCGGGATCTGCTCGGAGGCCACCAGCACTCCCAGCGCAATCGGCAGGTCGAACCGTCCGCCTTCTTTGGGCAAATCGGCCGGGGCGAGATTGACCGTGATGCGCCCCGCCGGAAATTCGAAGTTGGCGGTGGCGAGCGCCGAGCGCACTCGGTCCTTGCTCTCCTTCACCACCGCTTCGGGAAGCCCCACGATCGACAGCGTCGGCAGGCCCGCGCCGAGGTGGACCTCGACGCAGACCTGCGGCGCCTCCATTCCGAACTGAGCCCGGCTCAGGATCGTTGCCAGCATGCGCGTCCCTCCTTGGACACGCGGCCTTCAGCGCGGTGCGTCGGCGGGTGGAGCTTGCCCTTCGAGCTCGCGGATCCGGGCCTCGAGCGCCTCGATCATTTCACGCGTGCGCCGCAGGACTCCGGCCTGCGCGTCGAATTCGCTGCGGGTCACCAGGTCCAGTCGCGCCAGGCCCGACTGCAACACCGACTTGAAATTCGTTTCGAGATCGCGCTTGAGCACTTGCAGACTCTCCGGCACCGCTCCAGCGAGGCGCCGCGCCAGGTCGTCGATGATTTTCGGGTCCATTGCTCTGCCTTGATGCCGGTCAGGCATGCAGCATCAAAATCCGCCTGCCGCCCGTCAAGTCACTGCTCCCGATGAATGCATGTGGCCCACCTCCACGCGCCAAAACGGTGCGAGCGGCGTTCGACCCACGGTCTCCGGTCGGTAAGCGACTGATTCGGCGACCCTCAGGCTACGCTCACTTCCGTGGCACAGAAGCTGCATTGTGAGCTGCGCGCAAAGCTTAGTGCGCTCAAGGGGTATCCGCACCGCGCCCAATTGCGCGGACCGCACAGAAATTCATGAAGCTCGTGGCGGCGATCATCAGGCCATTCAAGGTCGACGACGTGCGGCGCGCGATCGCGGACCTGGGGCTGCAGGGACTGACCGTCACGGACGTGCTCGGGCTCGGACAGCAGCCGGTGCCACGCGAGTTCTATCGGTCCGCAGAGTACGCCATCGATCTCGCGCCGCGCACCAAGATCGAGGTGGCGGTCGACGATGCGGTGCTCGAGCCGGTGATCGAAGCGATCGGCAACGTCGCGCGCACCGGCCAGAAGGGCGACGGGAAGATTTTTGTGCTGGATCTCGTGCAGGTGGTGCGCATTCGCACCAGCGAGATCGGTGCAGCTGCCATATGACTGAACCGGCAAACGAGGAGCAACCGTGCAATATCTAACCGACCCTTCCTCTCCTGGACTCCCGGCAGCCTTGTGGCTGGCCGCGGGCGGTCTGGCGCTGGCCGCGATTGCCGGCGCAGCGCTCTTCAGGCCCAGCCTGCTGCGGGTGGTCCGCAATACATCACGCTGGTTCACCTTGCCGGTGCTCGCGGCGCTAGCCGTTCTGCTGCTGCCGGCACTCGGGTTCGCCCAGGACGCGGCCACCGCCGCACCGCCGCCGACCCCCAACAAGGGCGATACCGCGTGGATGCTGACTTCGACCGCCCTCGTGCTGCTCATGTCGGTGCCTGCACTTGCCCTCTTCTACGGCGGGCTGGTGCGAACCAAGAACATGCTCTCGGTGCTGATGCAGGTCTTCGTCGGGTTCTCGTTGATCACGGTGTTGTGGTGCGTGTACGGGTACTCGCTGGCATTCACGACCGGCAGCGGATCGACCAGCGCCTTCGTCGGTGGATTCAGTCGCCTGTTCCTCAAGGGCACCTTCGACTGGCAGACGGGATTGTCGCTCGGCGCGACCTTCAGCAAGGGAACACCGATGTACGAACTGGTGTTCGTGGCGTTTCAGGCCACCTTCGCCGCGATCACCTGCTGCCTGATCCTGGGTTCGCTGGTCGAGCGCATCAAGTTCTCCGCGATCCTGCTGTTCCTCGTGATCTGGTTTACCTTCAGCTACTGCCCGGTCGCGCACATGGTGTGGTTCTGGGCCGGGCCTGATGCTTACACCTCGCCGAACGTCGTCGATGCCACGAATGCGACCGCGGGCCTCCTCTGGCAGTGGGGCGCACTCGACTTCGCGGGCGGCACGGTGGTGCACATCAATTCCGGCGTCGCCGGCCTCGTCGGAGCCTTCGTTCTCGGCAAGCGCATCGGGCTGGGACGCGAGGCGATGGCGCCTCACAATCTCACGCTCACCATGGTGGGGGCATCACTGCTGTGGTTCGGCTGGTTCGGATTCAACGCCGGTTCCGCGCTCGAAGCCAACGGTTCCGCTTCGCTTGCCTTCATGAATACCTACCTCGCCACGGCGTGCGCGGTGCTCTCGTGGATGTTCGCGGAGTGGATCATCAAGGGTAAGCCGTCGATGCTCGGCGCGGCTTCGGGCGCCGTCGCGGGCCTTGTCGCGATTACGCCAGCCGCCGGCAACGTCGGGATCCCGGGCGCATTCGTCATCGGGCTCGCCGCGGGGGTCGTGTGCTTCTGGGGTGTCACCGGACTCAAGAGGCTCATCAAGGCCGACGATTCGCTCGATGTCTTCGGCGTCCACGCGGTCGGCGGGACCTTGGGCGCGCTGCTCACCGGAATCTTCAACTCTCCGGATCTCGGCGGACCCGGCCTGGTGACGGACTGGGTAACGATGAAGATGGGCTATCCCGGCATCTGGGTCCAGTTCCTGATCCAGGCCAAGGCCGTCGGACTCGTCATCGTCTGGACGGCTGCGGTCGCCTTCGTGGCCTTCTGGCTGGTGAAGCTCGTGATGGGGCTTCGTGTCAGCGAAGAGGAAGAGCGTGAGGGGCTCGACATCACGGTGCACGGCGAACGCGCTTACACGAGCTAACCTCTTGATCTTACGTGACTTTGATGGCCATGCCGCCCCTGTGGGCGGCATGGCCCCCTTCCACTGTTAAACTGCGGCACCCGTAAGTGTGATGTAGCACCGGCGCCGCTCACCGAGGTCAATTCATGAAGCTGGTCACAGCGATCATCAAACCGTTCAAGCTCGACGATGTGCGCCAAAGCCTTGCGGAAATCGGCATTCAGGGAATCACTGTGACCGAGGTCAAAGGTTTCGGACGCCAAAAAGGCCACACTGAGCTTTATCGTGGGGCCGAATACGTGGTCGATTTTCTGCCCAAGGTGAAAATCGAGCTCGCGGTGCCGGATGACCGGGTTGAACAGGTCCTGGAGTCGATCACCACCGTGGCGCGCACGGGGAAGATCGGCGATGGCAAGATCTTCGTGATGGACCTGGGTCACGCGGTGCGCATACGAACCGGGGAAACGGACGCCAACGCGCTCTAGCGGGCGCGCAGCGTACTGCGACCCGGGCCGCTGGAGGACAGAGATGCTCAAGGGAATTGCCTGGGGTTTGTTGCTGATCGGTCTCGCCGCGACGGCCTCGGCCGATGTTTACCGTTGGACCGATGCACAGGGACGCGTGCACTACAGCGACCATCCGGAATCCGATCAGGCCCAGCGGGTCGGCATCGTTTCTCACTCTACCAATCCCGACACTGTTGCCGCGCGCACGCAGTCGGAAGCCGAGCAGCGTACCAAGGAAGCGGCGCAGGAGTCGCAGCAGCAAGCCGATCAGAACGCCTCGAAGGCGGTGCAGAAGGACGTCACCAAGACGCGCGCGGATCAGTGCAAGGAAGCGAAGGAGCGCTACCGCGTGGCCATCGAGTCGCAGAAGCTCTACCGCATGGGCAAGGACGGTGAGCGTCAGTGGCTCACCTCGCAGGAAATCGACGAAGCACGCGTTAGCTCGAAGAAAGACATGGACACGGTGTGCGGCGAGGCACAGGCGGGCCGCTGAGCTCCGCCGCAAACTTTCCTTCATCGACGGTCCTGCTAGAGTGTCCTCCTGCGCAGCGCGGGCTTCGCCGCCGCGCTGAGCTCTCATCCCAAGGTCCGGAGCGCCGTACATGCGCGTAGGCTTCGTCGGGCTTGGCGCCATGGGCCGCCACATGGCCAACAATCTTCAGAAGGCGGGCCTGCTCACCGCCGTTTTCAATCGCACCCCCGAGAAGGCTCAGGCCTTTGCGAAAGAGAGCGGCTGCTTCGCCGTACGCTCCCTGGCCGAGCTCGCGAGTCATTGCGATGCCATCGTCATGTGCGTGTCGGCCGATGCAGATGTCAGGGAAGTGGTCGCGGCACTCGCTCCGGCGCTGCCGCAAAGCGCTCTCGTCATCGACTGCTCGACGGTGAGCGCCACGACCGCGCGCGAGATGGCTGCGCAGCTCGCCACGCGTGGGATCGACTTTCTCGACTGCCCCGTGAGCGGTGGAGTCGAGGGCGCGCGCGATGCCGCGCTCGCAATCATGGTGGGCGGTGAACCGGCGGCGTTCGAGCGTGCGCTGCCCATTCTTCGCGCCATGGGAAAGACCGTTACACATCTCGGGCCGAGCGGTGCTGGTCAGGCGGCCAAGGCAACCAACCAGATCATGTGCGCCGGAGTGATCCAGGCCGTGGCCGAGGCGATGGCGTTTGCACGCGCCGAAGGGCTGCCGCTCGAAAAACTCATCGAGACGCTCGGCAAAGGCGCGGGCTCGAGCTGGTATTTCGTCAATCGCGCGCCCAACGTCGTGCGCGGCAGTTTTCCCGCCGGGTTCCGCGTGCGCCTGCACGAAAAGGACCTCAGGATCTGCCACGACATGGCGGCGGCGCACGGCGTGCAGCTGCCAGTAATTGAAATGACGCTGCTGCATTACCGCCGACTGATCGAGCAGGGTTACGGAGATGAGGACATCTCGAGCCTTTACCGCCTGAAGGCCGCGCTGTTCGACGCGGCGAAACCGGGCGGGCGTCCCGTGGCCGGCTGACCATGAACCGTCCGGCCTCCGAAACTTCCTCGGCACCGGCACCCTCCTTCTATCTGCCGGACTTCTGTGCGACGCAGTCGGTGCTTGCAGTGGTGCTGATCGCGGAGCTCGTTGCCATCGTGTTGACGCTCGCGCGCGAGGAGTTGCGGCACGGGTTCTGGATCGACCTCGCGCGCACCTCTCTCTTTCTGCTGTGGATCTCGCTGAGCAGCGCCACTGTGATGTGCTACTCGCGCCCGGCGCTCGCTCGCATGAGCGTGCAACGCGCGTCCGCCGTGTCGCTCGCGTTGCTGATCACGGTCACGCTGATCATTTCGGAAGTCACGTTCTGGCTCGGCCAGCGCTGGTTCGGCGGCCTGCAGAGCTCCGTCGGGAGCCTGTTTCCCGCCAATCACCTGACCTTCCTGCTGCGCAACCTCGTCATCGCATTCATCGTGAGCGCGCTGGCGCTGCGCTACTTCTACATCGCGCACGAGTGGCGGCGCACCGTAGAGAGCCGCGCCCGCCTGCGGATCGATGCGTTGCAGGCGCGGATCCGGCCGCACTTTCTCTTCAACAGCATGAACACCATCGCCTCGCTCACGCGCTCCAACCCCGAGCTGGCCGAGGAGGCGGTGGAAGACCTGGCGGACCTCTTTCGCGCCAACCTGCGCGAGACTCGCATCCAGATCCCGCTCAAGGAGGAGCTCGAGGTGGCGCGCCTGTATCAGCGTATCGAGGAGCTGCGCCTGGGGCCGCGCCTGAAGGTGAAGTGGAACGTGCAGGCGCTGCCGATGGAGACCCTCGTGCCGAGTCTCGTGGTGCAGCCGCTGCTCGAGAACGCGATCTATCATGGCATCGAGCCCCTGCCCGACGGCGGCACGGTCACCATCAGCGGCGCGCGTAATGGTGACAGCCTGGAGCTGGCGATCTCAAATCCCGTCCGCCAGGAACCGTCTGGCAATACGCACAGCGGCAACCGCATCGCGCTGGACAATATCCGCGAGCGGCTCGAGCTCGCTTACCACGGTCGCGCCCGCCTCGACATCGACGACCGCGGCGGCGAGTACGTTGTCCGGCTCACCTTCCCGCTCAAGCAGTCGGCCCTGGACGCAGCTCAATGAGGATCCTGATCGTCGACGATGAGCCGCCGGCGCGGGAGCGCATGAGGCGCCTGCTCGAGGACATCGCCAGCTGCGAGCTCGTGGGCGAAGCGGGCAACGGGGCGGAGGCGATTGCCCTGGCCGGGCGGGTCGGGCCGGATGTGGTGCTGATGGACATTCGCATGCCGGGGATGGACGGCGTCGAGGCCGCGCGCCACCTCGGTCAACTCGACGAACCCCCGGCCGTCATCTTCGTCACCGCGTACGACGAGTACGCCCTGCGCGCCTTCGATACACACGCGGTCGGTTACCTGCTGAAACCGGTGCGCCGCGAGAAACTGGCCGATACCCTGGCGCGCGCCACGCGCCTGACCCGGCCGCAGCTCGCAGCCATCGCGGCCGCCGCGCAGCCCAGGCAGCGGCGCACCCACCTGTCGGTGCGCTCGCGCGGCGAGCTACGCCTGATACCCATCGAAGAGGTTCTCTACTTCATCGCCGACCAGAAGTACGTCACGGTGCGCCACCACAGCGGGGAAGATCTAATCGAGGAGTCCCTCAAGTCACTCGAAGAGGAATTCGATCCCGACTTCCTACGTATTCACCGCAATTCCCTGGTCGCGGTACGCCAGATAGCCTCGATCGAGCGCTCCTCGGAGGGCCAGTACACGGTGCGAATGCGCGGGCTGGACGTGGATCTTCCGGTGAGTCGCCGCCTCGCGACAGAAGTGCTGCGCAGATTTCGCGGTTGAGTCTTCGCGTAGGCGCGTGGGCGCCGCGAGCCAGATGCAATGGCCGCGGGCCGGCGTCATACTAACAATGTTCCGGACCCTTCATTTCCCCACATGGATCAGCAATCTGTTTCACCGCCAGACGCATCCGCGTCACCCGCGGACAGCGACCGTCGTTACGTGGAACGCCGTCACGAGGATCGTCGCAAGCTCGAGCGCGTCTCCGTGCGCGGCCTGCTGGCAGTGTTGCTCGCGTGCATTGCGATCGGCTTTGCAGCTTTCGCGATCTGGCAGGCAGCGCGCGCCAGCCGCACGCTGGGCCAGATCCGTGAACAGGAGGCGCAGCTGGTGGCGGACAACGCGCAGTTGCGAGGGGAGCTTGCCGGTCTTTCGGCGCGCATCGACTCCAGCACCAATCGCCTCGAGGAGCTCGGCAATCTCGCGCCTCGCCTCTCGGAGCTTTCCGATTCGCTCGCGGAGCTGCGTGATCGCACCGAATCCGCGCAGCGCGCGTGGACACAGGCCGAGGCCGTCTACCTGCTGGAGGTCGCCAACCGCCGTCTGACACTCGAGCGCGACTGGCAGTCCGCCCTCGTCGCACTCGAGTCCGCCGATGAGCGCCTGCAATCGCTCAAGGATCCGGCGCTCAACCCGGTCCGGCGCACGCTCGCGAGCGAGATTCAGGCATTGCGCGACACGGCGCAGCCCGACCTCGGCGGAATCACTGCACGTCTCGCCAGCGGCGAGGAGCTCGCCGCTTCCCTGCCGGTGCTCGGCGCGATCCAGGAGAACTACTCGCCGGATCGACCGGTGGTCAGTTCACCCCCGGGATTCGCGCGTGCCTGGCAGGTGGTGCGCGCCTCGCTGGTGGGCATGGTCAGCATCCGCCGGATCGGCGAAGACGCAGTCGAGCTGGTGTCGTTCGAGGAGCAGGCCGTGCGGCGCGAGCACTTGCAGCTCTTGCTATTCGCAGCGCGGCTCGCAGCGCTGCGCGGCGATGAGAGCGGCTATCAGTCCGACCTGGCCAACGCGCGTGCCTGGCTCGAGAAAATGTTCGACCCGGCGGACCTGCGCGTGACGAACCTGGCCCAGGAGCTCAAGGCGCTGCAGGGCATGCCGATCAACCCGGCGCTCCCCGATATCTCGCAGTCGCTCAAGATGCTCCAGGCCCGCGCAGCGCGTGTGCGGGGTGACACGTGAGACGTGCCGTCTATCTCATCGTTATATTGATTGCGGCGGCAGCGATCGCCTCCGCGCTGCGCATCGACGCCGGGTACGTAGCGATCAGTTTCCTTGGCGTGCTGATCGAGATGTCGGTCGCGACGCTGGTGCTGCTGATCCTGGCCGCATTTCTGCTGTTGTGGCTGGCGGTGCACCTGGTGCGCATGCGTAAGCTGCGGCGCGAAGCGCAGGCGGCACGCCGCGACCAGCGTGCACGCATGGATATGGCCCGCGGACTGCTCGAGCTCGCCGAGGGTAACTGGCCGACCGCGGAGATCACGGTGACGCGCAGCGCGCGCGACAACGTGCAACCCGCTGTCAATTATTTGGTCGCTGCGCGTGCCGCCGACCTGCAAGGGGCCCACGAACGCCGCGCCGGCTGGCTGCGCATGGCGCGCGAAGCAGCACCAGAAGAAATCGCGCCGGTCCTCGTGACCCAGGCGGAAATGCAGCTTAAGAACGGCCAGTTCGAAGCCGCCCGCGCGACCTTGCAGGAGCTCGACGCCTCGGGCCATCAGAACCCGCGCGGCCTGCTGCTGCTCGCGCGCCTGTACCGCCAGTCGGGCGAATTCGAGAAACTGCGTGCACTCGAATCCAAGCTGCGTGGGGCGCGTGGCATCCGCGCAGCCGCGGTCGATGAGCTCATGGACCAGGCCTATCTCGAGATGCTGCGCACGGCCGCCGAGAGCGGCGATGCGCAGCGGCTGGAGCGTGCCTGGAACGATGCCTCCAAGCCTGCCACGCGCCGTCCGGACATCGTGCTCGCCTACGTGCGCGGCGCGATGAAGTGCGGCAACCATGTCGCGGCGCAGAAGACGCTGCGGGACTTCCTCGACGATGAGTGGAACGACGCACTCGCCGCAGCTTACGGCGAGCTCGAAATGCCCGATCCACTCGAGCCGCTCGCGGTGGCCGAGAGGTGGCTGCGATCACGACGCGAGGATCCCGTGTTGCTGGTGAGCTGCGCACGACTCAGCATGCGGGCCGAGCTGTATGGAAAAGCGCGCAGCTATCTCGAGACGAGTCTCGCGGTCCGTCGCGACCCGGTGACTTACCAGCTGCTGGGGAGCCTGCTCGACCAGCTCGGTGAGAAGGAGCATGCCGCCCGGGTCCTGCACGATGGCCTGGCCATCGCGATCGGACGCAAGCCGAATCTGCCCAAGATCAAGCTGCGTCGCCCGCAGGTTCGTGCCGACAGCGGTGGCGGCTGGCGCACCTGAAGCGCATCCCGCGACCGAGCTTCCTCACTCCTTGCCGCGCTGGCGCATCTTCGCCAGCGCATCGGTCGCGTACTCGAAGGAATCGAAGTGCAGCCGCTCGCGTGGCAGGCCGCGCTGAAGCGCGCCGCTCTTGATCGCTTCCACGAGCGCGGGCGGACCGTTCACGTAGATCTCAGCTCCACTCAGGTCGCGGTACTCGTCGAACACGCTCTCGTGCACGAGCCCACGCCGGCCTGGCCATGGATCCTCGGCACCAAGCTCGGAAAGCACCGGCGTGTAACGCAAGTTCGGGTACGCCCGCGTCCACTGCAGCACGCGCTCGTGCTCATAGAGGTCGACCAGCGTCCGCGCGCCCCAGAACAGGTGCAGGCTGCGCGACAGACCGCGCTCGAGCACGTGGCGAATGATCGACTTGAGCGGCGCGAATCCCGTGCCGCCGCCGACCAGGATCGCGGGCGTACTGGCATCGTGCACGTAGCCGTACTGGCCAAGTGGGCCTTCGATCCGGAGCAGAGATTTTTGCTGCAGGTCCGCGAAGACACGCTGCGTGAATTCGCCGCCGGGAGCGCGCCGCACGTGCAACTCGAGCGGACGGCTGTCGTGCGGCGGGCTCGCAATCGAAAAGCTGCGCCGCCGCTCGCCCGCCAGCATGACATCGAGATACTGCCCGGGAAGAAAGTGAAAGCTCTCGATCGCCGGCAGCTGCAGGAAGAGCGCCATGACGTCCGGCGCCAGCAGCTCCTTGCGCGCGATTCGACAAGGCAGATCCTTGATCTGGATGTCGTCCGCGAAGCGTATCTCGCGAATGTTGACACTCACATGGCTGGTCGGACGCGCCTCGCACAAGAGCGCATAGCCCTGCTCGATTTCCGCGGCAGTGATGCCGAGCGGCTGACCATACGGATACTGGATCGACCCGGTCAGGATCTGCGCGCGGCACGACGCACAACTCCCGCCCTTGCAACTGTGCGGCAGATTGATGCCCAGCTTGAGCGCCGCATCGAGGATCGACTCGTCGGCGCGCACGGTGAACGTGTGGCCCTCGGGCAGCAGGGACACGTGAAATGACTGGGGCTCTGGGCGGCTCACAACGCTCACGCGGCGACGGGTCGAGATTCCGGGCGGCTCTCGCGTCAGCCGCGGCCGACATGCGGCATCTTCGTCGCCATCACGGTGAGTGACAGCACATTCGCATCGAGCGGCAGCTTCGCCATGTAGAGGACGGCATCGGCGACATGCCTGACATCGAACGTCGGCTCGGGCCGAATCGAGTCATCCGCCTGCAGCGCTCCCCGCGGCATCTGCGACGCCATGCCGGTCGCCGTGTTGCCGATGTCGATCTGGCCGCAGGCAATGTCGTAGCGGCGTCCTTCTAGCGCCGCCGACTTCGTCACGCCGCTCACGGCGTGCTTCGAGGCGGTGTAGGCGATGACGTTGGGACGCGGACTCGAAGCCGAGATCGAGCCGTTGTTGATGATGCGACCCCCGCGTGGCTTCTGAGCTTTCATGACTCGAAACGCTGCACGCGTGCACAGAAACGTCCCCGTGAGATTGGCGTCGATCACCGCCTGCCACTCGGCGAGCGTGACGTCCTCGATCGGCTTCGACGGTGCGAAGGTGCCGGCATTGTTGAAGAGCAGATCGAGGCGGCCGAAATGCTTGACGACGCGTTCAAAGAGCGCATCTACTGATTGCTCGTTGGTGACGTCGCCGGTCACGGCCAGCGACGCAGTACCGATCTCGCGCGCGACACTCTTGAGTGGACCCGGCCGGCGCCCACAGAGCGCGACGCTGAACCCCGCGCGCGCCAGCGCGATGGCCACCGTGCGCCCGATGCCGGAGCCTGCTCCGGTGATCAGCGCAATCGGACTCGCCGCTGTAGATGCCACACTCATATGGTGTCCTTCCCGGTTGTCGAGGAGTAGCCGACTAGGTCAAGGGCTTGTCGAGGCCGAGCTGAGCCCAGATTGCGTCGATCCTTTCCGTGACCTCGCGCGACATCGTGATCGGCCGGCCCCACACACGGCTCGTCTCACCCGGCCACTTATTGGTGGCATCGAACCCGATCTTGGAGCCGAGTCCTGAGACCGGCGAAGCGAAATCCAGGTAATCGATCGGCGTGTGCTCGACGATGACCGTGTCACGCGCTGGATCCATGCGCGTGGTCATCGCCCAAATCACGTCCTTCCAGTTGCGCGCGTCGACGTCGTCGTCGGTGACGATGACGAACTTCGTGTACATGAACTGCTTGAGGTAGCCCCACACACCCATCATCACGCGCCGCGCGTGACCCGCGTATTGTTTGCGGATGGTGACGACGGCAAGTCGATAGGAACAGCCTTCGGGCGGCAGATAGAAATCGACGACTTCCGGGAACTGCTTCTGCAGCAGTGGCACGAACACTTCGTTCAACGCGAGCCCGAGGATCGAAGGCTCATCCGGCGGCCGTCCCGTGTAGGTGCTGTGATAGATCGGTCGCTCGCGGTGCGTGATGCGCTCGACCGTGAAGACCGGGAATTCTTCGACTTCGTTGTAGTACCCCGTGTGATCGCCGAACGGTCCCTCGGGCGCGGTGTCGTTGGGGTGAATGAAGCCTTCGAGAACGATCTCGGCACTGGCCGGCACCTGCAGATCGTGGCTCAGGCACTTCACCAGTTCGGTGCGGCTGCCCCGCAGGAGTCCCGCAAACGCATACTCGGACAGCGTGTCCGGCACCGGTGTCACCGCCGCAAGCGTGGTGGCGGGATCCGCGCCCAGCACCACCGCCACGGGAAACGGCTCACCTGGATGCGCGTGTTGCCAGGCGCGAAAGTCGAGTGCACCGCCGCGGTGCGCGAGCCAGCGCATGATGAGCCGGTTGCGACCGATTACCTGCTGCCGATAGATCCCGAGGTTCTGCCGCTCACGCTCGGTCCCACGCGTGACTACGAGGCCCCATGTGATCAAGGGCGCGACGTCCTCCGGCCAACAGACCTGGATCGGCCAGCGACCAAGATCCACATCATCGCCTTCGAGTCGCACGCTTTGACACGCCCCGCTCCGCACCTCCTTCGGCGCCATGTCGAGCACCTTGCGTAGCACCGGAAGCTTGTCCCATGCGTCTTTGAGTCCTTTGGGGGGCTCCGGCTCTCTCAGGTACGCGAGTAGCTTGCCGACTTCGCGCAGGTCCGCCACGGATTCCTGCCCGAGCGCGAGCGCGACGCGTTCGACGGTGCCGAACAGGTTGCCGAGCATGGGAACGTCGTATCCTTGCGGCTGCTCGAACAGCAGTGCAGGCCCGCTGCGCGCCAGAGTGCGGCGGCAGATCTCAGTCACCTCGAGCCGCGGGCTGACGGGAAGCGCGATGCGTTTGAGCTCGCCGCGCGCCTCGAGCTGACGCAAAAAGTCGCGCAGATCGGAGTACATGGAGTCATTGTATGGTGTTTCAGAATCCGACCCAGGCGGAAATCGGAAAACTGCTGCGTTCGGCCCGCACGATCGCGATGGTAGGCCTGTCCTCGAACCCCGCTCGGCCGAGCTACAGCGTCGCGAAACGCCTGCAGGGTTATGGCTACCGCGTGATCCCGGTGAACCCGACCTGTGAGATGGTGCTGGGCGAAAAGACCGTGCCGGATCTCGCGGGCGCCAAGGCCGCGCTCAAGCCGGGCGAGTCGATCGATATTGTGGATGTCTTTCGCCAGCCGCAGCATGTGCCCGCGATCGTCGAGGACTGCATCCGCCTGGGGCTCAAGGTCCTGTGGCTGCAGCTCGGCGTGATCAACGAGACTGCGGCTGAACGCGCGCGCGCCGCCGGCATGTTCGTCGTCATGGACCGCTGCCTCTATCGAGAGCGGGCGGCACTTGAGGTATCCTCGGGGCATGCAGATTGATTTCGTGAAGATGCATGGACTCGGCAACGACTTCATGATCTTCGACGCCCCGCGCGGTCCGCTCCCCGACGCTGAAACCTTTCGCAAGCTCGCACGCCGGCACACCGGCATCGGATTCGACCAGGCGTTGATTCTCGAGCCGCCGCGCCGCGCCGACACGCGCGTCTTCTACCGCATCGTCAATGCGGACGGCGCCGAGGTGGAGCAGTGCGGCAACGGTGCGCGCTGCATCGCCGCGCTGCTCGCGCGCCGCGGACACCTCGGTCCGGGCGAGATCGTGATGGACAGCCCCGGCGGCCTGGTGCGCGCACGCGTGCGCGAGGACGGCCTGGTGTCGGTCGACATGGGAGTGCCCAATTTCGACCCGCGCTCGCTGCCGTTCGAAGCAAGCGGCGAGGCGTACGTCTATCCGTTGCAGGTGGCGGGCGGTGAGATCGAGATCGGTGCCGTGTCAATCGGCAACCCGCACGCGGTGATCCGCGTCGCGTCCGTCGACAGCGCGCCCGTGGACAGGCTCGGGCCCGCCGTGGAGAATCACTCGCGCTTCCCGAACCGCACCAACGTGGAGTTCATGGAAGTGGTGAGCCCGAAGCGCATCCGCCTGCGGGTGCACGAGCGCGGCACCGGCGAGACACTCGCCTGCGGCACCGGATCGTGCGCCGCCGTGGCTGTCGGCCGGCGCCATGGCTTGCTGGGGGAGGAAGTCGAAGTCGACGTGCGCGGCGGGCGGCTCATCGTGAGCTGGGCCGGCAACGGCGAGCACATCTGGCTCACGGGACCGACGGAAACAGTGTTCGAAGGCCGCGTCGAAATCTGAAAATCTACGAACGCACAGGGGGGATGACACTACGATGAGCACGCAGCAAGCGCGGGGAGTGAAGAGCGAAGCCATCAATGACGACCTGGTAGCGCAGTATCTGCAGACCTACCCCGATTTCTTCGAACGCAATAGCACCCTGCT
>Ga0326726_10001100_pt1 | contig 24945 bp, 18 predicted proteins | sample MHFenrmetagenome_2_FD_207603 | JGI IMG/M metagenome (GOLD analysis project Ga0326726, IMG submission 207603) | Lab enriched peat soil microbial communities from Michigan Hollow, Ithaca, NY, United States - MHF15MN | ecosystem: Environmental > Terrestrial > Soil > Wetlands > Peat | place: USA... | reverse complement strand
AGCGGGCTCGGGCAAGTCGCGGTTGTGGGCGTACCACTCGGTGTCGTGCTCGAAAAAAACGATGCGGTGGCCGCGGGCGTGGAGCGCGCGGCAGAGCGCACGGAAGGTGGTCGCGTGGCCGTTACCCCAAGACGAGGTGATGGCGAGGCCGAAGATGACGATCTTCATTTCACGGCTCCAGATAGCATCAACAGCAGGTTCCTCGCTGCGCTCGGAATGACACGCCTTTCGATTTCAACTGGCCTTGGCGACCTTCACGGTGCGCGCCGCAGCGAGCACGGCATCCACCTGCCGGGCGCGCAAGGCATAGGTGTGATCGCGAAGGGCGCGGGCGCGCATGGCAGCGCCGACCTCGCCAGCATCTTCGTCGCTCAACGTCCGCAGCCAGCGAACGATGCCCTCGCCCGAAGAAGCGACCAGGATCTCGCGCCGAAGGTCGAAAAACTGGTCAATGCCGGGCCAACTGTCGGTGATCACGCACGCGCCGGCGCCGGCCGCTTCGAAGACGCGCGTGGGAGGCGAAAAACCAATGCTGGCCATGGATTCGCGATTGATATTCAGCACCATGCGCGCCGAGGCGTTGACGCGGTTGTGATCGCCGGTGGCGACGTGTCCGATCCAGCGCACATTGGGCGGCAGCGGCTTCCCTGCCCAGCCCTCGCCGCCGAGGATGAAATTCAAGTCCGGCGCGAGTTCAGCAGCACGAAAGAAAAATTCTTCGACCCGCTGCTCGCGGTCAGGCAGGCGATGTCCGACAAAAGCGAGATCGCATGCCAGCGCGGGATCGGGCGCGGCAGGATGGTGCGTGTCGGGATCCAGCGCGTTGTACACCGGGTGACAGTTCTGCGCGCCGAGGCGCTGGTAATGCTCCACCACGGGCGGGCCGCCACCGTAGGTGAGGATGAAATCGTATTCGGCGATCAGGGCGCGGAATGGATCAGCCGGATTTTCCTCCACGCGGGCGAGGGTGGCGGGAGCGTCTACATCCCAGAAGGCGACATCGGTCGACGGGGATTGCAGGTCGACGACGGCTCGCTCCAGGAATTCGTCGCCGGCGCCGACGCCGCTATGCTTGATGACGAGATCGGCGCCGTCGGCTTCCGTGAGCATAAGGTCGAGATCGCGCGGGGTCTGATAAACGAGAACGCGGGCGTAATCGACATCGCCGGAGTCGCGCTTTTGCTGGCGTCCGTAGATGTCGGGCTCGGCAAAGGTGATTTCGTGACCAAGCGCGTGCAGGTTCTTGTAAATGCCGCGGTAATAAGTGGCGGCGCCGTTCCAGTAGGAAGAAGTCAGGCTGGAGCCAAAGACAAACAGTTTCATAGTTCAGTTTCGGCTCCGTAATGATCTATTTGCCCAGTTCATCGCAAATTTCCAAGAGCTGCTGAGCCCGGTGCGCGCAGGTATGGCGGCTGCGGACGGTTTCGAGGCCGTTGTTGGCAATCTGGCGGCGGGCAAGATCATCGCCCAGCAGGCGCTCAATTTCCGCCGCCATGGCGAGGCCATCGGGCACGCAGAGATAGTCCTCGCCGGGACGAAAGAGGCCCTCGGTGTCGGTCCAGGGTGAGCACAGCAGCGGCGCGCCGCAGGCCAGCGCTTCGAAAACGCGGATGGTCGGAATGCCGCTGAGGCCATTGGTGTACTGGCGGCGCGGCACGTGCAGCGTGAGGTGGCTGTGGCCGTAGGCTTCCGGCGTGCGCAGGTTGGGAATGTAGCCGCGATACTCAATGTGGGCGTTGGCCAGTTTGCGGCGCGCTTCGTCGGGATAACGAACACCGTGGGCGGCGAAGCTGCGATGCTTGAGTTGCGTCGCCGGGTTGATGAGGAATTCCTGGAGTTCCCAGGTGCGTTCTTCGTCGCCCCAGTTGCCGATCCAGATGAGGTCATCGCGCTTGGCGAGCGGAAGAGGCTGGAAGGCGTCCACGTCGGCAGCTTCGTGAAAGGTCCAGCCACGCGCGATGCCGAAGCCATCCACATAAATGCATCGGATGGGCTCGCCGAACGCCAGCACGCCGTCGAAAAGATCGAGACGGAACTTCAGGATCTCGGCGGCGCTGGTGTAGGCGCGATGATGGGTGTCGTGCAACAGGGCGCGGAAGCCGAGTTGTTGCTTGAGACCGAGGATGGAGTTGACCGCAACCGGATCGTTCCACTCGTGGAGGATGACGACATCGGCTCCGCGTAACTGTGCATCAGCAAAGTCGGGGAACCCGGCGTCGGCGTTGTAGAACTGGACGTTGAGATCGGGATACACGCGGCGAAACTCATCGATGGCGTCAATGGCGCGCTCGCCTTCGAATCGGACCAAGTTGGAGAGAGACCAGGAGCCCAACTGCTCGTAACACGTGACCCGGTGGCCCAGGCGGAGGAGTTGGCGGGCCAGTCCGCGGAGAAAATGTGCGTTGCCGTGGTTCCAGTCGGAAACCCAAGAGTGAGCGAAATAGTGAATGTTGAGAGATTGCCTCATGCGACTGCTGCTCCTGCCGGTACCATGGATTCGTACAGGTTCATGTAGTCGTCCACCATGCGCTCGGCGGTGTAACGCTGGCGCGCGCGGAGATAGGAAAGATTGGCGTAGGAGAGGCGCAGTTCACGATCGGCGTTGAGCCGCTCGATGGTGTGCGCCAGATGGCCGGCATCGTTGTAGCGGAAGTAGCATGCGGTATCGCCCCAGATTTCGTGGAATGTAGGAATGTCGTTGGCGACAATCGCGCAGCGGGAGAAGGCAGCTTCCAGCGGCGCCAGGCCGAAGGGCTCATAGCGCGGCGTGGCAACGTACATGGAGGCGCGGCTGAAAAGCTGCGAGAGCTGGCCTTCGGACTGCGATCCTCGGAACTGAACGCGGCGTCGCGCGGGCAATGCGGGACGGGCGCCGCGGAGAACTTCGTCGGGGTGCTTGTCGGATCCGGTGATGCAGACGGGAATCTTCTGGTCGCACTGGCTGAGCAGCGTGACCTGCTTGGCGGAGTCCCAAAGACGTCCGACACAGACCGCAAGATCCTCCTTGGTGCCGTGCGGATTGAACAGACCGGGATTTCGCCCGTTATAAACGACCGTGCCCTGCGACGGAAGCGTGTAGTAGGCGCTGACGGCGTCGAGCATCCAGCGCGAGGGAGCAACCACGGCGGTTGCGCCGCACAGGCCACGCGTCACCGTGTCGCGATACCAGCGGAGCCATTTCGTCTCGCGCGGCTCTTCGCCGTGGACATTGACCCACCAGCTCACGACATCGCTGTGGGCGACGACGATGCGCGGCAGTTCAACCGGCAGAGCGCCGTAGCAATATTGGTTGAGATGGAGAATGTCAGGCCTGGCCTCGCGGATGACGGAGAGCAGATACTCAGACGAGCTTTCAATATCCTGGTCCGCTTCCTGCATCCATTCGAGGCGAAATGCAGTGGGGCGAAAGTCCAGACCGCGCAGACCCTCCATCCACTCCGTCTGCGGTGCGGTCGGAATTTCGCCGAAGCTGACCAAGGTGACGCGAATGCCCCGGCGCACCAGCCCCGTGACCAACTCTCGCGCGTAAGTCCAGACTCCGCCGAGGGTGTCGGCGGTGACTAGCACGTGCATTCCAGATCCTCAATGGCCGCCGGGTTCTGCTCCTGGATGTCGCTGAAGCCCTTGGCGGCGAACGCGGCCGTGTAATAGTGATGCGCGCGTTCCCAAGCCTGGTCATCGAGCGGGCCGAACTTCTGGGCGTAGAGCGGTGTGCCCGGGAATGGAAACATGGGCACGGGCTCGCTGACCCAGACGCCGTGCGACTTCAGGTGCTCCTGCCAGCGGCGAATCTCGTTCTTGTCGTCATGCTCGGTCAGGATAAGGTTGGCCTGGACCCACGGGATGCGACGACGGGCCTCAATAAGCAGTTCGCTGAGCCGCTCCGTCGTCATGCGGCAGCCCTTGTTCAACTCGTCGCGGCCCTGGTCGGTGATGGACTCGATGCCGCACTCCATGGATATGCAATGGGCGCGGCCCAGCAGGTCCAGGGTCTCCTCATCCCAAAGATCAATCCTGCTCTGAAAACCGATGCCGACTTCCCGTTCCGCGATGCCTTCCAGCAGGCGGCAGACGTTTTTCCCCACCCCGAAAATCTCGTCAATGAAATAGACGTAATCCACGCCGCGGGCGATGAGACGGTCAATCTCGAGCAGCACCTGGTCCACGTTGCGCTCGCGAAACTTGTTGCGGAACAGCGTTTTGTTGCAGAAATTGCACGACCACGGGCAGCCGCGGGCGAATTCCAGTTCAGCGCCGCGTCCCTGGCCGGTGAAGACATGATGGCGATGCGAGTGTCCTTCGACGTTGTAGTTGTGGAAGTCGAGGGCGCGCAGAGCTTTCATCTCCACGACGCCGAGAGATGGCGAGAGGTGCTCGCCCTGATCGTCGCGCCAGCAACATCCGTCAATCGTATTCCAGGGTCGGGAAGCAAGCTGCGACAAGGTGACATCGGCCTCGCCGCGCATGGCGACTTGCACGTTCATCTTGCGCATGGCGGACAACGGCGTCGCCGAGGTGTGCGGGCCGATAGCGACCTTGATGGCCTTGCCGTCAAGCGCAGCGAACCATGCTCTTGGAATGCGGATTTCGGGCGGGGGACAACGCCAGAACAGGTACGACGGCGCGGTGGGGATGACGAGAAAGTCGGGAGCGAAGGCGGCCACGCGGCGCTTGGCTTCAGTCGTATTCAGGTTGTCCACCTGCGCGTCGATCAGAAGCGGCTCGTGGCCGGCTTCCTGGATCTTGTCGTAGGCAAAGAGCAGTTCGAGCGGGTAATGCGGCTCCTGGCAGCCGAAATAGGTGGAGCCTTTGAAGTCCCAGTTGGGATTGACGAGCGCGAACTTCATGCGGCCCCCGGCTGCTCTTGCAGGGCGGCGGCAACGCGCTGTGGCTGCGAAGCGGACTCGAACAAATCCCGATTGCGCTTCCTCCATTCGTAAATGCGTTCCACGGTCTGGCGCACCGTAAGGCGCGGCTCCCAGCCGGTATCGCGGCGGAGCTTGCTGCAATCGGTAACATAGATGAGTTGGTCGCCGGGGCGGCGTTCGGCGGTTTCGTAATCGACTCGCGCTCCCGTGACGTCTTCAATGAGCGCTATCAACTCGATGAGCGAAATCGTATTCGGCAGGCCGCCACCCACGTTGTAGATCTGCCCGGCGGTGACGGGGAGGTTCTCGCGTACCGCGTAAAAGGCGCGGATGAGGTCGTCGACACAGAGGATGTCGCGCACCTGGCAACCGTCGCCAAAGATGGTCAGCGGTGCACCCTGCAGCGCCGAGTAGAGAAAATGCGCCACCCAGCCCTGGTCTTCGTTGCCGAACTGGCGGGCGCCGGCGATGCACGACATGCGGAAAACGACCGTGGGAATCCCGTACATGCGCGCGTAATCGCGGACATACTGGTCGGCAGCGCCCTTGGAGCAGCCGTAGGGCGAGTGCAAATCGAGCGGCTCGGCTTCAGAAATGCCGCGGGTGCTCTCGTAGGCGTAGCGCGTGGACTGGCGCACGACGCGGTGCGACGCCATTTCGCCGTAGACCTTGTTGGTCGAAGTGAACAGCAGGAAGGGGTGCCGGCCGTGCTTGCGCGCCGCCTCGAGCACGTTGAAGGTGCCCAGCAGGTTGACCTCGAAGTCGTGCCGCGGGCCGGTGACGGACGCCGTAACCGCGACCTGCGCGGCGAGGTGGTATATCTCGGTCGCAGAACGCACGACGCGTTCGACCGCAGCAAAGTCGCGCACATCGCCGATGGTGATCTGCAGCCGACCGGAGCTGCCCGCCGCCTTCTGCAGGTCGCAAAGGTTGTTGCGCACACCGCTGCGGGAAAGATTGTCGAAGATGTGAACTTTCGCGTCCGTCGCCTCGAGCAGCTTATGAGCCAGGTTCGACCCGATAAAGCCGGCCCCCCCGAAGATGACGACAGATCGCAGCCGATCTGTATTCTTCATGGCCGTATCTTTCTTTCTAATTGTTGGCACCCCAGAACGCGCAACAGACGCGCGTTCCGGGGACCCCTTTTCGCGGCGGCTCAGGCGGTGAGACCGAAAACCCCAAGCTGCTGCGTGGCCTCCGCGACGCGGTCCTCGGCCGACTGCCGGCGCAGCCAATGGACCAATTCGCGGATGCCCTCGGCAAAACGAACTTTGGGCCGGTAGCCCAGCACGCGCTCGGCGGCCGAGATGTCGGCAAAACAATGCCGAATATCGCCGGCGCGATATTTCCCCGTGAGCTCGGCGGGGATCGCCGTGTCGAGAGCCGCGGCGAGCACGCGCGCCACCTGTTCGATGGTGACGGGTTCGCCGGATCCGACATTCAACGTCATGCCGCCGGCCTGCCTGCACTCCATGGCGAGCAGGTTGGCCTGCACGACGTCGTGTACGCTGACGAAATCGCGCATCTGCCGGCCGTCTTCATAGACCATCGGCGCACGGCGATTGAGCAGGCGCGTGGCGAAAATGGCCGCCACGCCGGTGTACGGATTCGAGAGCGCCTGGCGCGGGCCATAAATATTGAAGTAGCGCATGGCGACCACCGGCAAGCCGTAGGTCCGGCCGAACAGCAACACCATCTCTTCCTGGTTTTTCTTGGAGAGCGCGTACATGGAGCTGCATTGCAGCGGTTTGGACTCGTCGGTAGGGATGGGCGTCAGCTTGAGGCCGCAATGGGGGCAGCGAGTGTCCCATTCCTTGCGCAGCAGTTGTTCCTGGGAACGGACCGCCGGCGCCACTTCTCCGCATGCGGCGCACCAATAACGCCCTTCGCCGTAGATGGACATGGAGGAAGCCACGATCAGTTTTTCGATCTTGATCTTTGTATCAAGCACTACCTGGAGAAGATTCGCGGTCCCCTGCGTATTCACGCCCATGTAGTGGGCAATCTCGTACATCGACTGCCCAACCCCGACGGCCGCTGCCAGATGAACGATGATGTCGACATTGCGCACCGCATCGCGCAGGCGATCGGCATCGCGCATGTCACCGCGAATGAATTCGACGTCGCGCGCGAGATAGTCGGGCAGGCCGGTGGGATGCACCTGGGCGGTGAGGTTGTCGTAAACCCGAACCGAGTCGCCCCGGCGCAACAGGGCGTCCACCAGGTGCGACCCGATGAAACCTGCACCGCCCGTGACCAGGACTTTCTTGCTCATCAGTCTTGCGCTCCTACCTGCACCCGCTCGCGAGCAATCGCGTGCGCCATGGAACTTTGCACCGTCAGCGGCGGCGCATAACGATTCACCGCCCAGACTGCGAATTCGGCGAAATCCCGCGGATCCTTCGGCGGACTGGTGTAATGCGGCGCCAGGCCCAGATGCTCGGGGGTGAAACACAGGGTCAAGGTGGTGTCGAATCCCGCCAAGGCGTTCATCTGCCGGTCGAACCACGCCTCAGCATTGGGCCGGAAGGAGTCGGCCCAACTGATGCCGGTGCGCAGGTAACGCACTTTGAGTCGGCGCAGCCAGTCCACGCCCGCCTCGAGCCGGTGGTCTTCAAAGTGGAACCACTGGCAGATACCCATGCGATCGGGAAAGAAGGACGCTGCACGCTTCGGAGTTCCGTCTTCGCGGAGCAGGCCCATGTAGTAGTGGCGGTAATAGGCGCTGCCCTCGGATTCTTTGTGGCGCGTGGTAGCCGTCCAGGTAGCGGGCAGGTCGAAGAGGCTGTACCAGTGCACGCGCTCGACCAGCGGCAGCAGCAACTCCGCCGTGCGCTGCAATCCGAAAACCTGGATCTCCTCCGCTCCAAAAGAAGACGCCCCAGCTTCGGAAACCCAGATCGGTTTGGCGGTGACGCGCTGGATTTCTTCGATCTTCTTCGGCCAGTCGTGAATGCTCCAGTGGTTCCAGTCGAGGGGAAACCCGTGCAGCGCGACCACGTCCACGTGGTCGAGAACGCCGTAAGAACCGATGAGCTGGATGAAATTCGGGTCAATGGGAGAAATGCCGCCCAGCACGATCGGCAATGCCGGATTGGCGCGGCGGATCGTCCGGGCCGCGGTGATGGCCATCTCGGCAAACTTCTTCCACTCGGGATCGGCCTGAAAATCCCAGTGGGAGAGATTGTTGGGCTCATTCCAGAGCATCACCGCTTCTACCATCGTGCTTCCCTTTCTGCCTCCCAACATGATTCATTTCGGCGGCTCCGCCGTGTTCCAGCGTGCCGGAGGTCGAGTTAGAGCACTCCGGCCAACTCCAGTTCCTGGATGAATTGGCCGTCGCGCGCCACGTTCCGCGGCAGGCAGATCCAGGTTTCTTGCTCCGGATGCGCTTCAATGCCCAGCCCGGAACTGCGCAGCATGGCTTCGGCGGCAGCACGATTCGGGATCCACCAGTTGGTGGGATCGTTGGCGTAGCTATGCTCGATGAAGTACATGCGGGGAAATTCCGGGTGGTCGAAAATTTCCTTGTTCCAGAAGTGGTAGTTCTCCTCCCAGTCGCGCACCTGGTCGCAGCCGCGGATCATGGTCTGGAACACCAGCTTGCCCCTCACCTTCTTCACCACCTTGTCGAGCGCATACAAGGGATAACGCAGGTGGTACAGCACGCCCATGAAGAGCACGAAGTCGAACTGGCCGGGGAGCGAGTCGAGCTCATAAACCGATCGCTTCTGGAACTCGATCTCCAGGTTGAGGGTCTCGGCGGCGAAACGCGCCTGGCTCAGGTAGCGGTCGTCCACGTCAATGCCGAGCACACGCACAGCGCCGCGGCGCTTCATCTGAATGGAATAAAAGCCGCCGTTGCAGCCGATGTCCAGCACCGTGGCCCCGGTGAGGTCCTCGGGGATGGCGGCGGCAATGTGTTTCCACTTGATGTTGGGAAAGTCACCCAGAAAATGGTTCGGCGCCGTGCTCACTCCGAGCAGATCGAGGTTGTGAAACCACTCGCCGAGTTCGCCAACGCGCCGAACCAGAGCTTCTCGATCGATGCTCGCCTGCGGGGGATGATGAAGCGGCTGCTCGCTGGTGGTTGGCAGGGGCGTGCTCATCTTTTCAAGCAGGACCGAACTTCAGGCCCATGCGGAAGGTTATTAGAAGATGATCTGAGTACCCGGGATGCCTCTCTGGTTGGGACAAGCTTTTGCGCTGCAATGGAATTGCGAGATTCTGCGGTGCTGAAGCGGAACCTTGCAATGGCAGGCGCGAGGCGTAAGGATTCCAGCCCGAGACACTCTGACTCGGATGACTCGCAATCCGCAGACCCCCATATCGCGTTAGGAGATTTCGCCGGGCGGATGAGCCTACAGCTTCCCGGATCAGCGAACCGGGCTCCGGCCCGGGCACACGCCCACACATTTCGCTGAGCCGCGGCCAGTTGGTTACTAGGCCACTCCCAGGCGGGCTCGGATCTTGTCGGCCGCCTCGTAAACCGACTTCAATTTCGATTCGGCGGACGAGGGCAGTGCGGGCGTCTCCAGCGCCTGCTGCGTCCAGAGCAGAATGCCGGTAAGCTCGCCTTTCAACTGGCTACGCAAATCGGATTCGACGGCGTTGCGCGCCATGGCGCGCTCCTGCTCGGCGCGTCGGAGCGCGGCCTGCACGTCGCGAACTACGCGTTCCATGCGGCTGACCGCAAGATTGACGAACACCGGCACGGCACGGCCGACGTACTTCACCAGCATGTCTATGGTTTTGGCGCTGGGCTCGAGCAGGCTCTCGTCGATGACCACGGCGCTGAATTCCTGCTCGCGCAGGCGGATGAGCGCTGTGCGCATGTCGTGCGCAAGCTCAGTCTTGATGCGCGTCGCGGCCAGCAGCGCTTTCGCGCATTCCTGGCCATTGCTCGAGGTTGTTATCAGTAGAATCATGCCTGTACCAATTGCACTTCCCCTACCATACACGGCGCAATTGAAAAGACACGCATTTTGCGTGACTTGATTTCTCGCCTGGCGTCCCATAATGGGAGCCTAAAGCGGGAATGGGAATGACTTTCTCATTAATTGGGACACGATAATAAGCCCGGCCGCGAATCCAGCCGGGCTTCCGCGCGCGAGATTCGGTTGCGCTAGCTAGTCTTCCGTGGCGTACTCCTTCAGTTTGCGATAGAGCGTGGTCTTGCCGATGCCGAGCAGCTTGGCGGCCAGCAGCTTGTCGCCCTTGAGCTGATCGATGGTGCGCAGGATCGCCTCCCGTTCCAGGTCAGCGATGGGCACGATCTTGCCGCCGTCGCCGGCTTCGGGTGGAATCTGGCGGGTGGCATTCTGGATGGGCGAGGGCAGATCGGCGGTCTGGATGGTCGGGCCGGAGCTGAGAGCGCAGGCGCGCTCCAGGCAATTTTCCAGTTCGCGGACGTTACCCGGCCAGTCGTAACCCATCATGACGTTCAGCGCTTCCTCGCTGACCACGCGCTGCGCGCCGGTGGTGCGGGACAGCCGTTCCAGAAAATGCTCGGCAAGAAGCGCAATGTCCTGCTTGCGTTCGCGCAGCGGAGGGATTTTCAAGCTGAGCACGTTGAGCCGGAAATACAGGTCGCGGCGGAACGTTCCCTCGGCGACGGCAGCTTCCAGGTCGCGATTGGTGGCGGCCAGAATGCGGACGTTGATGTTCACCCGCTTGGTGCTGCCCACCGGGCGGATTTCCTTCTCCTGAATGGCGCGCAGCAACTTGGCCTGCAGGTCGACCGGGAGTTCTCCGATCTCATCGAGAAACACGGTCCCACCCTGGGCGATGGCCAGCAGGCCTTCCTTGGCCCGCACCGCGCCGGTGAAGGCGCCGCGCACGTAGCCGAAGAGCTCGCTTTCGATCAGCGTCGGAACCAGCGAGCCGCAGTCCACCGGGATGAACGGTTTGTCGTGGTACGGTCCGGAATAATGAATGCAGCGCGCGACCAGTTCCTTGCCGGTGCCGCTTTCACCCATGATGAGCACCGGATGCGTGCTCTGCGCCGCCTTGGCGATAATGCGGTACAGCTTCTCCATTTCCGGGGAGCGCCCGATGATGGAGCCAAACCCGTGCTTGGAGCGCAGGCGTTCGCGCAGGACGCGCTTCTCGGTGGTCAGCTTCAGCTCGTCAATGGCGCGCTCCAGCATGACGCGGAGTTCGTCCAGGGTGAAGGGCTTGCTGATGTAGTCGAAGGCGCCCGTCTTCATCGCCTGCACGGCGGAGGAGACCGTCGCGTAGCCGGTGATGATGATGATGACGGCGTTGGGCCGCCGGCTCTTGATGGCGCGTAGAGCTTCCAGACCGCTGGCGCCGGGAAGCTTGAGGTCCAGCAGCACGATGTCCACGTTCTGGCTATCGAGCAGCTTGTAAGCATGCTCGGCACTGTCGGCCACGAAGGTGTTGAAGCCGGCGGTTTGGGCGGCATCGCGGCAGCCTTCACGGACGGCGCGTTCGTCGTCCACGATGAGCAGGTTCAGCAGGTTGGCGCCAGGAATTTCACGCGGGCCGGTGAGTACTTCCATGCTGGAGATCATATGAGTTCCTTTTCGCGTTCAGAACGCGCAGTAGCGGCGGTGGCTGCCGCCGGGCGATGATCGAGGACTTCCCGCACCTTCTCTGCCAGAACCGCGCGCGAGAAGGGCTTGTATAACAGCTTGGCGCCGGCAGCGGCCGTGCGGGCCTTTGCCGGATAACCCGAGATGAACAGGACTTCTGTTTCCGGATGAAGTTTCTGTACCTGGCGAGCGGCGTCGCAGCCGCCCATGCCAGGCATGACAACATCGCTGATCAGCAAATCAATGGCGCCGGTGTGAGCGCGGGCTAGCCGTGTGGCCTGTTCGCCGTCGCGCGCCTGGAGGACCCGGTATCCGGTTTCGGTGAGCAGATGGGCCAGGGAAGAGCGCACGGCGTGGTCGTCCTCGGCCACCAGGATGGTTTCCGATCCGGTCGGCGCTCCGGCGGCGTCGGAGTGCGCGCCATCCGGCGCCGCCTGCGCGTCGCTGTGCGGCAGCAGGATGGTAATGCGAGTGCCCTTCCCAGGCTTGCTGGCCACCGTCACCGTCCCGCCGCTCTGGGTCACGATGCCGTACACCATCGCCATGCCCAGGCCAACGCCTTCGCCGGCCCGCTTGGTGGTGAAAAACGGTTCGAACATGCGCGCCCGCACCTCGTCATTCATGCCGCAGCCGGTGTCGGCGACGCACAGGATGGAGTAGTCCCCAGCGCGCAGTCCGGGATGGCGCTGGAGGGCGCGCGCGTCCAGGGTGCATCTCCCGGTTGAAATGCGCACCTGGCCGCCTTCGCGCATGGCGTCGCGCGCATTCATCACCAGATTGAGGATCACCTGCTGCATCTGCGCCGGATCCACGCAAACCGCGTCCTTGGAGGAGTCAAGGTTGGTGATCAGCTCAACATTCTCACCCAATAGCGGCGTCAGCATGCCTCGCATGGAAGAAACCAAGGCGCCCAGCGATACCAGTCGCGGAGCCAGCGGCTGCTCGCGCGCAAAGGCGAGTAACTGGCGCACGATCGCGGTGCCGCGCTGCGCGGCAAGATGGATTTCCTCGGCTTCGCGCCGACGCTGGGTGCGCTCCAGGAGCAAGTCGGAATAAAGCGTGATGGCGGTCAGCACGTTGTTGAAGTCGTGCGCCACCCCGCCCACCAGGCGTCCCAGGGCTTCCATTTTTTCCGATTCCCGCAAGCGCTGCTCCAGGCGCTTGCGCTCGGTGACATCGAGCACCACGTGCAGGGCCAGCGGCCGGCGGCCACGACGAAACTGGAAGCGCACCGTATCCAAGGAGGCCGCACCGCCGTTCAGGCTGCCGCGTGGCTTACGCGCCGCCACGGGAGCGACCGAAATATCGGCGACGCGCTTCCCGATCACACTCCGCGAAGAGGTATACCCGGCGAGGCGAGCGTACGCCGGATTGGCATACACCACGCACCCGGCCTGCTCCACCATCAGTCCGTGCGGGCAAGCGTTGGCGGCAGCTTCCAGAAATAGGGTCCCGCTCTCCGGGAGTGCGGTAGCCGCCGATTTCGAAATGGGACGAGGCATGTGTGCGCCCGCGGGAACTTCGGCCCAACTTGGTACCAACAGGCGTCAAGCATAGGTTTTTACCGTTTTGGAATGAAGTGACGTAAGTCACACATGGGGCGGACTTAACGGCTGGAGGGGTTAGCCCAGAAGCCTATGTCCGGTGCCTTGATGGCGGAGAACCGCATGGCTGGCGGCCCAGAATGGGATTCCCATTATTAGATTACTGATTTGGGAATGGCCCGTTTCGGGAAGTCGCCTGTCAAAAATCCCGCGCGGACGAAAAAAGGACGCGCCGCAACGCGTCCTCGGGAAGGGGCCAGCCGGCTAGGATTTGACGACCACCGCCTGCGTCAAGCGGAAGGTCAGCCGCCGCTCGGGCGCGAAGGAAACCTCTTTCTTGCCCGTCGCGTAGGCCCCGGTGGTGCCCGCGCCGGCGCCGATGGCGCTGCCTATCAGGGCGCCTTTGCCGCCGCCGGCGATCGCTCCGATCACCGCTCCCGCGCCCGCGCCTCCGCCGATCAAGGCGAGATTGCGCTTCTTGTGTGGGCCTCCCATGGCAAAAACGGTCGAGGTGTGGACGGGCACGGCCTTGCCGTTCAATTCCACGGAAACCAGCGCCAGCCGCAGGTAGCCGGAATTGTGCATCCGCCCGGAAGAACGCGCCGCCACTACCCGTCCCTTGACGGCGGCGCCGCGGGGAGCGACGGTCTTGCCATGCACGACGACGGGGTCATCCAGCACGGCGAAGAATTCCTCTCCCGCATGGTTGGAGGCGCTGGAGATCGCGTTCTGCAAGCGCACCGAAACGACGGTGCCGGCGGAGACGATCACCTCATCGGGTACCAGCGAGTTCGCCGAACGGATTCCCTTCTTGGCATCCGAAAATGGAGGACTGGATTTTTCTGTGGCCGAGGGTTCGGCGGCCTTCGCGCCATCCGGAACCGAGCCGCATCCCGCGACGAACCATGCCATAACTAGAATGAAAACCAGGGGAATAGCCAGTTTCGTTTTCATTGGACCCTCCTAGTGCTTCGGGGGCTGCAACCGATTAGGGCACTCGCCTTGCCAAAGCCGGGGCAGCGCTTTCAACAGGTTAGGTATCGGTACGAAACATGTCCGTGTAGTTTTTTCCGGAAGCTGGGACGGTGCGAATGGCCGTGTTTCAGCGGCCGGTGGCGACAGAGAGGTGTCAGGACCGGGCATTGAAAGCCGAGTCCTGACGCTTTTCCGTCGCAGAGAATTACCGCGAACCGCCGCCGGATGCGGTGACCCGCTGGCCCTGCGCTTCCGATTCAGGCTGGGCGACGATGCCGCTGAATGGCGTGATCCCCAGCAGCCGTCCACCCGCCACACTGACGGAACGAAGCCGGTAGCCGGGAGCGGAGGTGCGGCTCCAAGAACGGCTATCGGAGGTCGAATAGATCTCTCCCGTCGTGGCCACCCCAAACAGACGCTGCGAGGCAGCGTCATACTGAATCGCGGTGAGGTTCTGCGCGGGCGCTCCGACGAACACGTGCTCCCAGGTGGCGCCGTTGTCCTGGCTGGAGAAAACGCCGGAACGGGTGGCGATCCACATGGAAGACGGCGAGAGCACGACGTCAGAAACAGTCGTCACGAACTTCGGAAGCGCAACCGGCATCCAGGTGTTGCCGCCATCGCGCGAGAACACCAGCGAGTTCGGCGTCGCAGCCAGCACCTGTTCACCGGCTGCGTCGATGGAAAAGAAGTTGCGCTGCGCCTCCACCGGACCGCCGCGCCAACTGCGTCCATGGTCACGGCTGGAATAGACGCCCGAGGATGTTGCGGCGTACCAGCGGTCACCGGAAACGGCGACCCGGGCCACGCGTGCGTTCAACTCCGACTTCAGAATTTCGCGACGGGTGGTGGTTCTCGCCTGCTTGGTTTTCGGCGAGCGGGCAGAAACGGTCGCGACTTTCTCCGTGATCACAACGTTGATCGCACGCCAACGCGCAAGCTTGCGCTCATAAAGATAGACGCCGCGATGGGTACCGGCCACGAGATCGCCTTCCGCCGACTGGGCAAGGGAGAAGATGTCGTGACCGGCGAGGCCGGCGTTCATCTGCTGCCAGCGGCCGCCGGCATCATGGGTGACGAAGACGCCGCCGAACTCCTTGTCGTTAATGACTCCGGCATATAGCGTACTGGGATCGTGGCGATCGGCGAGCACGGCCGAAACCTGGCGATGAGAGAAGCCATGATTGGACGCGCGGACCGAATGCCCGCCGTCGTCACTGAGGAGTACGCCACTGCGATCGGTGGCCAGCAGAACGTGAGACGACCGCCGCGGATCCACCATGACATCGTTGACGATCAGGTTGGGCGCGGTGGTGCGGCGCCAGGTCTTGCCAGCATCCAGCGTCTTCCAGAGTCCCTGGGTGGTGCCGGCATAAATCACCGCCGAATTCACCGGGTCCTGGCGCAAGACGCGCGTGCGGCGCGCGGAGAACGGGATGCCATGGATCTTGTGAAAGAGTCTGCCGGCGTTGTCGCTCTTGTAGATTCCGGAGCAGGCACTCAAGTACACGGTCGAGGGCTTCTGCTGGTCGATGATGACGGAGAAAACATCGGAATCGTCCACGATTCCCTGCTTTATGGGAGTCCAGGTGCGACCGCCATCGATAGTCTTCCAAGGCAGGTGCCAGGTGCCGGCGTAAATGACGTAAGGCGAGCGAGGATCGATGGCGGTGGACTCAATATTCTTGATCTCGGCGTGATGGGCGGGCGAAATACGCTCCCAGGTGTCGCCGCCGTTGGTGCTGCGAAAGACGCCGTCGAGTGCGCCCGCGATCATGATGCGCGAATCGCGCGCGAAAACGGCGAAGCTGCGCACCGACTTGCCGTGCATCGCGGGTAACGGCTGCCAGGTGCGGCCGGCATCGCGTGAGCGGAATATGTCGCCGCCGTTGTTCTCGATGCTCCAGGCGGCTACGAAGATCGTCTTGGCATCGGCGGGATCAATCACCACGTGGTCGAGGACATAATCGTTACCAACGCCGAGGTGGACAAAATGCGTCCAGTTCGCGCCCCCATCCGTCGAAAGGTAGAGTTCGCCCGCGCTCGTGCCCAGGAAGATGCGGTCGGGATCGTGCGGATCGTGCGCCAGGCTGCGGACGTCGCCGCCTTCCGGGCCGAGCGCGATCCAGCGCCCCTCGGTAGGCGCGGTTTGCGCCGGCGCCGCCATGACCAGCGTAAACAGAAGGGCCGGGAGGAAAAACCAGGGACGGAGGACCCGAAACAGCATAGTTGCCCGCTTGTAGGATGCGGCGGATACGATCGAGTTTGTCATGCACGAACTTAGTGGAGTGATTTTAGCCCATCCCTATATGGCGCAATAGTACCAATTTCGGATACGTGGGTCACAACACAAAGGGAGAGTACGGCGCAACGACCGGGATTCCCGGATGGAAGAAAAGGCCGGTCGGATTGAACCGACCGGCCTCGCCAATTCAGTCGCGTTTCGACTATGGCTTCGGAGCTGCGCCCGTGGCGCGCTTGGGAGCCCTTCTACGAGGAGCCCTCGGCGCCGGGCCGTGAGCATAAGCGTTCTTGCCCGCCTTAACCTTCTTCTCGTCGAATGGCTGTGTGCCCTCAACGGTGAATCCTGCACCCGCCGGGACAAGGTAGATCTCGGCGGTGCGTGCGCCGCCGCTGCCGGTGCGCACTTCGATCCGACCAGGATCGATTCCCTTCTTCTGCGTCAGATACGCCTTAGTGTTAACGGCGCGCTGCTGGGCGATGCTCTGTCCGTTCTTCTCCTTGGGTTCGAAGTTGCCGACTACCACGGCCTTGGCGTCGGGCTCACGCTGTAAACGCAGGGCGACGTCGTCAAGGATGGCAGCGGCTTCGTTGTCCACGCGGGCCGGCAGCCTGCGGTTCTTGAAGTCAATCTGGTTCAGCTTGCTGGCTGTCGGCGGAGGTGGCGGAACTTCTACGTTCACCGTGGTGGTGTTGCTGGCGTTGAGTCCGCGATCGTCGGTCGCGGTACAGGTTACAGTGATCGGCCCAGCGGAGGCGCCCGCGGTGTCCAGCGTAGCCTGCGCCCCGCTCGGCGTGACGCGGCCGGCGCTCGTCGTGAAGTTGTAGGTCAGCGGGCGGTTGTCAGGGCTTTGGCCGGTTGCCGTTATGGTGATGGGAGTACCCGCCTGAGCGGTGGTCGGATTGGCGCTGCAAGCAACCGTAGGAGGATGCTTGGGCGGCTCCTGCACGGTGAAGGCGGCACTGCAAGTGGCCGGCGGCATCTTCTTGGCCTTCGGATCGGTCACTGTGGAACTGACGGTATAGCGGCCCGGCGCCAACTCAGTGGTATCGACGGCGACGGCGTTGTCCTTCTGCGTCGCCTTGCCGCCGGTGCTGCCGAACTTGTAGGTGACGGAGTGTCCCTTGGGGACGTTGCTGGGCGTCGTAGTCATGGTGACCGGCTCACCCGCCATGATGGTGTGCGGGTTGATGGTGCAGGTCGTGGCCAGCGGCGGCGCCGCCTTTCCACCGCCAAGGTTCAACACTATGCCGCTGCGGAGACGCGCGCCAGACAGGTTCTGGGTGCCCGGCACGGTCGGCGAGAAATTGTGATGACCCCAGACAAAGTCGCCCTCGACGAGGCGCAACTCGAATATCCTGGTCACTGGTATATCGAGGCCGCCGCCCAGGATCACACCAACGTTGTTATTCGGTTCCAAACCGGCGATGGAGAGGCGGTGCAAACCGACCAGCGCGTGCATGAACGGCTCGAAGTGTTCCCGCCGGTACTTGAGGCGCGGTCCAAGCATCGCGGTAGCGATGCGCACGTTGTCGCCGTAGTGAGCGCCGAAGTCGAAGCTCAATCCTCCCCAGCGGTTGAAATTATAAGTCGGAGAAATTCCGAATCCCGGGGTGATCGATTTCAGCTCGAGCGGGCCCACGCTACCGCCCGGATGCATCCAGGAGTATCCGGCGAAGAAGTCGATCTTCGGAGGAGGCGCCTCCTGTGCGAAAACGTTCAAGGAGAGTAGTAGGAGAGTAATGACCGTGGCGTACGGCCATGAGCGGCCGAGAATGCTTTCACGAAGTGACATGCTAACTCCTCCGGGAGATTCAGGACCGACTGCGTCAGGATGTCAAAGACCTACAGCGATGGAACCATAGCATGAGCCCAGAAAAGAAAGGCTCAAACTGCGAGGGCGAAATTGTATCGCAACACGGTTGCAGTTCAAAGTTGCGTCCCTGCAAATACCGAATTACACAGAGAATCATTGTGGCAAGATTTGGCAAGATGAAAAAAATTGCGAGGCCGCTTGCGACCTCCAGGACGCAAACCGACGTAGCCGGGTAGTCGAAAAGGTCCGCGGTTTCAGTTCGCGGCCGCCCGGTTTCTCGCAGGCCAGGCGCCTGCGGCTCGATACGGCAACCTATCCGTCAATCTGCGGCTAAAGTCACTGCTGAGCGAAATCGCGCATCTATGCAGGAGGTACTCGGAACCGGCCCCAAAACGGGCGCTTGCTTATATTTTGTGACCGCCCAGATGGACCAATACTTCTGGGCGCGCGGGTTTCGCGGCACGCGCGGTTGCGGAACACGTTGCGAGCCTGAATAATGGAGCAAGACGTCAGCTTATGAACCAGGAAAAGGTACTCATCGTCGAGGATGAGGAAAACGAGCGCTCCGGTTTGGCCGAGCTGGCCACCCTGTGGGGCTTCAAGTGCGAGACCGCGCGCGACGGCGTCGAAGCGCTGGAGATGATCGTGTCCTGGTCGCCGACCATCGTGGTTACCGACCTGATGATGCCGCGCATGGATGGCATGGAGCTGCTGCGCCGCATTGCCGAGTTGCCGCAGGGATGCAAAGTCATCGTCATGACCGCGCACGGCAGCGTGGACAGCGCGGTCGAGGCGATGAAGGTCGGCGCCTACGACTACATCCAGAAAGGCGGCGACCCGACGCGGCTGCGCACCATCCTCAAACACGCCGTCAGCCAGCGCGATGCCGAAGTCGAACTGGAAGTCACGCGGCGAACGCTGCGCGACAAGGGCGTGATGGGCCCGATGGTGGGCTCGTCGCGCAAGATGCAGGAGATTTTCCACCTGGTGGAGATGGTCGCGCCCAGCACGGCCTCGGTGCTGATCACGGGAGAAAGCGGCACCGGCAAGGAACTGGTGGCGCGCACCATCCACGAGCTCAGCCCGCGCAAGGGCAAGCCGTTCATCGCCATCAACTGCGCCGCCATTCCGGAAACGCTGATTGAAAGTGAAGTCTTCGGCCACGAAAAGGGCGCCTTCACCGGCGCGATGGAGCGCCGCGTCGGCTGTTTCGAACTGGCCGAAGGCGGCACGCTCCTGCTGGACGAGATCGGCGAAATGCCCATTGCGACGCAGGCTAAGCTGCTGCGCGTCCTCGAGGACCGGAAGCTGCGGCGCCTGGGCAGCAAGTCCGAGACTTCGGTGGACGTACGCGTGCTCGCGGCCACCAACAAAGTTCCGGAAGAAGCGGTGGCGCAAGGGTATCTGCGCAACGACCTGTTTTACCGGCTGAATGTCTTCAACATCGCCATGCCTCCGCTTCGCGATCACAAGCAGGATGTGACAGAGTTGGTGACCACCCTGCTGGCGGAGATGAACGAGAAGCACGGGCGCACCGTGCAGATGGTCAGCGACTCGGTGATGTCGCTGTTCCACGCTTACGCCTGGCCGGGCAACGTGCGCGAACTGAGGAACACCCTGGAGCGCGCGGTCATCGTCTGCGACGGCGGTGTGGTGGAAACGCGTCACCTCCCGCCGGGATTCGGCCAGGTGACGCCGCGTCCGCCGGTGCAGGAAGCCAACGCCGTCCGACTGGGTGTCGGTACCACCGTCGGCGAGGCGGAGAAGCTGCTCATCCTCAAAACCCTGGAAGCGACCAACAATAACAAGACGCGCGCCGCCGAGATCCTGGGGATCAGCCTGAAGACGCTGCACAACAAGCTCAAGGAATACGGCGCCAGTAACGTCGCTACGGCGGATGTGGGACGGTGAGAGTCGTTGGCCGTTAGTCGTTGGTCGTTAGCGACAACGGTGCGACGCCAACGGCCTGTGAGTTCGTGGTAATTCACAAGAGCCGCTTTCTTATTGCTGGGACCTAGAGCATGTAGCGCACGGCGAACGACTAACGACCAACGACTAACGACTCCATGAGACTTCGCCTCAAAACCAAATTGGTGATTGCCATCAGCGCCATGGTGGTGGCGCTGGTGGCGACGCTCTCCTACATCTACACGTCGCAGATGCTGCGGCAGCGGGTGACCGAGGCGTACCAGAGCGGCGACTTCATCGCCCACCAGATCTACCACGGCGCTCGCGAAGCGCTGGAACTCGATCTCAGCAACGCGCGCGTCGATCCCGACGATCCCCAGGCAGTCGAGGCCGCCATCGAAGACAGCCTGCAAACCGATCCCGGGCTCAATTCCCTGTTGCAGTCCATTGTCGGATACTCGCCGGCAATCTATGACGCCGCCATCGCCGATGCCAGCGGGCGCGCTCTGCTGCACACCGATTCCGACGCGCAGGGCAAGCCGGTGCCGCAGCGGCCCGATTTCGCCGGCATGGTGAAGGGCGGGTTCCGGCAGCAGATGAGCATCGTGTACGGCAAGCCGCAGGTGTACGACATCCGCATGCCTTTGAAGCGGGCGGGGAAACCCTTCGGCGAAATCCACGTCGGTCTGTCCACGGTGTTCTTGAAAAGCGAACTCCAGCCCGAGGTCACGCACGCCCTGGAGTTCACCGCGCTCTCCATTTTGGTTTCGCTCATGCTGGCGGCCGCGCTTTCCAACTTCGCCCTGCGGCCGCTGGAAGCCATCGGCGAGCGCCTGGATCGCATGACCGCCGGGGAGATCGAAGCCGTGCCCGCCAACCGCCCTCCGCGCTACGACGAATACGGCTTGGTCACCACCAAGATCGACCGCCTCGGCCAGCAGATGCGCGACGTCAAAGAGGTTTTCTCCGCCCTGAAGGAGAACCTCGACCAGATCATGGGCAACCTGCAGGACGGCCTGATGCTGTTCACGCAGGATGCGCGGGTGGTGCTGGTCAGTGCCTCGGCGGAACAGTTCGTCGGCCGCGCCCGCGGCGAGATGCTCGGTTGTCACGTCAGCGACGTGTTCTCGCGCAGCTCGCGCCTCGGCAGCGCGGTGCTGGATTCCTTTGAACTCCACCGGCCCATTACGCAGAGCGATATTGAAATGGACAACGGCCACCGCGTGCAGGTGTCGCTCGATTTCATCGAGGAAGACGGCCAGAAGATCGGCGCGCTGCTCACCATGCGCGACGCCGAGTCGGTGCGCAAGATCTCCGACGAGATCGAGTTGTCGCAGCGCCTGGCGGCCATCGGGCGCCTCACCTCCGGCGTTGCCCATGAGGTCCGCAATCCCATCAACGCCATCATGGTGCACCTGGAGGTGCTGCGCGAGAAAATCAAGCAGATTGATCCTGAGTCGAAGCGCCATATGGACGTGATCGGGAGCGAAATCCAGCGCCTGGATCGCGTGTTGCAGACGCTGGTGGACTTCACCAAACCGGTCGAGCTGCGACTGCGCGACACCGACCTGCGGCGGGTCATCGAGGAAGTATCGCTGCTGGCGGCGCCGGAGGCGGCACGCCACGGCGTCAAGGTGCAATGCCAGCTGCCGACCGAGCCGTTGGTCGTAAAGGCCGACGCCGACCTCGTCAAGCAGGCGGTCTTGAACATCGCCATTAATGGCATCCAGGCGATGCCCGGCGGAGGCGCGCTGCTCATGGCCGCGCAGCGCGAAGACACCGCGGTGGAAATCGAGATCCGCGACCAGGGCGGCGGGATTTCACCGGAAATCCGCGATAAGATCTTTAATCTTTATTTCACCACCAAGAAATCCGGCAGCGGCATCGGGCTGGCTATGACGTATCGGGTGATGCAACTGCACAATGGCTCGGTACAATTCGAGTCGCAGCCGGAACAAGGGACCGCATTTCACCTGCGCTTCCCCGCCACCGAGCCGGTCCGGGCGGCCGCGTCGCGGCAGGGAGCGAACCCGCAGGAAGTTACCGCCGAGCCGTGATGTCCTTGCGCCCGAGGGTGAAAGAGATTTAGAACTGCACTATGCGAATCACGCGCGCCGCCGCGGCCGGAGTTCTGCTTGTATCCATGCTGGCACTGGGTGGATGCAAGAAGAAGAAGCCCGCCGTGCCTCCGCCGCAGGCGCAGGCGCCCACCATCACGCAACCTCAGCCGGAACCGCAGCCGCCGGCGCCGGCCGCCTCCGAGCCGAATCGTCCGGAGCCGGAGCAACCGGAAACCGCTACCGCTCCGCCGCCAGTTACCGCCGTTCCTGCCAAACCCAAGCCCAAGCCGCGCCCGCCCGTAACGGCGAAGAAATCGCCGCCTCCGCCTCCCCCTTCAGCCGAGAAGCCCGAGAAACAGCCCTCCAAAACCGTGGTTCCCGAAGGTGGCACTCAGCCGCCTACTCCGCAATTGTCGCCCGGCACGCCGCCCGGTACCGCCGTGAATCAGAAGTTCAACACGGCGCAACTGCTGGAATCCACCGACTCCAACCTGAAGAGCATTTCCCGCCAACTCAACGCCGACGAGCAGGCCATGGTGCAACATATCCGCAGCTACATGCAGCAGGCGCGCGACGCCACCAAGGAAGGCGACACCGAGCGCGCCTACAACCTCGCACTTAAGGCCCACCTTCTGTCTGGCGAGCTCGTAAAACATTAGTATCCGGAATTGACCCGCTCACATCGAAGGACCTAAAGTCTTTGCCGCTTCGTGGGGTGGGGTATGGGCAAGACGCGCGGGCTCTTCATCCTCCTTGGCATTTCCCTGCTGGCCTCAACCCTTCCGGCCCAGGATTCTCACGCTGGACACGACATCACGCTGGACAAAGTGGGCAGAGTGAATTTTTCCGTTTCCTGCACGACGGCGGCACAACGGGCGTTTCCCCATGCCGTCGCCCTGCTGCACTCCTTCGCCTACGAGCAGGCGCTCGCTGAGTTCACCGCCATCAGCCAGCAGGACCCGAAGTGCGCCATGGCGTACTGGGGCCAGGCGATGACGTGGTGGCGTCCGCTGTGGTACCCGCCCGACGTCACCTCCCTGCGCACCGGCGCCGCGGCGATTGCCAAGGCGGCGTCGCTTGGCACCCATAGCGGACGCGAAGGCGGCTACATCACCGCGCTGCTGGCCTTCTATACCGATTACGACAAGATCGACTACCGCACTCGGGCCATGACCTATCGCATCGTGATGCAGGGTGTGCATCAGCGCTTCCCCAAAGACAACGAGGTGGCGGCATTCTACGGTTTGGCGCTGCTGGCCACCGCCTCGCCGACCGATAAGAGCTTCCGCGACCAGCACGAGGCGGCCGCGATCCTGGAGAGAGTGTTCACCGAACAGCCCGACCATCCCGGCGCCGCGCATTACATCATCCACAGCTTCGACTATCCGGCGCTGGCCCGGGACGCACTGCTGGCCGCCCGCAGCTACGCCCGCATCGCGCCCGCCGTTCCCCACGCGCTGCATATGCCGTCGCACATCTTCACCCGCCTGGGGCTGTGGAAAGATTCCATCGATTCCAACCTCGCCGCGGAAAACGCGGCCCGCCGCTTTGCCGAAGCCAGCCACATGCCGTTTGCTTACAGCGAGCAACTGCACGCCATGGACTACCTGATGTACGCCTATCTGCAGCAGGACCGTGAGCGTGATGCGGAAGGCCTGCTGAACGAGATCAACGCCATCAAGGCCGTGCAACCCACCATGGCCTCCTACTATGCCATCTCCGCCATCCCGGCCCGTTATGCGGTTGAACGCGGCCAGTGGACTACCGCCGCCGCGCTCAAGCCTTACAGCAGCGCCAGCCCCGAGACCAGGGCCATCACGCATTGGGCGCGGGCGCTCGGCGCTGCCCACACCGGCAAACTCGACGAGGCTCGCGAGGAGTTGAAGGAACTGGAAGCTATCCGCGACGCGGTGGCGCAAAACAAGCAGGGCTATGACTGGTCCAAGCAGGTGGAAATCCAGCGGCGCGAGGCGGCCGCCTGGCTGGCCCACGTGGAAAACAATAACGACGGCGCAGTGACGCTGATGCGCTCCGCGGTTGAACTGGAAGAATCCACGGACAAGCATCCGGTCACGCCCGGCGCCGTGCTTCCCGCCCGCGACCTCATGGCCGATTTGCTGATGGAGATCCAGCGACCGCAAGAAGCGCTGCAGGAGTATCAAGCGTCGTTGAAGACCGCGCCCCATCGCTTCCACGCCGTTCACGGCGCCGCCCAAGCCGCCGAAGCGGCCGCCAAGCGCGAAATCGCGCGCAATTACTAGGAGCCATCTCACAGTCGGCGAATGCTTCTACCGCCGTGGAAGAGCTTTGGGAAGGGCACGACTCTACCGGTTGCGAAAAGCCTCCGATTGCGGATCTTGTGTCAGGGCACGACTTCAGTCGTGCCGCCCAGGGCCGCCAATCGTGCTGGGTAGGGCACGGCTTCAGCCGTGCCGCCCAGGGCCGCCAAAAATGCGGGCTTTAGCCCCTGAGGGAAACGTATTTTGCTTTCTGCGTTTGTTTATGAGATGGCTTTTAGAAGCCCATCTCATATTCGTGCGAATGCTTCTGCCGCAGTGGAAGAGTTTTGGGCCCTTGACTTGTGTCATTCCGAGCCGCGCCGACTGACCCTGAGCGCAGCGAAGGGGAGAAAGGCGCGGCGAGGAACCTGCTGTTCTGAGTTTTTCAGCAGCCACGTATTTGCTTAATGAGACGGCTTCCAGGAAACGGTAGGTGGAAGGCTTAACCCGGGGATTGTCGAGATTCGAGTTCGCACCCTTCAAGGGCCACGAAGGGTGCGGCACCCACATTTGGTTAGTGGCTGAAGGGTGGCCACCCGCCTAAAGAATTTCGTGAGCACCTTAGATTGAAATCACTGCTGTCCAAATTAGCCGAGCTCGAAGGCTAAGGATACCGGATTCATGGGTAAATCTCCTCGTCAGTGTCGGGTTGGAAAACGACACCTGCTGTCCAAGTCAGGAGAGCGGCAGCCGCTG
>Ga0326726_10001099_pt1 | contig 24957 bp, 26 predicted proteins | sample MHFenrmetagenome_2_FD_207603 | JGI IMG/M metagenome (GOLD analysis project Ga0326726, IMG submission 207603) | Lab enriched peat soil microbial communities from Michigan Hollow, Ithaca, NY, United States - MHF15MN | ecosystem: Environmental > Terrestrial > Soil > Wetlands > Peat | place: USA... | reverse complement strand
TGCGCGATGGCGGCCGCGATCGCGAAGCCCAGGCCCACGCCCATGGTGCCGAACGTGCCCGCGTCCAGGCGGCGGCGCGGCGCGAAGTTCGGCAGCACCGTGCGCCCGATGTCCATGGTGTTCGCGCCCTCGCTACACACGATGGCGTCGCGTGGCAGTGAGTCGCGGATCTCGCGCAACGCGCGGTAGTAGTTCATGGGGACGGAGTCGTCGGCGAACATCGCGGCGACGCTCTCCTGGTTCTTCGCGACCTCGCGCTGCAGGTCGACCCGCCACGGAGTCTCCTGCGGGTAGGTCCACTTCGATCTCGCGAGTGACTCGTTCAGCTGCGCGACGACGGCCTTGGCGTCACCGACCAGCGCGACCTCGGCGGGCACGTTGCGGCCGATCTCGTCGCTGGAGACGTCGAGCTGCACCACCTTCACGCCCTTCGCGAAGCGCGGCGGGAGCCCGAAGTGCAGGATCCAGTTGAGGCGCGCGCCCAGCAAGAGCACGGCGTCGGCGTTCTGCAGGGCGAAGCTGCGCGCGGGCGCGACCGACAGCGGATCGTCGTCGGGCACCACGCCCTTGCCCATCGGCGTGGCCAGGAACGGCAAGTGACTGCGGCGCACGAGCTCGCGCACCTCGTCCTCTGCCCGCGACCAGGCGGCGCCCTTGCCGACGATCACGAGCGGTCGCTGCGCGGTCCGCAGCACCTCGAGCGCGCGCTCGATCGCGGCGGGCTCCGCCTGCGCGCGCGCCGGCTCGGGGGTGCGCGGCGCCCAGCTCACTTTTCCTTCTTCGCGCCTTCCGACGATCTGATCGTTCGGCAGATCGAGATACACCGCGCCTGGTCGGCCGCTCAGCGACGCGCGCACCGCTTGCTCGACGTAGTACGGCAGGCGCTCGATCGAGTCGGGGCGCGCGGCATACTTCACGAACGGGCGCGCGGCCTCGATCTGCGGGCACTCCTGGAATGCGCCCATGCCGTTCTGAAACGAGTCATTCGCGCCGCCGATCAGGAGCATCGGCCAGCAGTTCGCCTGCGCGTTCGCGAGCCCCGCGATCGCGTGGATCATGCCCGGCCCCGACACGGCGAGACACACGCCGGGCCGGCCGCTGAGATACCCGTACGCGCCCGCCGCGTAGCTCGCGGACTGCTCGTTGCGGAAGCCGAAGTACGGCACGCCCCCGCGCTGCGCGGCGACGGCGATCGGCACGACCGGGAAGCCGACGATGCCGAACATCGCCCCCACGCCCTGTTCCTGGAGACTGCGCGCGGTGATCTGCGCGCCCGTGAGCTCGGCCATGTTCGCTCTCCCTGTGGTCGCAGGATCGTACTCCGGCCCTCGGCTAGTTTGGGGGGCGATGGGCAATGCGCCGGCCAAGATCCGCTGGGCCTCGCGGCTCGCTCCGTCCCTGCTGCGGCGGCTGTACGAGCTCGATGCGCGCGGCATCCAGGACGCGGAGCTCTGCGACGCGGTGGGCAGCACCTTGCTCGCGCGCTGCGAGACGTTCGAGCGCGTGCGCCGGGGCGAAGTCGCTTGCCCGGAGTGCGGCGCGGTGTTCGCGGTCGCACGCGAGGGCGAGACTCTCTGCGCCGGCAAGGCCTGCTCGTGGCGGACGACTCACGCGAGATACTGGAAGAGCATCCAGGATCACTACGCCTTCATGGGCCGCGCCGTCGCCGCGTTCGGCACCTTCCACGAGCGCTATCCCGGGGCGCGCTCTTATCGCGAGAAGATCGTCCTGATCGACCAGCTGATTCACAGCTTCCACCTGGCCGAGCAGGCCACGCCGGTGAAGTCGGTCGCATCGAAGCTGCTCGAAGGCAACAAGAAGGACGTCGTGCGGTTCTTGGACGAGCTGTCGGCGCGCGATCCCCGCGCCAAGGAAGAGTGGCGGCGGATTGTGGCCACGACGATCGACGCGCGCGTGCTGAAGCGCGACTCGCGGTCGTGACGACTCGCAGGCTCGCGACACTCGGCGGTGTCGCCGCGCTCGCGGCGAGCGCCGGGGATCTCGCGCTGCTCTACGTGGCGAACGCGCGGCGCCCGGAGCTCGCGCTGCCCGAGCCACCGGACGCGCTGCTATGGGTAGGCGCCGCGCTGGGCGTGCTCGGCATTCCGCTGTACGCGTTCGGCTATCGCGCGGCGTCGCGCTTGGTGCTCGCGCGCTCGCGCGCCGGCGCGTCGCTCGTCTTCGCCGCCGGGGCGACCCTCGCGGGGCTGGGCGCAGTGATTCACGGACTCACGGCTCTCGAGATCCACGCGTCGCTCGCCGCGGGCACGCCGTCGCCTTCGCCGCTGGAAGGCGTCGCGGCGAGCGGGCCACTGCTGCTGGGTCTGTGGGCGCTCGCGGCGCTGGGCACCGCCCTCGCGTCGCTGGTGTTCGCGTGGCTCCAGCGCGGCGCGCTCGCGCTGCTCTCTCCGCTCTGCGTCACGATCGCACTCGCCCTGGCCGCGCTTCCCACGGAGGCGCTCCGCTCGTTCCTGGCTCCGGCCGCGCCGAATCTCGCGCACGTCGTGTTCTTCGCGGCGTGCGCGCGGCGGGGACGGGAGAGTTGAGTCACTCCAGCGACGCTGGAATCACGCCGGACTCGCGGAGCGAACGCAGCTCGGTCTCGGTGATGTCGAGATCCTCGCGCAGGACCTCGCCCGTGTGTTTGCCCAGCGCCGGCGCGGCGCGCATCTCGACCCGGCTCTCGGACAGGCGCAGAGGGTTGCCCAGGTGCGCGACCTTGCCGTGCGCCTCGTGCTCGAGCTCCACCACGAAGCCGCGGGCGCGCAGGTGCGGATCGGCGAACAGATCGCGCGAGTCATTCACCGCGCCGCAGGGCACGCCGGCGCTCGCCAGGATGCGCATCGCCTCGTGCTTCGTGCGGCCCCGCGTCCAGCGCGCGATCTCCTCGTAGCAGGCCGAGCCGTTCTGGTGTCGCGCGATCCAGCCGGCGAAGCGCGGGTCGGTCGCGAGCTCGGGCCGGCCCATCGCGCCGCAGAGCTGCTCCCACATGCGCGGCGTCGCGATCACGAGATACACGTAGTCGTTCGGCCCGCCCGGCGCGCACGGGTACAGGTTCAGCATCGGGCCCTCGCCGTTTCCCGCGCGCGGCGCGACCGCGCCGCCGAACGACGAGCCGTTCGCGAGGCGGGTGCGCATGTAGTAAGTCATCGCCTCCTGCATCGAGAGCTCGACGAGCTGGCCGACCCCCGTGCGCAGGCGCTGTACGTACGCGGCGGTGATCGCGAGCGCGGCCTGCGCGCCCGTGCCCGAGTCACCCATCGTCGGGCCGGGGCACATGGGCGGGCCGTCCTTCGCGCCGGTCACCGAGAACGCCCCGGCCGTCGCCTGCGCGACCATGTCGAAGCTCTTGTAGCTCGCGTGCGGGCCGAAGCCGCCGAAGCCCTTGATGCGCGCGTAGATCAGGCCGGGGTGGCGCGCGCGGAGTGACTCGTAGTCGAGCCCGAGCTTCTCGATCACTCCCGGTCCGAAGTTCTCGACGAACACGTCGTAGCGCGGGAGCATGCGCATGAGCAGCTCGCGCCCCACCGGCTTCTCGAGATCGAGCGCGACGGAGCGCTTGTTGGTGTTCCAGTACAAGAAGTACGCCGCCGTGCCCGTCGCGCCGAGCAGCGACCTTCCCGGGTCGCCCGTGCCCGGGCGCTCGACCTTCACCACGTCGGCGCCGAGCCACGCGAGCAGCTGCGTGCAGCTCGGCCCCGCTTCGTACTGCGACAGATCGAGGACGCGCATGCCCTCGAGCGCCGGCGCGTTTTGAGTCATCGACTTCCCCCTGCGGTGCGGCCCTTGGCGCATCGTACTCCGGGCGGCGGTACATTGCGCCGCATGAACTTCCGCCTGTTTGCACAGACGTTCGGCCTGATCTTCCTCGCGGAGCTGGGCGACAAGACGCAGCTCGCGACGCTCTCGCTCGCGGCTTCGGGTGAGTCACGCATCGCGGTGTTCCTCGCCGCCGCGACCGCGCTGGTGGTGACGAGCGCGATCGGCGTGCTCGCCGGCGAAGCGCTCGCCCGGGTCGTCCCGCCGCTGTGGATCAACCGCGTGGCGGGAGTCGCGTTCATCGCGATGGGCGGCTTCCTCCTGCTCGGCCGCAAGTAGCAGGAGCGCACACCCGCTGTGGCGCCGGGCCACGCTGTGGCATTCGCGCCCGCCTATCTCGCCCGACACCGCTCGGTGTGGGCCCGCGCGAAGGCACGCCGCGTGCACTGCTTCTCGCCGGGACTCAGAGGAGGGTTCTTCATGGCGGATTTTCTCAGCGCGTATTCGATTCAGTCGTGGCTGGAGTCGGCTCCCCAGGGCTACTTGATGAACACCGAATACGGTCACGCGCCGAACGAGAAGGAGGCGCCGCTCATCCTCGAGAATCCGGCGATGCGCACGGCGGCGATCCGCACCACGGTGCAGCTCGTCGTCGGCGAGCGCTGCGCGCTGGCGGCGTCGTCGGGACTCATCAACTCGGCCCCGGACGAGGCGAGCAAAGGCTTTCTCGCCACGCAGACCATCGACGAGGCGCGACACGTGGAAGTGTTCACTCAGCGTCTCTACGACCTGGGCGTGAAGAAGGCCGAGCTCGAGGACGCGCTCAAGGCGCACGCGAACCCGCACCTGGTGAAGTTCGCCGAGGTGCTGCTCGAGAAGGTCGACAAGAAGGACTTCGTCGCGGGAGTCGTCGGGCAGAACGTGATCCTCGAGGGCATGGCCTTCCACGTCTTCGAGCTCATGCACACCGGCAATCAGTCACTGAACCCGAAGTTCGGTCACACGCTCTCGGGCGTGATCGCCGACGAGCGCCGCCACGTGGGCTTCGGCGAGAACCGTATCGGCTCGCTGATTCGCGAGAACCCGGGCAAGAAGCCCGAGGTTCAGCGCATGCAGCGCGACATGAGCTATCACATGCTCGCCACCTTCGCGGCGGCGTTCCGTGACACGACGGAGCGCGACGAGATGGAGCGCATCACGCGCGCGGCCGAAGCGCGCGGCGAGATCGCGAAGCCGGCGACGTGGCAAGGCGCCGACCTGCGCGCGCTCCCGCCCGCCGAGATGGAGCGACTGCTCGGCGACACGGTGCTGAAGGAGTTCAAGGTCCGGCTGGAGCGCATCGGCCTCGAGTACCAGACGCCCCCAGGGCCGTGACTTCCCCGAGTCACGCCCATGACCCGCATCGCCTGGAGCCAGAGGCGTTCCTCGAAGAGGTGCACTCCTTCGAATTCTGGTTCCAGGCGGTGTCGGGCTATCTCACCGGGCGACCGTACGGCCACGCCGCCCAAGCAGCGAACGAGGCCGCGCTCGACCCGCGCGCGCGGGAGCGGCTGCTGACGGTTCTGGCGAATTACTGCGTGGGCGAGACCGCCGCCCTCGAAGGCGCGAGCGGGCTGATCGGCTTCGCGCCGAACCGCCAGGCGAAGATCTTCCTCTCGACGCAGGTGGTCGACGAGGGGCGACACTTGGAAGTGTTGCTCCACCGCATGCGCGAGCTGGGCGTCGCCGACGCGGAGGCCGAGGTCGAGCGCCGCGCGAACCACACGCTCGTGCTGTTCAAGCGGCGGCTGCTGGAGCTCGTGGCGAGCAAGGACTGGGAGGCCGCGATCTTCGCGCAGAACGTGATCCTGGAGGCGATGGAGTTCGTCGTCTTCCAGACACACGCGCGCCGCGCCGACCCGGTGACTCGCGAGATTCTCGAGGGAATCGTGAGCGACGAACGCCGGCACATCGGCTTCGGCGAGAACGAGCTCGGCCGCCGCCTGAAGCAGTCACCGCACGTGCGCCCCCGGCTGGCCGAGGTGCGCCGCGAGCTCGACCCGCTCGTGCTCGCGAGCTTCGAGGAGACGCTGGCCGAGGTCGAGGTCCCGCGCAGCGAGCGCCCCGAGCTCGGGCGCAACTATCTCGCGGCCGTCGCACGCCTGGGCTTCGAATGATCGCCGACCCGCTCGAGGCCGAGGACGACGCGCCGCGCCAGCGCTTCATCCTTGACGACACCGGCTTCGACGAGGTGCCGGCGAAATACCGCCGCTTCTACCGCAAGTGGCGCGGAGCTGGCGACTCACTCGCGCCCAACGAGGTCATCTGCCCGGTCTGCTCGGTCGTGATTCGCTCCTCGCGCGAGCTGCGCCCCGGCGACCGCGTGTACTGCATGCCGTGCATGTCCCGGCTCGTCGTGGTGCGCGCCGCCAGCGGCCGGCTCGAGGCGCACGTCGCCTACTGAACCGCTGCTATCCTCTGGGCTTGGTTCGCGCGGTCATCTTCGACTTCGATCTCACGCTCGCCGACTCGCGGGCCGGCGTGACCGAGTGCGTGAATCACGCGCTGCGCGGGCTCGGTCTCTCGGAAGCGCTGCCCACCGCCATACACCGAACGGTAGGGCTCTCGCTGCCGAGCACGTTCGAGAGACTCACGGGAATCACCGACGTCGAGCAAACGGACGCGTTCTGCCGTCTCTTCGCGCAGCGCGCGGATCAGGTGATGGCGGACCTCACGACCGTGTATCCCGAGGTGCGCGACGTGCTCGCGAAGCTGCGCGCGAAGGAGCTGCGCACGGCCGTCGTGTCGACGAAGTTCCGCTACCGCATCGAGGGCGTCCTCGGCCGCGACGGACTCCTCCACGAGTTCGACGCGATCGTCGGCGGCGAGGACGTCACGAGACACAAGCCCGACCCCGAGGGCCTCCTGCTCGCGATCGCGGAGCTCGCGCTGCCGAAGCCGCTCGTGGTCTACGTCGGTGACCACCCCGTCGACGCCGAAGCGGCGGAGCGCGCGCGCCTGCGCTTCATCGCGGTGCTCTCGGGTGCATCGCGGCGCGAGGAGTTCGCGCCGCATACGGTCGAATACTTCCTCGAATCACTCCGCCAGCTCCCGAACACGCTCGCATCGCTGTCGGCGTCGTCGTAGCATGCCCGGATGGAAACGAAGATTCTGATCGACGGGCTCTGCTTCCCCGAGGGCCCGCGCTGGCACGACGGGAGTCTCTGGTTCTCGGACATGCACGCGAAGCGCGTGATGCGCGCGGGCCTCGACGGGCGCGCGCGGTCGGTGGTGCAGGTCGACGAGCGGCCGTCGGGGCTGGGCTGGCTGCCGAACGGGCGGCTGTTGATCGTCTCGATGTACGACCGGCGCCTGCTTCGCCTCGACCCCGGTGGGCTGGTCCACGTCGCGGATCTCGCGCCGATCGCCACGTTCCACGCGAACGACATGGTCGTCGACCGCGAGGGGCGCGCGTACATCGGGAACTTCGGCTTCGACCTGATCGCCGGCGAGAAACCGCGGGCCACTTCGCTGGCGCGCGTGGACCCGGACGGCGGCGTGCACGTCGCGGCCACCGAGCTCACGTTCCCGAACGGCATGGTGATCACGCCCGACGATCGGACCTTGATCGTCGCCGAGTCGTTCGGCGCATGTCTCACGGCGTTCGACAAGGCGAGCGACGGGTCACTCTCGAATCGGCGCGTGTTCGCGAAGCTCGAGAACGGCGAGGTGCCCGACGGGATCGCGCTCGACGCCGAAGGCGCGGTCTGGGTCGCCTCGCCGTTGACCAACGAGTGTCTGCGCGTGCACGAAGGCGGTCGCGTCTCGCGGCGCGTCCGCGGATCGGCGCTGCCCTACGCGTGTGCGCTCGGCGGGCCGGAGCGGAAGACGCTGTTCCTCTGCACCGCAACCACTCACAACCCCGACGAGTGTGTCGAGAAACGCAGCGGGAAGATCGAGATGGTGTCGGTCGACGTGCCCGGCGCCGGCTGGCCGTGAGCGGGTTCGAGGTCGACGCGCTGGTGCGTCTCGGGCGCGCCGACGCGCTCGCGGTGGCGCCCTGTGGCACCTGGCTCGCGGTCTCGGTGGCCCGGCTCGACGCCGACGGCGCGAAGTACGTGCACGACCTCTGGCGCGTCGACTCCGTCGATGCGTCGAAGCCGCCGATCCAACTGACTCGCGGTCCCTCGGACGACCGCGCTCCCGCCTTCAGGCGCGACGGCGCGCTCGCCTTCCTGTCGAATCGCAACCCGCGCGACGGCAAGGCCGAGGAAGGCGACGACGAACGCGCGCAGGTGTGGATCCTGCCCGCGGACGGCGGCGAGCCGCGCCCCCTCACCGACGAGCCGCTCGGCGTCGCGGCGTTCCGCTTCGCGGCGGATGCGGATCGCCTCGTCTGCATCGCGCCGGTGCTCCCGGGCGTGTCACTCGCGGAGCAGCGCAAGACGGCGGCCGACCGCAAGAAGCACGGACCGTCGGGTCTGCACTACAAGGAGATGCCGGTCCGTTTCTGGGACCACTGGATCGGCGAGGCGGCGCCCCACCTCGTGGCCTACACCGAGGAGGGTCAGGAGCGGCGTGACTGGACCCCCGACGCGGACCGCGAGCACCGCGAGGCCGGCTTCGACGTGTCGCCCGACGGGCGCTTCGCGGCGATCTCGCTCGCGCGCGAAGGCGAGGACCGACTCGAGAATCGCGCGCTGCAAGTGATCGCGCTCGACACTGGGGCGGCGCGCACTCTCGGCGCGGCGCCGCGCACGGTCTCGGAGCAGCCGCGCTTCTCGCCCGATGGAGGCCGGCTGGCCTGCGTCCGCAACACGCGGAGTCACGAGCGCGTGGGCGTACGGGAGATCTGGATCTTCGACGTGGCCAGCGGCGAAGGCCGCGCGCTCACGCACGGCTGGGAGCGCTGGCCGAACCTCTGCGGATGGGACGGCGAGGGGCGCTGGCTCGTCGTGACCGCGGACGACGCGGGCAGCGTACCGGTGTTCCGCGTGTCTGCGAGCTCGGGCGCGGTCGAGCGAGTGACTGACCCGGCAGCGGGCGGGAGTCACGAGCAGGTCGCGCTGGTGCCGGGCGTGGCGCGGATCGCCGGCCTGCGCCACCGACTGACTCACCCTCCCGAGCCGTTCAGGAGCGAGCTCCAGGCGGGCGCGAAGCCCGAGCTGCTCGCGCGCCTCTCGGGCTTCGACCCGGACACGGGCTCCGCTCTGGCGCAGGTCGAGTCCTTCGACGTCGCCGGCGCAGGCGGGGTCCCCGTGCAGAGCTTCCTCGTGAAGCCGGCCGAAGCGACCGGCCCACTGAGCACGATCCTCTGGATTCACGGCGGGCCGTGGGGCCAGTGGGCCGACGGCTGGCACTGGCGCTGGAACCCGCTCGTTCCCGTGAGCGAGGGCCATGCCGTCGCGCTCCCCAACCCCCGCGGCTCCACCGGCGTCAGTGACTCGTTCATCGAGGGGGTCTGGGGAAACACCTGGGGCGAGGCCTGCTACGGCGACGTGATGGCCGTGGCCGACGCGCTTGCAGCCCGCCCCGACGTCGACGGCGCGCGCATGGTCGCGATGGGCGGATCGTTCGGCGGCTACATGACGAACTGGATCGGCGCGAACAGCGATCGCTTCCGCTGTCTCGTGACTCACGCGAGTCTCTTCGACTTCTCGGCCTTCCACGGCACCACAGACTCGCCCGCCTTCTGGGAGCTGCGCATGGGCGGGCAGACGCCGTGGAGCGAGCCGGGGGACTACGACCGCTACTCCGCACACCGCTACGTGGAGCGCTGGCGCACGCCGACGCTGGTGATTCACGGCGAGCGCGACTACCGCGTGCCGATCGGCGAGGCGCTCGCGCTCTTCGAAGCGCTGCAGCGCCACGGCGTCCCGTCCGAGTTGCTCGTGTTCCCCGACGAGAACCACTGGATCCTGCGGCCGCGCAACGTGCGCGTCTGGTATCGCACCTGGCTCGACTTCGTCGCGAGACACTTGGGCGTCGGCGCCCCGGTCAGCGCTTCGGCGGCCGCTCCCTGAACTGCGGCAGCGCGTCCGTGATCTCGTGCCACGGCGCCTTCGAGCCGACGAAGATGTGGAAGCCGGGACGGATGCCGGGATCGCGGTCGAGCGTGCCCAGCCGGATGCGCACGGTGTTCGGGTCGGCGGGAATCACCGAGTAGATCGGCGAGCCGCAGCGCGAGCAGAACCACCGGAACTTGTCGGGGGAAGACTCGAAGCCGCGCAGCAAGTCTTCGCCGGCGACGAGGCGGAAGTGCTCCTTCGCCACTCCCGCGTTCGCCGCGAATGCCGAGCCGTTCGCACGCCGGCACTGGGAGCAGTGACAGTACACGCCGCCCGTCACCGGTCCCGTGATCTCGTAACGGACCCCGCCGCAGAGACACTTGCCCTCGAGCACGCCGCGATCTTACCTGCGTCCGCGCGCGAATGCCGCGGCGGATCGGTACCCTCTCGTGCGGTGGCTGGCTCGGATCTCTCGGCTCGAGCTCGGGGCACGGCGTGCGCGCTGGGCGCCGCGCTGCTGTTCGGCGCGAGCGCGCCGCTGGCCAAGCTGTTTCTCCCGTCCGTCGCGCCCCTGGTGCTCGCCGCGCTCTTTTATCTCGGCGCGGGGGGAGCGCTGCTCGCGTATGGGGCGCTACGCGGCGAGCGCTCCGCGGAGCGCGAAGCTCGACTGTCTCGAGCGGACGCACCTCTGCTCGCCGGAGTCATTCTCGCCGGCGGGATCGTGGGTCCGGTGCTGATGCTCGTGGGTCTCGCGCGAGTCACCGGGGTCGTCGGCTCGCTGCTGTTGAATCTCGAAGCTCCCTTCACGATCCTGCTCGCGCTCGTTTTCTTCCGCGAGCATCTCGGACGCCGCGAGCTCGTCGCCGCGGCGCTGGTGATTGCGGGAGGTGCGCTGCTCGGACTCCGTTCTGGCCCGGTGGGCAGCGACGGGCTCGGCATCGCGTCGATCGCCGGAGCGTGTCTCTCCTGGGGTCTCGACAACAACTGGACGCAGAGGCTGTCCCTTCGCGACCCGATCGCGTTGGTTTCGATCAAGGCGAGCGCGGCGGGTGCTGCGATGCTCGCGGTCGCCTTGGCGGCGGGTCACACGCTGCCCGACCCGCGGCCTCTGGCGCTGGCCCTCGTCGTGGGCAGCCTCAGCTACGGCGCGAGCATCGTGCTGGCGGTGTACGCGCTGCGCGAGCTCGGCGCGGCGCGCGAGTCCGCGCTCTTCGCGACGGCGCCGTTCGCAGGTGCGCTGCTCGCGATCCCGCTCCTCGGCGAGGTCCCGCGGCTCGTGGACTGCGCCGCCGCGGGAGTCATGGCGCTCGGTGTCCTGCTCCTGGTGCGCGCGAGTCACGAACACCTTCACGCGCACGAGGAGCTCGTCCACGAGCACAGTCACTTCCACGACGCTCACCACCGCCACGCGCACGAGGGCCCGGTCCACGAGCCGCACTCGCACCTACACCGCCACGAACGGCTGGTGCACCGTCACGCACACGTCTCGGATCTGCACCACCGCCACGAGCACGAGTGAGTCGCTCCGCGGAGCGCGGAGCCGAAGCGCTAGCGCGAAGGTGGCAGCGGCACGATCATCCAGACGCGCTTGCGGTAGACGACGTAGGTCTCGCCGAAGTTCGCGACGAGATCGCGTTCCTCGAAGAAGATGCCGACCAGCATGTAGCCCGTCGTCGCCAGCGCGAAGAGCAGATGGCCCTGGGACATCACCGCGGCGGACCAGAAGGCGATGGTGAAGCCCAGATAGATCGGGTGGCGCACGAACTTGTAGAACAGCGGCGTGCGGAATTGCGCAGCGGGCAGGGTCTCGCCCCGCATCCGGGCCCAGACCTGGCGCAATCCGAACAGCTCGAAGTGATCGAGCAGGAAGGTGCTCAGCAGCACGATGCCCCAGCCGGCCCAGAACAGGACCGCGAGCGCAGTCACTGCGAGCGGATTCGTCACCGTCCACACCGCGTCGGGTAGCGGCCGCCACTGCCAGTAAATGAGCAGCAGCGCCAGGCTCGAGAGCAGGACATAGGTGCTGCGCTCGACGCTCGACGGAACGATGCGCGTCCACATCCGCTTGAAGGCGGCCCGCGCCATCAGTGAGTGCTGCACGGCGAAGATCGACAGCAGAACGGCGTCGATGATCGCGCTCGGGATCGGCGCGCCGGCTACGCCGGAATCGATCGTCTTGGGGAGGACCAGACCACCGGGCAACTCGGCGATGTTGCCGACGAAGGCGATCGCATAGAGAAACGATCCCAAGAAGACGAAGTACGCGGCGACGCCATAGAGAAGTGCAACCAGACCGCCCATGTCGACTCCTCGCGCGGGTAGCGCACTTGGGACTCTACACCGGATAGTGTTTCAACGCCGCAGTGCGGGCCACGAGTCAGGGATAGCCGTCCTCGGCGTGCAAACCGATCCGCACTCGCTCCGACTCGGACTTCTTGTACCACTCGGGGAGATATTGGTTGCGCTTCTGCACGATGCTGTTCACGTTGTCCCGCACCCACTGCTCGCAGTCGGGACCCGGCGTGAGCAGGTCGACCGAGTCCCACTGCTGGAACTCCTTGGACTCGATCTGCGGCCGGCGCACGGGGATCAGCGAGAAGCGCGACTTCCACCAGCCGATGCGCGGCTCCACGTGGACGTAGTAGGTCTTCCCTTCCGCGAGCTCCGCGTACATGAAGTCGGCCGCCTCGCCCACCACCATGAACATGGTGTTCCCCGCCCGAGTCATGTAGGCCACCCGGCTCGAGCCCGACACGACGCCGACGAAGCGGTCGCCCTCGCGCGTGATCTCGTACACCGTCGATTGAGTCATGGACGAGTCATCGCTCGGGCGGATGAACTCGACCACCGCTTGTCCGTACAACGGCACGGGGGTGTGCGCGTCGCCGCCGAGGCGCCTCATCAGCGGGCTGATGTTCGAGCCCGTGGTCGAGCAGCCGCATGCCAGCGCGAGCAGTAAGATCGCGGCCCGTGCCCTCATCCGCGCCACTCGCCCCGGCGCAGCACCAGGCGCACGAACTCCTCGGCCGGGCCGAGCGAGCGCGAGGCGCGCACGAGTGAGTCGCCGAGGTTCTGACTCGCGTGCGCGCGGAGCGCGTCGAGCTTGCGCTCGAAGGTCTTGGTGACGTCGACGCGCACGCCGGGCTCGGCGGTGTCCATGAGCCAGACCTCGCGCGGGTACCACGGCTCGAGGCCGGGCTCGGCGAGCTGCTCGGGAAAGAAGTTCCGGCTCGGCGCGCGCGGGTACACCGAATCGAGTAGGCCCTGGCCGGCGGCGCGGTGGTCGGAGTGCTGGAGGCGGAAGCGGTCGCGCACGGGCGCGAACACGGCGCGCGGGTCGTGCGCGAACACGATGTCGGGCCGCACGCGCCGCAGCGCGTGCACCAGGCGCTCGCGCAGTGAGTCGTCGTTCGCGAGCTCGCCGTCGGCTCGGCCGAGATTCACCCGCGAGTGGAAGGGGATGATGCCCGCCGCGACGGCTTGCTCGGAAGCGCGGACGGCGACCGGGTCGTCGAGTCCCCGGCCGCCGAGCCCCCCTCCCGTGCAAACGAGCAAGGTGACGTTCGCGCCCGCATCCGCGAAGCGCGCGAGCGTGCCGCCCGCGTAGTACTCCGCGTCGTCGGGATGCGCCCCGACCGCGAGCACGCGAGCCGTGCCGAGCGCGGTTGGGTCGACTTCCTCCATGTTGATTCGCGAGCTAGCGGCGCAGCGCAGTGACTTCTTGCTGCAGCTTGCCGATCGCCGCGCAGATCTCGTCGAGCCGATTGTGCAGATCGCGCAGCTCGCTCGCGCCCGCGGCCGCGCCCATGCGCCGCGCTCCGCCCGCGCGCTCGCGCAGCACGTTGTAGCAGCCGCGCAGCATGCGACCGCTGTCGCGCTCCTCGGCGACGTAGCGGCCGAGCAGCTCGCCCGTCTGCACGTCGATCGACTCGTCGTCGAAGATGCCCTTGAACGGATCGCGAGTCATTTGGCCTTCGCGGCCGTACCCGAGCGCCTCGAACTTCTCTAGATCCGAGCAGTCCGCGTTCGCGATGGCCATGTTCTTCTCGAAGGTCGGGTCCGGCCGATCCTGAACGGCGAAGCCCAGCTCGCACAGGCGCTTCGTGAACGCGTGCGAGTGCTCGCCTTCGCGGATCGCGACCGTCGCGATGATCTTCTTCACGTCTGGGTCCGGCGTCTTCGCCGCCCAGCAGCTGAGATACTGGTGCGCGCGCCCTTCGCCCAGCGCGATCGCGTTCAACAGACCCAGGTAGCTCGGCTTCTTCGCGGTGCCTTCCATGAGTGTCTCTCCTTCTTACGACGGTTCGTTGCTGAACCGAATGTTGTTCTTCTGCATGCCCTCGAGGACGATCGAAACTCCGCCGCTGCGCATCATCCACTCCAGGCGGTGGTCGCGGTATTCGCGCTTGAACAGGCCCGAGGCGAGCATCTGCTGCAGCACCTCGACGCCCATGCCCGTCTGAACGACTCCGATGTCGGCGATGCAGCGCTTCACGCTCGGGCGCTCCATGACTCGCGAGAGCCACGCGCCCAGCTTCGAGCCGGCGGGCGGCGCGTTGCCCTGACCCGCCGCGCCCGCGACGAACGGGTAGGCGCAGGCGTCGCCCCAGCCGAACGAGTCACCGTTGAACCAGGTGCTCGAGCCGAGCTCGCGCTCTAGCCAGCGATTCATGCCCGCGATCTGCTCCGCGGCGCGCTTCAGCAGCGCCGTCTTCAGCTCGCCCTTCGCGCGGCCCCAGCCCTCGATCTCGAACACTGCCCAAGTGACTCCCTCGTAGATCGTGTCGAGCGTATCTTCGATCATGCGCACGCGCGCGCGCTCCTCGGCCGAGCTCGGGCGCATAGGCTTCTGGGGATACTTGTCCTCGAGATACTCGCAGATGATCGTCGAGTCGAAGATCTTGGTCGCGCCGTCGACCAGCATCGGCACCTCGCCGCGCGGGCTCGCCGCCGCGAACTCCGGCTCGACTCCGCCGGCGCCGATCGGCGTCTGCGCTTCGAACGGGATGCCCTTCTCGAGCAGGAAAATCTTGACCTTCTGCGCGTACGGCGAGAGCGGGTGCTCGTATAGCTTGATCAACAGACCCTCCGGTCCGGACATTCTATACGGACGGGCGAGCGGCGTTTGGCGCCGCGCCATTGGTGCCATACTCGCGGCCGCGGAGGAGCGATGAGCGGCTCGCTGATCCTGATCGTCGAAGACAACCCGCTGAACGCGAAGCTCGTGCGCGACGTGCTGCTCGCGCGCGGCTACCGGGTGGCGGAGAGCACGACCGCCGAGCGCGGTCTCGAGATCGCCCGCGAGCAGCGCCCCGACCTGATCCTGATGGACATTCAGCTGCCCGGCATGGACGGCCGCCGCGCGCTGGCCGAGCTGCGCCGCGACCCGAGCACGCGCCCGATCCCGGTGATCGCCGTGACCGCGTCGGTCATGCCGATCGAGCGCGAGGAGATTCTGGCCGCGGGCTTCGACGGCTATCAGGCCAAGCCGCTCTCCGTGAAGGAGCTGCTCGCCGAGGTCGCGGGTCTCATCGCCAAGAGGCCGGCGAAGTGACCTCGTCCGGCGACCCGAGGCGGGCGGCTCTCAGCGTCGAAGCGCGCCAGCTCGAGGAGTATCTGCGCTTCGCGGCGCTGCCGAACTTTCTGTTCGCGCCGCTCGTGCTGTCACTGTGGTACTGGGTGCACGAGCCAGCCGTCGTGCTGCTCTCGGCGGAGGTCGCGCTGAACGGCGCAGTCACTCTGTGGGGCCGCAGGATGGTGGAGCGCGGCGAGATCGACCGCGCGGTGATGCTGCAGGCCGCGAGTCTCTGGCTGATCGCGTTCACGCTCGGCCTGGGCGGCCTCGACTACTACGCGCTCACCACCATCTTGAGCGTGCTGCCGCTCGCGCTCGCGGTGCCGTACGTGTCGATGGGCGCGGTACTGCGCATGGCGTTGGTCGCGGTCACGATCGTCGCGGCCAGCGGCCTTTTGATCGTGCTGAGTGAGCCGATCCTGCTCCGCGCGATGCCGGTCGCGACGATGCGGCCGGTGCTGGCGCTGGGCATCGTGGCGCTCGTCGCCGTGACCGGCCTGAGTCTGTGGCACACCAAGCAGACGCTGCGCGAGGCTGCGGAGGGCCTCGAGCGGCGCGTGCGCGAGCGCACGGCCGAGCTCGAGCAGTCACAGCAGGCGCTGGGCATCGCGCGCGACGAGGCGCTCGCGGCGAATCGCCACAAGTCGGCGTTCCTCGCCAACATGTCTCACGAGCTGCGGACCCCGCTGAACGCGGTCATCGGCTTCAGCGAGGTGCTGGGCGAGCGCATCTTCGGCGAGCTCAACGACAAGCAGGCCGAGTATGTCGGCGACATCCACCAATCGGGTCACCACCTGCTCTCGCTGATCAACGACATACTCGACCTCGCCAAGATCGAGGCGGGCCGGCTCGAGCTGCAGCTCGACGCGTTCGCGCTGCCGCAGACGATCGAGAACGCGCTCGTGCTCATGAAGGAGCGCGCGGCGCGCCGCCAGGTGGAGCTCGCCCGCGAGCTCGCGCCGGATCTCGGCGAAGTGACCGGCGACGAGCGCAAGATCAAGCAGGTGTTGATCAACCTGCTGTCGAACGCGGTGAAGTTCACGCCCGCCGGAGGACGAGTCACCGTGTGCGCCGCGCGCGACGGCGACGACGCGCTGCGCGTCGAGGTGCGAGACACCGGCGTCGGCATCCGGCCCGAGGACCAGGCCGTGATCTTCGAGGAGTTCCGCCAGGCCTCCGGCGACTACGCGCAGAAGCAGGAGGGCACGGGCCTGGGCCTCGCGCTCTCCAGGCGGCTGGTGGAGGCGCACGGCGGCCGCATCGGAGTCGTGAGCGCATTCGGCCAGGGCAGCACGTTCTGGTTCACGCTGCCGATCCGGGGTCCCGCATGAGTCTCGGCCGCATCCTGGTCGTCGACGACACGCCGCACAACGTGAAGCTCCTGGCCGACCTGCTCGGCGCGCGTGGCTACGACGTCATGACTGCGGCCTCCGGCGCCGAGGCGCTCGTGTGTCTCGCTGCCCAGTCACTCGATCTGGTGTTGCTCGACGTCGTCATGCCGGGCATGAGCGGCTACGAAGTGTGTCGCGCGATCCGCGCGAACCAGGTGACTCGCCTGCTGCCGGTCGTGATGGTGACCGCGCTGGACCCGAGCGAGGAGCGCGTGAAGGGCATCGAGGCCGGGGCCGACGACTTTCTCACCAAGCCCATCCACACCGCCGAGCTGCTGGCGCGCGTGCGCTCGCTGCTGCGCATCCGGGGCCTGCACGAGACCGTCCGCGCACAGGCCGACCAGCTCGCCGACTGGAACCGCGAGCTCGAGCAGCGCGTCGCGCAGCAGGTCGACAAGCTCGGTCGGCTCGAACGAATGAAGGGCTTCTTCTCGCCGCAGATCGCCGAGCTCATCTCCGGCGACGGCCGCGGCCTGCTCGAGCCCCACCGCCGGCGAGTCACTGTGGTGTTTCTCGATCTGCGCGGCTTCACGAGCTTCGCAGAGAGCGCCGAGCCCGAGGAGATGATGGAGCTCCTCCGGGAGTATCACGCGGAGATGGGGCGCCTGGTGCTCGAGCACGAGGGCACGCTCGAGCGCTTCACCGGCGACGGGCTGATGATCTTCTTCAACGACCCGGTCGAAGTCGACGAGCCGGAGGTGCGCGCGATCGCGATGGCGGTGCGCATGCGCGACCGCGCGCGCGAGTTACTCGCGCGCTGGAAGCGGCTCGGCCACGAGCTCGGGCTCGGCATCGGCATCACCAGCGGCTACGCGACGCTGGGTCTCATCGGCTTCGAGGGTCGCTGGGACTACGCGGCGCTGGGCTCGGTCACCAACCAGGCCGCGCGACTCTGCGACGCCGCCGGCGAGGGCCAGATTCTCGTCTCGGATCGCGTGCTCGCCGCAGTAGAGACGCGCGTCCACGCCGAGCCCATCGGAGAGCTCGAGCTGAAGGGCGTGCGCCGCGCGGTGCGCACGCACAACGTGCTGTCACTGCGCGCCTAGCAGCTCCGCCAGGCACTGGAGCGAGAGAGCCTCGGTCCCCCTCATGCGCTTGTAGGCAGGCGACTGGAATGGATACACGAAGATCAGGAACGTCTGGTACCAGGTGCGAGTGTCTGCAGAGCGGGAGCACGTGGCCACCGCCTCCGGTGAGCGGCGAGCGCGGTGCGCCGCGGCATCAGCGCGGGCGGTTCGAGACCAGCGGGGCGTAGCCGTCGAGGATCGCGAGAATCTTGGCCTCGTCCTGTGTCGGCAGCGGCAGAATGACTCGCTTCACGCCGAGCTTCGCGAGCTTCTCGAGCTCGCCGGGCGCGGTCGGCGCGGCGAAGACGCTGATGTCGAGCTTTCTCGCATCGCGGCCGCGCTTCGCGCACGCGGCCTCGAGCTGCGCGAGTCGCTCCTTCATGTCGCACGAGCCCATGATCGGCATCCAGCCGTCGGCGTACTCGGCGACTCTCTCGATCGCCTGCTTCGAGCTCGCGCCGATCAGGATCGGCGGGTGCGGCTTCTGCACGGGCTTGGGCTCGCTCCACACCGCGTCGAAGTTCACGTACTTGCCGTGAAACGCGGCGTCCTTCTTGGTCCAGACTTCCTTCATCGCCAGGATCGATTCACGAGTCACTGCCCAGCGGCTCTTGAACGCGACGCCGTGGTTCTCGAGCTCCTCCGCATTCCAGCCCGCGCCGATGCCGAAGATGAAGCGGCCGTTCGAGAGTGAGTCGAGCGAGGCGATGCGCTTGGCGAGCGCGATCGGGTGATGCTCGGGAACCAGGCAGATGCCCGTGCCGACACGGAGCTGTGTCGTCACCGCCGCCGCCTGCGAGAGCGCCACGAACGGATCGAAGCTCTCCCAGTAGATGCTCGGCAGGTTCCCGCCCAGCGGGTACGGCGTCTTCCGCGATGCGGGAATGTGCGTGTGCTCGATCATGAACAGCGACTCGAAGCCGCGCGCCTCGGCCTCCTTGGCCAGGCGCACGGGGTGGATCGAGTACGCCGTCGGGAAGATCGACAGCCCGACTTCCATCTACAGCACTTCCCGGAACGCGCGGATCGACTCCTTGAGTGACTTCGTCGTGGCGAACACCGACGTCGGCTCGTAGCCGCAGTGCGCCATGCAGTTCGCGCAACGCGGATCCTTGCCGCGGCCGTACTTCTCCCACTCGACGGTCTCGATCAGCTCCTTGTACGTCTTCGCGTAGCCGTCGGACATCAGGTAGCACGGCTTCTGCCAGCCGAAGACCGAGTAACTCGGGATGGCCCAGGCCGTGCAGTCGTACTCGACCTTGCCCTCGAGGAAGTCGAGGAACAGCGGCGTGTGATTCAGCCGCCAGCGCTCGCGGTTCCCGCCGGAGAACGCCTGGCTGAACATCTTGCGCGTCTGCTCGACGGGCAGGAAGTGCTCCTGGTCGGGCGCCTTCCCGTAGGCGAAGCCCGGCGAGATCATCATCTCGTCGACCTCGAGGTCGTCGTTCAGGAAGTCGAGCACCTCGCGCACCGTCTTCGGGTCGTCGTGACTGAAGAACGTGGTGTTCGTGGTGACTCGGAATCCGCGCGCCTTCGCTTCCTGGATGGCGAGCACGCACTCGTCGAACACGCCCGGCTCGCACACCGAGGCGTCGTGTCGATCGCGCAGGCCGTCCATGTGCACCACCCACGAGAAGTACGACGACGGCTTGAATTTGTCGAACTTGCGCCGCATGAGCAGGCCGTTCGTGCACAGATACACGAACTTCTTGCGCTCGATCAGCGCCGCCGCGATCTCGTGTATCTCGGGGTGAATCAGCGGCTCACCGCCGGCGATCGAGACCATCGGCGCGCCGCACTCCTTGATCGCCGCGAGGGCGTCCTCGACGGAGAGGCGCTTCTTCAGGATCTCCTTGGGGTACTGGATCTTCCCGCAGCCGGCGCACGCGAGGTTGCACGCGAACAGCGGCTCGAGCTCGACGATCAGCGGGAACTTCTCGCGGCCGAGAAGCTTCTGCTTCATGAGATAGGCGCCGATGCGCAGGGTCTGGCTTAGTGGGACGGGCATCAGGTTTCTCCATCGAGTGAGTCGGCCCAGGTGGCGAGCGCGGGCGCGGCGGCCCGCAGTGCGCGCAGCGCGCGAATCCCGTTCGCGAACAGCCGCGTGCTCCAGAGTTCGTGGCCCGGGCCGTCCGAGACCACGCGCAAGACGGCAAAGGGAGCCTCGTCCGCGAGCGCTGCGAGCCAAGCGGATTCCATGTCGATCGCGATCGCGCCAGCGGCGCGAAGTGACTCGCGCTCGGCGCGGCGGCCGAGGTGATCGAGCGATCGGATCGCGCCCAGGTGCACGGCGATCCCACGCGACTCGAGCGCCCGCGCCAGCGGCTTCGCGGACTCGAGCGTGCGCGCCGGACCGTCGCCGAGCAGATCGGTCGCGACGATGACGTCACCGGGAACGATGCGCGGATCGAGTGACCCGCAGACGCCCGCGACCGCCAGCGCCCGCCGTCCTGGACGGCCGTGCGCGTAGCTCGCCGCGAAGCGCTTCGCATTCGCTCGACCCATGCCGCAGCGCGCGATGCTCGCCTCGGGAAGCGCGGATCGCACCGCGAGGCTCTCGATCCAGAGCGGCGTGATCACCGCGAGTGGAGCTCCCGGAGTCACTCGCTACCTCGCACGTAGCGCCCGAGCGCCATCAGCGGGAACACGATCCGGTACATGTGGTAGCGGATGTAGAAGTCTCCCGGGAAGCCGGTGCCCGTGAACTCGGGCTCGTCCCAGTCGCCGTCGGGGCGCTGCGTCGACACCAGGAAGTGTACCCCGCGCTCCACGGCGGGTCCCCGCTCGCCGGCGGCGAGCAGCGCGAGCAGGGCCCAGGCCGTTTGCGACGCGGTCGAGGTTCCCTTGCCCGCCCAGCTGCGGTCGACATAGGAGCGCAGGTCCTCGCCCCAGCCGCCGTCGGGGTTCTGGTGCGCTTCCAGCCAAGTGACTGCGCGGCGGATCGACTCGTGCGAGGCCGAGGTGCCGCTCGCGACCAGCGCGGGCACCGCGGCGCCCGTGCCGTAAACGTAGTTGGCGCCCCAGCGGCCGAACCAAGAGCCGTCGGCCTCCTGCTCGCGCAGCAGCCAGGCGCGGCCGCGCCGCGTGGCGTCGAGGCTCGACATGCCCTCGACCGCGAGCATCTCGATCACGTGCGCCGTCACGTCGGCACTCGGCGGGTCAGTCACCTCGCCGAAGTCGCAGAACGGGAGCTCCGCACACAGCTTGCTGGTGTTGTCGACGTCGAACGCCGCCCAGCCGTCGTTCGACGACTGCATGCCGAGCGTCCAGTCGACCGCGCGCCGGATCGCGGCGTCGACGTCCGCGCGGCCCCGGCCCGCGGCCCCGCGCAGCGCGAGCACGACCTCGGCCGTGTCGTCGATGTCGGGGTAGTTGTCGTTCGCGAACTCGAACGCCCAGCCCGCCGGCTCTAGCTCCGGACGTCGCACGGCCCAGTCACCGGTGACTCGAATCTCCTCGCGCAGCAGCCAGTCGACCGCGCGCACGAGACCCGGGTGATCTTGAGCAACGCCCGCGTCGTTCAGGCCCACGACCGCGAGCGCCGTGTCCCACACGGGTGACTGACACGCCTCGAGCCGGCGGCGGCCGGTGCGGTCGAGCGTGAAGCCGTCGAGGCCCCTGAGCGCCGTCTCGATCGCCGGGTGAGTGAGTGGGTAGCCGAGCAGATGCAGCGCCATGATCGAGTACACCCAGGGCGGCTGGATCCCGCCCCAGCCGCCGTCCGCTTCCTGGCGGCGAAGGATCCACTCCGCAGCGACTCGCAACGCAGTTCTGCGCAGGGGTCCGAGCGCGTGGCGCTCGTAGAAGTGCAGCGCGCGGTCGAGCAGCTGGAAGCGGCCGGCCCACGTGCCGAGTGACTCGCGCGGCGGAGGCACGGCGCCCGTGCGCAATTCGTCGATCGCGAACGGCAGGCGCCTGCGCGGGCGGTGCGCCGCGACGACGGTGAGCGGCACGATCGTCTGCCGCGCCCAGCAGCCGAAGTCGTAGATGTTCAGCGGAAACCAGCGCGGCAGGAAGATCACTTCGGGCGGCAGCGCCGGCAGATCGTCCCACGACCACAGACCGAAGAGCGCCATCCAGAAGCGCGTGAAGACGCGCGACTTCTCGAGCCCGCCCATGGAGCGAATCAGCTCTGCGGCGCGCCGCATGTGCGGCGCGTCGACGCGATCGCCCGCCAGGCGCAGGGCGACGTACGCCTCGAGCGTCGTCGAGAGCTCGGGCGGCCCGCCCTTGAACGTCCCCCACGAGCCGTCCGCGCGCTGCTGCGAGCGGATCCACACCGCGGCGTGTTTGGTCTCGTCCTCGCCGCGGATGCCGAGAAACTCGCGCAGCAGCAGGTCCTCGGCGTCCATCGTGACGTTGGTCTCGAGCTCGCCCTTCCAGTAGCCGCTCGGATCCTGCGTCGCGAACAGGTGCTCGCAGGCGCGCGCGAGCGCTTGGCGCGCGTCACCGGGAAGTGTCGACTTGCGAACGGCGTCGCTCATGCCGCGATCTCCGGAAGGCCGCGCGTCCGCCCGACGCCGATGAGCGCCGCGCGCGCTGCGGCCATGCCGCTGCGCACCGCGCCTTCCATGGTGGCGGGCCAGCCCGTGTCGGTCCACGCGCCGGCGAGATACAAGCCGGCTACGCGTGTCTCGGTGCGCGCGCGCAGCGCGTGCGTACCCGGCGCGCCGCGGAACGTCGCGTTCGGCTCGCAGGTGGTGAAGAAGCGCTCGAGCACCGCGTCGCGCGCGGCGGGCAGCAGCGCGCGGAAGGCGGGCTCGAAGATCTCGCGCAGTGAGTCGGACGACACGCCGACCCAGCGATCTGCGGCGGAGAGCGACACGGCGAGATACTGGCCGCGCTCGAGACCCGAAGCCTCGGTGCGATCGAACAGCCACTCGAGCGGCGTGCCGACGCCGGCCGCGAACGCGTGCGGCAGGACGCGCCGGTCCCAGACCGCGTGCAGGTTCACGATCGGCGAGCTCCCGAGCTTGCCGAGCGCCGCCGCGTCGAGACCCGCCGCGTCCGGCAACAGCTTCGCCGCATCCTCGTGCGGCGCGGCGAGCACCAGCGCGTCGCACTCGATGCGCTGGCCCGCGACCCAGAGCGCAGTCACTGCGCCCAGCGCGCCGACCTCGATGCGCTGCACGCGGGCGCGCTTGCGCACCACCGCGCCGAGCTTCTCGAGCGCCTGCTCGGCGGGCTCGGCGTGCACGCGCTCCAGGGGCAGCGCCGCGTAGCCGACGTCGGCCGCGTCGGGCGCCTGAAGGAGACCCGTCTGAAACACCTTCGCGGCGAGCGCGAGCGACGCCTCGGCCGCGGGCAGGTTCACGGTCGGGCGAGTCACGAGGTCCCAGAAGTGGGAGATGGCGCGCGGCGACTGACCGTGCGCCGCGAGCCACTCGCCGAACGTCGTGCGATCGAGACTCGGATCGCCGAGGCGAAGTGACTTCAGACGCTGCGCGGCCGGCACGAGCCGCAGGCGCTCGCCGACCGACAGCGGCGCGTAGCGCGCGAGGCTCGGCGCGAGGTGCAGTGGCGCCGGCAGGCCGATCCGCCGCAGCCAAGTCGTCGCGCCGCCGGGCGCGAGGACGGGGATCGCGAGCCGCGGCTGAATCACCGTGCGCGCGCGCGCGCCGATGCGGTCGAGGAACGCGAGATACTCGGTGCAGCAGCGCAGGAACACGTGTTGGCCGTTGTCGACCGCAAGACCCTGCAGCTCGGTCGACCAGGTCGCGCCACCGAGTCGAGGACGCGCCTCGAACAGAGTGACTTCGGCGCCCGCGTCCCCGCAGGCGATTGCGGCTGCGAGGCCCGCGAGCCCGCCTCCGACGACGGCGACACGCGGCGCCGTCACAGCCACGCCCCCACCAGTCGCCGCGCGAGGTCGCGCCGGCGCGGCTTGGCCGCGGTCGCGAGCACGTCGAACTCCGCGCGCTCGATCGCGTCGAGCGCCGCGCGGCCGCCCGCGATGAAGCCGGCGACCGCCAGCCGCGCGCGGCCACCGAGCGTGCGCACGAGCGCGCTTCCCGAGTCGAGCAGCCCGCGCGCGCGAGTCACTTCGAAGCGCAGCACCGCGCGCAGCGCCGGCGAAGCGCTGCCCCGCGCGAGGTCCGACTCGGTCGCGCCGAAGCGCGCCAGGTCGTCGGCCGGGAGATACACGCGGCCCGCGGCGAAGTCCTCGGCCACGTCCTGGCAGTGCTCGGCGAGCTGCAGCGCCGTGCACACCTGGTCCGAGAGCGCGAAGCGCTCCGGCGTCGCCGCGCCGAACACGTGCAGCACGAGCCGGCCGACCGGGTTCGCCGAGTACTCGCAGTATTCCGCGAGCGCGCGCCAGGTCGCGTAGCGCGAGATGCGTTGGTCGCGCCGATTGGCCTCGATCAGCGCCGCGAACGGAGCGCGCGGCAGCGCGAGCTCGCGCAAGGTCGGCTCGAGTCGCTGCAGGAGCGGATGCTGCGCCTGGCCGAGATATGCGCGGTCGAGATCGGCTTCGAGCACGTCGAGCTGCGCGAGGCGATCGCCGGGCGCGGAGTCACCGAGCTCGTCAGCCAGGCGCGCGAAGCCGTAGATCGCCATCAAGTGAGTGCGCTGGGCGCGCGAGAGCACGAACAGCGCGACCGGGAAATTCTCGGTCTGCGCGCGCGCGACGAGCACCGCCGCGTCGTGCTGGAGGGGCGCGGCGCTCATGCGCGCGCGGCTCGCTCGCGCGTGCTCGGGATCGCGAACAGCATGCGCTCCGCCAACACGCGCAGGCTCTCGCGCCGCCCCTTGTCCTGCGCCGGGCCCGGGTCGATCACGCCGAAGAGCAGGTTGCCCGCGAGCAGCGAGTTCAAGGTCGTCGTCAGGAACTCGGCCTCGGTCGGATCACCCACCAGCTCGGCGATGGCCTCGCGCAAATCGTTCGTGAACATCGCGTGCAGCGCGAGCAGCTCGCCGCGCAGTGACTCGCGCATCGTCGCCGACTCGAGCACCCAGCGCACCAGCGCCTGGATGGTCTCGCGGTTCACGGTCACGAACTGCTCGTAGAGGTCGAAGAGCGAGAGGATGCGCTCACGGGGCCCGAGTGACTCGAGGCTGCGCTCGACTTCGCGCCAGAACGGGATGAAGAAGCGCTTGCACGCCTCGCGGAACAGGCCCTCCTTGCTGCCGAAGTGCCAGAAGACGGCGCCGCGGCTGATCTCCGCCTTCGCCGCGAT